>WNGR01015149.1_pt1 | contig 12095 bp, 9 predicted proteins | sample 5407581 | NCBI WGS metagenome assembly WNGR01 (sample SAMN13153383, study PRJNA577476) | soil metagenome | isolation source: 80 cm soil or saprolite under Garry oak tree replicate 2 | place: USA:California | collected 2016-06-15
CTCGAAGATGTCCGAAGGATATTAGTCTAATCTCAATTTTGAACTCTCGGGTATAGGTCTTCTGTTCCTTTGGCATGCTGCCCTCCTCCGGTAGAGTATATTCCACCTTTCCCTCCTCCACCAAATCGGGGCAAGCTCACCTGCCACGTGACCCACCGGCGCCAAGCCAGCAATGGGAAGTGAGGGGAAGTGCCATGGCATCTGATGGACAGTGATTTCTCCCGGATATTCTTCTAGACTATTCATTGGGAAGAGGGTGACTCATTCAGGGAATGGGTTGTGAAACTTCTCATCACAGAACCTTTTCCTGCCTGAATTGGGAATGTCCTCCCATGGCCTTGGGAATTTGTCACTAGGAGAGATCTTGATGTCAACTGAAGTACAACACAACGATGCTGGCGCCAGAGCGTCAGGCTCCGCATCGACCGGTCCCCAGCGCGGGGGGATCATCCTTACCTCGCTCATCCTGGTGGCGGCGGTCGCCAACCTGAACCTCTCAGTGGCCAATGTCGCCCTGCCGTCGATCGGCAGTGCGTTCGACGCATCGCAAACCTCGCTCGACCTCGTTGCCGTGGGCTACTCGCTCGGCCTCGCCGCGTCCGTGCTCTGGCTCGGTGCCCTCGGCGACCGCTACGGACGCAAGATGATGCTGATCACCGGCACGGCGCTCGCCATTCCGGCGTCTCTGCTCGCCGCCTTCGCGCCCTCGGTCGAGGTCCTCATCGTGGCTCGCCTCCTGGGCGGTCTGGCGGCGGGCATGGCCTACCCGGCGACGCTCGCGCTGATCACGGCGCTGTGGTCGGGGCCGGGGCGCACCAGGTCGATCGCGCTGTGGTCGGGTCTCGGCGGCGCCATCGCCTCGTTCGGCTCGTTGATCGCCGGCTTTCTATTGCAGTACTTCTCGTGGGGCTCGGTTTTCCTGGCCACCTTGCCGCTCGCGGTGGTGGCCCTCGTGATGGCGCTCCTCCTCGTGCCGAGCCACGTCAACGAGACGACCAATCCCGTCGACAACCTCGGCGGCATCCTGTCGGCGCTGCTCATTGGGGCGCTCATCCTGCTCATCAACGAGGCGGCCGTCCCCAACGAGGGAGCGCTGGTCCTGGGGGTGGCGGTCATCGCGGTCGCCGCGGGGATGGCCTTCTTCATCCGGCAACGCCGGGCGAAGAGCCCACTGTTTGACCTCCACATCGCCGGGCGACGGACCTTCTGGGTCGCGGCCTGCGCTGGGAGCATCGTGTTCGGCTCGCTCATGGGCGCGATGTTCATCGCTCAGGAGTTCCTGCAGAACGTGCTCGGCTACTCCACGTGGGAGGCCGGGCTCTCGGTCCTTCCCCTGGGCGCCTGCATGGTGCTGACCACGCCGCTCTCCGCCAGGCTCGTGGAGGCGCGAGGGGCCCGGTTGACGCTGCTTACCGGCTACGTCTTCTGCCTGCTCGGCTTCCTCACGATGCTGCTGCTGTGGAAGGAGGGCAGCCCATACTGGGAGGTCGGCCTCGCTTACGCCTTCATCGGGGCCGGCGTCGGGTTTGCAGGCACGCCTGCCTCGCACTCACTCACCGGTTCCGTGCCCGTCCAACGCGCCGGCATGGCGTCGGGGACGGCGGACCTGCAGCGTGACCTGGGCGGCGCGTTCATGCAATCGATCTTCGGCGCGTTGCTCTCCGCCGGCTACGCCGCGGCCTTTGCTTCAGCCATCGCCGCGGCTCCCAACAAGCAGCAGATCACGAGCAGCGTCCAGGCGGCGCTCCAGAAGTCGTTCGGCAGCGCGACCGACATCGCGAAGCAGTATCCGCAGTACGCGAGCCAAATCACGGCCGCGGCGAAGACTTCGTTCCTGGCGGGCGACCAGTGGGTTTACCTCGCCGGGATCGTGGTGATCCTGCTCGGAGGAGTGCTCGTCTTCTTTCTATTCCCCAAGATGGACGAAGAGAAGAAGCTGCTCGCCGAGTATCACGCAGAGGACACGGATTTCGCTGCCTGAGAAGGGGGTCCGATGCCTGTCGTTCGTCGTCGGGTATGAGGATGGGTGATCGCCAGGTCGGTTTGCGATCTCGCAACAGGACCTCCTAGGGACTTTGTTAGAAATCATCGCGGCCATCCTTGAGGATCGGGAGAACCGCCAGTAGGGTGTTGATGAGAGTCAAAACGGGCTGCCGGTAGTTTTTTGACGAGAGAGCACAACAGAGCTTGGGCAATACTGTTTTTTTAAAGAAAGAAGGGAAACGCTATGAAAGCGGTTGTCTGGCGAGGTGACAGGACACTGGATATTGAGACGGTAGAGGATGCTCGTCTCGAAGCACCAACCGATGTGCTCATGCGTCTCACCTCCACTGCTATCTGCGGAACTGATTTGCACATCTACGAAGGGCGCATGGGCGAGGTCGATGGCATGGTGATCGGGCACGAACCATTAGGCGTCGTCGAAGCGGTCGGCTCGGCTGTTGTCTCCATCCGCAAAGGTGACAGGGTGGTGGTGCCCACGCACATCTGCTGTGGCTTTTGCTCCAACTGTGTGCGCGGCTATAGCTCCTCGTGCCTGACCACCAACCCTGGATCGGTCGGAGCGGCGTATGGCTATCCCGGCATGGGACCGTACCGGGGAGTCCAGACGGAGTTGGTCCGTATCCCGTTTGCCGATGCCAACTGTCTCCGCTTGCCAGGCGAACCTGGGGACCAGTGGGAGCACGATTTTGTGCTGCTGGCTGATGCCTTCCCCACGGGCTATCATGCAACCGAACTCGCTCAGGTCTCGACGGGGGATAGCGTGGCCATTTTCGGCGCTGGCGCGATCGGTCTGCTCACGGCCTATTGTGCCCTGCACCTGCGTGGGGCGACCGAAGTGTACGTGGTGGACTACATCCCCGAGCGGCTGGCCAAAGCTGGGGAGCTGGGAGCCATTCCGATTGACTTTCGCGCAGGCGACCCGGTGGAACAGATCCTGGAACAGCGCGCTCGCTTCCGCACACAGGCTGGGGCGACGTGGCGTGGGGAAGAGAGCATGGGCGGAGTGAACTGCGGCATCGATGCGATTGGGTTTCAGGCGCGCGACCGCGCTGATCCCACCCGCGAGAAGCCCGATCAAGTCATTCATGATCTGGCCCGCCTGATCAATCCGAACGGACGCCTTGGCATTATTGGGGTGTTCCTCCCCAACGATGCGAAGCCGGTCGGGGAGATCGAACAACGCGGTGATCTCACTGTTCCGTGGCAAACGCTCTTCCGTAAAGGCATCACTATAGGCATGGGTCGCGACCCTGATGAGCGCTACAACACCCAGTTGCGCGATCTGATTATCGCCGGTCGAGCCAGGCCGAGTCAGATCGTTTCGCATCGCTTGCCGCTCTCGCAGGCGCCCGAGGCCTTTCAAAAATTCGATCAACGTCTCGATGGCTACATTAAAGTCATCCTTGACCCGCAGAGATGAAAGGAAATGCTTCATCTCCTCTTGAACATGACATTCGCTACGCGAATGTGAAAGGAAACCCAACATGCAAAAGACTTCGCAAAACCATAGTGACGATATGAACCAGGTGCCGCAACCGATCCGGGGCAACGAAGGTGGGACCGATCCCGGCCCACGCAACGTTGCCCTGGACCGGCAGAATCCCGATATCCTCACACCGCCCAGCACCGACTCGGGCACGATCCCCAACCTGAAATTTTCGTTTGGCATGGCTCGCAACCGACTCCAGCCGGGAGGCTGGTCGCGTGAGGTGACGGCGCGCGAGTTGCCCATCGCCACCACCCTGGCAGGGGTGAATATGCGTCTGAATCCCGGTGGCGTGCGCGAGTTGCACTGGCACAAGGAAGCGGAGTGGGCCTATATGCTCACTGGTCGCGCTCGGATCACCGGCATCGATCCCAATGGATACAACTTCATTGATGATGTCGGCGTTGGCGATTTGTGGAACTTTCCCGCCGGCTATCCGCATTCGATTCAGGGATTAGAGGAGGGCTGTGAGTTTGTGCTGGTGTTTGATAATGGCAACTTCTCCGAGAATGAGACCTTCCTGCTCAGTGATTGGTTCCTGCACACGCCCAAAGAGGTGCTGGCCAAGAACTTTGGTGTGGAGGTCGAGGATTTCGCCTCGATTCCCTCGCATGAGCTCTATATGTTCCAGAGCACCGTGCCCGGCCCACTCGCATCTGACCAGGTCTCTGATCCCGTTGGTCCCGTGTCCCGACCCTTTAGCCACCATATGCTGGCACAGGAACCAATACGTCTCAAGGGAGGCACCGTCCGCATCACCGACTCGACCAACTTCCCCGCGGCCTCGACCATCGCGGCGGCGCTGGTGGAGGTTGAGCCGGGTAGCATGCGCGAACTGCACTGGCATCCCAATAACGACGAGTGGCAGTACTACATCGAGGGACAAGGGCGCATGACGGTCTTCGCCTCTAGCGGCAAGTCACGCACCTTCGACTATAGAGCAGGTGATGTGGGCTACGTGCCCTTCGCCATGGGCCATTACATTGAGAATACCGGTGACACGACGCTCCGTTACCTGGAAATGTTTAAGAGCGACCACTTTGCCGACGTCTCGCTGAACCAATGGCTGGCTTTGACCCCGCCAGAACTCGTGCAGGCGCACTTGAATCTGACCCCGGCCGCTATGGGTGCCTTGCGCAAGCAAAAGAGGCCGATCGTCTAAGGAAGGAGAGGAAGCAATGCAGAGATGGAAGCCGGGGAAGTTGTTTACGCTTCCCCACGCAGAGGCGATGCCTACCGCAACAGCAGGCAATGGGAGCACGCTTCCAGATCTGCTGCGTGCGCCGCACGAACGGGGACGTATCGCTCTTTTAATACTGCTGTTGACGCTCACTGCGGCCTGGATCGACATGCTGTCCTACCTCTCGCTGGGTCGCGTGTTCGCCTCGTTTATGACGGGCAACCTCCTCTTCATTGGACTGGGCGTGGTTCAGGGCAATAGCGGGCTGCTCATACGCGCTCTGGTCGCGGTGCTGGTCTTCCTCGTGGGGGTCACCTTGGGCTCATTTTGCCTTGGACGGGCGCCACAGCAACAAAGCGGGACAGCCTGGCACCAGACGTTCGCCCGCTACCTGCTGCTGGAATGGCTTCTCTTGCTCGTCTATGCCATCATCTGGGGAGTGACGAGCCACCTGAGTCAGCAAGCAGGCGTACAGATCCTGCTGTTGTGCGTGGCCGCCCTGGGCATGGGCATCCAGGGAGCGCTGGTCTGGGCCTTCAAGATTCCTGGCGTGGTCGCCGATGCCCTCACGGCCACGCTGATCACGCTCGGGCAGCGTTTCGCGCAGGACCTCGAGCATCCTGGACCGGAGAGCCAGGAGTGGAGGTGGAGTGGCATGTTCCTGGTGCTGCTGTGTCTCGTCTATGTCGTAAGTGCACTCGTGGTCGCCCTGACCTCGGCTTTCATGCTGACGCCAGTGGTTCCGGTGATCGTCTTGACCATCGCGATCGTCGCCTTGCTTGTTCCATCCCGCCAGGCCGTCGGAAGCCTTCCAAGGAGAAGCACCACATGAAAGGTGATCCTGGTAAAAGAAAGGATGGGAAATTCATGAAAGAACCGACGAAACAATCCATACCAGTGCCGTATGGTGAGGTAGAAGCCTTGCAGCCCTACTTTCAACAGCTACAGGACCACTACCAACTCTTTATGGGCCATCACCAAAAGGTGCAGGATCGCTACCGCAGTGTAGTGGAGCATCATAGCCTGTTGGAAAAGCTCTATGACGTTTTGATGAACCACCGGTACCGTTTGCAAGACCAGACCCAGGTGCTGGAAGACTATCATCAGGCTCTGGAAGAAGATGCCCGCATGTGGCAAGACTATCTTCAAATGTTACGGGAGCACCTGCATGTGATGGAGAACCTCTCACCTGACTCAACACAACAAGGAGGAAGCCATGAATCAGCTCAAGTCCACGCATGAAGCAAGAGCTAGCTCTGCGGCACATACGACCGATGAGACACACGAGGCAACCTCTCCTGCTCTCGATCCCACACACGCTCTCCTGCACCTTCCCAACCTTTTCCACGTCCCGGTAGCAACTGGCGACGCGCAAGAACAAGCCAACAAATGGGTCGTGCTCATGCTCGTCGCACTGGGTGCCTTTATGACGACCCTGGATTCGTCGATTGTGAACATTGCTCTGCCGGCCATCGCGCACGCCTTTGGCGTTGGCGTCAGCGGAGCCATCGAATGGATCATCATTGGCTATCTAATCGTGATTGCTGCCTTCTTGCTGACGCTCGGACGCCTGGCCGATATGCTCGGGCGCAAGCCCATCTATGAGGCAGGGCTGGTCATCTTCGTGCTTGGCTCCATCTTCAGCGGAGCAGCGCCTTCTCTGGCCATCCTGATCATCGCCCGTCTCTTCCAGGGAGTCGGGGGAGCGTGCATCTTTGCCGTCAATACCGCGATGATTACGAGTGTCTTCCCGGCGAGCGAGCGCGGGCGCGCACTCGGCCTGAATGCGGTGGTGGTGGCGCTGGGCGTGAGCGCGGGCCCGACCATTGGAGGTCTGATCACCCAGTATCTGACCTGGCGCTGGATCTTCTTTGTCAACGTCCCTATCGGGGCTGTTGTCTTCATCATGGGCATGCGCGTGCTCACGGAACCCCTCCATCGCAACACGGAGCGTTTTGATCCCGTGGGGGCAGTACTCTTTGCGATCGGACTGGCCTCGCTGATACTGGGCTTCTCCTTCGGCCAGAAGTGGGGCTGGACCTCACCTGGCATCATCAGCTCGCTCGTGGTGGGGGGGGTGGCGCTGGTCGCGGCGGTGTTGGTGGAGCGCCGTGTAAGAGACCCGATCCTGAAACTCTCGCTCTTGAAAAACCGGGTCTTCGCCTCAGCGAATATCAGCTTTGTGTTGGCCATGCTCGCCCTGTTCGCACCGGGTTTCTTGCTCCCATTCTACTATGAGGAGCTGCGAGGTTTTCCCGCGGTCCAGGCGGGCTTATTACTGACGCCACTCTCGCTCACGCTCGTGGTGATGGCACCGCTCAGTGGATCACTGGCGGATCGTTTCGGCTCGCGCATCCTCGCTCCGCTGGGGCTAGCCATCGCCTGTTTCGGGTTGGTCCTGCTCAGTCAGCTGAACGCGCACAGCTCTCTCTGGGACATCATCTGGCGTCTGGTCGTCATAGGGATCGGTCAGGGGCTCTTCCAGTCCCCCAATACACGCGCCTTGATGGGGGCGGCTCCTCCCAATGAGCAAGGTATAGCATCAGGCCTGCTCTCGACAGGTCGTGTCATTGGGCAGGCATTGAGCGTGGCACTCGCAGGCACCATCTTTACCGCCTTTGGCGCGGCGGCGGCAGGAGTACTGCTCTCAGCACAGGGACACAGCCTTTCCACCAGCGGAGTTAGCGCTCTCCAGAACACGTTCCTGGCAGGTTTCCATGCCGCGTTCCTCGTGTGCGCCGCCTTTGCCGCTATCGGCATCTTCACAGCGCTTGTACGCGGGAATGAGCACAAGAGCAGGCAAACGCGAGTTGAAAACCATGATGCGAGCCTACCTGCAAGCGGTGGTTGGATCAGAAAGTGAAAGGTAAGATGAAAAAAGGCGTCACTCCTCTAACTAGCTTTACAGGCTGCTTTACAGGCAGGCAATGAAAAATTTTGAGGGTTCTTGGACATTCGCCGGAGAGCATAAGCCTCTTACCCACGATCTCCTGTTGTCTGACCTCCAGAAGTAAAGTGATGGGAAGTGAGATGCCACCTGATGGAGACTGACTGCTCCAGCAGATCCTGCTAGACTGGTGTGTAGGCAAGAGGAGGACTCATTGAGGCAATGGGTTCGGTAAGCGACAATCGATAAGGAGTTAACTTATGACAAAAGACAGGACTTTTCAGCAGGTTGGTTCAACACTCTCCTTCCCCGGCAAGCATGTGGTGGGGGTGTTGGACTCCTTACAGGAGGCTGAACAAGCTGTGGATGCTGGGTATCATGTGGAAGATATGGCGTTGATTCCCAGTCAAGATTTCCCTTCAGCTTTGCAGGAGCGCGTGCGGAAGGAAGGGCGATTTTGGCATATTATGCATCAGTTACAAGTCACGACAGATGAGGGATCCTTAGGTGAACTGCTCGAAGCCTCGGCGCGTCCGGGGTCTGCTATCATTTCTCTCTATGTGCCACAAGGTGAGCACCTTGATGAGGTGAGTGCTCTTCTGTTCAACCACGGTGCTAGCCTGGTCAGATACGTCGGCACCTGGTCGGTTGAAGATCTCTTTCCCCCACTTAAAAAGGTGAACGTCTCCGCTGAGGCGAGCATGGGATGGGGCGACGAGCCAGAGTCAGACGACCAGCAGCCAGGGCAGGCACTCCAGCAGTCCGCTTCAACACGGTTGCAGGACTGGTGGCGCCAGCAAGCTGATCAGGTACCAGGGCAACAGAGTGGGCCACCAACCGGCAAGGATGTTAACCGTGCACCGGGCGTGACTGGCTACGAGAGAGGAACAATGCAACAGGAGCAGAAGAAGCAGGATGGCCAGGAGATTCAGCAGATGAATGGAGAGCCATCTCAGCAGACCACCACTGACCAGTCTACAGGGAAACCGGACGTGGAGGTTCCAACGATTGGCCTGGACTCGGGGAGCGCCTGGGGCCCTGCCATGGACTAGTGACAGGGATGTGGGCGCGGCATGCATTCATAATAGCTTGTACGTGCATACGTCGATTACTGTGTGGAGAAGTGCTTACGTGTTGCCAATTTTCAAGGCGAGATCAACTTCGCCGACTGCGCCGCGAAGCTGGTTGCCCTGGATATGGCGATGGAGCAGCCATTCAGAATCGTCTTTTCCGGCCCGGCAGCCGGAGCAGTGTCCAGCGCGCACTTTGGCCAGCTCATCGGTGATGATAAACTGATGTGTTGTGATATAGGCGGGACATCATGCGATATCAGTGTCGTAACCAACGGCCAGCCTTACGTCAACACGACGTTTGAACTTGAGCATGACATGCTGGTCAATGCGCTGTCTATTGCAATAGACAGCATCGGGGCAGGCGGCGGTAGCATTATCTCGATCAACCCATCTGGCGAGATGCGCGTCGGACCTGAAAGCGCGGGCGGCGTTCCCGGCCCGGCGTCCTACGGCAAGGGTGGCACCGCTCCTACCCTGACCGACACCTGCCTTCTCATGGGTCTTCTCGATCCCGAACGCTTCCTGGCAGGCAGTATGCGGCTCGACCCCGAACTGGCCCGCGCGGCTTTTGAGCGATTAGACACACCCCTGAGCTTCGAGCAACGCGTCGCATATGCCTATAAGATCGGCCTCAACAATATCGCCGAGGGGTTGATCGATGTCGCCATCAAGCAGGGCATTGATCCCCGGGAATACAGCCTCATTGCCTATGGCGCTGCCGGTCCCCTCTTGCTGCCGGCTGTTCTCAGCATGGTCAATGCCCGCCGCGTGATTGTTCCCCCTTATCCCGGCCTTTTCTCCGCTCTCGGCCTGCTCAGCTCAGACCTGGTCTATTCAGACAACCGCAGCGCCTACATGCTGCTCGTACCAGGCGTCGCCGATACCATCTCCCAGATCTATCGTACGATGGAGGAAAAACTGCTCTCGCACGTTTCGTCTGAGAAGCAGAACGTCGTCATAAGGCGCACGTTCGATGGACGCCTGTATGGGCAAACCTGGGAAACACCATTCATCGAGGTACCGCCGGGCGAGATCACCGAGGAAACCATCAGCACGCTCATTAAAAACTTTCATGATGTCTACGAGCAGCGCACGGGCAACCGCTTTGAAATGATTCCCGTTCAAAGCGTAACATACAGGCTTGAGGTCATCGTCCCCACCGGGAAAGTCAGCTATCCACACCTGCCCGCAGGGCAGCCACGCACCTTGCAGCCCGATGGAGCAATCTTTCTCTACTATGAAAGCGTCTCAGCACTCGCGCTCGCCGTTTTCAGGGCGCTCAAGGATGCTCTGGGCCCGGACGCCGTAGGTGGGGACTACTGTTCCCTGAGTGGACATGCTGGGAATGGCGTGTTCAACGGCTTCCCCTGGACATCCATAGGACAGACCGGGGGTGAACATGGACCGTGGGCTGCCACGAAAGACGGCGACGGCGATAGTTATATGGTCAATTACCTGACCAACAACCTTGACCCCGCAACCGAGGCCATCGAAGCAGAGGCCCCATGTGTGGTCCTGCGTAAGGAATACACGGGTGAGAGCGGCGGGGCCGGGAAGCATCGGGGTGGGGCGGCGGTCATGAAAGATACGCTGTGGCTTGGTGAAGGAGACCATTACTCTATGGCGCTGCATTGCAAGTCCCCCAGCGGCTTCGGCGTCTACGGCGGCAAAAGTGGGGCGACCGGGGCGGTCTGGTTCTGGGAACCGGATGCCTACGGAGCCAGCAACGAGAACGGGTATATCGGGACGGACGGTGGCGCCTATGCACGAAGCAATCCCGTTGCCGGCGTGCTTAACCCGGAGACAAAAGCTCTCGACCCCAACGGAAAATACTTTTACCTTGCGAGTGTGCCTGTCTGGCACACCAGGCCGAATGCCATGTTCCGCTACATCACCAATGGCGGCGGCGGTTGGGGCAATCCGCTGGAGCGCGATGCGGAGCGCGTGAAGCGCGATGTGCGCGACGAATACGTAAGCATTGAAGGAGCAAGAACACTCTATGGCGTCGTCATCAAGGGCGATCCTGTCCACGACCCCGAAGGCTTAGAGATCGACCTTGATGCCACACGGCAACGACGCGAGGAGATGTCACGGCGGTAAGCAACGCTTGTGGTTAGATCGCCTGGTGCTTACAAGCGGCATCACTGCTCGCCTCGACTGGTGAATAGATCTGGTAAATAAGGCGAAAAGTGCTTCCTGTGATGGAAGGCACGATCGGATTCGAGAAGGAGGTTCAAGACATGGACATAACCGTCATCGGGGCGAGCGGAGACGTTGGGACCGAGACGGTCAACCAACTGCTCGCTGGCCGCGTCCTCACGCCCAGTGAGCGCTTGCAGCTGGTTGGGCGCGTGGATGGCAAGAGCTCATCCAAACTGTTCGGGCTGCAGAGTGATCTCTCCGACGCCTACGCCGAAGTCACCCCCGAGCTCGACGTCGTCCTGACGCCCGAGAAGATTTGCGGCGATATCGTGATCCTGGCGGCAGGCGCGCCGACGACGGCTCCCAACCAAACGCGCAACGATTTGGCCCAGTTCAATCTCCCGGTGTTTCGCCGCTACGCCCAGGCCATCGCGGCGCACGGGCACGGCCGGGAGTTGGTGCTGGTCGTGAGCAATCCGGTTGAGCTTGCCGTTGAGGTCTTCAGCCAGTATTTAGGCCGGCACCGGGTCATTGGGGTCGGCGGCTACTCCGACTCGCTGCGGTTTCGGCGGGAGATCGCTCACGACCTGGGCGTCCGGCGCCAGTTGGTGCATGCCTTCGTCGTCGGCGAGCATGGGGACAACATGGTCCCGCTATGGAGCAGCGTCCGCATCTTCGGGAGGAACGGGGCGCAAGCCGCCGCTGACGTCGCCAGGCTGCGTGGCGAGCGCGTCACTGCGCGATTCCCAGCGGAAGTGGACGAGCACCGGACGGCCGTCATGGAATACCTGCGGCAGGGGAAGGTGCGCGAGGCGTTTGAGAGGGTGGATCAGTTGCCCGCAGACCTGCGCGTGGTGCTTCGCCCCTACATCACCAACCTCTCGGGAGCGAAGACCACCATCGCCACGGCAAATGTCATCGTTGACCTGGTCCGCACATTGGTCGAGGGCCGCGAAGTGGTGGTCTGTGGGCAGGTCCGCCTCGATGGGGAACTCTCTGACCTGCACGTCCCGGTCGGCGTCCCGGTGGTCATCGACGCGCGGGGTTGGACCCAGGTAGTTCCACTCGAACTTTGGGCCGATGAGGCGCAGCTGCTGGCAAGAGCGGCCGAGGGGTTAAGGGAAAGGATCCGCGACTGGCTGGGCGAGGCAGCTAACCATGAGGTTAAGCCGCCCGCCCCTACCGCCTGAGCGGCGCGCGCCACCTCCATGCCTCGGCGACGATTGGATCGTCTCCACCCCTATTGTCGGATTGCCAGCCCCTGGGCTGAAAGTTCGGACAAGGGGAACTCAATCCAGCATTTCCGACGGAAAAGTGGCACCA
>WNGR01028248.1_pt1 | contig 12094 bp, 10 predicted proteins | sample 5407581 | NCBI WGS metagenome assembly WNGR01 (sample SAMN13153383, study PRJNA577476) | soil metagenome | isolation source: 80 cm soil or saprolite under Garry oak tree replicate 2 | place: USA:California | collected 2016-06-15
GGAAAGTCTTTTCGGGGCGCGCTGCTGCCGTGAGGTTTTCGCCGGCCAACACAGTCGTTCAGCTCGAACCTGAGGCCGTATCGTATTTTGGACTGATCAATTCCGGCGAGCTGGTTTTGCGAACCGGAAATAAGTTTCACTTTTTCGCTCTCTTCCGCGGTAGCGCGAGCATTGTTGATCGCCGCCTCACTGTCCTGGCGGAAACTATCACGCCTGTCACTGCGCCTTTCGAAAACTGCGGAAATCCGACGTGTGACTGCAGTGACATGATACTGGATCACCCCGGCGCGATTCCACGTTCAAACGTCTCATCAATATTTCGCCCTAGGCGCAGTCGTCAACGAAAGCCAGCGCGGGTGCCGTCGCGCGCGAAACGGCAGAAGAAGAAAAGGAAACAATGAAATCGGAAAATACAGAACTGAAGTGGGACGATCAGTGCGCAGTATGCGGCAAATCAGTCGGACATGGCGAAGGCTTTAGCCATCTCAACATCGAGGGCCAGATGATTGCGCTCTGTTGCCCACTCTGCTTTGAAACATTCGAGAAGGACCCAGCCAAGTATCTGCGTCGCCGCGCCGTGCGCAAAATCTCCGATGACAAAACTCCGCCCGGATCGTTTTCGCCTTTTGACTAATGAAGCGAATTCTGATGCAAGCGGTTGTCGAACGGAATTACGCAGGCCCGCTGCGCAGGGAATCCGAAGAAATGCGCAATGATTCCGAAGCGCTGCGGAGACATGCAAGCCGCTGCGCATAGGTTTTTGCACGAAGCAGAACAACTCAAGACAAATCAACCATATGAAAACCAACAAGTCAGTTCGCGTCAGACGAGCGCCTGCCAGCGTGCTCGCGATCGGCCTGATCGCAACATGGATTACTACCTCACTCGCCCAAACATCTCCGCCGACTCCTGGACCGTCTCCGGGCGACGCCACTCTCTCGCAGCAAATGGCGAATCTACACGCTAAGATGGCAAAATTGGAAGCCGCAATTTCTTCGCACTCTCAACAGCCCGGAATGTCCATGGGCGGCGGTATGCAGGCTGGTGGAGGCATGAGTGGGATGGGCAACATGCAGGGAATGCAAAGCGCGCAAGACATGGAGGGAATGGAAGACATGATGGGCCAAATGATGCCCGGAATGAGCAGCATGAACATGCCGCCATCTGCGCTCCCCGGTTTCCCCGGCGCGTCACACATTTACCACATTGGCGCGACTGGTTTCTTCCTGGATCACGCGGAACACATTGGCCTCTCCACTGAACAGCAAGTCGGGCTAAACAAAATTAAGGAGCAAGCGCTTCTCTCGAAAAGCGCATCGGATCGCCAGATCGAGCAGGCCGAACAGGAACTGGCAACGTTGACTTCTTCCGATCAGCCAGACCTCAAAAAAATCGAGGCCAAAGTGCGCGATATTGCCAAGCTCGGCTCCGATCAACGGATCGCGTTCATCAAAGCGGTCGGAGAAGCAGCGAAACTCCTTACCCCTGACCAGCAGAAAATGTTGACCGGCTTTGCTTCGCGTGCGCCCGGAGCATCGCCCTCGCCGAGCGCAACCATGAGTGCAATGCAGCACATGTAGTCACGTCGGCATCCATCATGCTCGCGCAGGTGTCCCGCGTAAATCAACATATTGCTTACGTCGCGATTGCGGCGAGCCTGTGCGCATTTGTGCTCATTGACGGAGTCCGTGCCCAGACCGCTGAGGAACACGCTAGGCACCACCCCGACCAAGCTGCAACTCCCGCGCAACCAGGTGCCTCACCTGCCGTAGCCCCTGGCGGGATGATGGGAGGCATGGGCGAGATGATGAGCGGAATGCATGGGACGCCGCCGAAAGAACTTTATCCGACGCTGATGTCGTTGACCGCATTGTCAGCTGAGCAACGCAAGCAAGTCGAAGAGAAAGCGGCCGAGAGAATTCGCGGTGGGAATTCGGTCATGGTGGAAGCGGTTGATGCTCTCGCGCGCAGCGCCGCATCGCAGGATTACGCCGCGATGCACGAGGCGACAGTAAAACTTCATGAAGGCATGACGCAGCTGGAGAGCGGCATTGCCGCGCGTCGGGCGTTGGCCGAAGGACGTGCGCCACCCGAAGTCGCTCTCGAATGGTTCAGGCGCGAAATGAATCTGCCGATCAGTGCTGCGCCAACTTCGGTCGGTCTGTTGGGCAATATACAATTTCACATCGTGGTCATCACGATCCTGGGAGTTTTCGCCGCTGTGATGATCTTTATGTACTTCTACAAAATGCGGCGCGCCGAGCACCTGCTGCAAGCCCTGACCGGTGGCGGACCATCAACGCCGCCCGCCAGAAGCACGGCGCCCGCGCCTGCGGGAACGATCGTTGCCGCGCCTCCAGCGACTACTGTTGCGCCGGCAACTCAAGCAAGCGGCACAAGGAAATGGTCGGGCAAGTTGCGAATCGGGCGAATCTTTCAGGAAACATCAGACGTAAAGACGTTCCGTCTTATGAACCCGTTAGGCGGCCCGCTCCCGTTTACATACCTGCCCGGGCAATTCATCACGGTCACGCTAGCGCCGGATAACCAGCCGGTGAAACGCAGTTACACCATCGCCTCGTCCCCGACGCAGCACGATTACGTTGAAATCACCGTCAAGCACGAAAACGAAGGAATAGTTTCTGGTTTCCTCCACAACCACGTCAAAGAGGGAGACCTGTTGGATTTCTCCGGCCCATCCGGCTTCTTCACTTTCACCGGACGCGAGTGCAAATGCATTCTGCTCATCGCAGGTGGCGTCGGCATCACGCCGCTGATGAGCGTGCTTCGTTACCTGACCGATCGCAGCTGGCCGGGAGACGTCTTTCTGCTCTATTGCATCAAGACTCCGCGCGACATCATCTTTCGAGAAGAACTCGATTACCTTCAGCGCCGCCACCCTAACTTGCGCGTCGTCATCACAGTCTCGCGTCCCGAAGGTACCGACTGGAAAGGGCCGACCGGACGCATCACCAAAGAACTGATCGTCCAAACGGTACCGGATGTTGCGTCGCGTTACGTGCACATCTGCGGCCCGGTGCCGATGATGGAAGTCGCCAAGAAAATGTTGGTCGAGCTCGGCGTCCCAAGCGGGCGAATGAAGACGGAGGCGTTCGGCCCAGCTTTGGGCAAGCCAGAGCCGATTCTACCGACAGTTCCCACTGCGCCTTTGCTCGGAAGTGAAATCTCCCTTCCCACTGTGACTTTCTCAGTGTCGGATAAATCCGCGCCATTGCCGCCCGATAAGGTGATCCTCGATGTCGCGGATGAAATTGGCGTTGAGATCGACAACTCCTGCCGGGTCGGCACCTGCGGAACCTGCCGGGTAAAACTGTTGTCCGGTCAAGTGACCATGGCGGTGGAGGATGGACTGGAGCCCGGTGACAAAGAGCGAGGAATGATCCTTGCCTGCCAGGCGAAGGCCACGGCAAACGTGGAAGTCGAAGCCTGAGATGAAAGAGCGCAACGAACTCGTCGTCACCGGTCTCGTTATCTTGCTGCTCGTTCTGTGGCTCGGTTTTCCATTCCACCAATCGACACGATTCGCAGGAAGCCTTCCCGGCGGAATTCTCGCCGTCATCGGTTCAGCCCTGATGCTCGTTCCGTTGGCTTATTCGATCGTTAAACGGATCAAGCCACTCAAGAGCCTCGCCACTTCCCGAGTGCAAATGCGCACGCTCCTGTCCTGGCACATTTACGCGGGCGTGCTCGGACCGATTCTCGTTCTCATTCATACAGGTCATAAATTTCAAAGCCATCTTGGAATCGCGCTCACCACGATGACCATCATCGTCGTCTTGAGCGGTTTCACTGGCCGTTACCTCCTGAGCAAGTTTTCGCGTACGGTTAACGAGAAAAAGAAAATGCTGACCGAGCTGGAGTTAGCTTACCGCCAGACGGCTACTGAATTGGCCGCGCAAGCCGAACAAGTCGAAATCATGCGGCCTTTCTCCGGATTTTTCGGGCGACTGCTGACGGGGATGTTTGTGCGAGCGGGTGGGGAAAATCCGGGCGCAATGCCCGCTTCGATCCGGGCATTGCGATTATCCGAGTCGATCGCCGATGTCGAGTACGCAATTCGCACTCACGAGACTTTCAAGCGCGCGTTTTCGACGTGGCTGAAGCTGCACATCGCTCTCTCGTTCACGCTTTATGCGTTGCTCGCGCTTCACGTTTGGGCCGCGTTCACCTTCGGACTCAGGTGGTTTTCATGACGCTGCAAAAAACGCTGCTGCTTGCGGCCGTCGCCTTCGCATTGCTCGTGTTTGCTTTCTTTGCTTTCTCAGCTCGTCATCGCGAGAAAACAGCAAGCGCCATGCTCTCGCCCGTTTTTTGGCAGCACATGGCCAGTCCCGGCGACCTTTCACAAGCGCACGCGTCGCTCGAAAACAATTGCGCGGCCTGCCACGCGCCCGTCAAAGGCGTTGAGGCAGGCAGATGCATCGTCTGTCATGCCGATAATCGAGCCCTTCTTCAGCGACAACCAACCGCATTTCACGCGAACATTCAAAGCTGCACACCGTGTCATCTCGAACATCGCGGACGAACTACCCGTCCCACCGACATGGATCATGCCGTCCTCGCGCGCATCGGCTTGCGACAAATGGAAAAATCCTCCGGGGGCGAGCGCACCCGGGCAATGCAGATCAAAAACTGGTTGGAACAAACCGACCGCGTCGCTCTTTCGGGAGCAAAGCTTCAACGAAATGAGCGGGGGCTCAACTGCGCCACCTGCCACCAGACGAAAGATCGACATCTAGGTCTGTTTGGGACCGACTGCGCCCAATGTCATACGACGGACAAGTGGGCAATCGCTGCATTCCAGCACCCGTCTGCGGCTTCGCAATCATGCGCCCAATGTCATCAAGCGCCACCGAGCCATTACATGGAACATTTTAGAATGATCGATCAAGCGATCTGCGGACAGCCGAATGCAAAGGTTAACCAATGCTTTCTCTGCCATCAGACCACCGCGTGGAACGACATCAAGGGCGTCGGCTTCTACAAACATCATTAACCAATCATGGAATATTGTGATCGAGCGTAGAATTTCTTTTCTCCCGCGGCGCAAAGGCCCCATTCCCCTCGTCGAGATAAATTGTTGAGCCGACGCGCGAAATTTGAAGCGACTGTCGCCAAGTTCCCGTAGCGAAATCTTTTTTGACTTCGACTGTTTTGGTCTCCGGTTTCAACGCCGGCATATCGATGTTGATCATCGCTTCGGAGAGAATTCTGCCATCCAACTGCTGCGGCGGTGTGATTCCCAGTATGCGCAGAATCGTCGGTGCAAGATCGACATTCCCGGTTGGCAAGTCATCCACTTGCCCGCGTCGAAAATCCGGCCCTGCCGCGATCAATGTGTTGTGCATGTCGAATCGGCTGAGGGTGGCGTGAGTCCCCTTCCCTGCCTTGCGTTGCCAATCCGCGTCAATCATTCCCGCAATACCAAATGGATTTTTCGAATCGTTCCAGCGAAAAGCCATCACCACGTCTGGCGCGTGTTTACTATCGATCTTCGCTTGATCGAGACCGAACTTCGTGAAAATTACTCCGGCAAAATCTGTTTGCTGCAGAAATTCAACCAGCCGACGCGTGACCGCCGCATCATGCCCGATCACATAAAAAAGAACACTCCCGCCATTGCCGGCCAGCATGACATCTCCGCTTTTCGGCTCATCGGTAAACTCAGTCTTCGCGGTGAAACCGGCATCGTTTAAGATTTTCCGCAGATCAACCGACCGTTCGATCGTGGAGAAGCCATGGTCGGAGACGACAAACACATCTGTTGCGTCGCGCGCTCCTTGCCAATCCAGCGCCGAAAGGACAGCGGCGAGATTTTCATCAGAGGACTTGATTGCGGCCAGCGCCGGTGGCGCACCGGGCGCTGATTCATGCTGCGTAAGATCCGGCTCGCCCAACCAAAGAACCGAAAAGGCCGGCACACCATCTTTCCAAAGAACATCTGTCAGTGCTTTTGTTGTCCAGACGTCCTGTTGCAAATGAGCAAGTGGGAACGGACCGAGCGCGGCTGCAATAGGAGCAAGGGCGTCATGCGGGCGCGATTCTCCGGCAAAAAACGTGACACAATTTTTCGCACGGCCAGGATCGACATGTCGATCCAACAAAAGGCCAACAGTTTTTGCAGCAGCAATCACGGTACGTCCGCCCACCCGCTGGATAAGCTCGGCGATGGTTGGAAAGGAAATATATTTTCCATTGGAGAATTTATCTCCCTTCTCCACCACCGCCGGAATTTCGACGTCGATTGAGTGTTTACGATCGATTTCCGGGCGGTATTCATGATTTGCGACTACGCCGCTGTGGCCCGGATAAACGCCAGTGACCAGCGCTGTTCCGTTTACGTTCGTCGCACTGGGATAAACAGCGTGGTGATCGCGAAAAATGACTCCCTCATGCGCCAGCTTCCAAAGCGCGGGCGTATTTTCCTGGCTGACGAAATCCGGCCGCATCCCGTCCCAAACAACCACAAGAACGTGCCGCGAAGGGAGCGGCGTTTCGCGCGCGGGCGCCTGGCATACACAAAAAACCGTTACGATCCCGAGCAAGATCGACACCGCGAAAATGCATTTCATTTCAATTTTCATTGCGCGAATCATACCCGAATCCAAACCGTCAAAAGAAACGCTAACCTTTTCGGCGGTCTGGAGATTTGGCGCCGCCGTTGATAAGCAGCAAGGAAGCGATGCTGCTCGCCAGGGCCAGTGCCGCACCGACAAGCATAACTCGCCGAAATCCTCTCACGAAAGATTCATTGATCGCCTCTTTTATAACATCGCGAGTCGGCGGAGCGATCTCTCCCGGAATTTTCTCGGCTGCCAGGCTGATTCGTTCATTCTGCAGCGAACGTCGCGCCGCCGGGGGCAGCTCAAGGCTGGATAAACGCGAATCAAGAGAACGATTGAAGACGTCAAACATCACGATACCAAACACCGCGATGGCAAGCAGCCCGGCCACTCGGGAGACAGCATTGTTGATTCCAGAAGCAATCCCGACGCGATTTCGCGGAACCGCGTTCATGACCGTGGTCGTCAACGGCGCAACACTTATTGCCATACCCACACCAAGTGCGACTGTCGCCGGAAAAAATTTGCTCCAGTAATTCGCACCCGATCCCGGCAGAGTAAAAAGCGCAAAACCGATCGCGGCAATAGTTGGACCAACAACCAGTGGGAGCTTGCCACCATAACGCTCGACGAGCCCGCCCGACCACCGTGAGAGCAAAAACATGATCAGAATAAAGGGAAGCAATGCAGCACCGGCCGCGGTAGCCGTGTAGCCTTGAACTTGAATCAAATTCAACGGCAGGAAAAAAAGCGTGCCTCCGAGCGCACTATAAAGAAACAGTGTGAGCAAATTCGCGCCAGTGAAATCGCGCGAACGAAAGAGGGCAAGTGGCAACATCGGATTTCTCACGCGCGTTTCGACCAGCAGGAACATGATCAGAAAAAAACTCCCGCCAATCAGCGCCGCCAGCACCGCAGGATATCCGAAGCTCAACCGCGAGGATTCGATCAAGCCGTAAACAAGCGATCCAAGGCCGATCGTCGTGAGTGCAGCTCCCACCCAATCAGGTCGCTCCTTTTGGCTTTCATCCCGGCTTTCCGGGACCCGGAAGGCGGAGATAACCAACACGATCGCCGCCAGCGGTACATTGATAAAAAACACCGCGCGCCACGATACTTGCTCGATTAACCATCCCCCCATCACCGGACCGATCGCCGCGGTGATCGCAGTAAAACCAGACCATGTGCCGATCGCGCGGCCACGATCTTCTTCGCGGAACGATGCGCTGATGATGGAAAGACTTCCTGGCACGAGAAGAGCACCGCCGGCGCCTTGCACCACGCGGGAAAAGATCAATTCGTGAATATTAGTCGCGAACCCGCACGACAATGAGGCGAGAGAAAAGATTGCCACACCGAGGATAAAAATGCGACGTCGTCCGTAACGATCTCCCAACGAACCTCCCAGGAGCAGGAATGCGGAAAGCAGAAGCGAATAGGCTTCGACGACCCATTGAACATCGACAACGGTTGCGTTCAAACTCTGTTGTAACGCGGGCAACGCCACGTTAACAACGGTCCCGTCAATAAACGCCATGCTCGATCCGAGGATTGTCGCCGCGAGAATCCACGGACCGGAACCTTTCGGGCATGGCGAAGCTGCGGCCCGCCAACGAATGACGGCTTCATCGCAGGGTGGTTGAACGAAAATTGCCATCTCGTGTCAGAATGCGTGTCGATGCAGATCAGACCACGTTGACGCTGCGAGAATTTTCGCACTTTCCCAAGCGCAAAATGAAAATTGTAAGCTTCCTGCTTGCCGCGGCGCCTCTCGCGTCCGCCTGGGCAGGGCAATTGATTCCAACTGCGGACGGAACCGGGTGGCGGTACAACATGACGCAGGAAGTGAGCAAAGGACTCAGCGTGCCCGATGTAAAAGCAGACGCTGAAGGGAAAATTCGTCTCCCGGTTTTGTACCGCATCGGAGGAACGGACAGCCTGGACGGACCGGAGCTTCTCAAGTTTGAGATGCACCGGGCCGGCGTGGTTACAAACACAGATCTCCTCACGGTAGACGAACGCGGAATAATTTGTTGGGCGCGGATTAATGTGGACGGCGAATTCGTCAAACTTAATCCGCCACAGACGATAATCGCCATGCCGCTCAAGCGGGGCGCAAGCTGGAATTTCAACGGACAGGCCGGCGACCTAAAGGTGCATCAGCATTACGAGGTAGTTGGAGAAGAAGATGTCGAAGTGCCGGCAGGAGAATTCCATGCGTTCCGCATCCACGGCGAGCAAACATCACCGAGTCTGATGACGATCGATCGCTGGTTCGCGACTGGCACTGGAATCGTTAAGGACGTCACAACGATGCGCGCTGCAAACGGCGACTTGCTCGAGCGGATTTCACTCGAATTGGCAGAACGGCCGGGGATTACGAAGAGACCAGAGGTGAAAATCGATGCGACGCCGAAGGAACTTTCCGTGAGCTTTGCAAAGGACCAGTTCGCCAAGCCTTCCACGACATTTTCATCGGATGCGCCTCAGATTTATGTGCGCTGGCGGGGACATCGCCTGCGAAAAGGGGCAAAAGTGCGCGTGGTCTGGATCGCGGAGAATATCGGCGACGATGCTCCGCCGGACTACAAGGTCGATGAAGCGGTCGCGATCGCGGAAAGCCCAGCCGCTCATGGAGCGTTTACGCTGTCGCCGCCCGAAGATGGTTGGGCTCCCGGCAATTATCGCGCGGAGTTCTACGTGGATGACTTGTTAGTCGAGACGGTGGAGCTGCAGATTGTGAAATGAATGACGTCTGGTTGCGGTGACCATCGAGATACTCGCTCAGCCCCCCTAAGGCCGAAAAATCCAACGAATTTATTTCGTCACCGGGCCGAGCGGGAGCACAGTTTTGCCGAACAATTCGTTGAGCACCTGCGCAAGTCCGGCGTAAATCGCCGAAAAACCACAGAAAATTCCTTCATATCCGGTGATACGTTTGAAGCCGGGACTCGCGCTGGTAAAATCGCCGATGGCAAGCATAAAGAAGAGAATCGTCAGCGTGGCAAACACGACTTGTAACGCGCGATTGAGCCGCAGCGTGCCCAGAAACATGACGGCGGTGAACAGTCCCCACATTGCGAGATACGCGGCCATCGCGGTGTCGTTGGAGGTGGCGCCCCATCCGATTTTTGGCAGAACGATCAGCGCAACCAGTGAGAGCCAGAACAAGCCGTAGGAAACGAAGGCGGTAGTGGCAAAGGTGTTACCTTTCTTCCATTCCATGATGCCGGCGATGATCTGCGCAGCGCCGCCATAGCAAATCCCCATTGCCAGAATCATGCTGTTGAGTTCGTAGAAACCAGCGTTGTGCAGGTTGAGCAACACGGTAGTCATACCGAAGCCGAGCAGCCCAAGTGGCGCGGGATTTCCCGTCGTATCCTGGATTTGAGTGATGGATTGATTCAACGCGCAGCCAGTCTGCCGAAAGAAAGAGAGACAACGCAATCACAATATCGGGTGTAGCCACGCACCTGTGGCGTGTCTGAGACTGGACCTTGCACAGCAACGTGGCTACAACAGCGAAGGCGCATTCGATGGCGCCAAGACGGCGGTCACCATCGCACTGGGTCTGATAGGTATCATGGCGTTGTGGCTGGGCGTGATGCGCCTGGCCGAGCGTGCAGGCCTTGTACAACGGATCGCGCGCGGTCTGCGCCCTATCATGCGCCGGCTTTTCCCGGATGTTCCACCCGAACATCCGGCGATGGGTTCGATGGTAATGAACATGTCAGCTAACATGCTCGGTCTCGGCAATGCAGCTACGCCCCTTGGCTTGCGCGCAATGCGCGATCTGGAATCGCTCAATCCTCGACCGGGCGTGGCGACCAATGCGATGTGCACGTTCCTGGCAATCAACACCAGCTCTGTGCAGTTGATTCCAGCGACCGCAATCGCAATCCTTGTCGCGTCGGGATCGACAAGACCAACCGCAATTGTCGGCACTGCGCTGCTCGCGACGCTCTGCGCAGCGAGCGTGGCAGTCATTTCCGTAAAACTCCTGGAGAAATTGCCGGCTTTTCGGATCTCGCCGTCGAATGTTTCTACTCTCGAGCACGCGGCGAAATTGCCGAATCCGGTGGGGCGAGACTCTGTCGAGCCGAAGAATTCTGCGGGGACCAGCGATCCCGGCTACAGCGGCAGCGTCGCCCTGCAGGAACCGATGAAGCGATTGTCGATCTGGGGTTTGATTGCGCTGAGTGCGCTGGTTGTTCTCTTCATCGCGCTATTTGTTTGGATGGTGGCGCCTACCTTGTTTGGTGCCCCAGTTGCGGCAACTACGGCGGCGCAGAATGTTTTTGTGCGCAGTGTGAACGCCTTGTCGATCCTGGCGATACCGTTTCTCCTGAGCTTCTTTCCGCTGTATGCAGCGGCGCGTGGCGTGAAAGTTTATGACGAGTTTGTCGAGGGCGCGAAGGAAGGATTCGGCGTGATTCTCAAGATCATTCCATTTCTCGTGACGATGCTGGTGGCGATTGGGATGTTCAAAGGCGCCGGCGGCATCGATTTGTTGAGCCGCCTGCTTTCACCAATTCTGACTCCGCTGCAATTTCCGACAGACCTGCTCCCTCTTGCTTTAATGCGTCCGCTCAGCGGGAGCGGGACGCTAGCTCTGCTCACGGACATTGTGCATCGTCTCGGGCCAGACAACATCGTCAGTCTGACCGCGGCGACGATCTATGGAAGCACTGAGACCACGTTTTACGTCGCGGCCGTTTACTTCGGAGCTGTGGGAATAAAGCAGACGCGTCACGCTATTCCCGCGGGTTTGCTTGCCGATCTGACAGGGGTGGTCGCTTCAGTGATTATTTGCAGGGCAGTGCTTGGTTAGATTGACGGCGCGCCCAGGGGTCTCGCCGTAGCATAAATTTTTCCCTCGCCAGCCGGTGAGTTGTTCTTTTATCGTGCGACTTTTCACAAATGATTCAACGTGATTATCTCATTATCGGAAGCGGGATCGGCGGGGCGAGCGCCTGTGAAGGGATTCGCCGCCACGACAAGCGCGGAAGCGTTACGCTGGTCGGCGCGGAGGTCTTTCCTCCTTACAAGCGCTGGATTCTCTCGAAGAGCTTTTTGCGCGAAAAGAATCCTCAACTCAAAAAATTACAGGAACCCGAAGAACGCTGGTACCAGGCGCACAAGATCGAAACGCGATTCGGCACGGTCGTGACGCAGTTCAACATCGACCGGCGTCTGGCAGTGCTTGCTAACGGTGAAAGCATTGAATTCAACAAAGCGTGCCTAGCCATGGGAAGTCGTCCGGTACGACCGCTGGTAGCCGGAGTCAGTCTCGGTAACGTGATCTATCTGCGAACCATTCGTGACGCGCTCGCGTTAAAAGAGATGGCGAACCTGGAGAAGACCGTGATGGTCGTAGGCGGCGGACTGCTCGCATGTGAGGCGGCATCGAGTTTGCGAATGATGAAACTGAAGGTCGGCCTCATGCATCGCGATTCCTATTTGCTAAACCGCTATCTCGACGCGGATACCGGCGCGTGGCTCACGGATTA
>WNGR01030871.1_pt1 | contig 12091 bp, 10 predicted proteins | sample 5407581 | NCBI WGS metagenome assembly WNGR01 (sample SAMN13153383, study PRJNA577476) | soil metagenome | isolation source: 80 cm soil or saprolite under Garry oak tree replicate 2 | place: USA:California | collected 2016-06-15
TGCGCGCGCTGCGCACGATCCCGTCCGCATCGAGTTCGTACCGGTGATACAGGACGCCGCGGGGCGCCTCGGACACCCCATGGCCGACCCCTGCGCGCGGCGCCGCCTCTGCGAACGGCTTGGCTGGCTGTTGATATGCCTCGATCAGCCGGAGCGCCTCCTCGACCGCGCAGACGATCTCCACTGCTCGCACGACGATGCTCTGGAACGGGTTGCGGCAACCCGGCCCGAGCCCGGCCTCGCGGGCGGCTGCGGCGGCCCCCGGCGGCAGCCATCGTGAGTTCAGCGTGTACCTGGCGAGCGGCCCGGTCAGGTAACACCCGCTGCGGCCGGCGAGCCTGGCATGCAGCGCGGTGGAGTGCGGGACCTGCTCCTCGATCACGTGCCGCTCGAATTCGGCGGCAGTAAACTCCAGCCCCTCGCTGCTGACCAGCGTTCCGCGCTCGATGGGATAGCTGCCGGGCTCCCGCAGGGCAAGCAGCTCATGGTCAAGGCTGAAGTCGGGAAAGTCAAACCCCGCCACCCAGCGGACCGTGTCCAGTGCGAGGTCGAGCGTCACCCGCAGCTGCTCCGCCAGGGGCGCGAGCTCGCTGGCCGACGGCACCCGGTAAAAACCGCCGACCCGCACGTTGACCGGGTGAATGGGCCGGCCGCCCAGCAGCTCCATGATCGAATTAGCGACCCGCCGGAGAGACAGGCCGCGCTCCACGATCTCCCGGTGATCACGCGCGAGTTCGACGGCACCCGGGTAGCCGAGGAAGTCGGGCGCGTGCAGCATGTAGATGTGCAGCGCGTGGCTGGAGATCCACTCGCCGCAGTACAGCAGCCGCCGCAGGTCCGCTAGAGGCTCGGGCAAGCTGATCCCGCATGCCGCCTCGATCGCCTGGCAGCCGCTTGTCTGGTAGGCAACCGGGCAAATCCCGCAGATTCGCGAGGTAATGTCGGGCGGCTCGGTATAGGCGCGACCGGACAGGAAGGCCTCGAAGAATCGCGGCGGCTCGTAAATATCGAGGCGCACCTCCTCGACCTGTTCGGCGCTGATCCGGATGTACATGGCGCCCTCGCCCTCGACGCGGGCAAGCCCGGCCGCAGACAGCGTGCGATCACCTCTGTGCGTCATATCCGTCTCGCCCGCTTGAGCTGGCTGCGGCATCCCGTGTCGATCCGTCCACGGGGCCACCCTTCCACATCCGGGAGGCTGCCAGGTGCGGCGAGAAGCGGGTAGGGACTAAAGACCCGATGGCTGACTGCCCAACGCCCCTGACCAGGATCGGATACGGCAGCGACCCTGGGATTGGGAATCTTGGCTGCTCGCAGACGGCAGCCCCAGAGAAGGAGCAGGCCATGCCTGGAATCGTTGTAGGCGTCGATGGCTCGGAGCACTCCCAGCACGTCCTGGAGTGGGCGATAAAAGAGGCGGCGCTCCAGCAGACCCCGCTGACCGTGCTTTCCGTCCACCAGGTGGCACGCAGCTACTGGACTGGCAACCCGATCATCTATCCCGAAGACCAGCCCGAGCTGGAAAAAAGCCGCCAGGCGGCCGAGGAAGCAGTGGCCCAGGCCACCAGCCGGCTTAGCGGCGCCAAGCCCCCCTCGGTGTCCGTACGCGCAGTGAGCGGGCTGCCGGCGCAGGAGCTCATCACTGCTTCTGGCGACGCCGACCTGGTCGTCGTCGGATCGCGCGGCGGCGGCGGTTTCGCCGGCCTGATGCTGGGCTCGGTGAGCTCGCAAGTAGTGAATCACGCGGCATGCCCGGTGGCCGTCATCCGGCCGTAACGAGTTGTCGCAGCCTTTGTCTGAGCCAGGAGGAACTGTCATGACCATCCGCGTCGGAATCAACGGCTTCGGGCGCATCGGGCGTACGTTCGTGCGACGGGCGCATGAGCGCGCCGATATCGAGGTCGTCGCCGTGAATGACATCACGGACGCGCGAACTCTCGCGCACCTGCTCGAGTTCGACTCGACCTATGGCCGCATGGGTGCCGCGGTAACGCACTCCGACGATTCGATCATCATTGACGGCGCCCCGATCCGGGTCCTGTCCAGCCGCGATCCTTCCGAGATCGACTGGGGCAAGCTCGGCGTCGACATCGTCGTGGAGTCCACCGGGAAGTTCCGCGCCCGCGACCAGGCGGCCCTGCACCTGAAGGGCGGCGCACGGAAGGTGCTGCTTTCCGCGCCGGGGAAGGGCGCGGACCTGACGGTCGTGGTCGGCGTCAACGACGGCGAGTACGACCCGCAGCGGCACGACGTGATCTCGAACGCATCGTGCACCACTAACTGCGTCGCGCCGATGGCGAAGGTGCTGAACGACGCGTTCGGCCTGGTCCGGGGGTTCATGACGACCGTGCACGCCTACACCGGGGACCAGATGCTGATCGACGGCCCGCACAAGGACCTGCGCCGCGCGCGCAGCGCCGCGGTCAGCATGGTGCCTACGACCACTGGAGCGGCCAAGGCCACCGGGGAGGTGATCCCCGAGCTGGCCGGGCGCCTGAACGGAGTGGCGGTGCGGGTCCCAGTGGAGGACGGGTCGCTGACCGACCTCACGGCCGTGCTCGGGCAGGACGTAGCCGGCGCCGACATCAACGCGGCGTTCGAGGAGGCCGCGGCGGGCCCCATGGCCGGCATCCTGCACTACAGCACCGATCCGCTCGTCTCCCGCGACATCATCGGCGACCCGGCCTCGTGCGTCTTCGACTCCGGCCTGACCCAGGCGGCGGGCAACCTGGCCAAGGTGTTCGGCTGGTACGACAACGAATGGGGTTACACCTGCAGGCTCGCCGACCTCGTGGCCATTGTGGGCGGGCAGCTCTAGCCATCCGGCGGCCGCGGGACAGCTCCCGCGGCCGCAGGGCCGTAGCGACCACGGGAGGGGAGGATATATGTACCGGCCACTGGCGGAGGACGGCGTAGTCCGCAGGCTCATTGACGCGGCTGGCGCCGCACCTTCCATCCACAACACCCAGCCATGGCGGTTCTGGGTCACCGACGACATGATCGAAATGCACGGCGATCCAGACCGAATGCTCTGGGTCGCCGACCCCAGGGGCCGCGCACTGCATCTGAGCTGCGGTGCCGCCCTGTTCAACCTCAAGCTCGCGATCCGCATGCTCGGCGCCAAGCCGCTGGTCTGGCCGCTTCCTGACCCGCAAGGCGAGCCCACGCTGCTGGCGTCCGTGCGGCTGGAACAGGGACGTCCGGCGGCATCGGAGGAGCGCGAGATGTTCGAGGCGATCCATCAGCGCCATATCAGCCGCGCGCCATTCTCCGACCACCCCATCCCGGAGTCGGTGCAGATCGGGCTCGAACGGGAGGCAGGATTCGAGTTCGCGGTGCTCCGCATGCTGAGCGCCCGCGACGCGGCGGTGGTGCTTGACCTGGCCGCGGCGGCGGACAAGGCGCTGGCCACCGACTTCGATCACCGGGTGGAGCTCGGTCGGTGGATCGGAACCGGGGGGGTGGACGGCGTTCCCGCCGGCGCCCTGGGCTACCGTCCGGCCACCGAGCCTGCGCCGGTGCGGGATTTCGGCTACGCGTCACCGACCACCGTGCTCCCGTCCGGCGCATACGAGCAGCAGCCGCGGCTCGCGGTGCTGTCTACCGCACGCGACGAGCCCGGCGACTGGCTGCGGGCCGGACAGGCCCTGCAGCGTGTGCTGCTGACGGCGGCCAGGAACGGTCTCGCGGCGTCGCTCCTCTATCAGCCCATCGAGCTGCACGACATGGAGCAACGAGACGACGGGTGGTGGCCCTGGCCAGAGTGCCCGCAGATTATTGTCCGATTCGGCTACGGGCCGCCGGGAACGGGCTCTCCCCGGCGCACGGTGGACGACATCCTCGACCGCCCGGCCAGGGAAAGCTGATACCGGAGCCAGGGAAAGCCCGGGGAAGGCTTGGTGAGGACCATGATCCCCGGAATGGCTGCCTGCCGGGATTAGGCTGGCAGAGGTGCCATGGCACCAGCCAGGCGAGTGACGCGAGCAGAGGATGCCAGCGGAAGATGAATGACACAGGCCAGCCGGACCCGGGCGCAACGGCCCCGGGCCCGGGCAAGATCGGCGTGTTCCTGCTCGATGATCACGAGATCGTCCGCCGGGGGGTCCGGGATCTGCTGGAAGCCGAGCCGGATATCACCGTGGTGGGGGAGGCGGGAACCGCGGCATCCGCGCTGGCCCGGATCCCGGCGCTGCGGCCGGATGTGGCGGTGCTGGACGTGCGGCTGCCCGATGGCGACGGGGTGAGCGTGTGCCGGGACATCAGGGCGAAGATGCCGCAGGTGGCGTGCTTGATGCTGACCTCATTCGGTGACGACGAGGCGCTGTTCGACGCGATCATGGCCGGGGCCGCCGGGTACGTGCTGAAGCAGATTCGCGGCACCGACCTGGTTGGCGCGGTCCGCACGGTCGCCTCGGGGCAGTCGCTGCTGGATCCGCAGGCGGCCAGCAAGGTGATGCGCCGGATGCGGGACCAGGCTGCCGAGGCCGATCCGCTGAGGGCCCTGACCGGGCAGGAGCGGCGGATTCTGGAACTGATCGGGGAAGGTCTGACCAACCGGCAGATCGGCGAGCGGATGTACCTCGCCGAGAAGACGGTCAAGAACTACGTCTCAGCTCTGTTCGCCAAGCTGGGGATGGAACGCCGCACCCAGGCGGCCGCGTACGCGGCCCGGATTTTCGAAGATCAGGACCAGCCTGAACGCAAGTCTCCGGCCGACTGAGCCCGCCCGGGCTCATCCCGCCCGGGGGCGCCACGAAGCGGTATGTGAGCCGAGCGCGGGAGCCGTCGGGTCACCGTGGGTGCACCACGGCGACCGGGCAGGGCGCATGGCAGACCGCCGCCTGGCTCACAGAGCCGAGCAGCATTCCCTGGATGCCGCCCCGGCCGCGCGAGCCCACGACGAGCATCTGGGCGTCGCGGGCCGCAGTCAGCAGCGATTCGCGCGCACCTCCCATGGCGACATGGGGCATGACGACCATCTCGGGATGCTCCTTCTCCACCTCGCTGATCGCTTGCTCGAAATCTTCCTGACGCTGGCGGGCGCCGCCCAGGCTTCCTGGTGTATCAGCCGGGGCGCAGACCGCCAGCAGCGGGGCGTCCCGCAGCGCGGCCAGCTCGAACGCAAATTCGACCGCGGCCTGCGAGGCGGCGGATCCGTCCGCTCCGACCACGATGGGGCCGGGGACGTAGCCGCCGGCCGGGCGCCAATGCCCGCGCACTATCACCACCCGCCCGCGCGCGTGCGCGGCGACCAAGGCCGTCGGCGATGACTCGTTCGCCGCTTCGCCGCGCGAGATCGAGGACCGCGGCCTCACCGGGCGGCACGGAGAATCCCGGCGCCCATGCGTGGCATACCGTGAGCGCCATCCCGCGCGCTCGTGCCTCTCTGGCCGCCCAGCTCAGCGCCTGCTCACTTCCGGGCGATCCGTCGTATCCCACAAGAATTCCGTCGGCAGCGCCAGCCATGGCGACCTCCTCTCCATGGGTATCTTCAACGATCGCCGGCGGCGGCCAGCACACACAGGGGCCGCGGTCCCCGGAACATGGGACGTTCGGCCGTGACGAACTCGCCGTGCTGCGCGGCTACCGGCACTTTGGCTGCGCGGTGACCTTATCGCCGGCGTTACCATGGCGGCCTGCCTGGTCCCGCGGGTCATGGCCTCATCTGGAGCCTCACTCGGGAACAATGGCGACCGGGCCGTGCGCGTGGTGCAGGACCGCGTGCGTGACCACGTCCGTCCCCAGGTGAGCTGAGTCCCCGTCGGCGTTCCGGCCCAGCACGACCAGGTCGGCGCGAGCCGAGGCGCCGGAAAGCACGCGCCCCGGGTGGGCATGCAGGATGTCCTCGGCGACCTCCACTTCGGGATATTTCTGGCGCCAGAAGGTCAGCAGGTCGGCCAGCCATACGGCCGCTTCAGACGTGACGTCGCGGGCATCGGCCCCTGGCCGCTCGCTACCGGTCAGCCGCATCTCGGGCAAGAACCATGGCCAGGCGTGCACGGCGCGCAGCCTTGCCTGGCGCAGCATCGCCTCCTCGAACGCGAAGCCGATCGCGGTGGGCTGGTCAAGGTCGCGGATGCCGACCACGATCTCGCGGTGCATAGCCATGGTCTCCTCGCGCGCCACCACCACCGGGCACTGTGCGCGGGTGGCGACATACCGGCTGACAGAGCCGAGCACCAGCGCGGCGAAGCGGCCGGAACCGCGGGAGCCGACCACGAGCATCGAGGCGTCGGCGGCAGCCTTGATGAGCGCCTCGCCGGGCGGTCCGTGCAGCAGCGCGGTATCCACGGCGAGACCAGGCTCCGCCTCGGCGGCGCGGGCGGCTGCTATGGCCAGTGCCTGCTCATCTGACTTGCGAATCGTGTCCGCAACGGTGTCCGGATTTCCCTCCGGGGCCCGCTGCCAGGCCATCAAGGGCGGCAGCGCTGGCACGGATACCACGCGCAGCGCGCCGCCGCGCAGCGCAGCCTCGCGGGCCGCCCATTCCACCGCCCGCAGGGACTGCTCTGAGCCGTCCGTTCCTGCGACGAAGACCTTCCCTGCCATTTCATTCTCCTTACCCGGAACTGCGTCCCCCGAATGCCGTTGCCATACCGGCCTTCACGTCTCCTCCCCGTCACCGTGCGCGAGGAGGCGAGATACGGGCCAGGGGCATTGGGCCATCCCGGCACAGACCTTGGTCCCACGGCCGCAGATAGGACACGGCCAGAACTGGTGGGCGGGGGTAGGGTCACCCCGCCGGCCTGCAGGTGAGGACCGACGGCCCGATCCGGAGGACCTAGGCCCCTGAGCCATCCCGGACTGACCGGGCACTCTGCAGGTGGTGGCCACCCGGCGCGCCAGCGCCCGGTCGGCCTACGGCACGGATGGGGTGAGGAAATGGTGATGAAGGCGTATATCGGTGACCGCCTGATCCCGGACGGCGACGACCGCCGGGCCGGCGTGATCATCGGCGTGCGGAATGCGGACGGGTCCCCGCCCTACGTCGTCAAGTGGCTGGCCGATGGGCACGTCGCACTCGTCTTCCCCGGGCCGTACACGCGGCTGGTGCGCGGCAAGCAACCCGGCGACATGCAGGACCGGCCAGAACTCCGGCCTGAGCCCGGCTTGGCCTGAGACGCCTGGACGATGAGCGGAAGGGGGCCACCGTTCATCGCACGTTTCCCTGGCCCACGCCTGCCAGCCGTTGGCCCGGCCCGGGTGCGAGCGTACGATCAAGTGGTCAACGAGAGGTAAGCCTCCGGAAGGCGCATGGAACCAACTCAGGGCAGGCCGTCGCTGCCGCAACTACGTCTTGACGACCTGCTGTCTGAGCTGCAGGTCAGGCTGTCGGCCGTGGTTAAGACGAGTGATCGCGTGCATGCGCTGCTGGAGGCGGTCGTTGCGGTCGGCAGCAACCTTGAGCTGGAGGTCGTGCTGCGGCAGATCGTCCAGGCCGCGGTCACCCTCGTCAATGCCCGGTACGGCGCGCTCGGCGTCATCGGTGAAGGCGGCCGGCTGGCCGAGTTCGTCCCGGTGGGCCTGGACGAGGAACAGATCGCCAGGATCCACCACTGGCCGGAGGGCCGTGGCCTACTCGGCGAGCTGATCAAAGATCCGCGCCCGCTGCGCCTGGCCGACATATCCGCGCATCCGCAATCGTTCGGGTTCCCTGAGGGGCACCCGCCGATGAAGACGTTCCTCGGGGCGCCGGTGCGGATCCGTGACGACGTGTTCGGCAATTTGTATCTCACCGAGAAGGAAGACGGCGCCGAGTTCGACGATGAGGATGAGGCGGTCCTGGTGGCGCTCGCGGCGGCGGCAGGCGTCGCGATCGGGAACGCCCGGCTCTACGATGAGGCACGGCGGCAGCAGCAGTGGCTTCGCGCCAGCGCCGACGTCACCCAGCGGCTGCTGTCCGAGGCGGAGGCCGATGAGGTGCTCGCCCTGGTGACCGGCCAGGCGCTGCAGATATCCGGCGCTGACCTGGTGGTCTTGGCCCTGCCCGCGGGCGACGGTACGCAGCTGGTGATCGAGCACGCCGCCGGCGAGGGCGCGGAGGAGGCGGTCGGCCTGGTGCTGCCGACGGCCGGCTCGGTGTCGGGGTTGGTGCTGGACAGCGGCAAGCCGCTGAGCCTGGAGGACTTCAGCAGCGATGAGCGGGCAGCTCCCGTCGCCCGCGAGCACCTGCACCTGGGCCCCGCAGTCGTGGTCCCCCTGGGTGCTCCCGGTAACGTCCGGGGACTCCTGACCGCGGGCCGGCGCCCTGGCTCGATGCCACTGGCTCCGCCCGCGGTGGAGATGCTGGCCAGCTTCGCCGCACAGGCGGGTGTCGGCCTGGAGCTGGCCTCGCACCGGCGGGACGCAGAGCGCTTCGCGGTGTTCGGATGGGGGGTTCAGACAACGGGCAGCGGGTGAGCAGCGCTGTGGACGCCCTCGACGAGACCATCAAGGAGATCCGGTCCGCGATCTTCTCGCTGCACTCGCGTCCCGCCACGGATCAGGCCGGCCTTCGCGCGAGGATCCTGGGAGTGGCGGAGGAGGCGACCGGCGCGCTCGGCTTCGCGCCTGCGCTGCGGATGTCAGGCCGCCTGGACGATAGGGTGCCAGCCGATGCGGGGGAGCATTTGCTCGGCGCGTTGCGCGAGGCGCTGTCGAACGTGGCACGGCATGCGAATGCCAGCAAGGCTGACGTGACGGTCGAGGCCGGCCAGGAACTGGTCCTGCTGGTCCGGGACAACGGCACGGGCATGAAGGAGTCCGAGCGCCGGAGCGGGCTGGCTAACCTGGCCGAACGCGCGGGCCTGCTCGGCGGGACCATGCGCACCGGACCTGCTGACGGCGGCGGCACCGAGCTCGAGTGGCGGGTGCCGCTGAGGTGAGTGAGCTGCCCGCCCAGCGGGCTGACGAGGCGGCAGGGGCAGGGCGGGATGGCATGAGCGCGCAGCCCGCCGACGGCGTCTACGCGCTGCTCGCCGATGGCAGCACCGTCGAGATCCGGCCGGCTGCGGTTGGCGACTTCGACGCCGTGCTGGAGATGCACCGCGCTATGTCGCCCGACAACATGTACCTTCGCTTCTTCAGCATGAGCCCGGCGGCGGGCGAGCGGGAGGCCCGCCGGATCTGCCGCGAGCCCACGGCTGACCACCTGGCTCTGCTGGCCTGGCTGGCCGGGGAGCTTGTGGGCGTGGCCAGCTACGAGGCTGGCGGCGGAGCCGGCACGGCGGAGATCGCGTTCGCCGTCGCGGACCATGCCCACCACCGGGGTGTGGCGACGCTGCTGCTCGAGCACCTGGTGTCGGCCGCCCGGGCTCGCGGGGTGCGGACTCTTACCGCCGAGGTCCTGGCGGAGAACTCCGCGATGCTGAAGGTGTTCGCCGACGCAGGGCTGCGGGCCCGGCGCAAGCTGGCGGATGGCGTGACCGAGCTGGCCTTCGACCTGCCCGGCGATGACGCCGATCCCGCCTGGGAGCCGTACCTGGACGCGGTGGCCGCGCGGGAGGGCCTTGCCGATGTGGCGAGCCTGCGGCACGTGCTCGCTGCGGAGTCGGTGGCCGTGGTGGGCGCCAGCCGGAGGCCGGAATCGGTCGGGCGGGCGATTCTGCGCAACATCGTCACCGGCGGTTATGCCGGGCGGGTGTACGGGGTGAATCCGCATGCCCGCGAGCTCGAGGGTGTCCCGTGCCTGCCTTCGCCGGCGGAACTGCCCGAGCCTGTGGATCTCGTGGTGGTGTCCGTGCCTGCACCGGCCGTCTTGGACGTGGCCGAGGAATGCGGGAGGCGGGGGGTCAGGGCACTCGTGGTGATCACCTCCGGGCTGGATGCCGACGCCCGGGCGGCCCTGCTCGCCTGCTGCCGCCGCCACGGAATGCGGCTGGTCGGCCCGAACTGCCTCGGCGTCGCCGTGCCCGGCATCGGCCTGGACGCGACGTTCACGGCCCGCCACCCCGCGGCGGGGATGGCGGGCCTGGCGGTGCAGTCCGGCGGGGTCGGCATCGCGCTGCTCGAGCAGCTCACCAGGCTCGGCATCGGCGTCTCCTCGTTCACCTCCCTGGGCGACAAATCTGATGTGTCCGGGAATGATCTGCTGATGTGGTGGGAGCAGGATCCGGCCACCACGCTGGCCCTGCTGTACCTGGAGTCGTACGGCAACCCGCGCAAGTTCGGCCGCACCGCCCGCCATGTCGGCGCCAGCATCCCGGTCCTCACCGTGGATGCAGGGCGCTCCGAGGCAGGACAGCGTGCCGCCGCCTCACACACCGCGGCCGCGGCCACCCCTGTGGTCACCCGCGCGGCGCTGTTCCGGCAGGCCGGCATCATCGCGACCCGCGACGTCGGCGAGATGATCGACGCGGCCGCGATGCTGGCCAGCCAGCCGGTGCCCGCCGGAGGCCGGGTCGCCATCGTGTCCAATGCCGGCGGGGCCGGAGTGCTGGCTGCTGATGCCTGCTCCGACGCGGGCCTGCACCCGGCGATGCTGGACGGCCAGGTCCAGGACGAGATACGCCGGCTGCTGCCCGCCGGCGCGGACGTCGTCGGCCCAGTGGACACCACCGCCGCCGTGCCACCCGACGTCTTCCGCCGCTGCCTGGAGGTGGTCGCGGCGGACGACGGCGTGGACGCGATCCTGGCGCTCACCGTGCCCACCGCCATCGCCGACCTGGTCCCCGCGGCATGCTCGGCCGTGATCTCGAAACCGATGGCCCTGTCCGTGCTCAACCAGGCCGAAGCTGTCCGGCTGCTGCCGGGCGGGCCGGAGGCCCCCGGGCCTGTCCCTGCCTATGCCTACCCCAGGAGCGCAGCCCGCGCGCTGGCCCACGCCGCCCGGTATGGCACCTGGCGTGGCCACAATCCTGGCCACCTCCCCGGGTTCGGTGACCTGCGGCCCGATGACGCACGGGCGCTCATCAGCGGCTTCCTGGGACGCTCGCCGCGAGGAGGCTGGCTGCCACCTGACCAGACCGCCGAGCTGCTCGCGTGCTACGGGATAACGCTGGTCAGCACCCGGGCAGTGACCAGCGAGGAAGCGGCGGTAGGGGCAGCCGCCCAGCTCGGCTCCCCGGTGGCGCTCAAAGCCGACGTGCCCGGCCTCGTGCACAAGACCGACGCCGGCGCGGTCCAGCTCGACCTGCACGGCCCGGACGAGGTGAGGGCCGGCTACCGCGCGCTGGCCGAGAGGTTCGGCGCTAAGATGACCGCCGCCCTCATCCAGCCCATGGTCACCGGCGGAACCGAGGTGATCATCGGGGTGGTGCAGGAACCGGAGTTCGGCCCGCTGGTGGTCTTCGGCCTGGGCGGGGTCGCCACCGACGTGCTCGGCGACCGGTCTGCCCGGCTCACCCCGCTGACCGACACCGACGCCGCCGCGCTGATCCGCTCCGTGCGCGCGGCCCCGCTGCTGCTCGGCCACCGCGGGACCGCGGCCATCGACGTTGCTGCGCTGCAGAACATCCTGATGCGCGTGTCCCGGCTGGCCGACGACTTTCCGCAGGTCGCCGAGCTCGACCTGAACCCGGTCATCGCCCGCACTGACGGCGCGCACGTCGTAGACACGCGGGTGCGCGTCCTGCCCGCCGAGGCCACCGACCCTTACCTGCGCAGGCTGCGGTGATCTCCGGCCCGTCCTCGCCCCTGGACTAAAGACCTGGCCGGCGATGGCCTATGCCCCTGCCCGCGCGCGCTGGATTGGCCTCAGGCTGGCGGCAGGACACTGGCCGGAGGTGATGATCATGTCCAGGGAGTCATGGGCGGCGGCCCCGCTGCCGCGGCTGGCGCGGCAGCTGATGAGCCGTAACGAGCTGCGGCGGTCTTCTGACCGGATCGAGGGCGCGGTCCTGGTCATGCTGTCGGCCGTGTTCCTCGCCGCTCTGGTCGGTGCGTCTTTTCTTGGCGCGCACAGCTACCAGTCGCAGCGCGCGGCCGCGGCGCGGGTGCGCCCGGCGGTGGCGGTGCTGTCCCAGAGCGGGCCGAGCGATTGGCTGAGCGGGAACGGCCAGGCCCGGGCCCGCTGGCCGGCGCCGGACGGGCATCAGCGATCGGGCACGCTGACCACGGTGACCGCGCCTGGCATCTGGGACGCGGCCGCTGGGACCCGGGTCCGGATGTGGGT
>WNGR01032603.1_pt1 | contig 12089 bp, 12 predicted proteins | sample 5407581 | NCBI WGS metagenome assembly WNGR01 (sample SAMN13153383, study PRJNA577476) | soil metagenome | isolation source: 80 cm soil or saprolite under Garry oak tree replicate 2 | place: USA:California | collected 2016-06-15
GCTCGGGCGCACCCCGATGGAAGTCCTCGTCGGGGCCGTGATCGGTCTCGCGGTCGGGATCATCCTCTGAGGCTCGACGTGCTGGTGACCAGGAGCGGGTTTGCCCCCTCGCGCGAGCGCGCGCAGGCGCTCATCCTCGCCGGCAAGGTGCGAGTCGCGGGCGAGACCGTCCGCAGCCCGGCACGCGCCGTGAGCGAGGACGCCGCGATCGTCGTCGACTCCGACCCCGGGTACGCGAGCCGCGGGGCGCTCAAGCTGGCTCCTGCGCTCGACCGCTTTGCCATCGATCCGGGCGGCCGCGTGTGCGCGGACATCGGGGCTTCGACAGGTGGGTTCACCGACGTGCTGCTGCGCCGCCGCGCCGCGAGGGTGTACGCCCTCGACGTGGGCAGGGGGCTCCTGGAATGGCGGCTCCGCCAGGACCCACGCGTCGTCGTGATCGAGCGGGTCAACGCCCGCGACCTCGAATCGTTTCCAGAGCCGGTCAGCCTGGTCGTGGTCGACGTTTCGTTCATCAGCCTCGAGAAAGTCCTGCCGGCGGTCCTCCGCGCAGCGCCCGCTGCCGAAATCGTCGCCCTCTTCAAGCCCCAGTTCGAGGTTGGACGCTCCCAGGTGGGGAAGGGAGGCATCGTGCGCAACCAGGCGGCCGTCGATGCGGCCCTGGCCCGATTCCGCGATTGGTGCGCGGCAAACGGATTTGCGTTCATCAAGGCGGCTCCGTCCGAGGTGGCCGGCGCCGAAGGCAACCGCGAGATCTTCGTTCACCTCGAGCCGCTGCGGGCATGAAGGTCTTCCTCTTGCGCGGACCGAACGCCGAGCAGTCGGTCGTCGACCGAGCAATAGCCGCGGCGAGGGCGCGCAAGGTCGAGGCGGTCGAGCTGCGGCGCGACCATCCCGAGACCGAACGCGCGATGGAGAGCGGGCGCCTGATCGTCACGTTGGGGGGAGACGGGACCTTTCTCGCCGGCGCCCGGCTCGCTGCGCCGCGCGAAATACCGATCCTCGGGGTCAACCTCGGACGCCTTGGTTTCCTCACCGAGGTGGACGAAGCGGACCTCGAGCGGGGCCTGACCCGCGCGATCGACGGCTCGTATCGCCTCGAGGAGCGGACGATGCTGCAGGTGAGCCTGTCCGGCAGCGCCGGTGGAACTGTGATCGGGCTGAATGAGGTCGTCGTCGATCACTCCGGCGAGGCACGTATGTTGCGGTTGGAGATCGACGTCGGCGGCCAGGCGGTCGGGACCATCGACGCTGACGGCGCGATCATCGCGACCGCGAGCGGTTCGACCGCGTACGCGCTGGCGAGCGGCGGGCCGATCCTCGAGCCGACCTTGAGCGACCTGGTCCTGGTGCCGATGAGCCCGTTCGCGTTGACGGTCCGACCGATCGTCTTCGCGTCTGGACAGCACATCACGCTCAAAGTCGTTCGGGGTCCTGCGGAGATGACGGTTGACGGCGGCCGTCCTGGCACAGCCGTCGCCACGGGGGACGTCGTCCGCTGCGGCCCGTACGAGAAGCGACTCAAGGTCGTTCGTTTCAGCGAGCCCGAGACTTTTTATCGTCGTCTCGGCGACAAGCTCGGATGGGGCAGGCCCCTGGTTCCAAAGAAGTGACCTGGGGTAGCCTTACCGCGTCATAGACGTCAAGACCCCAGTCTTCGAAGGTCCTCTCGAGCTGCTCCTTGCGCTGGTCGAACGCGAGGAGGTCGACATCTTCAAGGTCTCGCTCTCGAAGGTGACCGACGCCTACCTGGCGGGGCTCTCGTCGCGCGAGATTCCTGACCCGCAGGAGATGGCCGAGTTCCTCTGGATGGCCGCGCGCCTGCTGCTCCTCAAGTCCATGCGACTGCTGCCCGGAGACACCCCGACCGACGAGGAGACGGAGCTGCTCGGGTGGGAAGACGAGGTGCGGCAGAGACTCGAGGAGTACCGCGCTTACAAGGAGATCGCAGGTGAGCTTCTCGAGCGCGCGCAGCAAGAATCTTTCGCATTTCCGCCGCCGGCGCGCCCGGTCGAGGCGGGGGGACAGGAGGAGCCCCTCGACGTAGCCGTCCTGGTCGCAGCTTTCAGCAGCGTGCTGGCGAGAATTCCGCCGCGCCCGGTCGTGGTCCGCGGGCGGACCTGGACCCTGCAGGAAAAGCTCGACCTCATCAGTGAACGACTTCGCCGCGGACCGATCGAGCTGGTAGAGCTCATCCTCGAGTCCGAGGACCGCCTTGAGGCGGTGGTGACATTCGTCGCCGTTCTCGAGCTGGTCCGCCGCTCTTTGATTCGGGTACGCCAGAAAGTGCGCTTCGGTCCGATCCACGTCGAGCTGCGGGAGCCCGCGGCGTGACCGACCTCTCGGCCGCGATCGAGGCCATTCTCTTCAGCTCCAACCGCGCGCTGAAAGTTCGGGAGTTGCAGCAGGCGACCGATGCCGACCGCAACAGTCTCGAGGGCGCGCTGGAGAGATTGCGCGAGACGCTTGAGGGCCATGGCGTGATGCTCATGCGGCACCACGACGAGGTCCATCTCGCGACCCGACCCGAATACGCGGGCGCGGTGCGAAGGGCGCTGCGCCCCGAGGTCTCCGGTCGCCTCTCTCACGCTGCATACGAGACGCTGGCGATAGTGGCCTACCAGCAGCCGGTGGCCCGCGCGCGCATAGAGGAGGTCCGCGGCGTCAACTGCGAGAGCGTCCTGGCCAACCTCGAGCTGCGCGACCTGATCGCCGAGGTCGGGCGCGGATCGGGGTCGGGCCAGCCGAAGCTGTACGGCACGAAGATGCGGTTCCTCCAGGTGATGGGCCTGGAGTCGCTCGACCACCTCCCGGCGCCGAAAGCCGACGGTGCGGAGGAACCCCGACGAGCGAGCGGCTGAACCGATATCTCGCGCGTGCGGGCGTGGCCAGCCGACGCGCCGCCGATCAGCTCATCGCTTCCGGATCAGTCCTGGTCAACGGCGCCCGGCCTCCGGCCGCCGGATCGCTCATCGATCCCGATGCGGACCGCGTCACGATCGCGGGCCGTCCGGTCGGAACGCCGGCCCGGCATCGCTACGTGATGCTGAACAAACCACTCGGCGTGATCACGACCTCGAGAGACGAAGCGTCACGCGCCACCGTGCTCGACGTGATCGGGGAGCAGGGCCTGCTTGGCCATCGACTGTTTCCGGTCGGGCGCCTCGACGCCGACAGCACGGGCCTGATCCTGCTCACCGACGACGGCGAGGTGGCGTACCGCCTGACGCATCCGCGCTTCGAAGTCGCCAAGGAATACTTCGTCGTGACCGCCGGCGTGCCCACCGCAAAAGACCTGAATGCCCTCCGGCGCGGCGTGGAGCTCGACGATGGCCTGACGAAACCCGCGGAGGTCGAGCTTCTGCGATCGACGCGGGGCGCTCGCGACTCCGGCCGCGCCGAGCTGCGCGTGGTGATCCGCGAAGGTCGGCGGCGGCAGGTCCGCCGCACGCTGCAGACGGTCGGGCGCAAGGTCCTGGCCCTGCAGCGGACCGCGTTCGGACCCCTTCGCCTGGGCCGGTTGAAGAACGGCGGCTGGCGCGTGCTGTCCGCTGGTGAGGTGGCGGCGGTCCGTCGCGCCGCCGGCCTCGAGGAAGAGTGATCGATCCATGATCATCACGATCGACGGTGGCGTGGCGTCGGGCAAGTCCGCCGTCGGAAGGCGTGTCGCGGAGAAGCTCGGACTTCCATTCATCGACAGCGGGCTGATGTATCGGGCGATCACGAGGCTGGCTGCCGAGACGGAGATCTCTCCGCATGCTGCGGACGCGGTCACTCGTCTCGCGGAATCAACCCGGTTGCGGATTGACGGTGAGCGCGTGTGGGCAGACGGCAATGAGCTGACCGAAGGCATCTACGACACGGACTACGCCGACGCGCTGCCGGTGATCTCTGCGATACCGGGCGTGCGGAATGCGCTCGTCGAGCAGCAGCGCGGGATGGGCGCGGGCGGAGTCGTGATGGCGGGACGTGACATCGGCACGGTCGTGTTCCCCGATGCGGATCGCAAGTTCTTTCTGACGGCGAGTCTCGAAGAGAAGGTCCGCCGCCGGGCTGCTCAGTACGAGCGTCGGGGCGAGCGCGTGGATGCGGAGGCGATGCGCAAGGAGGTCGAGATGCGCGACCGCGTCGACTCTGAGCGACCTGTGGCGCCGCTTCGTCCAGCCGGCGATGCGGTGATCGTAGACACGGACCACCTCGACGTCGATGAGGTCGTGGAGCGCATCCTCGAGGGCGTGCGCGCGCCGCGATGATCTACGCGTTTCTGCTTGGGCTGATGCGATTCCTCACTCGGGTCTACCTGGTCGGGTTGTTCAAGGTCGACGGGAGCCCGTCCCGACAGCTGGAGCATGGCGAAGTCCGAGTATTTCCGGAAGACGTGGCAGCGCTGGCTGTTCACGGCGTACCACGCCTTTCCTGTCGTTCGCCACACCGCGGACCGCGCTGCGTTGCGCCGGTCTTTCGATCTTCTGAAGGCGGGCCACGCGCTGGTGATCTTTCCCGAGGGCACACGCGTCGCCGCCGGTGTCCTGTCGGCGCCTGAGCCAGGTGCCGGTTTCATCGCTCAGAAGGCGGACTGCCCGATCCTCCCGGTCGCCCTGACCGGGACCCGCGAATGCCTGCCGAAGGGGGCGTGGTGGCCGCGCCGCGTTCCGGTCACCGTCAGGTTCGGCAAGCCGTTCATGGTCCTCCAGAAACGGCCGAACGGCGAACGCGTGTCGCACGAGGAAGCCGCCGACCGGATCATGCTCGCCATCGCGGAGCTGCTGCCGCCCGACAAGCGCGGGCGGTACGGCGACATCGAAGGGCTGCGCCGGAGGCTGGAGGGAGTGGCGGCCCCGGTCTAACCGATGGCGGGCCGCGCCCAGTCGTCCTCGACGAGGCTGCCGAGCGCGGGGTTGAAGCAGGCGTCGAACGCCTCCTTCAGCGTCTGCGGCGTGAGCCGCGGGGTCTGCTGCCGGTAGTTGGCCAGGTCGACCAGGCGCGCGACCAGAGCCCTCGGGTGCGAACCACGCAGCGGCTTCTTGCCGTATAGGTTGTTGAGCAGGTAGCCGACCGCCTTCTCGTCAAAGGGCACGCCCTGGCGGTCGCACTCGTAGCGCAGGATGCGGCCGAAGGCCTCCGGCGTCGGGTTGCCGACGCCGATCTTGTAGGCCATGCGGCGGAGGAAGGCTTCGTCGACCAGCTCGGTGGGCGAGAGGTTGGTCGAGAAGACCACCTGGCAGAGGAAGGGGAGCTCGATCTTGCGGCCGGACGCCGACAGGTCGATGTAGTCGATCTTCTTCTCCATCGGCACAATGAAGCGGTTGAGGAGGCGCATCGGCGGCACCTCCTGCCGTCCGAAGTCGTCGATCACCAGGACGCCGGCGTTCGCCTTCCACTGCATAGGCGCCTCGTAGTAGCGGTTCTGCGGATCGTAGGTGAGGTCCAGCTGCTGAAGCTTCAGCTCGCCACCGGCGGTGACGACAGGCCGCTCGACCTTGACCAACCGGCGGTCGATCGGCTGCTCGCCCTCGGCGACCTTGTGGTAGACGGGGTCGATGACGCGGATGATCTCGTCGCCGACGGCAACCGCGTGGGGAATCTCGATCGGCGCGCCCATGAGGAGCGCCATGCGCTCAGTGATGGTGCTCTTGCCGTTGCCCGGCGCTCCGAAGATGAAGAGCGACGCACGCGAAACCATGGCGCCGCCGATCTGGTCGATCACGTGCTGCTCGAGCTCGAGCTCGCCCAACGCCTTCTTCAGCTGGGCATCGGTGACCGGCGACTTTCCGGTCACCTGGGAGCGGATGAGCGCGAGGTAGTCCTCGAAGTTGATCGGGCAGGGCCCCAGGTATCGCGTCTGCACCGAGGACATCTCCGAAGCGCGCTGCCGGCCCGCGGCCGAGATGGCGTAGTTCATCTTCACGGGATAGGGGCGGCCTTCCAGTCCAGGGTCGTTGGACACGCCTCGCGTGTCCATCAGCTGGTTCTTTTCGAACTCGTCGATAAGTGGGGAGAAGGTCTCGAAGGGAAGGCCGAGTCGCTGCTCCAGGGTGGAGCCGGTCAGCTGGTCGGCGAACGCGAGCGTGCGGAGGAGAAGGCTGGCGACCAGGTCCCGCCGGACATGCAGGTCTTCCAGACGCTTGGGAGCCTCGATCGCCCCGGTTACCATCGGGCGGACATATTACATTTCACGCCAGACGTTCCGACCCTGATTCCGGCGGGTTCGTAGAATCCCTCCAGACTTCGTGGAATATGCGGCACTAGACCTCGAGACCACCGGTCTCGACCCGGCCCGCGACAGGGTCATCGAAATCGGCGCTGTTGCCTTCACCCCCGACGAGGTGACCTCGACCCTCGAGCGGCTGGTCGATCCCGGACGTCCGGTCCCTGACACTATCCTCCGCCTGACCGGGATCAAGCAGGAGGACTTGCGGGGTGCGGCGAACCCCGATGAGGCGCTGCAGACGCTCTCCGATTTCCTGCGCGGACGGCAGCCCGTCGGCCATGGCGCCCGCCTGGACGTCGAGTTCCTGGAGGCGGCCGGACTGTGGGATCCCACAGACCAGATCCTCGACACGCTCGACCTCGCCCGCATCCTCCTCCCGGCGGCCGGCAGCCACAGCCTCCCGCTCCTTTCCACGGAGATGGGGTTCAATCAGCCGCGGCCGCACCGCGCCCTGGATGACGCGGACGCCACCCGCCAGCTCCTGCTCAGGCTGCGCGAGGAGGCCGCCGCACTGAACGAGGGGCTTAAGGAGTCGATGCTCGCACTGGTCGCGCCGTACCAGTGGCCGGTCGCCCGGTTCTTCGCGGACGCGCTGACGGCCCCGAATCCGAATCCCGAGCCGGAGGGCGGGGTGCGGCTCGAGGCGGCCGCGCGTGGACGGTCGACGGCCGCCCCGCCGGACGATCCGGCCGCCGTGGCGGCCCTGCTGGGACCGGCAGGCCCGCTCGCGGACATGCTGCCGGGTTACGAGCACCGCGAGTCGCAGCTTCAGATGCTGCTCGCCGTCGCCCAGATCCAGCAGCGGAGCGGTACCGTCGTCGTCGAGGCTGGGACGGGCCCTGGCAAGAGCCTCGCGTACCTCGTCCCTTCCATCGCGCGGGCCGTCTCGCATCGCGAGCGCGTGGTGGTGTCGACCAACACCCACACGCTCCAGGAGCAGCTGATGGGCAAAGACCTGCCCGGTCTCCGCGAGTGGCTGCCCTGGGACTTCAAGGCGTGCCTGCTCAAGGGCCGCGCCAACTACGTCTCGCTGCGACGCTGGCGCCGCTATCTAGCCGAACCGTGCCAGGACGCCGAGGAGCTCATGTTCAACCTCAAGGTTCTGCTCTGGCTGCACTCGACCGAAAGCGGCGACCGGTCGGAGCTTCGTCTGCACGGCCGCGAAGAGGTGTTCTGGAACCGAATCGCGAGCGACCCCATGGACTGCGTCGGCATCAACTGCACAAAAGAGGACTGCTACGTCAATCGGGCCCGTGCCGAGGCGGAGACGGCGGACCTCGTCGTGATCAACCACGCGCTGCTGCTCGCCGACGCCGAGGTGGGTGGCGGACTGCTGCCGGAGTACGACCACCTCGTCGTCGACGAGGCCCATCACCTGGAGGAGGCGGCGACGCGTGGCCTCCGGCAGGAGGTTGACGGGCCGGGCCTGGTGGCGCTGCTGGAGCGGCTCGCAAACGGTTTGCTCGACGAGCTGCGCCGCCAGCCTCACCTCGGTGCGTCCGAGGACATGTTCGGCGAAGCGATCGCTCCGGCCGCGTCCGCGGCGGAGCGCGTGCGCGAGCTCTTCCGGCAAGCCGATGTGTGGGTCGCCGTCCGGCTCGGCGAAGCCGAGCGTCGAGAGGAATCCGTCCGGATCACGGCGCCGCTCCGCGATGGGCCGGAATGGGGGGAGGTCGGCCTCGCGGCGGAGAACACCGTCACCGCTCTCGCCGCGCTTGATGTGACGCTGCGCAAGGCCGTCGCCGGCGTGCGCGACTGGCTCGGAGGGGAGGAGCCGGACCAGGGCATTCGCGAGCTGGAGATAATTCGCGGCCGGCTCGAGGCAGCGATGCGGCTCGTCGATGAGGCGCTCCTACGGCCGGACGCGAATCGCGTCTACTGGTTCAGCCAGGTGTCGCGCGCAGAGAATCTGCTCCTGCGCGCGGCCCCGATCAATGTCGGCTCGCTCCTGCGCGGCCGTGTGTATGCGGAGAGGCGGTCGACCGTGCTCACCTCCGCGACGCTTGCGGTCGGCGGCAACTTCGACTACTTCAAGTCGCGCGTCGGCCTCGGCGAGGACGTCGAGGAGCTCATCCTGCAGTCGCCCTTCGACTTCTATCGCCAGGCACTGGTGTGCCTGCCGACCGACCTGCCTCTGCCCGAGGACGAGGGGTTCGACGCCGCGGTCGAGGACCTGGTCGCGGCGGTGGCGCGTCGCGTCGGGGGACGGACCCTCGCACTCTTCACCTCGCACCGTCAGCTCCGTGACGTGCATGCGGCGTTGAAGCAGCGAGTCGACCTCGACGAGGTGCTGATCCTCGGCCAGGGCATCGATGGACAACGACGCGAGCTGCTGAAGACGTTCGAGGAATCCGAACGACCTCTGCTGCTGGGTACCGCCAGCTTCTGGGAAGGGATCGACATCCCTGGGGAGCGACTGAGCTGCGTGATCGTGGTCCGCCTGCCGTTCCCGGTGCCGACCGACCCGGTCTACGCCGCCCGCGCCGAGCAGGTTCGGGATCCTTTCTCACAGCTCGCCCTGCCGCAGGCGGCGTTGCGTCTCAAGCAGGGATTTGGGCGGCTGATCCGACGCTCGACCGACCGGGGCTCGGTCGTGATCCTCGACAACCGGATCCTCGGCCGCGATTACGGCAAGGCTTTCCTCCAGGTCCTCCCCCCGGCTTCGCGGTTCGTCGGGCCGGGGGGCGAGGTGGCGGGGCGAGTCGGGCGCTGGCTCGAAGGGGTGTGAGCCGCCTTTACGTCGTCGCGACGCCAATAGGTAACCTCGAGGACGTCAGCGCTCGGGGGCTGCGCATCCTCGGCGAGGTCGTGGCGATCGCTGCCGAGGACACGCGCGTGACGGCCCGGTTGCTCGCCAGGCACTCGATCAGCAAGCCGCTGATCAGCTACCGCGCGCCGGTCGAGCGTCGCGGTCTGCCCCGCGTCCTCGCAGCGCTCGACGGCGGGGACGTCGCGCTCGTCAGCGACGCCGGCACGCCGACCCTGTCGGACCCGGGCCAGGCCCTGGTGACGGCGGCATGGGCGGCGGGCCATACGGTCGTGCCGATTCCGGGACCGAGCTCGATCACCGCCGCGCTTTCGATCGCGGGATACGGCGGGCCGGGTTTCACGTTCCTCGGTTACCTCCCGCGCAAGCCCGGCGAGATGAAGCGTCTGCTCGAATCGTTGCGGGGCGGCGAGCTGACGAAGGTTCACGAGGAGGTCCTGCGTGGCAACGCGTCGCAGGTCAGCGCTGCGCTCGGTGAGCGAACGCGCGGCGAGTTTACCCTTGTGATCAGTGGACAGGATCGGTCGGTCGGGTCCCGAGCCGATGAGATCAGGTCCTGACCTGGCCGATACTGTCCACCTGGTGAGTAGTCAGAGAACTGTTCTCATCGCTCCCGCCTGGCCATATGCCAACGGACCGCGACATGTGGGTCACGTGGTCGGCTTCGCCGTGCCCGCGGACGTGCTGGCGCGGTTCGAGAGGTTGCGCGGATCGCGCGTGCTGATGGCAAGTGGAACCGACGAGCACGGCACGCCGATCACGTACGAGGCCGACAAGCAAGGAATTCCGCCGCGCGACTTCGTCGACCGCAACAGCGCGCTGATCGTCGACGACCTCGTCCGCCTCGGCATGACGTACGACATCTTCACGCGCACGACCACCGCGAACCACTACCGCGTCACGCAAGACCTCTTTCTGAAGCTGTACGAGAAGGGGTACCTCGCTGCGAAAAAACAGATGGGCGCGTTCGACCCCGCCAGCGGACGCACGCTCCCCGACCGCTACATCGAAGGCCAGTGCCCGATCTGCGGTTACCTCGAGGCGCGCGGCGACCAGTGCGACAACTGTGGCAACCAGCTCGACCCGATCGCGGCGTTCGGCGAGCGGTTGACGGAGTGGATCGAGTTGCACCAGAACTGGCGGCCCAACGTTCGCAAGTACTCGCTCGAGTTCGTCCGCAACCTCAAGCCGCGCGCCATCACGCGCGACCTCGACTGGGGGGTTCCCGTTCCGTTGCCCGGCTGGGAAGACAACCCGACCAAGAAGATCTACGTCTGGTTCGATGCGGTCATCGGCTATCTCTCCGCGTCGATCGAATGGGCTGTCCAGCGCGGCGAGCCCGAGCGGTGGAAAGAGTGGTGGGAGAACCCCGAGTCGCAGCACTACTACACGATGGGGAAGGACAACATCACGTTCCACACGGTGATGTGGCCGGCGATCCTGATGGGCGCCGGCGACCTCCATCTGCCGGACGAGATCGTCGCCAGCGAGTACCTGCACATGGAAGGCAAGAAGCTCTCGACCAGTCGCGGCCGCGTCATCTACGTGAAGGACGTGCTCGACCGCTACGACGCGGACGCGCTTCGCTATTACCTGATGATCGCCGGGCCGGAAAACCAGGACACCGACTTCACGTGGGCCGAGTTCGTCCGGCGCAACAACGACGAGCTCGTCGCCACCTGGGGAAACCTCGTCCACCGCACGCTGGTCAACGCGCACCGCAATTTCGGTGAGGTTCCGGCGGCGTCTCGAATGACGAATGCCGACGAGGTCCTCATCCAGGAGATCGAGGGCGCGCTCGGTTATGTCGCGCGGCAGCTGCAGGAGGCTCGCTTTCAGAACGCTCTCAAGTTCGCGATGGGCATGGCGGCCAGGGTGAACGTCTACCTCGGAACCGAGCAGCCATGGCACACGATCAAGACCGACCGCGAGCGCGCTGCGACCGTTCTCTACGTCGCCCTGCGGTGCGTCGACAACCTGAAGACGATGTTCACGCCGTTCCTGCCGTTCTCGTCGCAGCGGCTGCACAGGATGCTGGGCTACGACGACGTCATCGCCCCACTGCCCGTCGTGCGCGAGTCCTCCGAGAAGGGGGGGTCGCACAGCGTGATCACGGGCGAATACGAGGCCGTGGACCGCTGGCATCCCTCGCAGCTCCCACCGGGCCGTGAGCTTCCGGCGCCAGAGCCGCTGTTCAAGCGCCTCGATGATGTGGTCGAGGAGGACGCGCCATCTTCGTAGACACCCACCTACACATCGATGAGCTCGGGGACGCGACCGAGGTGGTGCAGCAGGCGGTCGTGGCGGGCGTGACGAGGTTGATCGCCGTCGGGACGAACCTGGAGCGCAGCGCCAACGCGGTCTCACTCGGCCACGCGTACGAGGAGGTGTGGGCGGGAGTGGGCCACCATCCGCTCGAACCGTCGGAGCCCGACCTTGGCGCCATGCGCCAGATGGCCAAAGACGAGATGGTGGTCGTCATCGGTGAGATCGGTCTCGACTTCGAGCACGTCGGTGGTCCGAACAGCGAACTTCAGGTCGCGCGCCTGAACGAGATGTTCTCTATGGCGACCGACTTCGACCTTCCCGTGTCGGTGCACAATCGAGGCGCGGGGACCGAGCTGCTCGAGGCGATCAATCGTCATCCGAGCATCCGTGGCGTCATGCACTACTTCGCGCTCGACTGGGAATGGGCCCAGAAGTTTCTCGAGGTCGGTTTCTACCTGTCGTTTGCGGGCCTGATCACTCGGCCGAGCCGTGACGAGCTCCGTGAGGTCGTGAAGCGCTGTCCCGCCGACCGCCTGCTGCTGGAAACCGACTCGCCTTACGGCAACTCGCAGAAGCGGATGGGCTTGCCCAACCGGCCCGCGTACCTGATCGACACCGCAGAGCTCGTAGCCGAGCTCCGCGGCATCAGCCTCGAGCAGCTCGGCGACCAGGAGCGGGCGAACGCGATCGCGTTGTTTCAAAAGATGAAGTGAACGTCGATCCGGCGGACGCGCGCCAGCTCGGGAGCCTGCTGCGCCGCCACCGGATCGAGCTTCAACACCGCCTCGGCCAGAACTTCCTGGTCGAGGTTTCGCTCCGCGACTCGATCGCGGACGCAGCCGG
>WNGR01009675.1_pt1 | contig 12086 bp, 10 predicted proteins | sample 5407581 | NCBI WGS metagenome assembly WNGR01 (sample SAMN13153383, study PRJNA577476) | soil metagenome | isolation source: 80 cm soil or saprolite under Garry oak tree replicate 2 | place: USA:California | collected 2016-06-15
CCGCGGCGATCGGAGCGGGCTGCGCCCTGGCGTTTATCAACCCCTTCGGTATTCAGACCATCCTCTTTTCTCTGGGCACCCTCACCTCACCCCTGATCCAGAACAACATCCAGGAATGGGCCTCGCCCGACTTCCACACCCTGGCCGGGCTGCTCGTCGAAGGGATCATCTTTCTGCTGCTCGCCGGGCTCGCGACCGGGCGCGTTCGGCCCCGCACCAGCGAGTGGCTGCTCGCCTTCGCGCTCCTTTACCTCGCGCTATCGTCACAGCGGCACGTCCCGCTTTTCGTCCTCGCGGCGGCGCCGCTGATGGCGCGCTGCGCCCAAGCATTGCTCGGCCTGGCGTCGAGCGTGCTTCCGGCGGCCGATCGGCCTGCGGCGTCCCAGGTGGCCCTGCGCTGGAAGCCCGCCCTGCCGAGACGCTGGGGGCAATCAACCTGGCGCTCCTGATCGTGGTGGGCACCGGCATGATCGCCTACCGGGCCGTTCCCAACCTGCGGCCGGACGCGCAGGCCGCCTCGATCAAGGCCGCGCTCCCGGTACAGGCGGCGGAGGCGCTGGCGCGAACGGGCCGGCCGCTACGGGTCTTCAACTACTACGACTACGGCGGATACCTGATCTGGCGGCTCTATCCCGACGGCGGCCGCGTCTTCATCGACGGCCGGGTGGAGGTCTACGGTCCGCAGATCTTCAGCCGCTACCTCCGGGTGAGTTACCTCGCGTCCGGCTGGCAGGACGTCCTCGCGCAAGCCCATCCCGACGCCATCGTGCTGCCCAGCGCGCATCCGCTGACCGGAATCCTCGGGCAGGATTCGGACTTTCGCCTGCTGAGCCGGGACGATGTGGCGACGGTATTCATCCGAGTAGGCTTCGCACCATGAGCGCGCCCGCGCCGACGGTGGAGATCAGCGCGGTGATGCCCGCCTACAACGAGCAGGCCAACCTGGAGCAGTCGGTCGCGCGGATGGCCAGGGCCCTCCAGATGAACACCCGCGCCTTCGAGATCATCGTCGTCGACGACGGCAGCCAGGACGGGACCGCGGCGGTGCTGGAGCGGCTCAAGGCAGCCCATCCGAATTTGCGCGTCATCCGACACCCGGTCAATCGCGGCTACGGGGCCGCGCTTCGCTCCGGGTTCAGCGTGGCACGCTTCTCGTGGATCTTCCTGATGGACGCCGATAACCAGTTCGACCCGGCGGAGGTCGAGCTGCTCCTTGCCCGTGCGTCGGATGCCGACATCGTCGCCGGCTACCGCAAACATCGCCGCGATCCGCTGCTCCGGCGGCTCAATGCCTGGGCCTTTTTTACGATGGTCCGCCTCCTCTTCGGCCGGCTGGTGCGCGACGTCAATTGCGCCTTCAAGCTGATGCGGCGAGACCTGATCGAGCGCATGGCGCTGCACTCCGAGGGTGCTCTCATCAATACCGAGATCCTGGTGCTGGCCCGTCAGCTCCGCGCCCGCGTGGTCGAGGTCCCGGTGCAGCATTATCCGAGAAAAGCCGGTAAGCAGACCGGGGCGAACATCCGCGTCGTGATCCGCGCCTTTGCCGAGCTGCTGGCATTCCGCGCGGAGATGCGCAAGCTGGAGCGCGCGGCGTGACGCCCGAGATCTCGATCGTGATCCCGGCCTTCAACGAGGCGCTCCGGCTGCCGGCGACGCTGGATCGGGTGGAGCGCCACCTGGCGACGATCAATGCTCCCGCCGAGGTGATCGTCGTCGACGACGGCAGCCGCGACCGCACCGAGCAGGTGGTGCGGGAGCGCGCCGCCCGCTGGCCGCAGCTCTCGCTGATCGTGGCCGAACGCAATGGCGGCAAAGGAGGCGCCGTCCGCCTCGGGATGGCCGCCGCGCGCGGCCGCTACCGGATCTTTAGCGACGCCGACCTCAGCGTGCCGATCGACGACATGGAGAAGCTGCTGCGGCCGCTTCGCGCCGGCGCCGGGGTCGCGATCGCCTCACGGGGCCTGCGGGATTCCCAGGTGGAGCTCCATCAGCCGTGGTATCGCGAGACGATGGGGAAGATCTTCAACCGGCTGGTGCGCATCTTCGTGTTCGGCGGTGTGAAGGATACGCAGTGCGGCTTCAAGGCGTTCACCGCCGAGGTTGCGGACCGGGTCTTCCCGGAGCTGCAGACGCGCGGCTTCGGGTTCGATGTCGAGGTGCTCTACCGCGCGCAGCAGGCCGGCTACAAGATCGTCGAGATCCCGACCCGATGGATCAACTCGCCGCAAAGCCGGGTGCACCCGATCCGGTGATGGATGGCCTGAAGGTAAGGCTGGCTCGCCGGCTGAAAGCCGGTCAAGGTCTCATCCGGGCCCCAGTAGAGCAGCGTGATGCCGTTGTCGTGCAGGAAGGCTCGCACCGTCGCCTCGGATGCACCCGGTTTCAACACCTCCGAGACGTTGCGGATCTTCTGGAAGTAATCGAGTGTCTCGCTGTAATGCCCGACGTAGACAGAAACGCCGGCCCAGGCGGGAAGCAGCTGCCCGGCCCCCGGTGAGCTCAGCGCCCGATCGCTGGGCTGGTGGTGCGTCGAGAGCCATTGCATGGCCCGCCAGCTATCGTCGGCGATGTAGGCCTCCGCGAACGCCCCCGACGCGAACCGCAACGCGATGGCAAGGACGATCAGCGACGAGAGGCAGCAGCTGGTGACGAGGATCGCCTCGATCCGGCGCGCCCGCGCGCGACGCAGACGCGAGGCCAGGGAGCGAATGCCGACCGCGGCCAGAATGCCGATCGGCACATAAAGCGCGTCGAGAAGCCGGCGCTGGATGTTCGCGATGTTGGGCAGGTAGAGGAGCGCCAGCACCAGCGGTGGCCAGACGAACAGAAGCGCCAGGCCGCGGTCGCGGCGCCGCCAGGCGATCACCATGCCCGCGACGGCCGCCAGCAACGGCAAGCCCAGGCTGACCGTAAGACTCACGGGGCCGGGCGCCTGGTGCCGCCACTGGTGCGCCCACTGCGCGATGGTCGGATCGCGGAAGAGGATCCAGGCGTTGTACGCGAGCAGCGGGATGGTCGCCAGGAACGGCACGGCCTGGGCCGCGACCGACCGGATCGAGGGTCGTGGGCCCCACGCCAGGAGCACGCCCTGGTAGGCGACCCAGATGACACCGATGACGGGGATCATCTGCGGATGGATCGCGGTGAGCGCGATGAGTGCGGCGGAGGCGACCGCCACCGGGCGCCAGGCGGGCGCGTCGGCGATGCGCAGCAAGCCCAGCAGGCCGGTGATGATCAGCGCGGTCGCCCACGCGAAATGGGGGATCGCCAGGATCGAGTACCAGCCGCTGATCTCCGGAAGGTGGAGGTCGAGTGCCTCCACCCGGCTGCCCAGGACGGACGGGTTGCCCAGGGCCTGGGCCAGAAAGCCGGCACCCGCTCCCAGGACGACGAGCACGAGGGCGAGACGGCGGAGCTCCGCCGGCAGCACGCGGCGGCAGAGCTGGTCGGCGGCGAGCACGAGGGCGATTGCGCCGGAGATGCGGGCCAGATGATAGGCGGCGATCAGCGGCAGATGAAGCAGCGCCGCCAGGTGGCCGAACAGCAGGTAGAAGGAGAAGAGGAAGACGCCGCCGTGGGGCTCGCTGGTGTAGGGGTCGTTCCAGAGCCATGAGCCATCCGCTCCCTGGCGCATCTTCGCGAGGTAGGTCGTGGCATCGTCGGCGATGAAGAAGAAACCCGCGAAGTGATGCCCCGGCGGGGTCCAAAGATAGGCGAGCAGATAGGGGAGGAGGGAGATGATCGCCACGACCGCGGCGAGGACGAGCGCGAACCGCGGCCATGGCCGGGGTGCCGGCAGCGGCGCCGCCGACGGTCGACTCAGCGGGAGCGCAGCAGCCATGGTGCCAGCAGAAAGAGAGCCAGCGTCCCGAAGAACAAGGCGTTGGCCACGACGAACACGGCCGGGTCAGCCGTCTGGGCCGCGCGAAAGCCGGGCTGGTTGAAGGCGGGACCGAGCGGCCAGCGGGCGACGACGCTGAAGAGCAGCAGCAGAAGGCCCATCGCGATTGTCGATGGGAGCGGCCACCCGCGCCCGGCGATCGCGATGAAGCCGAACCAGATGACCGGCAGAAGAAGAACCAGGTGGTGCGGCCAGGTGACCGAGGACGCGAGCAGGACGAGGGGAAGGAAGGCCGCCGCGCGTAGCATGGCCGGCTGGCGGCGCGTCCGCACAACCCAGAGAACGATGAAGGCGACGATCAGGGTCGGCGCGACCAGGTAGGCCCACGGCACAACCGTCCATGGCTGCGTGTAGGGATTGCTGGTCGCCACGCGGGCGATGAAGCCCTGCAGCGACTGATTGGTATAGAACGCGGTGCCGTGCGCCAGCGAAGGGAGAACCTGTCGAAAGAAGATCAGCGTGTCGTCGAAGCGCACCAGGGCCGCGGCGGCGGTGACGCCAATGAGGGCGGCGAGCATCCAGGCCGCATCCCGGAAACGACGGTCGAGGAGGAGCCAGGCGAGTAAGAGAAGAGGGGTCAACTTCAGCGCGGCCGCCACGCCGAGCGCGGCGCCGAACTTCGCCTTGCCCTGCGCGATGCCGGCGATGCCGGCGGTAACCAGGAGGACGACCAGCAGGTTGGCCTGGCCCTGGACCGCATCGACCCAGAGGGGATAGAAGGTGGCGGTGGCGCAGAGGATCGCCGTCACCGCCCACGCCGGTGGCCGGAGCCAGCGGAGCGTAATGACGAGGGCCGCGACCAGCGCGGCCTGCCCGACCGCGAGCCAGACGATGTTCGCGGCGGCGTTCGAAAGGAGCCCTAGCGGTGCGACGAGGAGGGCGAAGGGCGGTGGGTAGATGTAGGCGGGCCGCAACGCCGGGTCCGGGAACGGATGGTGAAGGAATGGGGCATACAGCGGCTGGCCGTTTAAGACGGCGCGGCCCGCCGCCAGGTAGGCGTCGAGGTCCTGGTGATGCCAGCCGCCCTGGATCAGCACCAGGGCATAGAGGACGAGCGCCGAACCGACCAGCGCGGCCTGGGCGACGAAGGCCGCTCGAACCTTCCGGACGGCCGGGGTGGCCGTGCCGGCCGGGGCCGCGAAGGGAGGCGTCGACACTGCCCAGCTATAACGGGCCGGAGAAGGGGTTCCTCACACTCGGCGTTACACCGTCGTCATGGCTGGCGCTCCCTCGCCGGGCGGTGGAGTTCGCGCCTCACTGACCCGGGCCGCCGCGCGGCTGACCACTCCCGTGGGGTACCTCGGCATCCTCGGCGGACTGCAAGTGGTGCTGCTCTGGGTGCTACGCGAGCGCTACGGGATCTGGCTCGCCATCGCCAGCACCGCCACGCTGTTTGCCCTCTTGCTCCTCCTGCGCGCCAGCACACGTCAGTGGCGCCTCAAGCTGTGGGGCATCTCGCTGCTGGGCTTGCTGACCGCAATCGGTCCGACCCTGATCGGCATCCTGCAGCGCCCGCGCATCGGCCTGACCATGGAGCACGATGGGCTGCTCCAACTGGAGTCCGCCGTCGACCGCCTGCTCAAGGGGCAACCGATCTACGGCGTGGACTGGTCCAACACCCCGATGGCCGCGTTCGGCTGGGACCTGACACCCGGCCCCAACCCCGCCCTGCATCACCTGGCCTACTACCCGCTCACGGTTCTCGCCGGCATCCCGTTCCGCCTTCTGACCGACGCACTCGGCGTTCCCTTCGACTATCGCCTCGTCCTGATGGCCTTTGGCGTCATTGGACTGATCGCGATCGTCGCGCTGCCCATCGGTTCGGAACGCCGCTTCCTGCTGATCACGGCCGTCTACGCCAGCCCGATGATCACGCTCTACCTGTGGTCGGGCCGGACCGACATCCAGTTTCTCGCGATCGTGCTTCTCACCCTCACGCTGCTCGCGCGTGGCCATCCGACACTCGCGGCCGGCGCCCTCGGCGTCGCCGTCGCCTTGAAGCCCTTCGCATGGATGGCGGTGCCGTTTCTGCTCCTCGTGCTCGTGATCCGCTGGCGCGCCCAGCACTCGCGCCGCGAGGTCGTCACCAGCCTGGCCGCGCTGGCCCTGACGCCGATCGCGACCATCCTGCCGTTCGTTCTCGGCAGCCCGCGCGCCTTCTGGACGGATGTCGTGCTCTATACCAGCGGCGGCGTTGCGGATGCCTATCCCATCGCCGGCTACGGGTTCGGCGACCTCCTCTACACATTCCACGTCATCGCGCGCCGGACCGACGCCTTTCCCTTTCTGATCTTCCAGCTCGCCGCCGCGCTGCCGGTCCTCTGGCTGACCGCTCGGGCCTTCCTGCGCCGCCCGACGATCGGGCGCTGGATGGCCGGCTACGCGGCCCTGCTGCTCGCCTTCACGTTCTTCGCCCGCTTCTTCAACGACAACTATGCCGCCGTGGTCATCACGCTGTTCCTCTTGGTCTTGCCGCTCGGTGACCTGAGCCTCGCGCCGGCGCCGGCCGTCGAGGCCGAGCGACTCTCTGCCTGATGGCCGTCGCGCCTCGGCAATGGGAGGCGGAGCGCATTTCGCCGCGGCGACGGTTGCCGCGGTTCGCCTGGCGCCGGTCCCTTGTATTCACTGCCGGCGTCGGGCTGCTGACGATGCCGCCGATCCTGCTCGCCGCGCTTCGCGTCCCGTCTGGCAGCGTGTTCCCCGGCTACGTGGTGATCGCGCGCGATGCCTACGTGTACCAATCGATGTGGCGCGCGGGCTGGCGCGGTGCCTGGCTCTTCCACCCGGCATTCACCGCAGAGACGTTGCCGGGGATCCTGCTCTACCCCTGGTATCTCTGGCCGGCCCATCTCGTCGGCTGGGCATCGGGGCCCTGGCTCTATCACGCGGCACGACTGCTCGCCGCCGCGGCCCTGCTGACCGCCGTTTACCTGTTGATCAAGGAAATCTTCCGGCCTCACCTCCTGCGTCGTTGGGCTTTCGTGCTCTGCGCCTTGGGCGGGGGCATCGGCACCGTGCTGCCGCGCGACATCCACCTCGGCCCGCTCACGACCCACGCGACCGAGATGAGTTCGCCGGGGAGCAGCGTCGCCGACCTGGTCTCCATGGCGCCGCACCTGCCCTGGGCGCTGGCGTTGCTCTGCTGGACGATGGTGGTTGCCCTGCGGCTGCGTCATCGCCGCGACCCACACCTGGTGGCGAGCGGCGTGCTGGCGGTCGTCGGCCTGCAGCTGATCTATCCGCAGCTCGCGCTGCTGGCTCTCGTGACCGTCGCCGGCTGGGCGCTGCTGCGCCATCAGCGGCGAGCCGTCGCCTTCATTGTCCCGGCGGCGGTCGTGCAGCTGCCCTACCTGGGTTACCTGTTCTGGGTCTGGGCGACGACCCCGGATGCTGTGCGCGTCGTCCGTACGTCACTGGATGTCGGGGACCCGTTTGGTTTCCTGGTGCTCTCGCACCTCGTCGCCAGCGGACTGATCATCATCGCCTTCGTGAGCCGGCGGTTGCGCGGTGATCTCGTGCTTCCCGCGCTTTGGATCGTGGCAATGACGGTCTTCATGTTTCTCCCCGGCCTGAGCGGCACCCTCGGTCGCAGCTTCATGGCGAGCTCGGTGCCCTTTGGCCTGTGCGCCGCCCCCGGCCTACTCGTCGTGCTTCGCCGCGTGCGTGATGTCCGTTGGCGCCGCCGGGTGCTCGCGCTCACGCTCGCGGGATCGAGCGTCTATGGCATCGTCAGCCTGGCGCAGCCGTACTGGATCGCGGCGTTCCGTCTCGATCCATATGCCGAGTACGAGAGCCATGCCGAGGCCGCCCTGCTCGCGCGCCTCGCTCCCCACGTGTCGGCGCATGATGTGGTGCTGACCACCTATCTCGACGGGATCTTCGTCCCGGCGCAGACGGATGCGCGCGCGTTCAATGGCCATCCGGAGATGACGATCGACGCCCGCCGCAAGTCGGACGACGCGCTTGCCTTCTTCACCACCTGGGGCGCCACCCGTCGGGCGACGTTCCTTCAGGCAAACGGCATCGACTACGTGCTCACCACTGACGCGGGCTTCGCCGCGCGGCTCGCCCCGGATCCCGCTCTGGAGATGATCGATCTCGAGGATACGGCCGCGCTCTTTCGGGTGCGCCCGTGAGACGGCCGATGGATCGAGCGATGCTCGCGGTGGCCGTGGCCCTGGCCGCCGCCGGATTGGTCGTCATCCTCACCCAGTCGCCCGCGTCGAGGCTGAGCTCCGACTTCACCATCAACTACAGCGCGGGTGTGCTGGTACGGCAGGGCGATCTCGCGGCTCCCTACGACCAGGCGAAGCTGGGCGCGATCATGCGCGGGGTCGCGCCCGATGGGGCCATCGACCCTCGCCTGCCATTCAGCCTGCCACTGGCGGCCGCGCTGCCCTACGCCGTCCTGTCGCTCCTGCCGTTCGAGGTCGCCTTTCGCCTCTGCCAGCTCCTCAGCGCCGCCCTCATGCTGATCGCGCTCCTGCTGTTGCAGCGCGGAGCCCCCACCCTGCCCTCCCCGAACGTCTCAAACGCTCGCATGGCACTAAAGCGCCGCTCGCGTGGGCCGACGGGCCCGGCAAGCGGGGGAGCGAAATACATAAGCCTCGCGGTGCTCGGTGTGCTGGCCGCCGTTCCCACCTGGGGCGCGTTCACGGAGGGGCAGCCGACCGCGTGGCTCTTGCTCGGCGCCACCATGATCGTGCTGGCGCTGCGCTCGGACACGCCCGCGCTCGCCGCCGGCGCGGGGATGTTGCTCGCCGTCAAACCGCAATACCTGCCCGTCTATCTCGCCATCCTCTTCGCGGCCCGACGCTGGCGATCGCTGGGGGCCGCGGCCACGGGCGGCGCCATCATCCTGCTGAGCCCGCTGGCCGGCGGCGCCGGCGGCTTGAGCGCGATGGTCCACAACGCGCTCAGCGCCAACCAGGCCGTTGCCATCCGGCTCAACGAGTCCTGGATCGGCGTGATCGGCGCGGCGCTGCCCCCCCGCCTGGCGACCCTGGTGGCAATTGCGCTCTACCTGGCGGTGCTCATGGCGCTCTGCTGGCTGGCCTGGCGCCGCCCCCCTTCCGTGATTGGCTTCGCCGCACTTGCCGGCGCGCTCGCGGTGCTTGCCTCACCCCACGCGCTGCCCCACGATCTCTTGATCCTGGTGGTGCCGGCGTGGCTCGCCATCGTGCTATACCGCCAGGGCGCGTTGCCCAATCCATTGCCCGCGTTGCTCGCGATCGACCTCGCGGTCCTGATCGACCTGCGCGGTATCGATATCCCGCTGGGCCCCATCGTCATGACGGCGGTCGTCGCCTGGTACGGCTGGCAGTTCAGGCAGCGGGCTGCGCAGCAGCGCCGGCCACCGATTGGTCGAGCCGCCTGACCGACGCCCGCCGGGCTTCGACGCGGAGCATCTGCAGCAGCAGGGTCCACAAGAGGAGCAGCCCCACCAGCTTGACGGAGGTGCCGGCCAGCACCAGCGCCGCGTCGGTCCACGAGTGGACCTGCATATCGGCCGGCAGGGGGAAGGCGCGGCGGTCCACCCAGCACATCGCATACGCGGCAAGCAGCCACCAGCCGTAGCGCGCGCCGGGCCGGCGGACGGTGATCCAGGCGATCCCGGTTGCCAGCGGGAGCAGGAGGGTCACCAGGTGGTGCTGCCAGGTGACGCTGCTCACGATCAGCAGCGCGGTGACCAGCGCCGACACGCTGAGGCGAAGGGTCCATGTCTCTTGGGCCCCGTGGCGCGCGAACCAGAGCGTGACGCCGATGAGCGCGATCGCGGCGGCGGCGATGATCACCTTGGCCACCGTCTGGGTCGCGTTGCCAAAGAGATTGGGTGCGAGCTCCGAGATGCGACTCACCAGGCCGTCGATCGATCCGTTGTCCCAGTTGGCGGTCCCCAGTCCGATGCGGGGGAGCACGACGGTGAAAAATTGCCAGCTGCCCGGCGCCGCCAGCATGGTGACGACCGTCAGAGCGACGAGCGTCACGCCGGCGATGACGGCGATGCGCCAGCGGGCCAGCCTCGCGAACAGCGGGATCAGAAAGATGGGCGAGACCTTGAGGGATGCGGCCGCCGCGATGAAGGCACCGGCCAAACCGGTGCGGCGGCGTAGCGCCGCCCACAGCGTCGCGCTGATCAACAGCAACCAGACGGTGGCGACCTGCTGGAATTTGAGGTTGAGGTACACCGGCATGAAGCCGAGGCTGGCGAGCCACAGTAGGCGCCGGCCGCTACGCGTGAGTTCCGGATGGATCCGCACGATGAGGAGCAGCGATCCGAAGAAGGCGACGTGCACGGCCAGCAGCCAGATGCGCGCCGCGGCCAGCAGGCCGAAGGCGGTGAGGGGCGCGAGCACCAGCGCGAAGAAGGGTGGGTAGATGTAGGCGACCACCCACGCCTGCGTCCCCCAGGAGTGCTTGAAGTCGGCGTAGATGTCCGTGCCGTGCGCGGCGGCCTGGGCGCCGCCGAAATAGTTGACGAAATCGAAGCGCAGGCTCTCCGGCGTCAGGGTCAGCCACTGGACGACCGACCACGTGAGGTAATAGGCGCCGATGCTGAGCACGAGCACGAGCAGCACCCGATCGCGAAACGATGCCTCGTACAAGCGCCGGACGCCGTACCAGCGTTTCACGCGGCCCGCGCCTGCGCGATCTCGTCCGGACTTCGCATCATCACCCGGCGGTGCCAGGCGAGCAGTAGCAACGCCATCGGGATCGCCGTAAAGCCGTTGAAGAAGAAGACGTGCCAACCCACGAAATATGCGAAGGGGATGATGGCGAAGGCCCAGATGGTCGCCTCGGTCGTGGCATCCCCCCAACCGCGCTGGTCCGCAGCGACGAGGACGGCGAGCACCGGGAGCAGCAGGATGGCGTCGAAGGAGTGGACATAGGGCAGGAGTGCGAACCAGAGCAGGAGGAAGGTCAATCCCCTGGCCAGGGGGACCCGGACCCGACGGAGCGCCCAGGCGGCGTAGGCGCACCCGACGAGAACCACGAACAGGAGGGCAATGGTCTTGAGGGGGCCACTGAGCGCCGGGTAGTAGAAGCTATGGATCGACGCGATGTCCGGCTGCGACCCCTGTGCCGCCCGCCAGTGCGAGAGGATCTCCGCCGGCCAGTGAATCAGAACGCCCGGGAGTGCCAGGGCCGCGCTGCCGAAGGCCAGCACGCTGCCCGAGGCAAACGTGATCAGCAGCCGGCGCGCGGCAGCCGGCTCGAGCAGCGCCACCACCAGGGGAAGGGCCACGCCGAGGTTCGGCTTGATCCAGACCAGCGTCAGCGCCAATCCACCGGCCACCGGCTGCCCACGCCAGGCGAGGTACCAGGCGGCGGCGAAGCCGAGGAACACCAGCGCCGTGACCTGGCCCTGGAAGATATTGAAGAAGGCGATGGGGGAGAGGGTCGCAACCAGGACCGCGATGCGCCGGCGCGTCGAGGGCCAGCCCAGGCGCGCCAGGATGAGCCAGCTGCCAGTCGCGATCGCCAGCAGCATCAGGGCGGCAAAGATGGGGTAGACGGTGTGCCACGACAGGCCCGTCAGTGGCTCGAGCGCGAGCGCCAGCCACGGACCCTCCGGATAGGGGAGGAAGTCGTAGTAGGCCGGATCGCCCACACGGATCTGCGCGGGGCTGTTGTAGAGCGCATCCTCGGTGTGGCTCAGTGCCGCCCAGTCATAGGGGTCGCCATCCTGCGCCGCCAGGGTGGCCGCCGCGAAGAAGGCGCGAAAGTCCTGCCCTGCGGTCGGTGCCAGGACGAGCTGGCGCGCGTACGCCAGCACCAGCACCGCCGTGAAGACCACGAACAGCCGCTGCCGGCGCCGCATGCCGCGCTCCGCGGCCGTCATTCACGTGCGGCGGCGGCGTAGGCTCGGTTCGCCGGGGTGTCGCGCATCATGATGGTCGCCTTGTCAAACGTCTTGAGTTCAAACCAGCCGGTCACTCCAGGCGCGTTGTGGATCTGCCGTAGCTCGGTGATGATCGGATCGTTGGAGTGGAAGATCACCCAGTTGATCTGGTAGCGCTCGAAGAGCTGAGCCTGGTCTAAGCCGAGCGACTGCAGATGGTCGTAATCACGCAACAACTGGTCGCCGTCGAGAGCCGCGTCGCCGAAGATGAAAACCGGCTGCGTGGTGCGCCGCGCGTCCAGGCGGAAAATCAGGTAGCCACCCCAGCCGTAGACGTTG
>WNGR01018944.1_pt1 | contig 12086 bp, 10 predicted proteins | sample 5407581 | NCBI WGS metagenome assembly WNGR01 (sample SAMN13153383, study PRJNA577476) | soil metagenome | isolation source: 80 cm soil or saprolite under Garry oak tree replicate 2 | place: USA:California | collected 2016-06-15
CCCTCAACAAAGCGCTTCATCCGATCCCCCGCAGCAGCGCCAGAATCACCGCTGCGAGATTCACATGAACCAGGGCGTTTTCACACAGCCAGGGTCATTCGCGGACATCGAGCCGTCGAATTGTGATGTCCGTTATTACCGCAAAAGCAGACATTGGCCGCGCGTCTAAATTCCCTGTTATCGAGTTGACCCTTCCCTGTTAAGCGCAAATGCTTCCCTGTTAAATTTCAGAGAGGATCTCGCTGAAAACCCGATGGATGCGGCATAAATGGAGAGTTTGACATTGGTTACAGAGCTAAGTTTGGGATTTTCCCTGCTAATTTCCCTGTTAGCAGGGAATTCTGTTGCTGAGACGCGTTCGACATAGACTGCGTCCGCCACCAACGTTTTTTATCTTACTGATTGTGCCTATCGTTTTCCTGCAAAAGTCCCACCGCAAGAAAGCGGAATCAAACCACTTTCTCATGTTTTTCGCTGTGCCTGGATCTCATTGAATTTGGATAGCGCTCTTTCAAACTTGTCATTGAACAGCCACATCGCATTGAGAATTTCGCGGAACGTTGCAGACATTTTCGCCCTATCAGTTTGGCCAAAGGTGAAGATACTGTTGTTCCGCAAATAGCCCATTATTCTGGGGTCAGAGATCGCTTGGCTGGCGAACTTGCCCGAATTGAGAGCGACTTTTGTTGGACCGGGAATGATTTGGACGAGCTCAAAAAGCTTCATTTGATCGATGGGATTCGGCAATGATTTCACGATCGCTGGTATTTGCGGGAAAAGGTCCGCGTGTGAGTTCATCAGTCCGTCTCTCACGGCCGTCCAGTGATTGAAACGATGATCTAACTTGCCTGCACTCGCTTCCTCTTTGGCGTCACGGGCAATCAATCCGGGATCAAAAGTTGCAATTGAGGTTCTAATGGCGGCCCATTTCCTTTGACCATTTTGATCTTCCGAGATACCTGTTTGCAAACTTCCCTTGTAGGTGTTGGAACGTGCATTTCCAATATTTTGGTTGCCATTTGTCTCGGCAAAGAAGAGCCCAAGACTGATACGGCCTGCTATTCCAGCATTGCCTGGATCGAGTCCCTTGGCTCGCCCGATATCGGTTCCCAAGTCAACAACGTCATCAAACGAAGTATCTGATCTCTGCGCGTTAAAGCGCGGTGCCTCCATGATTTTAAAGAGCTTGATGTACTCATCGATAAATGGCTCATTGTCGGCGTCGAAGTACGCGGGAGGAATTCCAAATTTATTTGGCCTTCCAATTTTTGAGGGAAGAGCGTCGGTGAGATCTTTATAAGCGCTTATCACGTTGTTGCGAGCAAGATAGAGCGCTTGTCCAGGCAAATTCGGCAATTGTTCATTCGAATTGATCTGCTCGCGCCGCTCGCTCAAGACGGATTTAAAGTGGCTTAGTGCGCTATTATACTTATTGAGCGCGTCCGATTGTGATTTTGCGACCGTGGCCGGCTGACCTTCCGCGGAAGAAACTAAACCGATTTTGGCGATGTTCGGGGCGACGAGCGACATAGCTTTGTTGATGATCATATCGATGGCGTTCGGAAACGGCGGAATGATGAAGAGGCAGAGAAGAAGTGCGGTAGTCAGTGCTTTGCAGATTACTACCCTATCGATGCGCGCAGCACCGACACTCGGCGTAGGGGATACGTGGCATCCTAAACTTCTAATGTTGGCGCCGTGGAGCTTATGGAGAGCAACAATGTGGTTTGTCTTCACGATCCGCTCGCATACATCAAGTGGCGGAGTCCAACTGGAGTAGCCACCGACGGTGTCCAGCCCAAATCGATCAAAGCTGAGGGGTTGGCAACGAGCGACCCTGAGAAACGCTGATATACCTGTTCTCGGCCAACCGAGCGGAGCAGGAGGTCTACTACCATCGGGGGAAGTGAAAAAAGGTTCGGCTGCCGCCCAAGTCCCTGCCGCATGGCGGCGATCATTTCCCCGACCGTCAACGCCTCTACATCAGCGGCAATGAAAGCTCGCCGCAGAGGTTCTGGCGTTTTCAGCACAACCTCGATCGCGGCCGACAAATTTTCCAATGCAAGTAGCGAGCGACGAGCGTGGATGCTGCGCAACGGCAGCGGTAATGGTGAGCGCGCAAGCCGGATTAGCTGCGCCATGTTGCCTTTGACGCCTGGTCCGTAGACCAGCGCTCCCCGCAGTGACACCCAGTCGAGGTCGAGTTCCGCCAAACCGCGTTCTGCTGCGAGTTTAGACCTTCCGTAAGCATCAGTCGGCTTCGGATCGTCGGTCTCAGTCAGCACCGTCTCGGCCATTGGTCCGCTTTGCGCGCGGATTGAGGAAAGAAACACAAAGCGTTTGGCGCCGGCTCGCCGCGCAGCGCGGGCGAGGCTGATCGTCGCCTCAGTGTTCAGTGCGCGATAGTCGTCCTCGGGAATGCCGGACATGCCATGCGTGAACCCGGCTGAGTGGATCACTGCATCCGCTCCCTCCAGGGCCGCCGACATGTTGCGTGGCCGAGCGAGATCGCCAATTACCGCACTCGCACATTGCATCGGCATCGAAGTCGGGTTGCGCAGCAAGACGCGCAGCTTGTAACCGCGCTTCGGCAATTCACGCAGTAAATATTGCCCGATGAAGCCGGTAGCGCCGGTTAGCGCAAGCAGCATTCAACGCCTCTTTTTCTTCGACGGATGTATTCAATGGCACCCCAGAGCGCTTCGCTCAACTCTGCCGAAGTGATCAAGTTGGCCGGGCCGTGCTTCGAATAGCGTCAGTTAAATGCCGCATTCACTCGCTATTTGAATGGGGCACGAAAGGCAGGTCATTTTTCATGCGTGCGTTTTCCACTCGAGCGTATGTCACATTCGGTCTTGCGGCAGTAATCTGCATCTATTGGATGAGCACAACAACCGCCGCGCGTTGTCAGGATTCTGGAAAACCGACGAAGTTGAACAGTGAAGTCGAGCACTGCAGACGCATTAAAGACGAGCAGGCGCGGATGCGCTGCGACCAGAAAGAAGCGTCCGCCAATGTTCCTCAGCAGCAGCCCGCGGAGCCTGGAACTTGGCAGCTTGCGCGAACGCCGAATCCGGCTGGCGGTCCAGACTCGATCTCGATCATGAAAATTACAAATACAACTGGATCCGATCAGGACATTGCAGGCCTGATGCTCCGTTGTGGCGAGGGTGCCACCACACAAGTCCTGGTCGTTGTAATCGTACCATTGCCGCTGCGGACGCACCCCAAAGTGACTGTCGTGGCGGGCGCAACGACCACAGAATTCACTGCAAGCGTGGTGACACCAGGAGCTTTGGTGCTTCTCCCAGAGAAAGCATCTGCGCTAGTCGAGAACGCATGGCAGTCTGTGCCTGAGCTTGCGGTATCGATCACGGAGAATCGCCGCTCACTCCATGGAGTGATTCCGCTGGCCGACATTAGCGCCGCGATGCAGACCCTGCAGTCGAATTGTCCAAAGGCAGTTCATGGCCGGTAATCGGTCGTGCTGCCCTCGCGTATGTGGTTTCAGCTTTTACAGCGGCTATCGATTGCCGATCCGTTTGTTCGATGCCGACGCCGCAGCAGACGCGCAGCAAATCGGTGGTGTGGCGTGAGAAAGAAATGGACGAATCAATCGTCATCCAATGGCTGCTGCAGAACACGCCAATATGGGTAGCCCTCATACTTGGATTCGTGCCAGCAATGGTTGCCGGCATCAGGCGACGCCCGAAGACGCTTTGGTACCTTTATGGCTTAGTGTGCGCTTTAGTTGCCTGGCCTCTAGTGGCGCTGCCAACGATACACGCCCTCTTTCTCAGACGACGCATTGACAGGCCCGAGCAGATCCGCGATCAGCGGAGGGCCGCCGCGCTAGCCCTGCTTGCCGAAGATAGCGTCCGGTCATACCCGAGCTGGATTGCTGAGCTCCGCCGCAAATCGACCGCTGGTGTTGACCGTCGCCATTATGCCTATGAACACCTCGGACCGGGAGAGCCACTTGAGCTTATCCGCGGGCCGACTAATCCGAGCAATGACCGCGCCGTGGCGTATTATCATCGCGGCGTTCATCTCGGCTACGTCCCCAGGCGACATCGTTGGATTGCCGAGGCGCTGGACGATGGGACTTCACCTCATGGTCCTTGTCGAAAACGTCAAGCCTGGCTGGATTTTCCGTCGGCGTGCAAAATTCGTCGGCACGCGCATCATCGTCCTCTCCGACGGCCGCTAGCGGCTCGCTCGAAGAATGTGTCCCCTTCACCTTGGGCCATTCCGTGATCATTTGCTTGTTATCGGACCGTTGGCTCTACTCGCCGATGCGAGGTGTTCAAATATGAGTTTTTGCTGCGGTGCATGAGTCGCCTTTTGGCCCTGAACCGACTTGCCGCGATGTCCGATATGAGTCCGCTATTGGTGACTGAACGGACGTGATTGCACCAAATCCGGCGAGATCAACGAAGGCGCCTTGTTGGTTTCTGCCCCCGGGCAATGGAACTTTCGGCCATCGACCGCGGTCATCTATTTGATGTTACGACTGCGGCACTTAATGGCTCGCCCCGATAATCTCGCACAGGACGCGCTTCCGTCCGGCCGGAGCGATCCTCTGCCGTTCTACCGAGGCGGGCCGCAGCGTTTTGGCCGGATGACGCTGGCCATCGGACTGGCCCTGCTTGCGACGTGGATGCTGTGGAGCTTCCTGCCGGCGATCGCGTGGGCAGGCGTCTTGGCGATAGCGACGTGGCCGCTGTACAGCATCGGCCAACGCCATCTTGGGCGGTCGTGGACAGCAGTCGGGCTCGTTATCGCAATAGCTTTGATCTTGGTTCTGCCGATGCTCATCATTGGCATGGAAGTGGCCAGGGAGGCTGGAGCTGTCGTTCAATGGGCCCAAAGCATCGCGAAGAGCGGTGCCACTCCACCGGCTTGGCTGTCGAACCTCCCTGTGTTCGGCGCCCGTTTGTCCAGCTGGTGGCGAACCTATATTGCCGGTTCAACGTCCAGTGCCGATTTTCCTGCGCGGTCGGATTTTGCGGCGATTGTCGATTGGGCCCGGATGTTGGGAAGCGAGGTTGCTTGGCGGCTTACAACGTTGGCCTTTGCACTCTTGTTACTGTTCTTCATTTATCGCGAAGGTGACAAATTTATCGAACAACTTGCAGTGATCAGTGATCGGTTGTTCGGACGTGCTGGAAGACGGCTCGGAGCGAGCATGATAACCATGGTGCGTGAGACGGTGAATGGTCACTTGTTTGTGGCACTTGGCGAGGGCTTTTGTCTTGGAATTGCCTATGCCATTTGCGGACTGCCGCATCCTCTGCTGCTTGGGGCTCTGACGGGACTCCTTGCCACTATACCCTTCGGCGCTCCGCTCCTCGTCGCAACGGCCTCTCTCATCCTTCTGAGCGAGTCCAGCACGCTACAAGCGTTCGGCCTGTTTGCGTTCGGCTCAATCGTCTTTTTGGCAGAGAACTTCGTGCGTCCGCTTCTGATCGGAAGTTCCGCACGACTCTCATTCATCTGGGTTTTGCTGGGGATTTTCGGCGGACTCAGCGCCTTCGGGTTAGTAGGCCTCTTCCTGGGCCCGGCGATTTTGGCGGCGTTGATTGCGTTATGGCGCGAACTCGCAGCGTCACCGTCAGCTTAGGATCCCCACGATGGGCCAAGCGTCATCCGCCATTTCACCCGGCAAATGCGAGGGACTACGCTTGTGCCCCATTCCTCCTACGGCCGAGGTTAGTCGATCGGCCGCGAACGAGACGTGGAGTGATGTCCGGAATTTGGTCGTTATCAGCGGGAAAGCAGACGTGACGCCGACATGTTCGAAAGATCGCCTTTAACCGAAACCGGTCGATCGAAATTTTTGGTTTTTGCCGGAACTGGGACGGGATAACTGCGTTTCCAGAACGCGCGACGGCGAAAGCTGGTGCGCGTCTTTTATTTGCACGCATTGCCGTCACTGAGCACATCAATTCAAAGTCGCATGTTTTGGTACACGGAGGTCAATATGCACATGTTTCGATCACGCGTTCATATCATGTCGCTAGTCATTCTCGCTTGTTTTGCCGTGGGAACTGCGTTGGCTCAAAATCAAGCACAGCCTCAATCGACCAAGCCGCCGGCAACCTCAACAACCAAGATGGAAGATGTTTCGAAATGGACTCAAAAACAGTGGAATGCGGCAAAGGCGAAGTGGTCTGAAGAGAAAGCGAAGTGGGACGATTGTCAAAAGAAAGCGAAACAGGCAAAGCTTTCAGGTCGGAAAAGCTGGCAGTCTCTTTATGACTGCATGACAAAGTAGGCATCTCTTAGTTGCTTTGCGGAGTTTGCATCGACGCTCGGCCGCTTATGTGGATCACATCCTAAAGGGCGACAAGCCTGGTGATCTGCCGGTCCAGCAGCCGACCAAGTTCGACCTAGTGATCAACCTGAAGACCGCGAAGGCTCTTGGCATCACCATCGCACCGTCGCTCGTCGCCACTGCCGACAAGGTGATCGAATAACCGTCGTGTTCGCCGCAGTGCATGAGTCCGGTCTTGGCCTAAGGTGACATTGAGATCGTGCCGAGGGATGTCCGCTTTCAGTGGTAAAGCAGACAACCCACCCTTGCTTGCGAAGCGTTGCGGTACCAACTGGGGCCTACTACTCGCATCATGTCGGTGACATTTCGGGACTCCGCTCGCGTGCACTGTGGAGCGGGATTTACAGCGACCGCATTGCTTCTACAGGGCTTAAGTTTGCGATTTTCCCTGTTAATTTCCCCGTTAGCAGGGAATTTTGTTGCTGAGACGCGTTCGACATAGACCGCGTCCGCCACCATCCTGCGTCGCACGTCGCGCTTCGATATACTGAACGTATCGATCACAGCCGCAGGAGAACGCGCCGATGCGACCGTTCGAGGGAATACGCGTCATCGACGTCACCCACGTTCTGGCCGGCCCTTTCGCCACCTATCAGCTCGCCGTTCTGGGCGCTGACGTCATCAAGGTCGAGCATCCGGACGATCCGGATCAAAGCCGCGGGGTCGGCAGCGACAAAGAGCTTAATCGCCGGAAGATGGGCACCTCGTTCCTGACCCAGGCGTCGAACAAGCGCTCGATCACTTTGGACCTCAAGCAGGAGAAAGATCGCGATGTCCTGAAAAAGCTGGTCGCCACCGCCGACGTGTTCGTCGAGAATTACCGCCCCGGCGCGTTCGAGGCGCTCGGCCTGGGATATGAGGCGCTGGCAGCAATCAATCCGCGGCTGATCTATGCGTCGTTCTCGGCATTCGGGCAGGGCGGGCCGCGCGCTACGCAAACGGCATACGACCACGTGATCCAGGCGACTTCCGGCATTATGGCGATGACCGGAACCAGGGACGTGCATCCGATCAAGTTCGGCACCCCGGCGGTCGACTACGCCACCGGCACCACGGGCGCGTTCGCTTTGGCTGCGGCGCTGTTTCAACGCGAGCGCACCGGCAAAGGCCAGCGCATCGACATGGCGATGCTCGACGTTGCGATGATCCTGATGAGCTCGCATCTGACCGGCTATTTGCGCAACGGCGCCCATCCCAAGCCTCATGGCAACAGCCATCCGCATGCAACGAACTCGGCTTACGCCGCCAAAAGCGGAATGGTGATGCTGGGCGCCAGCAATTTGCGCCAGCAGCGGCGTTTATGGACGGTGCTCGGCCGTCCCGACATGATCAAGCGCAACAATGACGAGCGCGACGCCGACCATGAGCGCGAGGTTGCAACGCTCACAGAAATCATGGCGACGCGCAGCGCGGACGAATGGGAAGATTTTCTACAGGCGCGGCACGTGCCGGCCGCGCGGGTGCGCACCATGGGCGAAGCCTTGGCCGATCCGCAGCTCGCGACGCGCGGCCTCATTCATCGCCACGCGACAGCTGCAGGCATCGAGGGTGAACTCTCCGTGCCGCTGGCGGCGTTCACCTTTGCCCATGATGGCCCGCGCATCGACACGCCGCCGCCCACGCTGGGCCAGCACAACGAAGAAATTTTCGCCGAACTTGATCAAGGCGGTGCCGCGCGCAAAACAGCCGCGATGCGGTCATAGGCTGCGTTTACGATTGGAGGAACGGTCGACTTGGCACAGGAAGTCGAAAAGAAAACATCCTTAGCCGATATGAGCCTCGATGAACTCGTCGCCGAACTCGCACGCCTGCCCGAAACGAGCGAAGAGGCCAGCATGTACCACGACGAAATTATTCGTCGGCACAGCCAGACTACACTCGACACCACTACGGCGCAGCTAATATCTGAAAGACGAAGATATTCGACCTGGACATTAGTCATTCTTGGACTTGCGATATTTGCAATGGTTGCAGGAATAATGCTGCAAGAGTGATCGCGACTCGCGGCGTCATTACTGCCAGGCGGCAGCCGCGATCGGCCGTACCCAATATTTGTAAGTCAGCTGCCAACGCTTTTCAGATCAGGCGCGCCGTCATAAAGCCACGCCAGGCATTTGAACATATGCGCTTCGTCCCAGTCGGCGACGATCGCATTGCGCACGTCGCGGGTGACGCCTTCGGGATGAATGAGCCACTCCCACATGGCGCGCGACTCCAGCTGCACGCGTGCGGTGCGGGTGAGGCGCAGCGCCTCGTAGCGGCGAAACGCGGCGGTGAAATCGCCGTCGGCGGCGTGGATCGTTTCGGCGAGGCAAACCCCGTCTTCGATCGCCATGCAGGCGCCCTGCGCCAGCGATTGCAACGGTGCATGCGCGGCGTCGCCCAGGAGCACGATGCGGCCCTTGTGCCAGTGCCGCGCCGGCGCGCGATCGGCAACCGAACGGCGCCAGCGAAAGTCCATCATCGCGTTCAATTCGCGTATCGCCGGGTGCGCGTCGCGGTATGTTTGCTCAAGTTCGGCGCGGTAGCTTGCCGCATCGGATTTCTCGGCATGGGTCGAGGTGCGAAACACTGCAACGATGTTGAACTCGGCGCCATGGCGCAGCGGATAATGAACGACGTGATAACCCGGTCCGGTCCACAAGACGACAGCATCTCGTGAAACGTCGGTCTTTAATTCCCGCATCGGCACAATCGTGCGCAGTGCCGCATAGCCGACCGGACGCGGTTCACCATCGCCGATGAGTTTTTGCCGGAACAGCGAATGGACACCATCGGCTGCTACCACCGCCGCGCCCGCAAATTCGCGGCCATCCGCCGTCTCTACCCCGACATTGTCGCCACGATCCTCGAACCCAGTTGCCTGGGCATTCGAAACAAGTTCGATAGCATCGCTGCGGCGGCATGCATCGAGCAAGACATTATGGAGATCGATGCGGTGAACGATGATGTAGGGATATTTGAAACGCGCCCGGAAAGACGCGCCGGTTGGAATTCTCACCAGTTCTTTGCCGTCCAGCGCGTCCAGCAGCAACAAAGCCGGAGGAGAATCCGCTACTGCAAGGACCTCGTCCATAAGGCCGAGACGGTCAAAGACGTGAAAAACATTGGGGCCGAATTGGATGCCATAGCCGATGGCGCCGAATTCCGGCGCGCCTTCAAGCACCCGCGTGGCGCGGCCGCGCTGCGCCAAAGCCAGCGCCGTGGTCAGGCCGCCGAGTCCACCGCCGACAATCAGGATGGGGCGCTTCGTCATGCGCGAAGATTAGCACCCGTTCGCAAAGCTCAATAGGTTTGCACGGCCATTTGCGCGGTTCGACTCGCACCGTTCGGCATGGGCAAAAGGGGAGGCGCGGTGTTAGGTTTTCCGGATGCCATCCATCACGCGCCGCGATTTTCTCAACGGCACCGCGCTGACCATCGCCTCGGGCCTGACGCCGGCGGCGCAGCTCGCCGCGGCCGCACAATATCCGCCGGCGCTGACGGGGATGCGCGGTCAGCATCCCGGTTCATTCGAGGTCGCGCATGCCTTGGCGCGTGAAGGCCGGCGCTTCGGCGTCGACAATGCCGCAGCCGAAGAGAGCTATGATTTGGTCGTGGTTGGCGGCGGCATCAGCGGGCTTTCGGCCGCGTGGTTTTATCGCCGCGCGGTCGGGCCGCAGGGCCGCATTCTCATTCTCGACAATCACGACGATTTCGGCGGCCATGCCAAGCGTAACGAGTTCGTGGTCGGGCCGCGCACGCTGATCGGCTATGGCGGCAGCCAATCGATTCAGTCGCCGAAAACATTGTGGAGCGATGTGGCCAAGGGTCTGTTGCGCGATATCGGGGTCGATATCGCGCGGTTCGAGACCGCGTTCGAGCGCGGCTTCTATTCTTCCTTTGGCCTGTCACGCGGCGTGTTTTTCGACCGCGAAACATTCGGCCGCGACACGCTTCTTGCCAGCGATCCGCTTTTGTCGCGCCGGATGGACGCGGGCGAAGCGCTGGCAAATTTTGTCGCGGCGATGCCGATTGCGGATCCCAGCAAGCAACAATTGCTGTCGCTGTACGATCCCGCCCGAGATTCGCTCGCCGGCAGATCAGCCGATGCAAAGCTTAAAATTCTAAAAGCCACGAGCTATCGCGATTATCTCATCAAGCTATGCGGCTGTAGCGAGGAAGTGGCGAATTGCTTCCAGGGCCGGCCGCTCGGCTTCTTCGGACTCGGCTGCGACGCGGTGCCGGCGTTCGATCTGCGCAGCTTCGGTTATCCCGGCTTCGCCGGATTGGGTCTTCCGTTCGACCAGCATCCGGAATGGAGCGAGCCGTACATCTACCATTTCCCCGACGGCAACGCTTCGCTGGCGCGCCTTCTGGTGCGCGCGCTCATTCCGGACGCAGCGCCTGGCCGCACAATTAACGACATCGTGCTCGCCACACACGGCGTCGCAATGGATGATATCGTGCTCGCCGACTTCAACTACGATCAGCTCGATCACGACGGCAGCAGCGTCCGCATCCGTCTCTCATCGACCGTTGTCGATGTGCGTCAACGCGGCGAGGCGGTCAGTGTCGGCTATGTCCGCGGCGGCGCACCGCATCGAATCATGGCAAAACACGCCGTCCTTGCCTGTTTTCACATGCGCGGCGGCGCACCGCATCGAATCATGGCAAAACACGCCGTCCTTGCCTGTTTTCACATGATGATTCCATATCTCATGCCTGATCTGCCGCAGGCGCAGCGCGAGGCGCTCGCGCTCAATGTGAAGACGCCGCTGGTTTATACCAATGTCGTGACGCGCAACTGGCAGCCATGGCTCGCACTCAAGGTCTCCGACATTTCCGCGCCGATGAGTTTCTTCAATCACGTTGCGCTCGACTTTCCGGTTGACCTCGGCGGCTATCGTCATCCGCGCGATCCGGCGGAGCCAATGGTGTTACATCTCGAACACGTGCCCGGCGCACCGAATTCCGGGCTCGATGCGCGCGCCCAATTTCACATCGGCCAGGCGAAGCTTTTCGCCATGACATTTGCGGATTTTGAAGTGCGGATCCGCAATCAGCTCGATCGCATGCTCGGCCCTGGCGGCTTTGCTAGCGAGCGTGACATCGTAGCGATCACCGTAAACCGCTGGCCGCACGGCTATGGCTACGTCGAAAATTCGCTGTTCGACGGCGACGACTACGAGGATCGCGTTCTCAAATTGGCGCGCCAGCCGTTCGGTCGCGTTAGCATCGCCAATTCCGACGCCGGTGGCGATGCCTATGCGCACCTCGCCATCAACGAGGCCGCACGCGCGGTGCAAGAATTATTGTCCTAATGCAATTTCACATGCGGTTCGGTGCGCCGCGTGATGAGCCGGACAAGCGTGTCGAGCGCGACCTTGATGAAGCCATGGAGCGCATATTCGTGCATCTTGTAGAGCGACACATACATGAATCGCGCGAAATAGCCTTCGACAAAAAAGCTGCTGCCGACCAGCTTGCCCATCAAGCTGCCGACCGCGCTGTACTGGCCGAGCGATACCAGCGAGCCGAAGTCGCGGTAATGCCACGGCTGGACAGCTTGCCCGGCCAGCTTGCGCCGCAGTTGTTTCGACAGATGCGTCGCCTGCTGGTGCGCAGCCTGGGCGCGTGGCGGCACCAGGGCATTTCTTTCTGGCCCATTTTTTTCTGAGCCATTTTTTCCCCGCCATGGGCAGGCGGCGCAATCGCCGATGACAAAGATGTCGTCGTCACGCGTGGTCTGCAGGGTCTGGCGCACGAC
>WNGR01009150.1_pt1 | contig 12084 bp, 10 predicted proteins | sample 5407581 | NCBI WGS metagenome assembly WNGR01 (sample SAMN13153383, study PRJNA577476) | soil metagenome | isolation source: 80 cm soil or saprolite under Garry oak tree replicate 2 | place: USA:California | collected 2016-06-15
TCGCGCAGGCGCTCCAGGCGGAAGTCGGCGTGCTCGGCGCCGAGCCGGCTGGCGCGGGCGAGCGCGGCGTCGGCAAGCTCGTGGCGTGGCAGCGCAAGGAAGCGGTCGTCGATTGCTCCGGACACCATCGCCTCTCTCCCGTCGCCGGATCGTGCCACTGCCAGATGACCTTATGTCACGCCGACCGCCCGGCGCGAGCGGATCAACCGGCCGACCTCGGCACGCAGCTTCACGAACGCGTCCAGCTCCTTGGTGGCGATCTGGTCGCGGGGGCGGGGCAGGGCGACCGGGATCTCGGCGACCAGCCGGGCGGGTGGCCGGGACAGCACCAGCACCCGGTCGCCGAGGTAGACGCTCTCGTCGATGTCGTGGGTGACCAGCAGGATCGTCATGTCCTGCTCGTCGCGCACGCGCAGCACCAGGTCCTCGAGGTCGGCCCTGGTCTGGGCGTCCACCGAGGCGAACGGCTCGTCCATCAGCATCAGCGCCGGCCGGTAGGCAAGGGCCCGCGCGATGGCGACCCGTTGCTGCATGCCGCCGGACAGCTGCCACGGATGCTTGCGGGCCACGTCGGCCAGGCCGACCGCGGCCAGTGCCTCGGTCGCCCGTGTCCGGCGCTCCGCCCGGCTCAGCGACGTGCCGCGCAGCGGGAACTCCACGTTGCTCGCCACGTTCAGCCACGGGAACAGCGACCGGCTGTAGTCCTGGAACACCACGGCGAGGTCGCCGGGCACGCCACGGATCTGGTTGCCGTGCAGGTGGATCTGACCCTTGGTGATCTTGTGCAGGCCGGCCACCGACTTGAGCAGCGTCGACTTGCCGCAGCCGGACGGGCCGACGACGCACACGATCTCGCCGGCGTCGATGCGGAAGGACACCTCATCAATGGCGAGATGTGTCCCGTAGGTGTGGCCGAGCTCGATCACGTCCAGCATGGCCGCTTCATCCTTCCAGCAGGCGGGTGGAGTGGTGCCAGGCCAGGGCCTGGTTCTCGACGGTGACCAGCAGCCGGTTGAGTACGTAACCCAGCATGCTGACCAGCACGATGCCGGCCCACATCGTCTTGTAGTCGAACGTGTCCTTGGCGTTGGTGATCTGGTAGCCGAGGCCGTCGGTGCTGCCGACCAGCTCGGACACCACCATCAGGATCAGCGCGAACGCCAGGTTGATGCGTAGTCCGGCGAAGATCTTGGGGGACGCCGCCGGCAGCACGACGGACACGAGCCAGCGCACCCGGCCGATCCGGTAGGCCCGCGCGGTGTCCGCCTTGATCGGGTCGACCGACCGGGCGCCGTCCACCGAGTTGAGCAGCACCGGCCAGATCGAGCCGAACACGATGGTGGCCAGCTGCATCGGCGTGCCGATGTGGAACAGCACGAGGAACACCGGCACGAGCATCACCGGTGGCACCGCCCGCATGAACGCGAGCACCATGCCCGTGTAGTCGGCGAGCACCGGGACCAGACCGATCACGATGCCGATCACGATGCCGGCCACGCTGGCGATCGCCCAGCCGCCGGCCAGCCGACCGATGCTGGGTAGGATGTCGGTATTGATGCCGCTGCCCAGGAACAGCCGGCTGGGCGGTCCGTCCAGCCACAACTGCTGTGCCTTCCGGACGATGGCCAGCGGTGTGGGGAATACCACATTGTTCGTGACCGTGGCGCCCCACTGCCAGACCAGCACGCAGATCGCGAACACCAGCCAGCGCTGGATGAAGGCGGTGAACCTTCCTCCCGCCATGCCGCCCCGGAGCTTGCTGTTGGCGAACATCACGCGCCCGGACTGCTCGCCGTTGATCACGACGAACGAGCCGAAGCCGATGCCGGAGTTGCTCAGGAACTCGGTGCTGACGATGACGACCAGCGAGATCGCCGCGGACATCCGGATCCCGGTCAGCGCGAACGGCGTGACGTAGGGCAACCGGACCGCGAGCGCGGTGCGCAGCGGACCGGTGCGAAACGCCCGCGCGGTGTCCACGAACAGCGGGTCGACCTCGCGCAGGCCGTAGATGACGTTGAACAGGATCGGCCAGATCGAGGCGAACGTCGCGAGGATGATCTTGATCTGGGCACCGTCGCCGAACGCGACGAGCACCAGCGGGATCAGCGTGACCGACGGGATCGGCCGCAGCAGGTCGACCACCGCGCTGGTGGCGCTGCGCAACAGCGGCAGGCTGCCCAACAGCAGCCCGAGCGGCACGGCGATCGCGGTCGCGGCAAGTGTGGCGATCAGCCAGGCGAGCACGGTGGCGACGAAGTCGACGCGGAATTCCGCCTGGCCGAACAGCTGTCCGATCCGGCCGGCCACCTGAACCGGCCCTGGCACGAAGGTCGGGTCGATCAGTTTGAGCTGGCTGGCCAGTTGCCACAGGCACAGGAAGATCAGCAGCCCGATGATGCCACGGACGGATTTACGCATCCTGTCCTCGCTGTCCGAGTTCAGCGGTTGTAGAGCCTCGAAAGAGAGCCCGCTCAGTCACTGAGCCGGCCACCACGGTTCGGCCGCCGCGTCGTCTTCTCCCTGGAACGAAGCGAAGCGAGTGGAAGGGGAGAAGACGACGCGTAGAGGCGGCAGACCCCGCGCGCACCAGCGCGCCATGTCACAGCATTTACGACGCGGGTGGGGTTGCGACCACCATCGTCGACACGTCCAGGTGGTTCTGCAGCAGGCCGAAGGTCTGCATCAGGTCCGCCACCCGCTGCAACCGCTTGGCGTCCAGCGACGTCGGGTAGAGCGGCAGGTCCAGCAGCGCCGCGGTCTGCTTGTTGATGGTGGTGAACGTCGGGATCGTCTGCTCGACCAGCTTCCGGTTGGTCGCGTCGGCGGCACCCTTTTCCAGGGCACGCGCGAAGGCGGCGACCGTCTTCGGGTTCGCCTGCGCGAACTTCGCGGTGGAGAAGAAGCCGGCGATCGGCAGATTCGCCGTGGGGCCGGGGCCGAACAGGTCGACCACCGGGCGGGCGCCGATCTTCTCGGCGGTCAGGGTCTTGAAGGGTTCGAGCTGGATGGACCCGTCCACGGTGTGGTTGGTCAGGGCCTGCTGGGTGTCCGGGTGGTGCACCACGACCACCTTGACCTTGCTGGTGTCCACGCTGTTGGCCTGCAGGATCGCCTTCAGAGCCAGGGATGGCAGGTCATTCGGGGCATTCGTGGAGATCGTCTTGCCGCTCAGGTCCTGCATCGTCTTGATGCCCGAGCCCGGGTAGGTGGTCAGTGCCATGGTGCCGGTCTGGCCCTCGGATGAGTCGGCGACGATCTTGAAGTTGTTGACGTGCTGCGCCTGTGCCGCGAACAACGTGGCCCAGTTGCTCTGGCCGATGTCCTCGGCGCCTGCGTTGATCTCGGGCACCGCCTGGGTGCCTGATACGATAATCTTGATCTTGACGTTGAGGCCTTCCTGCTTGAAGTAGCCCTTCTGCAGGGCGATCTCCAGCGGGACGGTGTCGGTCACCGCGAGGGCGCCGACCGTCAGGTTGGGGTGCTCGACCGGACCGGCCGACGTGGTGCTGCCACTGGACGAGCTGCTCGAACCGTTCAGCAGGCTGCAGCTGGATACCAACAGCAGTGCCGGAACGGCGATCGCGGCGGCACTGAGCAGGTGCACTCTGCGCCGGCCAGGTCGGTCGGGGGTCGCGGTGGCGTCGGGGCGGAGCGCCATGGTCATGTGTCCTTTTCGGGGTGACGTTGCCGTGGATGGTTTGCCGTGTTACTCAGGGTGACGAGAGGTGCGAACGAGCTTGCCCGGCGCCGGCGATCGTCGGCACCGGACGGTTCGGATCAGTTCTGGACATTTGCATGACATTGGTCCGGACCTGCTCCGTCGCGCTGGGTGGCACTGTTGCCACCGGTCAGTTGAGTTCGCCAGCACGCCGTGCGAAACGGCACGTCGATCAGTTCCCGGCCGGCGAGCTGGGGGTGGTTGGCGATGTATTCGTGCGAGAAGTCGTCCAGCCGGGCACGCTCGGATTCGGACATCGCGAGGACCAGGCTGTAGGTGCCCAGCAATGCGACCACGTCCTGGGGGCTCATCGGCCGGGTCCACCGGACGACGTGCCGCCGGGGCGGCGCGAAAACGGTGTTCTCAGGCAACACGAAGACGCCCGGCGGCCGGTCAACGGGGTGGTTCTCGTCCGTCGCGGCGAACAGCTGGTCCATCCAGGGTATCGACTTGTCCTTGAGGTTCCAGGACACGGCCAGCACCCCGCCGGGACGCAGCACCCGCGCGATTTCCCGCGATGCGTTTTCCGGGTCGAACCAATGCCATGCGTCTGCGGCGAAAACCGCGTCGACGGAACTGTCCGGGAGTGGGATTTCCTCGGCGCTGCCGGGGAGTGCGGACAATCCGGGACACGAGTCGGCGAAAACGTCCCGCATACGTTCATCAGGCTCGATCGGATAGAGTTCGGGTATCCGTTCGGCGAGCATTCTGGAAAATTTCCCGGTACCCGCGCCGAGTTCGACAGCATTGGTGATTCCGGCACCGACCAACCAGTCGACAGCGAGCGCGGGCGTGGCGGAACGCAGCCGTTCGTATTCCGTCGCCGCAGTGCCGAAGGAGTGCGCGAGTGCGTTTCCTCGCAGTGCCATGAACCCTGGTCCTCGCCGTTAGGTTTGTCCTGACGCGTTGCTGTGGGTAACACTCGCGGCCTGGTGCCCGAAGCGTCAACTGTCAACGTTTCGTGCCACTCAGGCCTCCTGATTGATGACACCCAACGGGACCAGGAGCCTACCATCAGTACACAAGTAGACCTCTTGGTCCAATTCGATCGGCTGTTCGGTGGATGATGCTCCGCCAAGCGCGGTCGGAGCCTGTCACGAAGCGTGCTGGACCAGCGTGGGTGTGGTGCCGGCCGGTGCCGCCGATCCTTCCGCGAACATCTAACTAACATTCTTTTCACATGGCATCGGGATCGTAAACTTTCGCGCCGACGGCGGCGTTCGTCAGCCGTGCGAAGATGGGATCACTGGCGGCAAACGACCGGTCGACGGCTCGCGCCACCGCGCGGCCATACGCCGGATCGCGGCTCGATCACGACCGGATAGCGCCGGACGGCGTGTATCCGGCGGGTGGTCGAGTCGATACCGAGAGTTCGGATGTCCGAGCAAAACCCGGCGACGACCTCGGTTGCGGAGCGTGAGTCAAACCAAGTGAGTGTCAGCCGGTAGTGGCTTCCACGGGGTGAAGATGCCATGCTCTTGCGGTCGACTGACACTGAACGTGTCAACTCGCCGTGGTTTAGCCCTGCGGGCTGACATTGCAGGTGACATTCGATACCTTCTTGTGCGCGCGAGTTGGGGGCGTCGGAGCTAACTGGGCTACGAAGGTCGTCGCGGAGAGGTGACCAGGTGAGGGAGTGACCAGATGAGCGGGGCCGTTCGCGCCGCGGCGACTGCCGACACGGTTGTCGACGCAGTGTGCGAAACAGACTTTCCGGTCCTAGCCGCGGTAATTCCCGCCCGTGCGCCGCACGGCGTCCGACCGAGACACGCCAGAAACGTGACACCGGTGACACCATCCGCGACCGCCACTGCGGCCGCGCACTTCTTTCTGTCCGGTTCGTCCGGTAGCGTTCATGCGGGAGTGTGCTAGGCGTGCCAGGTAAGACGCGGCAGGACGGCTACCCCCCGTCCCCACAGGCCGGCCGCAGGTCGTACGGCGACCTGGACAGCAGCGACCCCGGCGACGCCGGGAGCTTCGGTAGCTCTGGCGCGATGAGCGCGATGGGCTCGATGAGCGGCAGCAGGAGCGCGCTGGACCCGGTCCCGTTCCGCCCCGGCGCCGGACCGTTGGGCCGGTGGCGCCTGCGCAACTGGCGGTTGCGCTGGAAACTGCTGATCGTGCTGCTGGTGCCGCTGGTCACCGCGCTCGCCCTCGGCGCGCTGCGGGTGACCACCCAGCTGCAGAACGCCGGCGTCTACAACCGGATCGAGCAGCAGCTCGCCCTGGGCAGCTCGCTGTCCGACGTGATGGACAGCGTCCAGCGCGAACGCGAGCAGACCACGCTGTTCGTCACGTCAGCCGGCGCGTCCGGCAGCCCGACCGGTGGCGCGGCGGCCGCGCAGGTCGACGCGGCGGTCGAGTCGTTCCGCCAGCTCGCCGCGACCGACGGCAACCTGGACCAGAACACCCAGACTTCGGTCAACAACTCGCTCAACGCACTCAGCGACCTGGCCGCGCTCCGCGCGTTCGCCAGCGGGACGAAGTTCCCCGAGGTCGACGTGCTGGCCGGCTACAACCAGATCCTCGACTCGCTGCTGCTGAGCACCCAGTTGCTCGTGGCCAGCGCGCCCGACCAGCGGGTCGACGTCCTGGCGCAGGGCCTGTTCAACCTCCGCCAGGCCAAGGAGCAGTACACCAGGGCCAACGCCATCCTGATGATGACGGTGACCCAGGTGCGGAACCCGGACGGCACCACGGCGACCCCCTGGACCTTCCTGCCCGGCACCGAGAGCCAGCTCAACACGGCCAACGCCCAGTTCGGCGCGTCGATCAGCTCCTTCAACAGCGGCGCGTCCCCGACCGACCGGCAGATGTACCTGGACACGGTGACCGGTCCCGAGGTGGACTCCCGCGCCCAGTTGCTGACCCAGATCCAGACCCGCGCCGACGCGAACCTGGGTGCCGCGCCGAACGTGCAGCCGACCACGGTGCAGGACGCCGGTGACGGCTCAGCCGGCCTGCTGCGCGACGCGGAACTCAACCTGAACTCCGAGCTCAAGAACCTCACCAGCAGCCTGGGGTCCGCGGCCAATGCCCAGGCGTTCCAGGACGGCGGGATCCTCGCCGGCGCGCTGCTGATCGCGTTCCTGGTGACCCTGATGGTGGCCCGGTCGCTGGTCCAGTCGCTGCGGCGGCTGCGGTCCGGCGCGCTGGAGGTCGCCCGCACCAAGCTGCCCCAGTCGGTACAGCGGATCCTGGCCGACCCGGACCCGATCAAGGCGTCCAACAAGGCCGTCGAGCCGGTCCCGGTGTTCACCGCCGACGAGATCGGCGAGGTCGCCAGGTCGTTCGACGTGGTGCACGGCCAGGCCGTCCGGCTGGCGGCCGAACAGGCCGTGCTGCGCGACAACGTCAACGCGATCTTCATCAACCTGTCCCGCCGCAGCCAGGCGCTGGTGGAACGCCAGCTCGCGCTGATCGACCGGCTGGAAAAGGACGAGCAGGACCCCGACCAGCTCGCGAACCTGTTCGAACTGGACCACCTTGCCACCCGGATGCGGCGCAACAGCGAGTCGCTGCTGGTGCTGTCGGGCAGCGGCCTCGCCAAGCGGATGAGCCGGCCGGTGCCGATCGGCGAACTCGTCGGCGCAGCGGTGTCCGAGGTCGAGCAGTACGCCCGGATCGACGTCGGCGCACCGCCGGCCGCGTCCGTGCTGGGCCGCGTGGTCAACGACCTCATCCACCTGGTCGCCGAGCTGCTGGACAACGCGACTTCGTACTCCGAGCCCAACACCAGGGTCAGCGTGCGGATCGCGCGCACCCGGTCGCGGGAGCTGGCCATCCAGATCACCGACCGCGGTGTCGGCATGAGCGAGGACGACGTCCGGCTGGCCAACGAGCGGCTGGCCAACCCGCCGGACATCGACGTCGGCGTGACTCGGCGGATGGGCCTGTATGTGGTCGCGCGGCTGGCCCGCCGGCACAACATCCGCGTGAAGCTGCGCGCCAACGAGGACATCGACGGCGGCACCGTCGCGCTGATCGTGATCCCGGAGGAACTGGTCCACCGCCCCGGCGACGAGCAGGGCGGACCGCTGGGCACCGGCGACAAGCTCACCCCGGCGGCGGCCCCGCCCCCGATCGTCGGCGATACGTTCCCGCCGGCCGGACCGTCGCCCATCCCGGTGGACAGCGAACTGGCCGGCGCGGCCACCGCGGCCGCCGGCATCGCGGGCGCGTTCGGCCTTGCGTCCACACGGGCGAACCGGGACGAGGCAACGGTGCAGGCCGGGCGGATGTCGCCGGTCGGCGCGGCCGAGGAATCCGGCGTGCGGGAACCGGCCACGTCGTTCTGGGCCAGTGACTTCGAGCCCTCCGGCAACCTGGACCCCGGCGACACCGACGTGTCCGTCGAGTCCTACCAGCCGACCGCCAGCAACGCGGCGTCGCTCTGGGAGGCGCACACCGCGGTGGACGCGGTGCCCATCGACGCGGGCGAGCAGCCGTGGCCGGCGCCGATCCCCACGTCGGCCACGCCCCGGCCCGAGGTGGACGCCCCGACCGAGCGGCTGCCGATCTACGAAGCCGTGCTCTCCCAATGGTTCCGCGCCGACGAGGCGGGTGCGGCCGCCGCCGCTGCTGCCGCTGCCGCGAACGGCGTGCACGACACCCCGCCGGTGGCCGAGCCGACCCCGACCCCGCCGCCACCCGCACCGGAACCGGTCACCAACGGCCGGCAGGACCCGTCCGGCGCGCTACCCACCAGGGTGCCCGGCCGCGCCGGTGCCGCTCTCGGTTTCGGCAAGTCCGGCCAGCCTGCGCCGGCCGACAACGGGCATGCCACCAATGGCAACGGCACGGCCACGGTGGGCAGCAACGGCGTTGGCACCAACGGCAGTTCGTATGCCGACAGCAACGGCGACGCCGACGCGTGGCAGACTCCGGCGGACGAGGGCTGGCAGCGCGCCGAAGCGCTGCTCGCGCCCGTTTCCGAAACCACCACCGCCGGCCTGCCCAAACGGGTGCCCAAAGCACACCTGGTGCCCGGCTCCGCGGCACCACGACCCGACAACAACGGCCAACCGGCCGGTGGGGGGCGTGGCCGGCAGGCCGCCATGGCACCACCCTCGTTGCCACCGCGTACCGCTGATGCGGTCCGTGGTCGCATGTCCAGCTTCCAGCAGGGCCTACGTCGCGGTCGCCACACGTTGGTCGAGGCATATTCTGGCGAGGCTTCCCATCTATCCGCGCACCGTGCCGACGAGGAGCAGGAGTGACAGCGTCCGTTCAGCAGCCAGGGAGTTTCGGCTGGCTCATCACTGACTTCGTACGTCGAGTGCCCGGCGTTGCCCACGCCGTGGTCGTCTCGGCGGACGGCCTGTTGCTCGCCGGATCGCAGGGCCTGCCCCGCGACCGCGCCGAACAGCTCTCCGCCGTGGCGTCCGGGCTCGTGAGCCTGACGCAGGGGGCGGCGCGGTGCTTCGAGGCCGGCGCCGTGAACCAGACCGTGGTCGAAATGGACCGTGGTTACCTGTTCCTGATGTCGATCAGCGACGGTTCCTGCCTGGGCGTCCTGTCCGCGCCGAACTGCGACATCGGTCTTGTCGCCTACGAGATGACGTTGCTGGTCGAACGCGTCGGTCAGCAGATGACACCGGAACTGCGGGCACAACTGCAGGGTGCGGTGCGCAGATGACCAGACCAAGAACCACGCGTGACTGACCGGCGGTGAGTACGAGATGACCCCGGATCGCGGCCATCGCCGCGGCGAACGAATGGGTGACCGGTTCGACTATCGGCGCTGGGCCGCGGACGGGTTTCATCTGTACGACGACGACACCGAAGACGACGAGGATCGCCGGGATGACGGAACGCGTGAGCAGGCACAGCCGATCGCGGTGAGCGAGGCTCCTGATCAGGTACTGGACGTCCTGAACGATCACCCACCAGGCGCTGGGGAGCGAGGGCACAGCGAGATGGCGGACGGCGAGTTTTATGAACCCGCTGACCACGCCGGGTCGGACATACCGAACCGGTTCGATATCAGCGGCTACCGGAACGGCCTGTTCGGCGGTCCGGGAGCCGATCTGTTCGGTGAACCGGGACTGGTGGCGAGTGACCGGGGGAGTTCAGCCTGGCAGCGGCCGGCAGTACCGCCGCAGCAGATACCGCCGGACCCGGTCACCGAGACCGGATCCCTGGTCCGCCCGTACACGCGGACCGGCGGTCGAACCCGCTCGGACTACGACCTGGCGATCGAGGCGCTGGTTTCCACCGGCGACCGCGGTTGGGACGCCGAGGATGCCCTGCTGCCGGAGCACCGCTCGATCTGCGAGCTGTGCATGGACACCAGGTCGGTGGCCGAGGTGGCCGCGCATCTTCGGCTGCCACTGGGCGTGGTTCGCGTTCTGATCGGTGACATGGCCGGCATGGGGCTGGTCGTCATCCACTCCAGTGGGATGGTCGTCGGTGATCGGCCGTCCATGGACTTCCTGGAAAGGGTGCTCAGTGGTCTTCGGAGGCTCTAGTTCGCGCGGTGCGCCACAACCAGCACCGAGCGGCCGGAAGGCAACCACCTCGGCGAAGATCGTCGTGGCGGGTGGCTTCGGCGTCGGTAAGACGACGCTGGTCGGATCGGTTTCGGAGATCGTGCCGTTGACCACAGAGGCGGTCATGACCGACGCCAGCATCGGTCACGACGATCTTTCGGCGACACCCAACAAGACCACGACGACGGTGGCCATGGACTTCGGCCGGTTGTCGCTGGACTCGGACCTGATCCTGTACCTGTTCGGCACCCCCGGCCAGCACAGGTTCTGGTTCATGTGGGATGACCTGGTACGCGGCGCCATCGGCGCCGTGGTCCTGGTCGACACCCGAAGACTGGCCGACGCGTTCGCCGCGATCGACTTCTTCGACGACCGGCGACTGCCCTACATCGTGGCGATCAACAGGTTCGAGGGAGTGCTACACCACCGGGTGAACGACGTCCGGGAGGCACTCACCATCGACCAGTCGGTCCCCGTGGTCACCTGCGACGCCCGCAACCGCGAGTCGACCAAGCAGATTCTGATCACGCTGGTCGAACACGCCATGCGCCAACAACGCTCCACGGTCCGCGTCTGACGTCCTCGTTCTGGCCGGTCTCTATTGGAGATCGGCCAGAACGACGGTCAGTTTGACCGGGTCGGTGACGGTCATGGTGCCGGTGTCGATACCGGCCGAGACGTAGATCCGCGTGGTCGGGTCGCGGCGGTAGCGGAAGACGGTCAGGCCGAGCTCTGCGTTGTCCATGTTCTCGACGCGCCAGAAGTGCTCGATGCCAGCCGCCGCGTACTCGGCGGGCTTGTCGATCTGGTCTGCGGTCACGGAACCAGGCGACATCACCTCGACCACGAGCATGCAGTGCTCCGGCCGGAGAGCGGCGTCATCGGGTAGAGACGCGTCGTAGACCACGACGTCAGGCCGGCGATTGAGCAGCGGCACATCCCGCAGTCGGAGATCTACATCAATGGCGACGGCGAGTCACTTGCCTACCGCCGCCTCCAGTGCGTTGGCGAATCGATACGCGATGTGCTGATGTCTCCGGCCTGGGGCCACATTCACGACGACGGCTCCGTCGATGATCTCGATGCGACGGCAGGTTTCCTCGGACAGCGCCTCGTAGTCCGCGGCTGCCAGGCCATCCTGATGCGACATCATCCAGTCGGGCAACGAGATCATGTCGATGTCGGATCGTCGGCGAGTGTCACCGACGTGATGCGGTGCAGGGTGAAGTGGCGGATTTCGTTGTGGGCCCGGTCTCGGGCTTCCAGGACGCCGCCGCCCACGGCGAGTGGTGTGACGAACAGGTTGCTGCGGACACCTTGCGCGTCCACGTAACCGAGCCACACCTCGCGGTGGTCGCGGATTGCTTCGCGCAGGACGTCCAGGGTTGCTGTCATGTCGGACATGCCGCCGCCGGGGCGTGGGGCTGCGGTTCGGCCGCGGCGGGCCGTGTTGGACTGGTCGCCGATCCGTAGTTGGCGGACCACGGATGCCAGTTGCGCGTCGCTCGGGGTTGGTGGGAGCACGGGGTGGCGGTCGGCTCGTGGGCGGGCGGCGACGCGGCGGCCGGACGGGCGCAGGTCCAGTACCCGGCCGTCCGGGCCCTCGGCGGCCGGGGTGAAACCGGCGCCGCGCAGGCCGTCCAGTACGTCGATCAGCGGCAGTGGGCTGATCAGCACGCTCGGCGCGATCCGACGTAGTTCCAGGCGGTGGGCCTCGGCGTTCGCCAGTACCTCGGCCAGCAGGGACTCGTCGTCGCAGCGTAGGAACGAACCCGCAGTGCCGCCGCGTAGGCGGCCGTGGCGGCGGGCCACGTCGTCGATCAGGTAGTCCAAACCTTGGGGGACCGGGGTGCGGGAACGAGTACGGAACAA
>WNGR01006898.1_pt1 | contig 12083 bp, 10 predicted proteins | sample 5407581 | NCBI WGS metagenome assembly WNGR01 (sample SAMN13153383, study PRJNA577476) | soil metagenome | isolation source: 80 cm soil or saprolite under Garry oak tree replicate 2 | place: USA:California | collected 2016-06-15
TCTCGTTTCCCGCAGCTTCCGGGACGCGCGCGGTCGCGGTCACGCCGTGGCGGGCGAGCCAGGCGGCAACATCGCTCACGCGCGCCATCACCACTGAGCGGTCGTCATCCTGCTCCGGAATTTCGAAGATGGCGACGTCCCTCGCCTTGCGCAGCATCGGCAGCGCGTCGGCCACGGCCCGCCGCGCCTCCGGCGTATCCTTCCACGCCACGAGCACGCTGCGCAGATCGAGCCAGGTGATTTGGTCGGGGACGACCAGAAGCGGCCGGCCGGCCTGCATCACCAGATCCTTGGGGCTTGCGAGCGCAAAGGAATCGGAGAAGGCCGGACTGTGCCCGCCACTGACGACGATGTCGGCGCACCGCGCCTGCGCCAGGACGAATCGCGCTGGAAAATCCATGGCGCTGCGCCATTCCGCACGTCCGCCGCGAGTCCTCGTCGCGGCGCGGAACTGCGCCTCCAGATCGGCCAGGCGCCTCTTGACAGCGGCCTCGCCCTGATCGATCAGGCCCTGCGCGGCGGCGCCATCGGTGAAATAGAGCGGCGGTGCAAACTGCGCCGCGGCGACCCCCACGATGCCCGCCTCGAATCGTTCGGCGAGTTCGCCCGCGACCTGAAGACGCGCCTCGTTGGGCCGATCGAGCGCCAGGCTGACCATCACGGTCGCATATGTCATCGGGACTCTCCGGTGTAATGACCTTTCTTGAAATTGTAGGGCCGCCGCTATCCGGCGGGATGAGATAGATCAAATTGCCCCGCGTCATGCCACGGGAAATCCGCCAATGGAATCAGACATCCGAACTTGCCTCCGGCTCGCCCTTGGGCGAAATTGCCGCCACGTTCGCGGCACCTCGCCCGCCGCACGAGAATGGGAGCAATAGATTGTCGCCGACCCGCGTGACGCATCCGCAAGACGACGGCCGCGGCGAGCATTTCCGGGTCCGGATCGAGGGGTTCGGCGTCGGGACCTGGGATCTCGACCTCACGACGCACGAGCTGGAGTGGTCGGAGACCGCCAGGACGCTGCTCGGCATCGCGCCGGATCAACCGGCGAGCTATGACCTCTTCCTGTCACGTCTCGCGCCCGGGGATCGCGAGCGCGTGGAGAGCGCGATCAAACACGTCACTCAGCGTGGCGGCGGCTTCGACGTATCCTTCCGCGTTGCCGATACCTCCGGCCCGGGACACTGGATTCGCGCCCGGGCGGGACTCATTCGGGACGAGGCCGGCGCCCGCCATCTCAGCGGCATCTTTCTCGATGTCGACGAGGAAAAGCAGGTCGAGGAGGCGCTGCGCACGCGCGAGACCCACCTGCGCTCGATCCTTCAGACCATTCCCGATGCCATGATCGTCATCGACGGCAACGGCATCATCCAGCTCTTCAGCACCGCGGCCGAGCGCCTGTTCGGCTGGTCCGAGCACGAGGCGATCGGCCAGAACGTCAGCATCCTGATGCCGGAGCCTGACCATTCCCGTCATGACGGCTACATCGCCCGCTACCGCGGCACGAACGATCCGCACATCATCGGCATCGGCCGCATCGTCACCGGCCGGCGCCGCGACGGAACGATCTTTCCGATGCACCTGTCGATCGGCGAGATGCAGTCGGGCGGCGAGCCGTATTTCACCGGCTTCGTCCGCGACCTCACCGAGCATCAGCAGACCCAGGCGCGGCTCCAGGAATTGCAGTCCGAGCTCGTGCATGTCTCGCGGCTGACCGCGATGGGTGAAATGGCCTCCGCGCTCGCCCATGAGCTCAACCAGCCGCTGGCGGCGATCAGCAATTACATGAAGGGCTCGCGGCGGCTGCTCGCCGGTAGCCAGGACCCGAACACGGCGAAGATCGAAAGCGCGTTGGATCGCGCCTCGGAACAGGCGCTGCGCGCCGGCCAGATCATACGGCGCTTACGCGACTTCGTCTCCCGCGGCGAATCGGAGAAGCGCGTCGAGAGCCTATCCAAGCTGATCGAGGAAGCCGGCGCCCTCGGCCTTGCCGGCTCGCGCGAGCAGAACGTGCAGCTCCGCTTCAGCCTCGACCCGGCCTCCGATCTCGTGCTCGCCGACCGGGTGCAGATCCAGCAGGTGCTGGTCAATCTGTTCCGCAACGCGCTGGAAGCAATGGCGCAGTCGCCGCGGCGCGAGCTCGTCGTCACCAACACCCGCGTCACCGACGACATGATCGAGGTGGAGGTGTCCGACACCGGCTCCGGCTTCCAGGACGACGTCATTCCAAACCTGTTCCAGACCTTCTTCACCACCAAGGAAACCGGCATGGGCGTGGGACTGTCCATCAGCCGCTCGATCATCGAGGCTCACGGCGGCCGCATGGTGGCCGAGAGCAACGCATCAGGCGGCGCGACATTCCGCTTCACCTTGCCGGCAGCCGATGAGAACTGATTCATGACGACCAAGGGACTTATTTACGTCATCGACGACGACGAGGCGATGCGGGATTCGCTGAACTTCCTCCTGGATTCTTCAGGCTTCGGCGTCACGCTGTTCGACAACGCCCAGAGCTTCCTCGACGCCCTGCCCGGCCTCGCCTTCGGTTGCGTCGTCTCCGACATACGGATGCCAGGCCTCGACGGGATCGAGCTTTTGAAGCGCATGAAGGCGCAGCAAAGCCCGTTCCCGATCCTGATCATGACCGGCCATGGCGACGTGCCGCTCGCGGTCGAGGCAATGAAGCTCGGCGCCGTCGACTTCCTCGAAAAGCCGTTCGAGGACGACCGCCTCACCACCATGATCGAATCCGCCATCCGCCAGGCGGAGCCGGCGGCCAAGAGCGAGGCCATCGCCCAGGACATCGCCGCCCGCGTCGCCTCCCTGAGCCCGCGCGAGCGCCAGGTCATGGAAGGGCTGATCGCGGGCCTCTCCAACAAGCTGATTGCCCGCGAATATGACATCAGCCCGCGCACCATCGAGGTGTACCGGGCCAATGTCATGACCAAGATGCAGGCCAACAGCCTGTCGGAGCTGGTGCGGCTGGCGATGCGCGCCGGCATGCTGAAGGATTGAGGCAGGCCGGATTGAGGCAGGTCAAAACCGCCCCCTCCGCCTGTGCTAGTCAATCGGGATGATCGAGATCGGCTCGCACCATGAGCGGCTGCCAATGGCGTCATCCGCACAGCCCATCGTCTACGTGGTCGACGATGATGACGCCGTGCTGGGATCCCTGCGATTCCTGCTGGAAACCGACGGCTTTGCCGTGCGGACCTTCCGGAACGCCACGGCGCTGCTCAATGCGAAAAGCCTGCCCGGCGCGGACTGCTACGTGATCGACTACAAGATGCCCGATATCAACGGCATCGAGTTGGCCGGCCGCCTGCGCCAATTCGATGGCGACACGCCGGTGATCCTGATCACCGGCTATCCCGATGGGAATATTTCGGCCCGCGCGGCGGCGGCAGGCGTCAGAGACGTGATCTTGAAGCCGCTTCTGGACGAGAGCCTGGCAAAATGCATTCGCCGCGCCATCCAGAACAGGCGCGGCGACTAGAGCGTTTTCGAGCGAAGTGGATACCGGTTCGCGTAAAGAAAACGCGTCAAAACAAGAATCCAGAGCCCCGTTCCGATTCCATCGGAACGGAAATGGCTCCAGGTGTGGACTTAGCCTGATCGAACATGAGCACAACAAAGACGGCGCGTCAGAACGCGTTCCGGTACTGCGCGATCTCGCTGCGAGGACCGTAAATCCACATCGGCTCGCCGCACTCGCTTGGGCCGTGATCCGTCACGCATGCAGCGCTCCATGGCGGAGCTGCGATCTGGCGGCCCTCGATCGCATTTGAATGCGAACGACCGGTGATGTTGTTGATTCGAGGCCGGGCCATTGTTGACGTGACCAGCAACGGCACGAGCAACAGTGCGACCAGAAGAGATGAAGTCAATTTCGTCATCATCGAGCGTCTCCGTTTAATTATCGCCGCGCGTGAACGCTTCCGATAACCAGACTTGCGTTGGAGACCCGATATTTCCCGAACACCAAATAGTGAGAGCCGTGCTACCGCGGCCCTGCGGGTCCGGATCATGCCCTGACCTACGGGATTGTACGTAGGTAAACCTCCTTAAGATATCGCTCGAAATTTTCAGTTCCCACGATCCCGCGTAGCAATGGGTCATCACAACGGAGATGGCGCAGATGCTGACCCAGACGCTCAACACCCAGGCGATCAACACCCAGATCAAGGGCAGCAAGATCGCGCCTGGCCATCCCGTCTCCGACCAGTTCGGCGCGATCGCCGGCCATGTCGGCCTCGTCGCCACCGAGTTTTCCTATCGCAAGGACGAGGAGATCTACGGAGAGGACGAGCCGGCCGAATATGTCTACCAGGTCGTCTCCGGTGCGGTGCGCAGCTACAAGCTTCTCTCCGACGGCCGCCGCCAGATCGGCGCCTTCCACCTTTCGGGCGACGTGTTCGGCCTCGAATCCGGCCCCACCCACCGTCTCGCCGCTGAAGCCATCATCGACACCAAAGTGCGCCTCGTGAAGCGCGCGAGCCTTGAGAAGGCCGCCGGCACCGAGGTGCAGGTCGCTCGCAAGCTCTGGGCCATGACCGCCAACGAGCTCCGTCACGCCGAAGACCACATGCTGCTGCTCGGACGCAAGACCGCAATGGAGCGCGTTGCGACCTTCCTGCTTGAAATGGACCGCCGCCTCGCGGTTGCCGGCATGATGGCGCTGCCGATGTGCCGCCGCGACATCGGCGACTATCTCGGCCTGACGCTGGAAACCGTGTCGCGCGCGCTGTCGCAACTCCACGCCCAGGGCATTTTGGGATTTTCCGGCGCACGCCAGATCGCGCTGCGCAACCGCGCGCGCCTGCACAATCTCGACGCCTGATCACAGGGCTGTGCGCCGGGTCTCCGGCATCACCAAGAGAATAAGCAGAAAGCCCGTTGCGGCGACGCTCGACAGCCCGACGAAAGCGGTGGCATTGCCGAACTTGTCGCTGACATAGCCGCCGAGCGCCGTGCTCAGCGCTGCGCCGACGCCGGTCGCGGTGCCGACGATGCCCTGCGCAAGATTGAAATGGCCGCTGCCGAAGGCGACATCGGCCACGATCAGCGGGATCATCACCGCGAACACCGCCGCCGTGAAGCCGTCGAACACCTGCACCAGCACCAGCAGATAGGGATCGCGCACGGTTGCGAACAGCAGGCCGCGGATTGCCAGCGCGCCGAAGCCGACCAACAGCAGCGGCCGGCGGCCCCAAAGCTGCGCCTTGCGCCCGACAGTCGGCGACAGCAACGCTACGATCGCTTGCGGCACGACAATGCAAAAGGCGACAAGGACCGTTGCCCATTGGCTCGACCGCGCCGTCACCGCGCTCGCCATCAGCGGCATCATCGCGGCGTTCGCAAGCTGTAGCAGCAGCACGCTGAGTGCGAACACGATGAGCGGCCGCTGCCGCACCAGATGCCAGATATTGGTGTCGCCGCGATCTTCCGCCTCGCGCGGCATCTCGCCGTGACAACGCGCGATGTCGACCTCCTCCTCGCGGATGCGCGACAGCGCGATCAGGGTCGGGATCGCGAGCAGGAAGCTGACCAGGAACACCGAGCGGCTCGACAGCAAATAGCCGGCCGTGCCCATCACGGCGGCGGCGACACCATTGCCGAGCGACGCAAAACGGGCGTTGCGGCCAAGCCGCTCGCCGATCGCAAACGGCCCGACGAGACCAAGGCTGATCGCCGCGATCGCCGGTCCGAGCACGCAACTTGCAGCTGCGTGCAGCGTGGCGGCAGCCATCACCACCGGGAAGATCGGCATCGCGGCATAGGCCAGCGCGCAGCAGCCGATGGTCGCGACCGCGAGCCCGGCAACCAGCCGCTCGGATTTCGCCGCGTCGATAATGGCACCGCCCGGCATCTGCCCGATCAAGGCAACGATGCCGCCGATCGACAGCACCAGGCCGATCTCGACCTGGGTCCATTTCTGTGTCGTCAGATAGACCGCGATGAAGGGCCCAAAGCCGGTCTGCACGTCGGCGAGGAAGAAGATGAACCAGTCTAGGCCGCGCAGGCTCCGGCGCGACGGCGCCGGAATGCCCGCGGCCGATTGCAGGCCGGCGACATTGTCCTGCGCAACGCGGCCGCTGCGATCGTCGGCTGCACGGTTCGGCTTTCTCGACAACAGCACAGGCGCCCATCCCTCCCCGTGCCTCACTGAACCGCTTGCAGCGGTTGCAGGCTGCCAGATGCGCCGAGCACGACCATCGGCGTGTCTTCCTTGTATTCCGGCGCGGCCGCGACCTGCGCCTTGGTCAGTTCCAGCGTGATACTGTCCTTCTTGTTGACAATCTTGCCGAACCGCATCGCGTTCCAGTCCACCACGATCCTGCGGCTGCCGACGCCGAGGAAGCCGCCGAAATCGATCACCGCGGCGCGCACGTGCCCGCTCCGATCGACGATGACGTCGACGATGCGGCCCATGTCCTCGTTCGCCGCGCTGAGCACATCACGGCCGAGCACACCGTGCGCATCGCTCGCGCCGATGATGGTCACCGATGGCGGCGGCGCGGCATCCTTCGGCGTGACGGGCACCACCGAGGCCGGCGGCTGTGCCGTCGGCGGCGCATTCGCTTCAGTTGGGGCCGCAGGTGGCTCATCTGCGGCGCATGACACTGCGACCGTCAAGCTCGCGACGATCGCGACACTCAGAACCAACGATCCAACCGCACGCATGGCACCCTCCTCGCGGCGCGTCGCTATCGCGCCAGCACGATCGACACCTGGATCCGGCCGCGCGTGCGCAGCACTTCCAACGCCACATCGTCACCGTGGCGGCTGACGCGCAGATCGACAGCGGAATCACCCAATCGCAGGTCGCGCAGAATGACCTCGTTCAAAAACGCCGGCAGATGCGGATTGCGCAGCCGGATCTCGCTGCGGGCAACATCGAACTCGATGCCGAGTGCCGCCTCCAGCAGCGTGAACGGCGTTGCGCTGGCCCAGGCCTGCGGCGCGCAGGCGACCGGATAGAGCGTCGGGCCGCGCCGCTTCTCGCGTCGGAAACCGCAGAACAATTCCGGCAGCCGCCGCAAATCCATATAGGTCGCCGCATCGAACAGGCCCTTGAAGACATGCGCGACCGAATGCTTGAGCCCGTAATGGGCGAGCCCGAGCGCGATCAGCGCATTGTCGTGCGGCCAGATCGACCCGTCATGATAGGACATCGGGTTGTAGCGCACCTCGCCTTGCGCGACCGTCCGGATGCCCCAGCCGGAGAAGAAATGCGGTCCCATCAGGTCGGCGGCAACCAGGCGCGCGCGATCCTCGCGGATCATGCCACTGAACAGCACCTGTCCGGCATTCGACGTCCGCACCTTGCAGGGCCGCTTCCTGCCATCGAGCGCGAGCGCGTAGGTGCCGCGCTCCTCGCACCAGAACGCCTCTTCGAAGCGTTCGGCCAGCGCCTTGGCCTCTGCTTCAAGCTTTTTCGCGCGGTCAGGCTTGCCGAGCCGCAGCGCGCAACGCGCGGCGAGCTGCTTGGCGGCGTAGACGTAGCCCTGGACTTCAGCGAGCGCGATATTGCCTTCGGCAAGCTGGCCGTCGGCATGGAAGATCGCGTCGTAAGAATCCTTCCAGCCCTGGTTGGCGAGCCCTTTTTCGGTGGCGCGCTGATACTCGACAAAGCCGTCCTTATCGGGATCGCCGGGCCCGTCGATCCAGGCGAGCCCCGCCTCGATCGCCGGCCACAGCTCGATCAACGTCTTCTCGTCGCCGGTACGCTCGAAATAGCGCCCTGCCAGCAGCACGAACAGCGCGGTCGAATCCACGCTGCCGTAATATTGCGAGAACGGCACCTCGCGCAGTGCCGCCATCTCGCCGCCGCGCATCTCGTGCAGGATCTTGCCCGGTGTGGCATCGGCGAGCGGATCGACCGCCTTCGCCTGGAAATGCGCGAGCCGCCGCAGCACGCCCTTGGCGACCCGCGGATCGACCCACAGCATCTGGAGTGCGGTGATCAGGCCGTCGCGGCCGAACGTCGTCGAGTACCAGGGAATGCCGGCATAGGGATAACGCCCCTGCGGCGTCTCCGTCATCAGCATGTTGAGGTCGGCCATCGCCTGGCACAGCACCTCGTTAAAGATGTTGTTGGATGTCTCGACGCTGGCTGCGAGCGTCGTCAATTGGCGCATCTCGCGACGGTGCGCGAGCAGGCCTCGAAAGAACCGCGCCGGCTTCTCCGCGAGCGGCCGGTTGCAGGACGCAGCCACGAACAGCGATTTCGTCTCATGCGGATCAAGCTCGAGCTGCCAGGCGGCGGCATTCACCGAGAGCCGGGTCGGACGCGGATCGAAATGCAGGCCGGTGGTGCGCTCGACATCATCGAGGCCACGATAGTCGAACAGCACGTCGGTCGGCCCCAGCAGACGACTCGCGCCGGTGCCGCGGCGCGGGCGCCGCTCGCCGCGGACCTCGAAGAGGTCAGCAAAATCGTTGTCGAACAGCAGTGTCAGTTCAAAGCTGGCGCGGCGGTCGCCATGGTTCTGCACGCCGATGCGCTGATAGGCGGTGCCGCGCCACAGGAAGATCGTGCGCACGATGTGCAGCAGGTCCTTTTGCAGCACGAGGCTGCCCTGACGGTAAATGTCGGGGTTGGTGAGATCGACGGTGAGCGCCGAATTGTCGTCGCGGAGATTGGAGCCGAGCAGCAAAGGCTGGAGATCGTCGAGCACGAGCTCGAGCCGCGCGAGATAGCGCGTGTCGTGATGGAACAGGCCATCGGGCCCGCCGGCAGACGCGCCGATATCTCCATGGCTGTCGAGCACGATGAAGGTGTCATCGTGCTTGAGCGAGCGCCGGGGCCGCGCCGAGGGCCCCGTCATCGGAATATAGAACGGCTGCTCCGCGACCTGTTCCACGGTCCGCGCGACGGAGACGAACTTGGTGACGACTTCAGCTGCCATAAGGTGTTCCCCTGCGTTTTGTTTCGAAACGCAACCAACACGAACGCAACTGTTGGATTTACGCTGCGAATTTGGCGAGCCGGCTCATCTCTTGCGTGACGAGTTCGCGATAGGGCCCCTGGCCCTGCATCAGGCGATCGGGCGCACCGTCCTCGATGATCTTGCCGGCCTTCAGGACGATCACGCGGTCGAAGTTGCGGAGCGTCGCAAGCCGGTGCGCGATCGCGATCACGGTGCGGCCGCGCATCAGGCGCGACAGCGCTTCGCGGATCGCCTCCTCGGACTCACTGTCAAGCGCGGCGGTCGCCTCGTCAAGCAGCAGGATCGGCGCGTCCTTCACGAAGGCGCGCGCGATCGCGATGCGCTGGCGCTGGCCCCCGGACATCTTCACGCCGCGGTCGCCGACCATGGTGTCGAGACCATCCGGCAGGCTATCGATGAAATCGCAGCGCGCCGCGATCGCCGCGCGCAGCACCTCGTCGTCGGTCGCGTTGGGGCGGCCGTAGCGGATGTTCTCGCGGATCGAGCGATGGAACAGCGAGATATCCTGCGGCACGACGGAGATCGCCTCGCGCAGGCTCTGCTGCGTGACCATGGAGATATCCTGGCCGTCGACGGTGACGTTGCCTTCATCGGCATCATAGAACCGCTGCAACAGCGTGAACAGCGTCGACTTACCGCCGCCGGACTGGCCGACCAGGCCGACGCGCTGGCCGGGCTGAAGTCGCAGGCTGAAGCGCTCGAAGATCTTCGCGCCGCCGGGATAGCCGAAGGTGACGTTGTTGAACGCAATTGCGGCGCCGGTCTTGACCAGCGGCTCGGCCTCGGGGTGATCGCGCAACTCATGCGGCACCAGCAGCGTGGCGATCGCCTCGGTCAGCCGCGCGACGTGCTGGGTGACGTCGACCAGCGCCACCGCGAGATCGCGCGTCGCATTCAGGATGGAGAGACCGAGCGTACAGACCAGCACGACGTCGCCAGTGGTCGCCTCGCCGTCCTGCCAGAGCGTGATGGCCCAGGCCATCAAGGCGATGGTCAGAACCACGGTCACGCCGGCGTGAGAAAGCCGCAGCTTCTCCAGATAGCGCAGGCTGCGCCCGCGCGCGGTGAGTTCCCGATTGACGGTGGCGTCGAACCGCTCGTGCTCGTGGCCGATGCCGCAAAAGGCGCGAACCAAGGGCATGTTGCTGATGACGTCGATCATCTCGCCATCGACCACGGCGGCCTTGTCGGCAAAATCGTCGTGGAGCGGCTTGCCGGCGGCGGCGAGACGGAACATCGCCGCCACCATGCCGCCGGCGATCACGATCAGACCGAGCGCCATATAAGGGCTCACGGTTCCAATCAGCGCGATGGCCGCAACTGTGGCGATGCACGGCGGCAACACATTCCAGACGAACATGTTCTCGACCGTGAACACGGCATTGGATGTGGCGGTAATACGGCTCGTCAGCATGCCTGGCATGCGGTCCGAGAAATAACTCGGCGCGTGCCCGGTCAGATGCCTAAAAATGTCACGACGCAAATCACCGGTGACGCGGACGAAGGTGAAGCTCGCGGTCCAGCTCGCGATCCGCCACAGGAAATTGTCGGCGGCGATCAGCGACATGAGGAAAATGAATGCCAGCCATACGCTGCTGCCATGCGAAGCCCCGGCCGACAAGCTGTCGACGAGGGACTTGACGCCGTACTGCGTGCCCACCGAGCAGGCAACCGCTGCAACGACAGCGGTCAGGATCACCAGATGCGACGCCAGACGATGCCGGAGATAGCGCAAGACAAAGGCAAATGGCCTGCGCGCGTATCCAGAAAGATGATCCATGTGGCTGCGACCCCGTTATGATTTCGAATTTTGTTACTGGTCGATTGAACATCGACGGCTTCGCCTCGGTTCCCGGGCAAAGCCATCACGACATGCGGATGCGGACGATCTGAGAAGAGGTGATGGCAGCATCGAGACGCGCGCGCGATGTGTCGAATAAGTAACGTTCGTTGAGAGGAACTTCGCAACTGCGGGAACGTTCCCTCAGCTGGCATAGTCGGTGCCGTACATGCTGGGGGTTTTCCACGTTCATGATCGTAGAGGAGAAGGCGAGATGCGCATCGCGCAGGTAGCTCCGTTGACGGAGGCTGTTCCACCCAAGCTGTATGGCGGCACCGAGCGGGTGGTGCACTGGTTGACGGAAGAGTTGGTTGCCCTTGGACACGACGTGACATTGTTCGCCAGCGGCGATTCGCAGACGTCGGGGAAGCTGGATGCACTCTGGCCGCGGGCGCTTCGCCTCGACGGTTCCGTGCGCGATCCGAATGCACTGCATATGGTGATGCTGGAGCGCGTGCGGCAGAAATGTGACGACGAGGAGTTCGATTTCCTCCACTTCCATCTCGACTATTATCCGTGGTCGCTGTTCTACCGGCAGCCGACGCCGTTCGTGACCACGCTGCATGGCCGGCTCGATCTGCCGGAGCATCAGCCGGTGTTCAACACCTTCTCGAAGGTCCCGGTGATCTCGATCTCGAACGCGCAGCGGCGGCCGGTGCCGCAGGCGAACTGGGTGAGGACGATCCATCACGGCCTGCCGGAGAATTTGCTGACGCCGAAGCCGGCGAAGCAGGAATACCTTGCCGTGCTCGGCCGCATCGCGCCGGAGAAAGGCGTCGACCGCGCCATCAAGATCGCGATGAATTGCGGCATTCCGCTGAAGATCGCGGCCAAGGTCGATCGCGCCGATCAGGAATATTATGACGAACTGATCCGGCCGATGATCGAGAATAATCCGCTGGTGGAATTCATCGGCGAGATCAGCGATCACGAGAAGTCGGACTTTCTAAGCGCTGCGCTCGGGCTGCTGCTGCCGATCGACTGGCCGGAGCCGTTTGGCCTTGTGATGATCGAGGCTATGGCCTGCGGAACGCCGGTCGTCGCGTTCAACCGGGGCTCGGTGCCGGAGATCATCGACGAAGGCCTCACCGGCTTCGTGGTCGAGGACATCATCAGCGCGGCCGGTGTCGTCAAACGCCTTCCGCAACTGGACCGCGCCGCGATCCGCAAGCAGTTCGAAACGCGCTTCACGGCGCGACGGATGGCGCTGGACTATCTGGCGGCGTATCGCAGCCTGACCGAGGCCGAGGCGCCGCGGATCAAGCTGGTGAGCAGCGCGGAGTAGC
>WNGR01013488.1_pt1 | contig 12083 bp, 13 predicted proteins | sample 5407581 | NCBI WGS metagenome assembly WNGR01 (sample SAMN13153383, study PRJNA577476) | soil metagenome | isolation source: 80 cm soil or saprolite under Garry oak tree replicate 2 | place: USA:California | collected 2016-06-15
CAGCGTTTCCAAAAGGAAGCATTTCTCTCCTGGGCGGCCCGGCTCAAGCAGAAGAGCGGCGCCGAAGTGTACGCGGTCTATGAAGCGTGCGGGTTTGGTTTTTCTCTGCAAAGAAAGCTCGGCGCGCTCTCGATCAAGTGCTACGTGGTCTGTCCGCAGAAGTTGGATGAGCAAAATCGGCGGGTAAAGACCGATGGGCTGGACGCTAAAGCGCTCTGCCTGAAGTTGGACCGCTTCGTGCAGGGCAACCGCGACGCGTTGGCGATCGTGCGCCTGCCCAGCGAAGAAGAGGAACAAGCGCGCGCCATTCACCGGCAGCGGGAGCAATTGGTCAAAGCGCGCAAACAGTTAGAAGCCCAGGGACGCAGTCTAATGGTCAATCACGGCCTCGAGCCGGTGCAGAACTGGTGGAAGCCGCGCACTTTTACGGCGCTGCCAATGCCCCAGTGGATGAAAGAGCTGCTTGCAAATAGTCAGCCGATCCTAGTGGCGTTGCAGCAAAAGATCGCGGCACTGACCGTGCAACTACAAAATGCTGCATCGCCCGACCAACCATGCGGGCTGGGGAAAATGACCAGTGTGATCATCGATCGAGAGATCGGTGATTGGAAGCGGTTTAACAATCGACGTCAGATTGCCAGCTACACCGGCCTCTGTCCCGGCGAGTACTCTAGCGGCAATACCCGAGTGCAAAGCTGTGTGACCAAACACGGCAACCCAAGGCTCAGAGCTGCGCTGGTGGAACTGGCCTGGCGGCTGGTCCGCTTCCAGCCCAATTACCACCCGGTGCGCAAGTGGCGGCAGATCCTCGCTAAAGGAGCTCTCGCCAACGGGGCCGCGCGCAAGAAAGCGATCGTAGCCGTGGCACGCCAGTTGGCCGTCGATCTGTGGAGAATCAAAACCGGCCGGCTCAACGCAGAAGAGTTAGGATTAATCAATTGATGAGTTCGAGGGGAACAGAAAGGAGGTGCGAGCCGCACTGGCATTAATCGCCTAAGGAAAAATTAAAATCACTTTGGAACGTGGGCGCTGCCCGGTGTCTAACCTGCTCCGAAAGCCTTCGCGGGCGTCGGCTTAGATTGGGCGCGCCCCAGTTCCTCTTCCACCTGATCGCATTGATCAAATTGCTGCTGCGACTGCGGTCGCAAGCACGGATAGGAGTAAGAGCCGCTGGAAAACAAAAACCAACGAGCAAAAAAGGAAGCCTCCTGCGCGCCAAAGCGCTTCGGCGGCGGCGCGAGGAAGCGTCCCAGAAGCTAACCCTCAACCCGAATCTATTGAATCAATGACCTAACCAACTACCTACACCCTCGCCCGCCACACTTGACACCCTACATAGGGGTTAGATGACTGATCATCGATGCAAAATGTGACGTGGCACTGAGACAAGTTCCCCAGAAGCGAGTCTAAGACTGATCGGCCGATCTGGATCGCACGAATCTTCGTCCCACGCTGGATCCGACTCGACGATCCCGCGTGTGCTGCTGCCAACCACGCTAGTGCCTGGCAGGGAGAAATCTTCGGCTACGACAACGGTGTCGCCGGTGTGCAGAATGCCAGTGTGTGGGCCATAGTATGTGAGCCCACCAGAGCCATAGGTCCACACGGCAGCGACTGCGATCGCAAGGATGCCCGTGCCAGCTATAGCAACCATCTTCAATCGACGCGCGCGAGTCATCTAACGAGACGGAGCTGAGCCACCGCTGGCGGCGGCGAGCGTTGCTTTCACTTCATCCTTCATCCTTCATCCTTCAGCCTTTTAATACAGCGGCCAGCGGTTGGCTCCAGCGATTGGTTAGGCCGACATAGCGGTGCGCTCAACGAGCAGGATGTTGTGTCCCTCGGGATCGTGGAGTACCGCCCAGGCACCGGAGCCGCGACGACCGCGCTTGATCACGCGATCAGCGCCAATCCGCTCTACAGCCTGAGAAAGGTTAGCGACCTCCAAGAACAACACTGCCTTCTCGGCGGAGGGATACTCTTCAACTCCTTGGCGCTCGAGACAGATAAAGCCTCCTGGTGTCATAAACTTGACGTGATGTCCCTCCTGCGTTTCGGCGAGTTCAAGTCCCAGGACGTCCTGATAGAAAGCCCGGGCTCGCGGGAGGTCTTCGAAATAGAGTTCCACGCCGACGAGACGGAAGGTGGACGATGCCATAGGCGATACGCTGGATTTCGACGGCCTAACGAGACGGAGCTCAGCCACCGCTCTGGGAGCGAGGCTGCGCTACAGTTGAGAATACACTAATCAAGATCGACATCGACGCGCAACGCCAAAGAGCGGTTGGCTGGAGCGATTGGTTAGGTCTATTTAGCCGGTTCATGGATGACTTTGAGCTGCGGTGCGTATGAGCGCACGACGTGCTGGAATGCTGGAAGTGACTTATTGAAAGTCGCTTTGTCACGTGCAGTGAGGACGAAATAATCTATGTAGCCTTTGTATGTGAAATAGGCGCGGGCATCGTACTGCCCGCGTCGATCGGGACCAAGGTGATAAACCTCTCCGACGAGTCCACCAATCTCTGTCTTGATCGACGGTTTCTTCACGGGCTGAACGACAGAGCCCTCTTTTCGAAAGAGGGCGACGTCGTTCTGCATTGCTTCGTGCGGTGTGGCTAACCCCTTTCTCTTCTTGAAGAAGTCAGTGTAAATAATGACCCCCGACTCCGGCCAATGAGCCTTGGCGGGGTGGAACACCGCGCCAACGTTCTCTTTCGCCGCGTCACCCGAATCCATCACCCAGCCTTTTGGCGCTTCGAGAAAGTAAGCGTGATCTTTGCCGTAGACGAAGCCGCCTGCGCCCGTTTGGGCGCTGGCGGATGAGCAAGCGATTACGACCGCAAGGATGATAGCGACGCGCGGCATAGACCTAACGAGAAAGAGCTGAGCCACCGCTGGCGGGAGCGAGCTTTGCGTTCACTTCATCATTCAGAATTCTTCCTTTAGCTTTTCAGTACGGCGGCCAGCGGGTTGGCTCCAGCGATTGGTTAGGCTGCATTGATGCGACGACGAAAGATGATGTATCCGAGCACCTGACCGATTACGAGGCCAAGAAAAATGCACCAATAAACTGCGACTGTCCAAAATCCGATAGTACCAGAGCCACTGATATGAAGCTGACAGCCAATCGCCCACGCCAACATGATGAGCGTAGTAACGAAGAGTGCTTGCAACGGGTCGGTCCACCACCTCAGCGGATTTCGATCCCAAGAGGGTCGACGAAACGACGGACATCGCGAGCGGGATGTCCAAAGAGTGCCTAGAACAAACACGGGAATCATGATGAGAACGGCCAAGCAAAGAAACTGATCGGGGTTCGTACCACGCAGCTTCTCGGGCGCCATCTCTCCATACCCGGTCCAGAAAGCGAGTATGATGAACCCGGTGTTCACGGCGAGCCAAACGTATTTCATCGTGCGATGCGCTATGCGGCCTAACGAGAGGGAGCTGAGCCACCGCTGGCGGCGGCGAGCGCGGCAAACATGAGGAACTGTTTCATAAAATCAAACGTGGACTTCACAACAGCCAGCGGTTGGCTCCAGCGATTGGTTAGGGGCAAGTGTGGCATAATCTAGAGCGTAATCAGCTCCCGGAGCAAAAAAGTGTGAGACAGTGCGCCCAAAGAGATTGGCGCTCCTGCAAGCAAGATTTTCCTGACGCCCCGGAACAAAGATCTCGAATCAAAAAAGCAGGCGGCCTTTGCCTCTAACATCGTAATAAGCAGAAATTGTTCTGCCTATTTCTTTGGGTTGCCTCTAATATCGACGGGAAATGCAGAAGAGCGGTCGGCATTTTTCGGAGGTTCGCTCAGCCAAAATAGGTGCTCTCCCGAAAGAAGAAAAGCAATTTTCCGTGTCAGCACGGCCGCGCAAGTTGCTCGATCACGTGCGCGATGTGCTCCGGGTAAATCATTATTCGGCCCGGACAGAAGAGGCATACGTGGCGTGGATTCGGCGATTCATTCTGTTTCATGGCAAAAAACATCCCCGGGAAATGGGAGCGCTGGAGGTGGAGCTGTTCCTGACGCATCTGGCGGTAGGCGAAAATGTTTCATTCAGCACGCAAAAGCAGGCCCTCAACGCGCTGGTTTTTCTCTATCACCGGGTGTTGCAAAAGCCGCTCGGCCAGTTTCGCGACATCGAGCGACCGAAACGGCCGCAGCGCCGGCCGCTGGTGCTGAGCAAGGCAGAGGTCGAGCGACTTTTGGCGGTCATGACTGGGACGCATCAACTGATCACCACCCTGCTTTTCGGCACGGGAATGCGTTTGCTGGAATGTTTGCGGCTGCGAGTCAAGGATGTCGATCTTGCGCTGAATCAGATTGCGGTACGGGATGGAAAGAGATGGAAAGACCGCGTCACGATGCTGCCGCAAAGGATCAAACCGGTTTTGGAAGCGCATTTACGGCGCGTGCGAGAAATTCACTCCATGGATCTGAGTGCGGGACACGGCCGAGTTTATTTACCAGAAGCACTGGGCCGGAAATTTCCTAACGCGAATCGGCAATGGGCCTGGCAATACGTTTTTCCAGCGCCAAGTCTCTCGAAAGATTCGCGCACAGGTGAAATTCGTCGGCATCATTTGCACGAGAATTCCGTGCAAAAAGCGATTAACAAAGCGGTGCGATTGTCAGGCATTGCCAAGCCGGCGACATGCCACACGTTGCGCCATTCCTTTGCCACTGAACTTCTATCGGCCGGATACGACATCAGAACCGTACAGGAACTCCTGGGACACAAAGATGTCAGCACGACGATGATCTATACTCACGTGCTCAACCGGCCAGGCATCGGTGTAAAGAGCCCGCTGGATTAAGGCGGTCCCTGCGGCCCGAAATGAGCTTAACGAGTCTCGACTAGTTCGCGCGGGTGCTGAGCCTGCGGTTTCGCTTTGTCGCGCTTAAGCACGCGATACAAAAACCAAACGATGAAACAGTTCGCCAGTAGAATGAGCGCGCCCACCAACCCTGGATGATGCCAAATGTGACGAACTTCGAGCGGGATCAAGGTTGCAGTCGCAAAGATCATCAGTAGTTCCGCCCACCGCTGTTCCAGATACACGCCAATTCCTTCGGTAAAAAGAATCGCCGTATAAAACAGCGCCAAAAAACCGGTGGCACGTAACGTTCCGCCTGCGAGCACGACTTGCAGTTTGTGGAGCAAAAAGGCCACTGGCTTGCTGTGCTCCATCAGGATCTCGTCCGCGGCCCAATTCGAAAGCAAATCCATCCAACGGGTGCGCGCGTTCAGGAAAAGCAGCGAAACGCCAAGCAAAAGCAACAGCACGCCTTTGCCGATTTTGAAGAGCGCGATGAGCTTAAGATAGCGATGGCGACGCGGCTCCTGCAGAATCGCCGGAACGTGCGCCGGATTACTCATCACTAAACTCTTCGCCGAAATTCGCTCATTTCGCAATGATCGGGCTTTCTCGACAGCAAATTTCCAATTTGTTACCGTCCGGGTCTTCGAAGAAAAATGCGTAATAGCCAGGGCTGTAATCGGTGCAGATTTCCGGGCCTTCCAACGTTCTTCCGCCCGCTTCGCGCACCAGTTCCGCCATCCGATCGACTTCGTCGCGTGTGTCCGCCCAAAATGCGATGCGCGTTCCGTCTGGTTGATGATCTTTATCTTCGGTGAAACCAAAGAATTCCGAGGGTTTGTCGCCTCCAGCGGAATAAAAGGTATGGAAATCGTCGCCTGGACTTTCGTGAACAAATCCGAGCTGAGGTAGAAATTTCCCATAAAACTCTTTTGCAATTTTCATGTCTTTCACCCGTAAGTCGATGTGATCAAAGCAACGCGTTTTCATCTTGTGATTGGCAATTAAACGGAAACGTACATAGGACGAATCAACAGGCGAGAGGAAAGCACCAGATCGGGAACGGAAATCGGCATCACCGATGCCGGCTACAACACGGACAGCCGCGCAGTTCAATTGCTTGCGCGACAACCTGAAATCCCGTTTCCTTCCCGATGTCCGTGCGAAATAAGATCGATAATCAGTCGCGACTCGTCGGGATCATCCTGGCAATATTGTCGATCTTTCTCGCGGCTTGCGGGAATCGAGGCCACGCGGTTTCGGGAACGATCGAAGTGGATGAGGCACACGTGGGACCGCGCGCCGGGGGGCGCGTCGAAAAGATCCTTGCCTGGGAGGGCGATCATTTGCACGAGGGCCAACTGATCGCGCAACTGGATGCTTCCGAGCTACGCGCGCGGCGCGATCTTGCGGCCGCGCAAATCGACACGGCAATTCACGACGCGGACGCGCAGGAAGCGCAGCTGCAGTTCTTGCGTGACGACGCACGGCGACAGCAGGACCTGCTGAAGCGCAAAGTCGTTTCTCCCAGCGACGCAGAGCGCGCAGATAGCTCAGCCAAAACACAGGAGAAAAATGTCGCAGCTGCAAAAATGCGTGTCGCGCAGGCGCGTGCCCAGCTTGCCGACATCGATGCGCAGTTGGCGGAAATGCAAGTGGTTGCGCCCAGCGATTCCATTCTGGAGGTGCTCAGCGTGAAAGTGGGCGATGTGCTGCCAGCGAATCGCGAAGCCGCGACCCTGCTGTTGACAGGACATCTCTGGGTCCGCGTTTATGTTCCAGAATCCTGGCTTGGTTTAATCCAGGTGGGCGAGCATGTTCGCGTGCGTGTCGATTCGTTTCCGGGCAAGGATTTCGATGGGATCGTCGAGCAGATAAACCGGCAGGCCGAATTTACCCCGCGCAATGTGCAAACCGTCGCGGACCGGATCAAACAAGTGTTTGGCGTAAAGGTCCGTTTGCCCGCTGACGACAATCGATTGCGCGCGGGAATGGCGGCTGACGTTTATTTTCCCAATGTGAAATGAATCAGGAAAGCAGGAAAAGAGGAAATTGGTTGGAGTGTTTGTTTTTGCCTTCCTGCATTCCTGTTTTCCTAATTCGTTTTCTTTATGCCTGAGCCAATGATCGAATGTGAAGGGCTGACGAAACGCTTCGGCGCACTCACTGCTGTCGATCACGTTTCACTCTCGGTTGGAAAGGGATCGATTTTTGGTTTTCTCGGCCCCAACGGTTCCGGCAAATCGACTGTCATCCGCATGCTTTGTGGGATTCTGGAGCCGACGGAAGGAACGGCGCGAATCGGCGGGCACGATATCATCCGCGAAGGAGAACCGATCAAGGGAATGATCGGTTATATGTCGCAACAATTTTCTCTCTATGACGAGCTGACGGTGAATGAGAACCTCATTTTTGCAGGAAAACTTTATGGTTTGCGCGGTCGCGAACTGAACCAGCGGCGCGAGGAAATGATCGCAACGACGCATCTTGAGCAGTACATCGACAGGCGTGCTTCGCAGCTTTCTGGCGGCTGGCGGCAACGTCTGGCCATGGCCTGTTCGCTCATGCACAAACCGACTGTGCTGTTTCTCGATGAACCAACCGCCGGAATCGATCCGGTCGCGCGACGTGAGCTTTGGGATTTACTGTTCGCGTTCGCAGGCGGGGGCATGACCTTGTTTGTCACGACCCATTACATGGACGAAGCGGAGCGCTGCGATCATGTCGGCTATATTTACATGTCCAAATTGATTGTGTGCGGCGAGCCGGACGAGTTGAAAAAGATGCCGGAGGTAAATCCGTCTGGAACGCGCAGGCTCGATGTGACTTGCGATCACGTGACGACGGCACTGCATGCCATGCACGAGATGCATGGAGTGCGCAGTGCTACGGTTTTCGGCCAATCGATGCATTTGCTGGTCGATGAGAGCGTCAAGCGCACCCAGATCGACGAACAACTGCGCAAAGTCGGCGTCAGTCACGCGGAGATTCACGAAATCGGCCCTTCGCTCGAAGACGTGTTTGTCGAGCTATCGGCGAAGCATGCGACGGAACAACAGAAAGCAGCATGATCCTAACTGTCATCCTGAGCGAAGCGAAGGACCTCACAATTTCATGAAAAGTTTCTTCGTCTACATGATGACAAATAAAAGCCGCGTCGTCCTTTACACCGGCGTTACAAACAGCCTAACGCGACGAGTCTGGCAACATCAGAACGGCACAATTGAAGGTTTCACAAGAGTGTACCGGGTGAATTGCCTGGTGTACTACGAGTGTTTTAACGACCCACGCGACGCGATTGCCCGGGAAAAGGAGATCAAAGGCTGGCGACGCGCTAAGAAAAATGCACTTGTGGAAACGATGAATCCAAAGTGGGCGGATTTTTCGCGGATGCTTTTTCAGCATATGAGGGGTCCCTCGCTTCGCTCGGGATGACCGTTTAAAAATATGAGGCCCAAACTTTTTCGCGGGCTCGGCGCAATTCTCTTCAAGGAATTCATCGTCGTCTGGCGCGATCCGATGACGCTCTTCTTCATGTTTTTTCCGCCACTGATCGAGATGATTGCGTTCGGCTACGCCCTCGACAACGACGTAAAACACATGGCGCTGATTATTCTGAACCAAGATCGCACCGTTCAGAGCCGTCAGTTGATCGATCGCTTCGTGAACACGGAGACGTTTCGCGTGGTGGGAGAAGTGCAAAGTCTGGAGGCGCTTAAAAGTGAAATGCGCAAAGGCCGCGCCTACGCCGCGCTGGAGATCCCGCCAAACTTTACTCGCGAGCTGCTGGCAGGTCACTCTGCGCAGGTGCAATTACTTATCGATGGATCCAACTCGACGACCGCGCTCCAGGCGCTTAACACAGGACTCGGCGTGGCGTTGACCCAGTCGCTGGAGTCGCTTTTGCGTGAAACAGGACGGCAAGGGATGCCGGTCGATATTCGTCCGCAAATGCTTTACAACCCGGCGATGCGCGCTCCGAACTTTTATGTGCCGGGAGTGATTGGCGTCGTTTTGCAAATCGGGACGACAGTCGCAACTGCCATGGCCCTGGTGCGGGAACGTGAACGCGGCACGCTGGAGCAATTGCTCGTGAGCCCATTGAGCCGCAGTGGTCTCATGCTCGGCAAGCTCGTTCCGTATTTGTGTATCGGAATGGCCATGGCGGTCGTTCTCTTCGCCATCATGCGGTTTGTTTTTTTCGTCCCCATCGTGGGCAATGTGGTGGCGATGATGTTTTCCACGCTCGTTTACGTCTTCGCGCTGCTAAGCCTCGGCCTGCTGGTCGGAACCAAAGCCGAAAACCAAATGCAAGCACTCCAGATGTCGATGGTCTTTCTGTTGCCGAGCGTGTTCTTCTCCGGCTTCATTTTCCCGCGGGAAACCATGCCCTGGATTTTTTACGCGCTCGGTGCGCTCTTCCCGACCACTTATTTCATCGCGCTGATGCGGGCAATCATTCTGCGCGGCGCACATTTTTTGGAATACTGGCCGAACCTCGCCGTGCTGATCGGGATGTCGATCTTGCTTTTCGTTTTCTGCGCATTGCGGTTTCGAAAGAAGATCGCGTAGCTTGCTCGTGAGGTGGCGAATCTGGTGCTGGTTGCGGCGCCCGCCCGCAATAATCTTTTCTTGCAGTGCCATATCGAATTCGTGCGTGCCGTTGAGAAAGTTCGCAATGACGAGGACGCCGTCGCCAACACGCGAGACGCGTGCGCTACCCGGAAGTCACGCGAACACGCTTCCGGTTGTGAGACCTCGCTGTAACTTCGTGGCGACGTGCTCTTAAGAATTCTCTTCAGTGCTCTGCGCATTACCATCGCGGTCGTCGCAGTATTTGCGTTACTCTGGTGGTTTGGAGTGAGAATGCCTGGCAAAAATATTGCAAGCGCAGCGCCTTTGTCGCCGGAAGACATCGATCTTCGCGCCGAATTGAAATCGGATGTGCAAGCGCTCGCCGGCGAAATCGGCGAGCGCAACATGGCGCGCTATCCGCAGCTCAATGCCGCCGCCGATTTCATCGAAGATTCCTTTTCTCGCGCCGGGCTACATCCGCGGCGAGACAGTTATGAGGTGCGGGGGCAAGCTTGTCACAATATCGAGGCGGAAATTCCCGGCACTCGTCCCAATGTCGTTCTCATCGGCGCACATTACGATTCGGTTTTCGGCTCGCCCGGCGCGAACGATAACGGCAGCGGGGTCGCCGCGCTTCTCGCGCTGGCGCGGCGTTTCGCCGGAAAACCGGCGCAACAAACGCTGCGCTTCGTCGCGTTTGTGAACGAAGAGCCGCCCTATTTTCTCAGTGAACAAATGGGAAGCTTTGTTTACGCCGGCCGATGCAAAGCCCGCGGCGATCGGATCTCGGCCATGATCAGTTTGGAAACCATCGGCTATTTCTCTGACGCACCACATTCACAAACTTATCCGGCGCCTGGACTCGGAGTTTTTTATCCCACGGTCGGAAACTTCATCGGGTTCGTCAGCAACGTTCATTCGCGCGCGCTGCTGCGGCGCTCCATCGCCCTCTTTCGTAAACATGCAAAGATTCCGTCCGAAGGCGCCGCTCTTCCCTCGTTCGTTCCGGGTGTCAGTTGGTCGGATCAATGGGCTTTCTGGCAGCATGGCTATCCCGGAATCATGATCACCGACACCGCGCCATTTCGTTATCCGCATTATCACAGTGCAACCGATACGCCCGACAAACTCGATTACGATCGCTTCGCGCTTGTCGTTAGCGGTATGCAGAAAGTGATCGAAGGACTCGACAAACTGTAGCCAGGATCGGTGATCCCGGCTGGTGGACCGCGCAAAACGGACCGCGCCGTTAAACCATCGTATTGCCCACCAAGTATCTTCTCACCACGAGCGACCAGATGAGCAGTGTGATGAGTAGATACCATGCGAAAAACCGATCGTAACCGCGTCGCCCGGCGACGAGGCCACCACCAGCAAGAACCGCGTACTGACCGACGAAGGGAACGTACCAAATCGGATGAAAAAGGTCGCCTCGAATTGCCGTTTGCGCGATGTCGAGCAGACAGAACGCGATGAAGGTCGAGTAATAGCCCGCGCGATTCTGTTGAAAGCGACCCCGGTGCTCTTCCTCTTGCGATAGATCGGGCGGGTAAAGGAAAATCGTCAACATGTAGAGCGCGATCGTCCAAACGATCAACGCCAAAAATTTATCGAAGCTCCAAACGACTTCGCTGTTCCATTTAAATGCGACCCACCAGTTTAAAACGAGGACGAGCAAAGTTGCGGCAGTGAAAACAACGTGGACTTCGTCCATCGGATTCTGTCGGCGCCGGTAAAAAGCGCGTCCGGTGCCAGCCAGGAGGTTCGTCACGCCGAGGCCGATGATGATCGACATCAGGATCGAGATAAACTCGAAACTGCTCATCTGGTTCTGCAGATTCTGCACGGCGAACGAAATTAGCGCGGACGAGAGAAAAAAATCGAGGCAATTGTTGTGGCTTCGCCGTTGAAACCCGGCGAATTTTCGAATTCGTAATTAAAATAGCCCGGCGTTTAAACGCTGGGTTAAAGATGAACAAACGGCAAAGTCCCGCCAGGGACGAGAGAATATGGTTGATCGCCGCGAGCTTGTTTCGTCCCGTCCGGGACTCAGCCCACACAATATTCCAGTCTGCCAGTGTTAGAACGCTGGGCTATTGTTCTGCCTTCGACAACAACCAATCGAGCGCCTTGTATAAATCAGCGAGCGCTGCGTCTTCGATTGGGCTGTTGTGATAAGCGCCGCGCAATGCGATCACGCGCTTTTCACCAGCGTAAGCCTCAACCACAAGCCGGTGATAGCGAGGCGCGACTACTTCATCTTTTTCCGCGAGCAGAAACATTGCGGGCGCATGAATCGCTTTTGCATTTGCGACACTGTCGAGGTCTCGCGGAATCTGCAATGCAATAGGGCCCGCCAGCAGCCAGAGATTCCACCAACCGAACTGGCGCAAGATCATTTGGCGCAGCGGCGGAGGATTATGCAGGATCAGCCCGGCGACCGGCCGATGCGCCGCAACATGAAGCGCCGCGCATGTGCCGAGACTCGCGCCGTAGAGCACAATTGGGTTGCTATTCGCATGGCGTTGCAATTCGTCGAACGCCATGAGCGCTGCCGGCCCGATCCGCGAAAGCCGCGACGGGCCGGTGCTGCCGCCGAATCCGGGATAATTCATTCCCCAGATTTCGACCGCTCGATTGTTCCATTCTTCCGCTTCCAGAGCTACCCAGCGCTCCGCGCGGTCCGCGTT
>WNGR01015134.1_pt1 | contig 12083 bp, 10 predicted proteins | sample 5407581 | NCBI WGS metagenome assembly WNGR01 (sample SAMN13153383, study PRJNA577476) | soil metagenome | isolation source: 80 cm soil or saprolite under Garry oak tree replicate 2 | place: USA:California | collected 2016-06-15
TGGCGACGTACTGACGGAAGTCTACGGCTATGCGCGTGACCGCCGCGTCGTCTGGAGCGGATTCGGGGCGTTGATATTTGCGTCCGTGATGGCGACGGTGATTGTTCACTTGCCTCCGGCCGACTTCTGGAAGGACAAGCAGCCCGCGGTCGATGCAATCTTCGGCAGCACACCCCGGATCATAGCCGGCTCCATCATCGCGTTCTGGTGCGGTTCTTTCGTGAACAGCTTCGTACTCGCCAAGATGAAGATCCTGACCGGCGGACGCTGGCTTTGGACACGCACGATCGGCTCTACGCTCTGTGGCGAGTTCGTGGACTCGGCACTGTTCTACACGATTGCTTTCTATGGGACCTGGACGACAAAGCAGTTGGTGGGCGTGACCATCACCCAGTACGTGTTGAAGTCGGCTTGGGAGGTCATCATGACGCCAGCCACTTACAAGATCGTTGGCTTCCTCAAACGGGCGGAGCAGGAGGACTACTACGATCGGGGTACGGACTTCACGCCGTTCTCGTTAAAGGCCTGAGCGTGCGACGGCGTGCGGCCGGGGATAAACGGGGTTGGAAGGTGGGACGCATGCGTCCCACCCGTTGATGCCGTCCGGTCCCCTACCCTTGCTGGCTTGCCTGTGTAGGCAACTGCCTGAGCAGCGGTCCCGAGTCCTGCAGCGCCGTCAGGTTGAATAGCTCCGGCCGCAACGTCCGATAGCGCTCGACTGCCACGAACAGCGTCGAGGGATCTCTCTGCAGTCGCCGGGCGACTTCGGCAAGTGTCGCAACACCTCGCTCGGTCGCGTACCAGGTGATCAATGCGCGCGCCAGGGCGAGCCGGCGCTGCCGCGACCGGGAAAGCACCTCGCTCCTTTCCAACCCCAACGTGCAGGTGACCGTATCGATGACCTGGTCGAGCGAGTACGTGCTGCGATAGACGCGCATGTTGCGCGGGATCGCCGCCATGAACTCCCTGTCGCCCAGGACGCGCGGGTCATCGGTCCCGCCGTGCTCGAAGCTCGCACCCTCCCCGGATGCCGGTGCCTCGAACAGAGCCACGGAGTGTTGGCCGTTCCGGCATAGGCGAGATGACTACTCAGAGCGTAGTCACCCGGATCCGCCACCTTGCCGGAGCGTACCGGCAACGTGTGAACGTGCCGGATCAGTCTCAACAGGTAGACGTCCGGATCGATCAACAGGGCGTGATAGCGCTGCTGGAACAGGTGTCCGAGCTCGCCGGCGCGCCGATGCACGCGGCGGGCATACTGACTGCTGAGTCTTTGCATGAGCCGCCCGACCGGCATGTCGGAAATCTGCAGGACCAGATGGATCGCGTCTGATTCCCAGCAGTACGCGTGCGCGCGCACGCGGCATCTGACCAGCATCGTCGAGAGCAGTCTCTCGAACGTCGCGTAGTCGGCTTCTTCGGTGAAAATAGGTTGACGTGCATTACTGCGCTGGACGACGTAATACACGCCGCCCGGCACGTGAAGTCTGGATCGGCGTGACATCCTTGCCTCCCCACAGCCATGTGCGATTCATATCGCTTCCGTGCTGGCCGAACGTATGAGCTCCCTGCTCCACGAACGACCCCCCTTCGCTTCCCCGGTACGCTGCCAGGCCTCCGCCCGCACGAGCCTCCGGTTCACGATCCGCGAAAACCCTCCACCGCTTCAGAAAAGCGGCGCTCCTTTGTTAGTGCAATTCATCCCCGAGTTGGTTCCTGCTATCCCTGACATGTTTGTTACCCCGTCCTGGTTGGCCACCGCAACTTCGGCTGATCAATCTTTGAGCAGCCGGGCTGCGTGCGATCCTGCAACATCACGCCACCGCAGGCAAGCTCCAGCACGGGTGCACGCACGATTTTTTTTCTCGCGCGCGCGTGATCGCGGATATTCCAGTGCCTGTCACAGCGCGCGAAGAAGCAGTTACTGTCACCCACCAAGGGCCCCTGGAAGAAAGTCCCGTTTCAATCCAGGCGCCGAGAGACGCTAAGTCCCTATCGTACGGACGAGCGGTCTGCACGTATTCCTTCGACACCATCCGATCGACAACGCTCACGCGGGGGACAGTAACTGCCACACTATATCTGCTGCACCCCAGCGAAATATCTCAGCAGCCGTGTGATTTATTTTTTGGCGTCTGCCGCCGCGGGTTCCGTAGCTTCTGCCGACAGCTCCAACAGCGTGCTGCCCTCCGGAACACGGTCGCCGCGGGCGAAATGGACGCTCTGTACGATGCCCGCGTAAGGAGCAGTAATCGTGTGCTCCATTTTCATCGCCTCGATCACCATCAGGACGTCCCCGACAGCAACCGCCTGTCCCGCCACAACCGCCACGGCCGCGACCACGCCCGGAAGGGGGGTCGTGAGGTCGCCACGCGAGGCGGAGGCCGAGAACTCTTTCGAGCGAGGATCCTCATGCAGGAAATCGTAGTGCTCGCCATCGAGCCACACGTGCACGTGGATTTCGTATACGAAGACACGTGCCGTTACGCGTACCCCATCAAGGGATACAGCCACGAAACCATCCGCACGCCTGACGTGAGCAACGGACATTGGTACCGCAGCAACTGTAATCGTTGTTGGGTCCCGCGGTCCAGATTCGATTTCGATGGACCGCTGTTGGCCTCGCCCTTGCAACGAAAATTGAACCGTTGCAGGCAGATTCGGCGTGAAACCGTCGCAGGTGATCCACGGACTCGCAACAGCAGGGACTGCAGCACCTGCTGAACGAGCGTCCAGCACCGTCGGTCCGTGAGTGCTGTGGAGGGCGAGCGCCGCAAGAGCCACGGCCCTGCGTTCGACGGTTTGCTTCGTCGTGGGGTCGTCTTTGAGCTCCTGTCCCTGGGCTTCCAGAAACGCAATGCTATGGCGCACCTCCAGGAACCGGGGAGTTGCGAGAATTCGCGCGAGCCAGTGCTCGTTCGTGCGCACTCCCGCGCAATATGTAAGCTCCAACGCCCCACGGAGCTTTCCGGCGGCCTGCGTCCGTGAGGGTGCCCACGCGATCACCTTCCCCAGCAGGGAGTCATAGGTTTCGGGAACCCGATCACCCGTGCCGAAACCCGCATCCACGCGCACGTGCTCACCGTTCGGCCATTCAAGCAGCCGCAGATCACCAGCGCTGGGCAGAAAATCGCGCTCGGGATCTTCGGCACAGACACGCGCCTCGATGGCGTGTCCCGTCAGCCGGATTTGCGCCTGTTCCAACGGTAGGCGCTCGCCCGCTGCCACCCGAAGCTGCCATTCAACCAGGTCCAGTCCCGTCACCAGCTCCGTGACGGTGTGCTCCACCTGCAACCGGGTATTCATCTCCATGAAATAGAACTCGCGGCCGTCGAACAGGAACTCGACCGTCCCCGCGCTGACATAACCTATTTCCCGGCCGACGATCAGGGCCGCGGCACGCAAGCGATCCCGGACATCATCGGACAGCGCTGGCGCGGGTGCCTCCTCGATCAGCTTCTGATGCCGGCGTTGAATCGAGCAGTCCCGGTCGCCCAGGTGCACAAAATTGCCGTGCGAGTCGGCGAAGATCTGTACTTCCACGTGCCTCGGGGCCGGCAGAAAGCGCTCCAGGAGCAAAGAGCCGTCGCCGAAACCGCTCTCGGCCAGCCGGCGGGCGGCCGCCAATGCTTCGGGGATCTGCGCTACATCGCGAACGATTCGCATGCCCTTTCCACCGCCGCCGGCGGCGGGCTTGATGATCAAGGGCATTCCCAGGCGCCGTGCTTCGCCGTGCAGATGCTCCAGGTCCTGGTCGGCTCCTTCATAGCCGGGCAGAACGGGCACGCCGGCCGCACGCATACGGGCCTTGGCCACGATCTTCGAGCCCATTGCAGAGATCGCTGCCGGTGGCGGACCGACGAACACCAGTCCAGCGTCGACACAAGCCTGTGCGAAGGCCGCGTTCTCGGAAAGGAAGCCGTATCCCGGGTGGATGGCTTGCGCTCCGGCCGCGCGCGCCGCATCGAGTATTCGCGCTACGTTCAAATAGCTTTCGCGAGGGGCAGCGGGGCCGATCCGGATCGCTACATCCGCCTCCCTCACGTGCCGTGCCAATGCATCGGCGTCAGAGAACACCGCGATGGTACGGATTCCGAGGCGCTTCGCCGTACGGAAGATACGGCAGGCGATCTCGCCCCGATTCGCGACCAGAAGACTTTCAATCACGCAGGAACCCTCTCATCACATGCGGAACACGCCGTAGCGCGTGTCCTCTATGGGCGCGTGCCTTGCGGCCGCAAGGCACAGCGCAAGCACACGCCGTGTTTCCGCGGGATCAATAACACCGTCGTCCCACAGGCGGGCAGATGCGTAGTAGGGATGACCCTGCGTCTCGTATTGTTCCCGGATTGGTTGCTTGAAGGCCTCCTCCTGCGCGGCGGCCCACTCCTGGCCTGATGCCTTCAACTGGTCACGCTTTACAGTAGCCAACACGCTCGCGGCCTGTTCGCCGCCCATCACGGAGATGCGCGAATTCGGCCATTGAAACAAAAATCTCGGTGAGTAGGCGCGGCCACACATGGCGTAGTTGCCCGCGCCGTAGCTGCCTCCAATGATCACGCTGAACTTCGGGACGTTGGCGCATGCCACCGCCGTCACCAATTTTGCCCCGTCCTTTGCGATGCCCCCGGCCTCGGCACGCCGACCCACCATGAAGCCCGTAATGTTCTGCAGGAACAGTAACGGGGTGCGCGTCCGCGTGCACAGCTCGATGAAATGCGTTCCCTTCAGGGCGCTTTCAGAAAACAATATGCCGTTGTTGGCCAGGATTCCGACGGGATAGCCGCCGATGTGGGCAAAACCGCAGACCAGGGTCGTACCGTAGAGCTGTTTGAACTCATCCAGCTCGGACGCATCGACGAGGCGCGCAATCACCTCGCGAACGTCGTATGGCTTACGCAGGTTCGCGGGAACAACACCGTACAATTCAGCAGGATCGTATTTGGGCTCGCGCGAAGCCGTTGGCGGATTCGTATCCTCGGCAGGTGCCAGGCGCGAAACGATTCGCCGCGCAATCGACAAGGCGTGTGTATCGTTTTCGGCATAGTGGTCGCAGACGCCCGATTCGCGGCAGTGCACATCAGCGCCACCCAGCGACTCGGCGTCAATGTCCTCGCCGGTCGCCGCCTTGACCAGCGGCGGTCCGCCGAGGAACACCCGCCCCTGGTTCCTGACGATGACGTTCTCGTCCGACATCGCAGGAACGTAGGCTCCGCCAGCCGTGCATGAGCCATGAACGACGGCGATCTGTGCAATGCCAGCACCCGACAACGTCGCCTGGTTGTAGAAGATCCGGCCGAAGTGATCGCGGTCGGGGAACACCTCGTCCTGTTCCGGCAGGAAAGCGCCTCCACTCTCCACCAGGTAGACGCAAGGTAACCGGTTGTCGCGGGCAATCTCCTGCGCCCGCAGATGTTTCTTGACGGTAATGGGGTAGTACGTACCGCCCTTCACCGTCGGATCATTTGCGACGATCACGCATTCCCGGCCGCTCACCCGGCCGATACCCGTGACGATGCCCGCGGCTGCGATCTCGCCCCCGTACAACCCGTACGCCGCAAGCTGTGACAGCTCCAGGAACGGGCTTCCCGTATCCAACAGCACGCGGATGCGTTCCCGGGCCGTCAGTTTTCCGGCCGCCTTGTGTTTACGGACCGCGGCCTGTGAGCCGCCCAGTGCCACCCGCGCAGCCTGGCGGCGGACATCGGCCGCCAGCTCGCTCATCGCACGCTCGTTGTCGCGGAATTCCTGCGAATGCACATCGACCCGGGAGGAAATTGAAGCCATACTTGCCACAGTTGCCGGTTTGTCCGACAATCATACGATCGTACAGAAGGGGAAGGCAAGCGTATGGCTGCCACAGACTGTGATTTCGGGCTGGATGAGAGCCTCGAGGAGGTTCGCTCCCAGGTGCGCCGTTTCGCCACTGAGCGCATTGCGCCGCGTGCGGCCGACATCGACCGCAGCAACGAGTTTCCGCGCGACCTGTGGCCCGCCCTCGGGGAGCAGGGACTGCTGGGCGTCACCGTCCCGGAGCGCTGGGGTGGCGCGGGCCTCGGATACCTGGCCCACACCATTGCAATGGAAGAGATCTCCCGTGCATCAGGCTCGGTAGGCCTCTCGTATGGCGCACATTCCAACTTGTGTGTGAACCAGATCCACTTGAACGGCTCGGATGCGCAGCGCGACCGCTACCTGCCCAAGCTCGTCAGCGGTGAGCACGTTGGCGCACTCGCGATGTCGGAACCCGGATCGGGCTCCGACGTCGTATCGATGCAGCTGCGGGCTGAGTTGCGCGGCGATACTTATGTGCTCAACGGCCGGAAGATGTGGATCACGAACGGTCCGGATGCGGATGTATTCGTGGTGTACGCCAAAACTGACATCTCGGCAGGCCCGCGCGGCATCAGCGCTTTCATCGTGGAACGCAACACCGCCGGGTTCTCGACCGCGCAGAAGCTCGACAAGTTGGGCATGCGCGGCTCCGGGACCTGCGAGCTGGTATTCCAGGACTGCCCCGTACCAACAGCGAACCTGCTGGGCCAGGTCAATCGCGGCACGGCCGTGTTGATGAGCGGCCTCGACTACGAGCGCGTCGTGCTGGCCGGCGGACCGATCGGCCTGATGGCCGCGGCCCTGGACCTCGTGTTGCCTTACGTGCGCGAGCGAAAGCAGTTCGGGCAACCCATTGGCACTTTCGAGCTCATGCAGGCCAAGGTGGCGGACATGTATGCCGCGCTGAATGCGAGCCGCGCCTACGTCTACTGCGTGGCGCGTGCCTGCGACGCGGGTACGGCCAAGCGCCGCGATGCGGCGAGCTGCATCCTCTTCGCAGCCGAGCACGCTACACGAGCCGCGCTTGAGGCGATCCAGGCGCTGGGTGGCAACGGGTACACGAATGACTACGCCGCGGGCCGCCTGCTGCGCGATGCCAAGCTCTATGAGATCGGAGCGGGGACCCAGGAGATCCGCCGCATGCTCATCGGGCGTGAGTTGTTCGAGGGGGGCGCCTAGCCTCGCACCGCATGAGCATCGAATTCGATCAGATCCAGATTGAGCCGGCGTACCGCAAGGTGGCTGCGGCCATCGGGGGCCGGATCCTGGATCGCAGCCTGCGCGAGGGCGATCGCCTGCCGCCGGAGATGGAGCTGGCGCGGCAGTTCGGTGTCAATCGATCTACCGTGCGTGAGGCGTTGCGCGAGCTCGAGAGCAACGGCCTGGTCACACGCCGTCCGGGCTCGAAACTCATGTCGGTCAGTCGCCCGCAACACCTTGCGATGGCCGGGGCGGTCACGCGCGGGCTGGTGCTTCACGATGTGACCTTCATGGAAGTTTGGGAGGCGTTAACACTTCTTGAGCCACCGCTCGCCGAGGTCGCGGCCCGCTCCCGCACCGCCGAGGATCTCGAGCAGGTCGCGGCCGCGGCCGCGCAGTTTGCAACGGACAATGCACAGACCGCGATGGCAGTACACCGTGCCGCGGAATTCTTCCGCACCGTAGGCCGGGCAACCCACAACCAGATACTGATCCTTGCGCAGGAACCGCTATTACAGCTGCTCGAGCCGTCCCTGGGTGTAATGATCGACAAGGTCACTCAGGCGCGCTCGCGCATCATGACTGCACAACGCAGGATCAGCGAGGCATTGCAGGAGCGCGATAGCGATGGAGCACGGACCTGGATGGCGCGGCACATCCGCGACTTCCGCAAGGGATTTGAAATCGCAGGAATCGATTTGCAGCATCGCATAAGGAGCGGTTGACGCTGTCTTACTCCGGCGCGCAGCGCCGGCTAATCTTCGGGGGTCGCGCTTTGCGCGATCCCCCTGAGAAGGTTGGCCGAAGGCCATGAACAATTGGCCGCAGGCCATAAGAAGACAACAAAAAAACGTGCGAGGTGTTAGCCACCTCGCACGTTCTAACGCCGCGACGACGAATGAGGGGGTCAATCGCCGCTGCGAACGTGGCCTCACATGAGCACTAAAGCCGGAGTCGTCATGCTCGGCGTGAGGCGCACCGCCGGGAGTGATAAAGCAAAACACATGCCAAGTCCGGACCCCGCAATTCGGGCGCTCAAGAGCCTTGGGGAACGGCCACGGGTGAAATTGCTGCACCATCTGAGTGCGGGCATCCAGATTCAGCGCATCGCCGCGTAGCTCAGGTCGCCGCCAGCTCAAGATCGGCGCGCACCGTACGGGCGCCGCGGAAGTAGTGAACAGCCGCCCACAGATTGACCAGCCCGACAGTGACGAGTCCATACGCCAGCGAGTGCGTGCCCACTGTTGGCCGCAGGTGGTCGCTGACCAGGCCGACGAGGAAGGGGCCGAGCCCCAGGCCGATCAGAGTCTGCGTAAACAGCACCAGCGAGGTGGCAACCGACCGCATCCGCACAGTGGCCAGCCCCTGCGACAGCGCGAACGAGGGGCCGAAGAACATCGAGCCCAGGATCAGCATGATGGAAAACGAGGGAATGACGACCCAGAGGCTCGAGCCGAGGTAGGCCGAGAATTGAAACGGCACCATGGCGAGGGTGGCGTAACCGGGCACCCACATGTACCAGCGGCGATCGCCGGAGGTGACACTGAGCGAATCGGCCAGGTAACCGCCGAGCAGCGTGCCGATGCCGCCGATGGCCAGCAGCAGCGCGACCCAGCTACCCGCCTCCCCGGTACTCATGTGATGGACGCGAATGAAGAACGAGTTGTTGAAGCTGCTGCCGGCATACCAGGCCACCGAATGCAGGGCTGCCGCCAGGCTCATGTGCCGGAACGACGGGCGATGCCACAGGTAGGTGAACGCTTCGCGAATGGGAGGCGCATCGGCTTTCGTAGCCTGCGCAGAAGTTCTGTCTGCCTGACCGCGCTTGGGCTCCCTGACGGTGAACCGGATCAGCAACGCGACAGCCACACCCGGCAGACAGAGCGGTTGCCCGCTTGTCGAGGGGAAAGTAATCGGAAATCAACGCGTGCGAGGGTGGCGTACCACCCGCCTCGCCGACCGCCGTTCCAATGCGGGCTGCGAGCAGTGTCGTAAAGCTGCCGGCGGCCCCGCATAGCGCCGTCATGATGCTCCAGAGCGCCGCGCACACCGCAATCACGTTGCGCCGGCTCGTGCGATCCGCAAGAGCGGCGATCGGCACGCCCAGCGTGGCATAGAACAATGCGAAGGCGAGACCGCCTAACAGCCCGAGTTGGGTATCCGTTGCGGCGAACTCATGCCTGATCGGCTCCAACAGGGCGCCGAGCACGGAACGGTCCATGACATTGACGACGTAAGCCAGGCAAAGCACGCCAAGCACGTAGTTGCGGTAACCTGTTGCTGGCGAAGACTCTGCGGCGCAGCCGACCGCTCCGTCCGTTTGCATACCTCACTATGCCAGTTGTATCGGCCGTCCCGCTAGAAGCGACGCCGTAGCGACACGCCCCACATTCGCGGCGCGCCGGGGTTGCCCTCTTCGAATCCCAGCACCTGCAAGGTGAGCTTGCCGTTGTAGTAAAACTTGTTGGCCAGATTGGTTCCGAACGCCGCGATGGACCAGTCTCTGCCTGGTGAATCCCAGGTGATGCGCGCGTTGTAGAGCGAGTAGCCGCCCTGCCCCGGCACGGCCGTGTAAGTCAGATCGGTGTAGTAGACTGCCGATTGATACGTAGTATCGGCACGCGCCGTGATCTGCGCCCCGGTTGCTCCGAGCGAGAAACTGTACTGCACGCTCCCGCTGGCGGTGTACTTGGGCGTGCGCGGCGGAACGCAATTGCTGCCGTCGGAGTGAACGATACACACTCCAAACGAAGACTGTCCGGTCACAGGATCAATCGCGCCGCCTGCATCCGTCACCTTGTAGTTGTCGTAGCCGAACGAGGCTTGCAACTGCAGCCCCGCCAGCGGCTCTGCCAGCACCTCAGCTTCGAACCCGTAGATGCGCGACGCGCCCACGTTCGCCGTGCTGAACCAGGGAACCCCCAATGGATCTGCGGTGTTGAAACCTTCCTGAAGGTTCGAATACTGGCTGTAAAAGAGCGCCGAATTCCAGCGCAGCCGGTGATCCAGCCACTCACACTTGAGGCCGATCTCGGTCGTCTTCAAGTCCTCGGCCTTGAAGGACCTCACCTGGAAGGAATCGTTGGGACGCGGACCGAAGCCACCACCGCGAAAGCCGGTCTAGTACTCGATATAGCCGAGCACATCGGGTGTGAACTGGTAGTCCAAGCCTACTTTCGGAGATACCTTCGTAGCGTCGATATCGACGGGCGTGTGCGCAATTGTCTGCAAGCCGGCGAAGTCCTGCCGGAAGATGACAGCGTGTTTGCGGTCCGACGTGTAGCGCACGCCGACGGTGCCGCTGAGGCGGTCGGTGATGTGATAGACGGCGTGCACGAAGCCTGCGTAGTTCCTGGTCGTCTGCGTGTCGAAGTCGTTGAAGTTGGCCGCTTCGAGGCCGGCTAGATCGGGGAACAGCGACGAGAATCCCTGGTTGGAATCATCGGCGTGGTAGTAGAACGCACCCACTGTCCAGTCCAGCTTCTGCAACGACGTTCCGGTGAGGGTGATCTCCTCGCTGAATTGCTTGTGATTGCTCGTATCCCAGGTGTAGTTGATCGGCAGCGGGGATCCGGAGGAATTGCGTCCGAAGGAGTTGCTGAAGCGCCGGTACGCCGTAATGGCCTTCAGATTGATGCTGGGAGCCAGGGTCCAGGTGATGATGTTGGCGACACCGTACTCGTGCATGTCGTTCACGTTCGGAAAGATGTGCCCGGTCAGGGGATCGGTGTAGCCATCGTAGTTGGTGTAGTTGCGCGCGGGCAGAAAACGCTGATCCCACGGAATCCCGAACACCGGAATCGACACTGCGGCATTCCATGCGGCGACGAGTCCTGCCGTCGGATCGATCACGGTGTACTGATCAGGAGGTCCCTCCTGGTTCTGCAAGGTGTAGTCGCCAATGAGATTGATCTCGAGGTCATCGATGGGCAGATAGCGCAATGCGATGCGCGCCGATTGCACGTTCTCGCTTCCCTGGTGATCGACCGTGCAACCGCGGGAATCGGTCGGGCCGACCGCGCTGCCGAGTCTCACCCCGGGCTGTCCGAGAGCCGCAAGGCCGGGGCCACCGGCCCCCAGGCTGCCTGCGCCGTTGACACATTCGAAATCCAGCACATCGACATAGCCGTCGCGCCGCTTGCTCGAGAAGGCAACTCGCGCGAACACCTGTTCGGGTATGACGGCTACATCGTAGGAACCGCGAAAATAGCGGCGGTTGAAATCGCCGAACTCGGCTTCCAGGTAACCGTGTCCGTCGCCGGTCGGCTTTTTGGAGATGAGGCTGACAGTACCGCCCACGGCGTTCTTGCCAAACAGAGTGCCCTGAGGCCCGCGCAGGACCTCGACGCGATCCAGGTCGAGCAGATCCAGGATCGCGCCCTGCGGCCGGCCGAGATACACACCATCCACGTAGATCGGCACGCCCGGCTCGAACGAAAGTGAATTGTCCGAAAGACCGACACCCCGAATGCTGGCGGCGATCGTCGCTCCCCACCCCGCTCCCAGCGGATTGATGACGGCGTTGGGTACGAACGCGGCGAGATTGGTGACGTCAGTCTGCCCGCGTGCGGCGAGTGTATCGCCGCTGACGGCTGTGATGGCTAAAGGCGTTTCCTGGAGTTTTTCTTCTCTGAAACGCGCAGTCACCGTGATTTCCTGCAGCCCCTCCGCGGGCTGCGTCGCCGCGGCCTGCGTAGACGAAGTGCTCTGAGCGACGGCTCGTCCTGCTGCAAGATCCAGCCATAACGCGAGCGCGACGGCAACACCGTACGCTCGCGTTGCTGAGTGAGATATCATCGCAACCACCCCCCTGACCACGTGGTTCGAATTCATCTGGCTGACGGCGCCTGCTTCGCACCGAGGAGCCAAAAAACGTTATCACTCGGCGACTCGCAGCAGAACCGAACAAAACGCGCGATCAGCTTTCTGCAATCGGACAAGAGGAACGCACAGCCATCAACACACTGCAGAACATCAGCGCCTTTCTCGTGGTCGCACGTGTGGGCAGCTTTTCCGCGGCGGCGCGCGAGCTGAGCGTGGCTCCCTCG
>WNGR01006900.1_pt1 | contig 12081 bp, 11 predicted proteins | sample 5407581 | NCBI WGS metagenome assembly WNGR01 (sample SAMN13153383, study PRJNA577476) | soil metagenome | isolation source: 80 cm soil or saprolite under Garry oak tree replicate 2 | place: USA:California | collected 2016-06-15
AGAAAGAGGAAGGAGACGGACCTGGGTTGGCGGCGTAAGTTGGCGCGGCTCGGAACGAGACCGGCGGAACGGACTGGGAGAATGCGGTCGCAACGAAGCAGACCATGATAAAGATGAGCCAGGAGCTGGAATGGACCCTGCGGCGCATATGACCTCCAAGCGGTTACAAAAAACCGCGGCCGCAGCTACGACTTTGGCCGAAGGTTACCGGGAATGTCGAGGCGATGTTTTACCGTCGTTCGCACTGTGTGGTATCCGTGCGCCTGGAGGAACACCTATGCTGTGCCCATGACCGAGTACCCGTTGGCATCGGTCGTCGCGCATACCTCAAAAGATTGGCACTCATGCGTGACGAGGGGGTTTACCGGCGAAGGTGAGAACTTACTGCGGTAAGGGGCGTATCAATGCCGAAGCGCGAAGCTACTCCGGCAAAGAGGGGCTGTCAATCGTGACTTAAGTAATCTGAAAATTGCCGGGCAGCGTTGATAAGCGACGCCGAGCGAAAAGAAAGCGGCGGGCGGATATTCCTTTTCAATCAGCACGGGATATGAAGCTACCTGGTTGCGGTCAGCGGTAGGGTGTGGGTGATGGGTCTGGGTTCCGGTCGTGGTTATCTGGCGATTCTAGGTTCCGTGCGGAGCCGGGATACATAGCCGAGACGGCGGCGTCGATGTCGAGGTAGATGCGGGGTATGACTTTGCCTCTGGGGGTGAGCTGGAGGGTCGCAGGGGTCAAAGTTGGTGGTTCACTTTGGGAGGAAACCGACTTGTTTGCTCGCATGCATAATTGCTCTCTGCGAGCGGGGGAAGTTGGCGGGCAGGAAGCTAGGCTCGAGGCGTTTCATCGCGTTGCAGGAGTTTGACCGTGAGGAAAACAGCGGGCACCAGAAAGATCAGCGAGCCGATCACCCACATCACGACCGCACCGGCTCTCTGGTCGGAGAGGGGCGAGATGTGGAAGGCGTTTGGCTCATTCAGATAGTAGCCGTAGACCGGCCGGTCGCAGAAGGCGAGAAAGGCGGAGAGCGCCGTATTCACGATGTCTGCCATCACCAGGTAGAGCAGCATGAACCAGCCGGCGTAGTTCTCGCGCATGGGCCACGGTCGGACAAGCGGCCACCAGAACAGAATCGACGTTGCAAGAAAACACATGTGCTCGAACTCATGCCAGTGCTCGTTTTCGAGTGCGAAGTCGTAGGCGGCAGGCACATGCCAACCGAGAAAGACGAGGTTCATCGCGAGCCAAGCCACTAGCGGCGCGATGAGGATGTGGGCCAGCTGCCGAAGCGCCTTGATGCGGATCAAGGGTCCCAGAAGGTGGACCGTGACTCCGCGCGGAAGGCCACGCAACAGCGGAACCACCGGATAGCCGAGAAGAAGAAGCGGCGGAGCGAACGACATGAGGAGAAGATGCTCCACCATGTGGGCGCTCAGCAGTGCGTCGGAAAATGCATCGAGCGGAGAAGCAATGGCGAGCCAGATGGTAGCAAGGCCAAGCAGGAAAGATCCCAGCCGCTGTACGGGGAATTGGGACGGCCGCGTCTTGCGGATGGCGAACCAGCCGCGCGTATAGACGACCGCGAAGGCGATCAACGCTCCGGTGAGGAGCAGCGGTGGCGACCACTCCTCAAAGATGGCGCGATACTCAGGCGGCATGGGATAGGGTAAATGCAGCGCTAATGCTCCGTAGTTGTAGCCGGGAGCTTTTCGCTCGATAGCACCCGATGCCTCGATGCATCGATGGCAGCGGGAAGGTTATTGCCCCGCAGAGTCGTGAGGAAGCGCACCAGCGCAGTCGTCTCCGATGGGTTCAGTGCGTTGCCGTAGGCTGGCATATTTCCTCCGCCCTGCAGCACCTGGCGGATGATCTGGTCCTCCGTCATGCGGCTTGCGATGGCATCCAATGCAGGGCCGCGAAGGCCGCCGGCACCGCCGATGGAGTGACAGTTGCGGCACTGCTTGTTTTGCAGGACGAGGGCTCCCTGCCTTTCCAGAGGGGTACGGTCATGCAGGTAAGCGACCGGAATGGGATCGCGCGTCCACGCATCCATGATCGGACTCCACGGGGTGTACATGCCAAGGCGCGTAAAGATACCCAGTGTGACGGCGATGACCGCAACCATCAGGACCGCGACCGGACGGCGTGACCAGTGCTTTTCGCCCTCGCCCGCTATCAGGGGGAGAAGCAGCATCGCGACGATGGCAAGGACGGGTGCGATGAGCATGACCGGGGTCTCGAGGCTTGGCGGCAGGTAGGCGAGGACGGCATAGATCCAGAGAAAGGCAAAATCGGGCTTGGGCACCGTTTGAATGATCGTCGGGTCCGGCTGCCCGGTGGGACCGAAGGGGCCGAAGATGAGAGCGCAGGCCATGACGGCCAGCATGATAGCCGCTGCGAAGATGGCATCCTTCCAGGCGGCGTCCGGCACGAAGGCGATGCCGGTCTCCTTGGTGAGTTCGTGATACTCGCGGACGTAGGTGCTTTTGCGAACGATGCGCCCCGGCATCGGCCAGTCGTTGATGCCAAGCCGCAGCACCATCCAGAGGTGCAGGCCCACCATCCCCAGCAAGATCCCCGGAATGACAAACACATGCAGGGCGAAGAAACGAGTGAGGGTCGGCCCGGCGATGATCGGTCCGCCCAGCATCAGGTCGACCAGCGGACCGCCGATGAAAGGCACGCGGCTGACGATGGAGGCCCCGATTCCAAGTCCCCAATATGAATCCTGATCGAAGCGCAGGACCTGCCCGGTGAACGCCATACCGAGCGTGAGCAGAAGCAGGAAGACGCCGATGATCCAGGTCAGCTCGCGCGGGAACTTGTACGCCCCGAAGAGGAAGACCTGCGCCATGTGGATCAGCACAATGGCGATCATGAAGTCGGAGCCCCAGCCGTGCATGGCACGCAGGAACCAGCCCAGTGTGACGTTGTGATCGAGGAACTGGAGGCTGCTCCAGGCACGGCCGGCCGAAGGCGTATAGACGAGCGCAAGCAGAATACCCGTCATCACCTGCAGGACGAGCAGCACTGTTGCCGCGCTGCCGAAGACATACCACCAGCTTGAGGTGTTCTCAGGAACCTCATGCTCGGCGGCTTCGATCGCGGGTGTCCCCAGACCGAGCCGCTGCTCAAACCAGTTGTAGACCTCGATGCCTTTTTGCTTTAGCCCGGGCATGATCCGCACCTCGGTTTCGGTTGCTCCAATGCTGAGAGCCGCTTCGCGGACGACGCTCCTGTAAGCTGCGTCAGCGGCGGTTCAACGCTTGCGTTCGTGGCCAGCGTCGGCGTCTTGCCTGCGCGGATCATCAGCGTGTCTCCGGCCACCCTGTGTTCATACTCAAACAACCCGCGCTCCGGCGGACCGGAGGCACGCGTCCCGTCAGCATAGTAGGCACCCCCGTGGCAGGGGCACAGAAAGAGTTTCGATTGTGCGAACCAACGCACCGGACAACCCAGATGCATGCAGTTAATCGCGAATACCTGGAATGTAGTGCCGGACACGCGCCGAACCCAGCACGGAACATCGCCCGTCTGCCCATCCCACGCAGTCGTCACCGGGTTGCGAAAGTTGACCAGCCGCGTTTCGCCTTCGGGAAAATCACTCAGCGGGCCAAGCGTTATCCACGAGTTGCCGCTCGAGTCCTTCTTCATGCTTGGCCCCAGAAGATAGCCGATGATCGGCACCGCCAGCACCGCGCCAACGGCTCCGTTCGCCAGCAGAGAGAGCTTGAACAGGAAAGCTCGCCGCGAATGTCCGGCACTCCGCACTCTCTCCGCCTCGGTCTGGACGGCCTGCTCATTTTGGGTGTTCGGTTCACTGGGTTTCATCGCGTTTGCTCCTGCGGGTGTTCTCGCCGTTGTTCGGCACGGTGCTTCATGGGTGTGTAGGATACGGCTGGCCAGGGTTGACCGCACGCTTCGATGCCAGCCACGCAACGATGTCGGTGATCTGCTGGTCCGTCAGTGGCTGCGCGGCATCGGAGCGCCAATCCGGCATGCCCTCGTCCGGCTGCCCGGCAATCGTAATACTGCGCAGAGCCTGATCGCTGATCAGCGCGAGATAGGACCCGTCGACGATGGAGCCGACCCTGCCCTTCCCGCTCCTGGCATCGCCCGCGACTCCTTCGCCACTCGCTCCATGGCATCGAGCACAGAACGTGCCGAAGGCCTGCTGACCTCGCATTGTATCGCCCGGCAACGTGGCTGCGTAAGGCGGAGCGCTCTGCTCCGCAAGCAGATTCGCCTTGCCCCACTGCACCGTCATGGCATGCGCCAGCACACTCACCTGCTGATCAGTCAACATGCCACCAAAACTCTTCGCGAAGGCGGGCATCAACGTGCCAGGCACGCCCTTTGCGGTGATCTGGCGCAGGCCTTCTTCTCCTGCGACAGCCAGGTACACCGGGTTCGCCAGCGAAATCGCCGCTCCATTCCTGCCATTTTCTCCATGACAGGCCGTGCAGTTCGCTCTATACAAAGTAGAAAAATCGAGCACCTCCTCCGGCCTCACCACCTCTGGCCCCGGTCCGGGACGCCCGGGAATGCGGCTGCATCCAGCGGACGCAAGACCTGCCGCGATCAGCACAAGAGCCTTGAGCACCGTGAATTGTAGCCCGGCCAGTCTCATGGAGTCTCGTCTTTTTCGTCTTCTGCAGAGGCATGAATCCCGGCACGAACAGCAAATGGCAGCGCTCGAAACTGCGGCGTCCGCACCTTCACCTGGAGATTGACGACGAATCCGGCAACTAGTCCGAACGCAATCTGCGATACGACAAACCACCACCAATCGATTCGCTGATTCAGAATCGGGCTGATAATGCCAAGCGCCGAGTAGAGGATACCTGTCCATAGGAGCGGCGCAATAAAGCCGGCTGTAAGAATCGGCTTCCTGGGATACATCGGCAGCATCGCGCCGTAGAGCAGGCCGATCAGCACCGAGGTGAGCCCGTGAATTGCCGAAGCAGCCAGCAGACCCTGCAGATGAAACTGTGCCAGGAAGGCATCACTCTCTCCCGCCCAGTTGACGAAGCCGCCCGCTGCCAGCAGATTCACCGCATACCAAACGCTGTGGTAGCGAATCAGGCCATATAGCGCCGCGGGCACCACCATTGCGAGGCCGCCTGCAACTCCGCCCTTGAGTCCTGCCGTAACGCTGAACGTCTCCAGTGGCAGCAGCTTGCGGTGGTCTTCCCCTATCGGCAGATGCGCGCGTGTGGTGCGCGTGCTTGCAATCTCCATCACCTCTGCCTTCACGTCAACATACACGTGATGCTCATGCGGCAGCACCTCGAAGAACCATCCCACAATCGCGGGTAGCGTCATCACAAGCCCCAGCAGACTGATCACCCAATGGGTCACCATTCCGGCAAGCATCAGCGAGATCCCCAGGCCGAGCACCATCGGCCACGCCGTCGGCGCAGGGAGTTGGACGGAGCCGCTCCGCTGCGCGTGGTCGTTCGTCGCTCCACTGTGCTCTGTTACGTCAGCTTCTTCCATCGGACTCCCTCCTCTCTCGGGCTCTTCGCGTTCGTCCTTTATCTGCCCAGAACGTAAACCACTAGAAACACCACGACCCACACCCCATCGACAAAGTGCCAATAGAGCGACAACGCCTCCAACCGCTCCGCATGGGCCTGGGTAACCCGTCCGGCGAGAGTGAGCGTAAGCGCGATAGCGAGCATGATCAGCCCGATCGCGACATGGGTTGCGTGCAGGCCGACCAGCGAGTAGAACGTCGTCCCAAAGAGGTTGGTGCGAATCGTCAGTCCCACATCATGGATCAGGTAATACCACTCCCTCGCTGTCGTTGTAAGAAAAATCGCGCCAAGCAGAACCGTCGCTGTCAGCGCGAGCGTGCATCTCCGGACGTTATCTTTACGCAGGGCGCTTACTGCATCATGAATCGTAAAGCTGCTGGAAAGCAGACAGATCGTGCCGAGAATGGGCAGTTCCAATACCTGCGCCGGCAGGGGCCCGCTAAGGCTCTTGCCGATGTAGTAGATGTATGCGACGACAAAGATGATGAAGATCGCGGACTCGGCCACGATAAGGCAGGCCATCCCGACGATGCCGCGACTCGGCAAGACCCACGGTGGTTCAATCTGCCCGCTGATAGGAATCGTACTGGTGGTCTGTATCATTCGTAGCTCGAGTCCGGCTCTTCAGGATGTTTCAGGTCCCACAATGGTCGCCGGCTGCCGACGGTTGGCTCCACGGCGAAGTTATAGACTGGTGGCGGAGATGGCGTGGCCCACTCCAGCGTCCATGCGTCCCACGGGTCGTGGCCGGCAATCTCTCCACGGTAGTAGGACCGCACCAGGTTATAGACGAAGCAAAGAATTCCGGCCGCCTGAAGCAGCGCGCCGATGCCGACAATCAGATTCCATGACTCCCATCCGCGGCTTGCCTCGTATGTGTAGATGCGCCGTGGCATGCCGAGCAGTCCCGGCACATGCATGAAGTCGAAGGTGAGATGAAAGCCGATGATGAACAACCAGAAGTGCCACTTGCCCAGGACGTCATTCATCATCCGGCCCGTCACCTTCGGGTACCAGTAATAGAAGGCTCCGAAGAGCGCCGTGACGATCGCTCCGACCAGTACATAGTGAAAGTGGGCTATCACAAAGTACGAGGCGCTCAACTGCCAGTTGAACGGCGCGGCGGAGAGCATGATGCCCGTCAGTCCCGCGATGAGGAACTGAAACAGGAAGGCAATGCAGAACATCATTGGCACGGTGAAATGTATCTTGCCGCCCCAGAGCGTCGCCAGCCAGTTGAAGATCTTGATCCCCGTCGGCACGGAGATCACCATGGTCGAAAAGACGAATACCGTGTTACCCGCCGGCCCCATTCCCACCGTGAACATGTGGTGCGCCCATACGCTCAGGCTGATGAAGCCGATTCCCACCGACGCCGCTACCATCGCCGGATAGCCGAACATCGCCTTGCGCGAGAACACCGGGATGATCTCGTTGACGAAACCGAACGCGGGCAGCACAAGGATGTAGACCTCTGGATGGCCAAAAATCCAGAAGAAGTGCATCCACAACACCGCGGAGCCGCCTGCCTGCGTGTCGAAGAAATGGGAGCCGACATAGCGGTCCAGCGTCAGCATGATCTGTGCCGCCGTCAGCGGACTTACCGCAACGAACACCATACCGCTGGTCACCAGCATCAGCCAGACGAACAGCGGCATGCGCGACAACTTCATCCCCTTGCATCGCATGCAGAGCGTTGTGGTCACAATGTTCAGTGCCGTGCCCGTGGTTCCAATGCCGGTCAGCAGGATCGCCAGCGTCCAGTAGTCCGTGCTATGTCCTGGCGAAAAGACCTTTGCTGTCAGCGGCGCGTAAGCGAACCAGCCCACGTCCGGCGCCGAACCCATGCCGTAAAGCCCGTCGCCTCCAAGGTAACTGAAGTACAACAGCAGACCCCCAAACGCCGAGATCCAGAAGCTGAACGCATTCAGCCGCGGAAACGCCATATCGCGCGCCCCAATCATCAGCGGGATAAGGTAGTTGCCAAAGCCGAACAGAATCGGCATGCCGACGAAGAACACCATCGTCGTGCCGTGCATCGTAAACAGACGGTTGAAGACCTGGGGCGAGACAAAATGATTGTTTGGAACGGCAAGCTGAATCCGTATCAGCACCGCTTCGAGACCCCCAATCAACAGAAAGACAAGGGCGTACGCGATATACATCAGGCCGATCTTCTTGTGGTCGACTGTCGAAATCCACTCGTACACCACATCCAGCGGTGGCCGCCGCTGGACCTCCAGCGTCTGATCGATGGCTTCCAGTACAGGTGTCGCGTTCGCCATGGTGCGCTACTTTCCGGTAGAGCGTTAGTGAAGCGTGGTGAGATAAGCCGTAATAACGTCCAGATCATGATCGTTCAAATGCATTGAAGGCATCAGCACGCCGGGCTTCATCGAGTTCGGATCGGCGACCCACTGCCTTAGGTTCTCCTGCGTATTCTGGATCGGTCCAGAGGCGATTGTGTCCCGGCTCGCCAGGTGCGTAAGGTCAGGCCCGAAGCGCCCTGTTGCCGCCGTTCCCGCTACCGTATGGCAGTTGATGCAGGCATTATGCATAAAAACGGTCTGCCCCTCCGCCGCGGCGGGGTTCCCCGAAAGGTCCTGCTCCGCCGGCCTCTGCTGCTCTTTCACCCACGCGGCGAAGCCCTCTGGCGTCTGTGCCACCACGCGCAGCAACATCTTCGCATGCTGCCTTCCGCAGTACTGCGCACATTGGCCAAGGTAAAGGCCCGGCTCCTGTGGATCGATCCACATCGTATTCACCCGGTTCGGAATCAAATCCATCTTGCCTGCAAGACGGGGGACCCAGAAGCTGTGGTCCGTATCGGCCGACGACATGACAAGATAGGTCGGCGTAGGATGTGCCGGATCACTGATGGGAATGTGCAGCTCATTTGCCGTGACCACTCCCAGCTTGGGGTAACGATACTCCCACCAGAACTGGTGCCCGATCACGGTCACGTCCATCGCGCCCGTAGGCTTGGGGGCTGCCTCCGTCTCCAGAATTACCCGAGTGGTTGAGAGGAACAGCATTACCACGATGAGGATTGGAATGACCGTCCACGAAAGCTCAATCTGGTTGCTGCCGTAGATCTGGGCCGGCTCCCGATCCGAATCCGTAGGCCGGTGCCGGAAACGGACTAGAACATAAAGCAGCAAACCCGCGACGAGAAGAAAGATGACCAGCGTGACGGAGAGCACCAGCATCGAAAGCCCGAACACCGAGTGAGCTGGGGTCGCCGCCGGGTCGAAGATGCTCGTAGGAGACCTCGCAAACGCCGTGCCGGCAAACAGGGACGAGCTGCACACCACCCCCCGGACTGGAAGGACTGAAAGAGCCTCACCTCGCCTGAAGTATGCCCCAATGCGATGTTTAGCGACGAAGGGCACGGTGGCTTCACCTCGATAGATTTCGTTCGCGAGACGAATCGTACAAGATGCTTCTGGGACGATGTTAGCTCAAAAAAGGACGTCATACTGAAAGTTGCTGAACACTTGGCCTGCAACCGGAAGTTTCATGGCATCTTCGGGCGGATGCGTCTTTAGTGATGGCGTCGATCTTTCCTGCGTTTCTTTGGAAGGTAGTGCTAGAAGTACAGCTTTGCAGCTAGCTGCACTGTGCGGGGTCCTCCGTTTCCGGTGTTTTGCGAGTTCTTTTCACCGAAGCAGTTGCCCGTGATGCCGGTGCAGCCGGTTGCACGCACGAGGCGTGGGTCGACTGCGAGGGCGCTGAGTAGTTGTTGGTCATTGTGGTCTTGGTATCCGTGCTGTAGCCGCCGGTTGCTGTCGGCACAACGGTGTTGGAGCCCAGCTTGTAGCCGCTGTTAGTTAACGTGGTTCCAGACGTTGAAGCCTCGAGACGGAGCTGCAGGTAGCGGCTGGAGTTCGACTCGCTGAAGCCGACGTTCTTGAAGATCGACATGTCCCAGTTTTGTGTTCCTGGATTGCGCAGATAGTTCCTCGGCCACGGCTGCTGGAATCCGACTGCTGACGGAAGGACAAAGGCGCTGGGATCAAAGGCCGATGTGCCTACACTGCGGTGAGGATCGGACCGCAGGTAGAGGTTTGGCGCCATTGAACGCGGCGACGGCGCGCGGGTCAGACTTGGTTGCAGGGTCGGTGAAATAGCCCATAAGCTGGCGGCCGTCGTTTGTCCAAATTATGGCGCTATTTCTCCAAGCTCTACAACTTTCGGTCGGTACCCCAAAATGGCGCGTGCGCCAAATTATCCTTTATTCGACAGTCCGCCTCGATGGCAGATCGTCAAATGCGCATGGGCATCAGGATGTAGCGGTACTTCACGTCCTCGTTGCCATCCTCAGGCCGCATCTGCCCCGCGCTCTGGGCATCCTTGAACTCCAGCCTCACCTCGCCGGTGTTCCCGATCGCCTTCAGAAAGTCGATCAGGTACTGGCTGTTGAATCCGACCACCAGCGGATCGTAGTTGTAAGGCGTCTCGATCGTGTCCTCCGACTCGCCCGCATCTGTAGACGAAGAAGATAGCTTCAGCTCATTCTGCTCCAGCCGGATCTTGATCGCGCCACTGCGCTCATCGGCAAACTGCGCCACACGCTGAATCGAGCCCATCAGGTCTTCGCTGCGCACGATCACGAACTTGTTGTTATCCCGCGGCAGCACCGCCTCGTAGTTCGGGAACTGCCCGGTCAGCTTGCGGCTCGTCAGCACGCGCCCCCCGACCTTGAAGAACAGCGTCTGGTCGTCATCGGCAAACTCCAGCGCATCGACATCGGTATTGCCCAGCAGCGACGAGAGCTCGCTCAGCGCCTTCCGCGGAATCAGCGTCTTCTTCTCGCCCGATACGCTCTCTAGCGTCTCGCCCAGCTTCTCGATATGCGCCAGCCGGTGGCCGTCGGTCGCCACCATCGCCATCGACTCTGCCTTCAGCACCAACAGCGCGCCATTCAGCGTGTAGCGGCTCTCCTCGTTCGAGATCGCGAAGATCGTCTTCGACACCAGATTCTTCAACGAAGAGACCGACAGTTTGAACGCCCCGCTCGCCGGAAACTCCGGAACCTGCGGAAAGTTCGCCCGCGCCATCCCGACCATCTTCGTGTTCGAGCGCCCGGCGCGAATCTGCACCCAGTGGTTGTCCATCAGCTTGATCGAGATCTCGCCCTCGGGCAGCAGCTTGATGTAGTCGTACAGCTTGCGCGCCGGAATCGTGCATGCGCCGGCCTTCTTCACCTTGGCCGCGCAGCTCGTCCGCAGGCTCTGGTCGAGATCGGTCGCTGTGATCGTCAGCTTGTCGTCCGCAGCCTCAAACAGAAAGTTCGACAGGATCGGAATCGTCGTCTTCCGTTCCACCACCGACTGGGCCGCGGTCAACTCACGCAGAAGCTCCGCGCGAGAGACAGTGATTTCGAGGTTGCCGGTGGGGGCTGCTGCTGCTGTCGTCTCGCCCATCGGGGGCTCCTGGGTAGCAATCGTCACTGTCGTCTCTCCGGATTTTGATTCGTGAGTGCTGGCCAAACTGTACACCGAATCGTGCCCCTGATGCATCTCGGTCCGCTCGGCTATCTGCTCGATTCTAGGGTCGAACCCACTCCCAACGCGACAGATTTCTTTGTGGAAACCAAGGTTGTTGTGTGCGCCCGCGGCACCTGCGCCTACCCATTCACGAGGCCGCTACTGCTTCTAAGAAACAAGATAGAAAGAGACTAAATACCAGTAGCCTTAACCGTTGTCGCTTGAAAAGTGGATAACCCTCCCATCTGCTTTCCTCTCACCAACTTGAAACCCCGTCCTGTTTTAGAAAACCCGCCACCTCCAGACGCAAACCTAGGAAGACCGACCCACCACTCCGTTACCCTGCCCCCGCTTATCCCACTTCTTCACAACCGCAATCCTCCCCGCCTGAGAAGACCCATCTCTGCTCGTGGGAATATCGACCAAACAAAACAGAATGATGCAGTTAGCCCAACCACTTTTTTCACACCTCTGCCCGGACCCAGAGGATAATCAGTCTAAAGCGAAAAGGAGCCCTCCCATGAAGATTGCGATCTTCGGAGCCAGCGGAGGCACTGGCCTTCTGCTCACCAGCCGCTGCCTCGCCGCCGATCATCAGGTAACGGCTCTCTTACGCTCTCCCGATACCTTCCCCTTGCGTGACAAGGTCAACGTCGTCTACGGCAACGCCTTCGACATGCAACGTGTTCGCGAGACGGTCGAGGGAGCAGACGTAGTCCTCTCCGCCCTCGGCGCCAGATCCCTCAAAAGGGAAGCCGTCCTCGAGCGTGCCGTCCCTCTGATCGTCTCCGCCATGCAGCAGACAGGAGTCCGCCGCATCATAGTACTGGGCTCCGCCGGAGCCCTGCCCGACTCTCTCGACAAGCAGCCCGCCTGGCGTCGCTGGATCGTCGAGAAGATCGTCTACAAAACCCTCCTCAAGTGGCCCGTCGCCTCACAGATCTCCCAGTACGCCACCCTCTCCACCAGCAACCTCGACTGGACCATGGTCATGCCACCCATGCTCAGCAACGCGCGCGCCCGCGGCACCTACCGCATCGACGGCGACGCCCTTC
>WNGR01006901.1_pt1 | contig 12081 bp, 6 predicted proteins | sample 5407581 | NCBI WGS metagenome assembly WNGR01 (sample SAMN13153383, study PRJNA577476) | soil metagenome | isolation source: 80 cm soil or saprolite under Garry oak tree replicate 2 | place: USA:California | collected 2016-06-15
TGATCCATCGGGGAAGCTCTGGCTCGTGCAGTCACGCCCGATAACTGCACTCTACCCACTGCCTGACAACGCGCCAGATACGGATGATGTACTGCGTGCCTACTTCTCCCTCAACGTCTTTCAGGGTGTGTATCGTCCATTGACCCCTATGGGGATCGCTGTGCTCCGGCTCTTCGGCTCCGCTATGGCCTGGCTGTTTCACCTGGCACCCCGCGATCCTCTGCGCGGCCCGAGTATCCTTGTCGAAGCTGGCGGGCGTCTCTTCCTCGATGTCACATCTGCCTTGCGCACAGCGATTGGGCGCAAGTTTCTGCTAGGAGCAGCACAGATTGCGGAAGCGCGCTCGGCTGCTCTGTTCCAGCAGCTTACTACAGATCCCCGCCTTTCCCTGGTGCCTACGCCGCGCTGGCGTTTGATACGCGCTTTCGGCTCGCTGCTGGCGGAAACGCGAGCGCCAATCTATATCATTCAAGCATTGCTGTGGCCGTCAACGATGCAGAAGCGCATGGCGCAGGTGAGAACATGGCTGCAGTCGCTCAATGACGAAGCCGCAGAAGCCCCAGCACAGGATACAGCTGATCTAGCGGACCGTCTGACTGCTTTTGAGCAACTCTTACAGGGCAGAGTGAAGAGTGTCTTGAGAGTCATTCCGCCGATGATGGCCAGCGGATTGGGTTCCTACGCTCTGAGTGGCAGGCTGCTGGAGGGTATTGCCACTCCAGATGAAATGCAGATCGTGCTGCGTGGGTTGCCGCATAACCCGACTACAGAAATGGATCTCGAACTCTGGGCGCTTGCTCAGCGAGTACAGGCCGATGCTGTTGCTGCTCAAGCTGTTTACGAAACGCCGCCCGAGCGGCTGGCCCAGCAGTATCGTGAAGGCGCACTGCCCCCGACGCTTCAGCAAGGATTAGGGGAGTTCCTGCATGCTTACGGACATCGTGGCGTGGCCGAAATCGACCTGGGATTGCCACGCTGGTCTGAAGATCCTACACATATCCTTGGCGTGCTTGCCAACTACCTCCAACTGAAAGATCCTGATCTGGCACCGGACGTACAATTCCATCGCGGAGCGCAGGAGGCTGAAGCCATGGTCGCCACACTCACCCGGCGAGCCAGGCGCAAAGGTTGGCTGCGCGGCGTGCTTGTTGGCTTCTTCTTGAAGCGCACTCGCGCGCTGGCTGGTGTCCGCGAAATACCAAAGTTCTGCCTCGTCTTGCTCCTGGCATATATACGCCGCTCTCTCTTGTCCATCGGCAAGGCAATGGAGCAGGGTGGATGGTTAGAGGATGCCGGGGACATCTTCTTCATAACGCTCTCTGAGGCGCGCGCTGCACTTACGGGCGAGGATATGCGCCAGATTGTACGTGAGTGGCGTGCCAGCTACGATCACGAATTGCAGCGTCGCCATATACCACGTGTGCTGCTCTCCGATGGCACAGAGCCAACCGTGGCATCGCAAGCTGGCGAGTTAGCTGAAGGCACGCTCAAAGGATTTCCAGCTTCCCCCGGGATAGTCACGGCTCAGGCACATGTCATCCTCGATCCAACCGGTGCTCGACTGGAGCCGGGGGAGATTCTGGTGGCTCCCTCAACCGATCCTGGCTGGACACCGCTTTTCCTCACAGCTGGCGGCCTGGTGATGGAAATGGGTGGTGCTATGTCCCATGGTGCAGTCGTCGCCCGCGAGTATGGTATTCCGGCGGTCGTCGGGGTGCCAGGGGCGACGGAACGCATTACCACAGGTCAGCAGATTACCGTAGATGGCTCTGCCGGGATGGTCTCTATAGAGAAAGAATGATCAAGGACGGGAGCGTATAGCATAAGAGCGCATCACTTCTCCAGCGTCGTCTTGCTGTTCCTTTCACCATCATAGGAGAGCAATATCCGTTTGCCCTCGTAGATTGTCTCTAGATGGATGGGGCGACCCCACAGCAGGTAGACATGCTGGAGTGTCTTCTCTGCATAGTTCAGGTCGAGTTCCTGCCCCTCGAAGAGGTGCTTGATATAGAGTTCGCGATTGCCGCGATAGTCACCGTTTTCGATAACCAGGTAGGGATAGCCGAAGTTGGTCATGCTGGCAACGATGCCATCACGCACCTTCTCCCAGTTTTTCTCGACGATGACCCACTCATCTCCCTCTTTCTTATAGAGGTAGAGATCCAGGTCTTTGATCAGGTCTTCGGTCAGGTAGTTGCGCAGGAATGAGACGTCGTTATCCAGCTCACGCACCTCGAAGATCTTCTGGCGACCCATGCCTGGTTTGCGCCCAAGTCGCTCCTGCTCCTCTTTCGTCGGGTTATCCCAGCGCTGCTCGATATCTTCAAACATCTTGAATCCCAGGTAGTATGGGTTGAGCGAGGTCCGTGATGGCGAGAGGACACCTGAATGTAGTTGGGCAAATTCGATGACTTCGGAGTCGGTGATTATTCCACGATCACCCATTTGTCGCATAATTCTAGAGTGCCATATACTGGCCCAACCTTCATTCATAGCTTTAGTCTGCATCTGAGGAACAAAATACAGAGTCTCTAATCTCACTATTTCTAGAATATCGCGCTGCCAGGGCTTGAGATGCGGTGAGTGCTGGAGGAGAAACAGCAGGATGTCTTTCTCCGGCTTCTCAGGAAACTTTGGAGGTCTGCCTGGACGCCTGTCTCGCTCTTCCTCGGCCCTCTTTGCCTTCTTATCCAGGCCCCACAGATCATCATATTCACTGGATGGTTTTGTCCTGGCCTCCTTGCCTTCCTCTCCGCTTTTCTTTGGAGGTTCCTCCCGTATCAGCAGGTTGTAGTCCACATGCTCATGGATCGAGAGGGCAGCGTCAAGGAAGCGTTCGACTTCGGCTTTGCCATGATTGAACTCATATTTAGCGATGCGCTCGGCATGAATGCTTACTTTATCGATCATCCGACGGGAGGTGTGTTGGAAGTAGGCGTTATTCTTGAAGAAGTCGGTATGCCCGAATACATGGGCTGCCACAAAAGTATTTTGCAGGAGATCGTTCATCTCCATCAGGAAGGCATAGCTGGGGTTAGTATTGACCACCAGCTCGTAGATTTTGCTTAATCCAAAATCATAATGCATCTTTTGCCTGTAGTAGGCTTTGCCATGCGTCCAGTGGCTGAACCGACCGGGCAGGCCATACGAGGCAAATTCGTACATGATGGTTGCCGGTACCAGTTCGAAGTGCGTGGGGAAAGGATCAAGCCCGAACTTGATGGCTTCTTCCCAGGCTTGACCTATCGCATCACGTAGTCGTTCGACATCACTATCTGCCATTTGCATGCTCCTGATCTTCTAGGGCGATCTGTCTCTAGTGAGTTTTCGGGGGTGGTCTCTGGGTAAAAAAGAAGGAGTGGGGACACCTCACACCCCTGCAGGGAGCTTCGCCCCCTGCACCCCCAAAAAGACATTACCGTGTGGGTATAGGGTCGCGCTGGGCAAAGAACTTCCGCAGCGCTGGATAGACCTCTTTCTTGTCGGAAATGGTCACGGCGATAAACTTCTCGTCGGTAATTTTGTTGTAAGCCGACATCAGTGTGCTGGGCGAACGGTAATGGCCCTCGCGGATTTCGCCGTAGCCAAAGATGTTACAGAGTTCCATCAGTCTCGTCACCAACTGCACGCAGCGGTCATTATCCCAGGGGAGGTTATCACCATCGGAGAAGTGGAAGGGATAGATATTCCAATCGTCCGGGTTGTACCGCTCTTTGATGATTTCCAAAGCGAGCTCGTAGGCGGAGGAGACCTGTGTACCACCGCTCTCTCCCTTGTGGAAGAATTCTTCTTCGGTGACTTCTTTCGCCTCTGTGTGGTGGCTGATGAAGACGATCTGCACGTTGTTGTACTTTGTGCGCAGGAAGCGCACCATCCAGAAGTAGAAGCTGCGGGCTATATACTTTTCAAACTCGCCCATACTGTTATGACTGAGTATTCCATCCACAATATAGTTATGGTGCTCAGCTACTTCAAAGTCATAGACCTGAACTGGTTCTGCAATTCGTGTAATACGCTGTACGCGCGAGACGACCACACCACGCTTGAGCACCGAGTCAATATACTCCTGGTCGTCAAGTGTTGCTGTGCGGCTTGCTGCCAGGGTGTGCAGTTGCTGCTGGGAAAGTGTATGCGTCTCCCATCGATAATAGGTGTAGAGGCGCGTATGACCAGCTAAATGAGCAAACCGTTCGCGCCAATTTTCCTCCAGAATGTATTTGCTGCGCATAGCGTCGATGCCAGCTGCCTGCTTCTCTACCAACGCCTTCATCTTTGACCGCTTCTGTGGACAACCGAATCCAATATGTTCGGCGAAGAGCAACACGTCCTTGGCATTGACCGAGAGCTTGTAATAGGTGCCTGCACGGATAGTTCTGTCTTCACCCATGCGGTGTTCCTCTTGTTCAAACTCATGTATGCGTGCTCGAATGCCCCAGTAGGAGAGCAAGTGCTTCACCTGGGTGACAAGTCGCTTGCTTGCTGAGTAGAACATCACTGAATGGTGGGCAATGGTTCCATCAGCATCGAAGAGACCACGTAGGAAGGCTGCACGTACCTCTGCTGGTTCACGGTAGATGCTGGCTTCAATATACCTCTCTCGTGAGCGACGCTTCAGCATTGGGTAGGTTACCACCAACTTGCGTGCAAGAGGTGCATTGTTGAAGTGGATGCGCTGACGATTGTTTGGACCAGGTCGATGTCTGATAAGCCCTTGAACACCGAAACCATGCTTGAATGCCTCACGATAAATCTGAAGCCGCTCTTCGCTCTCATCAGTTATAGCAATGTATGAACTATTAGGGCTGATGAAGATATTGCCATCACCGAGCAAGACACCCAACATGTATGCTTGATCTTCTGTGAGCGTGGCTTCTTGAGATTGATTACTGCTCCCCCAAGTGTTGACCAGGATGAGCTTATCACCAACCTGCAGTTCATCAGTTCGCTTCTCAATGATGAGATTGTTCAGCTCGTCATAAACGAAGAGGACGTGTTGCGGTGTTACACGCAGTATAGCATCTTCGGCTTCAATGCTGAACGTCTCTGGTGCCGTCTTCGTGAAGGTCTCAACAACGTGCGATGTCGTCTTCTTCAAGGTCTCAAGATCAATACATGCTACCTTATCGCCCTCGACGATCTCAGAAACATCCTTATACGATCCATCTGCCATCTCAATGTGATGACCAGCTGTAGCACATCCTGAGACGTCCATCATCGCTATCACAACAGCGTTAGACTGATAGCGAATGGTTGGCTCCCAGACCTTGAAGCGCAAATCTTCCGACTTAATATCCTTAAACTTTGCATCGCCCTTTGCGGCGTTACGTTTCATATTTTCGAGGATGGTGCGCTTCTTATCGAGGTTGGTCATGGGACCCTTCTTGCGGACATCGGTGAAGCGCACCGCGTCGGTCTGGAGTTCCTGCTGGCGCTTCTGCTCAAGGTTGGGCAGACCAAGGTCTTCGAAGATCATGGCCGCGAGTTCTTCCATGGTGATTTCGGCTTCGTAGTAGTCCTGTCCTGGATCTTTGCCGGCCTCACCTTTCCTGCCTCTGCCTGGACGGGGATCCTGGGCAACGACATCGCCGACTTTGCTCTTGCCATTGCCCTGACCTGCATGTTGCTGGCGTCCAGGATCGTAGCGGAAACGATACTCGTCCAGAGAGCGAATAGGAACACGCACCATCTTTTTGCCGTCAGATAGGATGATGCCTTCTTCACTGACGATTTCGCCCAAATTTTTCTTGATCGCCTCGCGGATCTTTTCTTTGTGGCGTTCCTGGTCGATCTGCCCCTTGCGGTGAAGTGACCAATCATGCTGGTCGACAGACATCATATACCTTCTTTCCTAGCGATTCAGCAGGCTCCCTGTGTAGCGTAGAATCTCATTCGCACAGACATGGCAGTAGCCATGCTCTGCCATCAGACGGTTGACTACTTCATTGATCTTGCGCAACTGTTCCTTGTCGGGCGTACGGGTGGATGTCGTAATCTTCACCACGTCGCGCAAGTCAGCGAACAGCTTCTTCTCGATGGCTTCCTTCAGGCGCTCATGGCTGGTATAGTCGAACGTCAACCCCTTGCGAGCCAGCGAGGAGATGCGGATGAGAATCTCCTCGCGAAAGGAGCGCTTGGCGTTTTCAGTGATACCAATCTGTTCTTCAATCGAGCGCATCAGATGCTCATCCGGTTCCATCTCTTCATCGGTGATGGGGTCGCGGAGCTTGGTTTTGTTGCAGTACGCCTCGACATTATCCAGGTAGTTGCTCAATAGCGTGCGTGCCGACTCCTCGTAGGAGTAGACGAAGGCGCGTTGAACTTCTTTCTTTGCCATCTCGTCGTACTCTTTACGCGCCTCACTGATAAAGTTCAGGTAGCGCTCGCGCTCTTCACGGGTGATGCTGGTATGTTGATCGAGTCCATCACGCAGGGCACGCAGCGCATCAATCGGATTGATGCAGGTAGTGTTCTGCTTGATGAGTGCGTTTGAGAGGCGGTTGATGACATAGCGCGGTGAGATGCCATCCATGCCTTCGCGTACCGCTTCATCCTGCAATTCCTTGACATCCTTCTGTTTGAAGTCCTCCATATCTTCGCCATCGTAGAGCTTCAGTTTCTTCATCGAGCTCATACCAGCCTTCTTCGATTGCTCTAGGCGTGTCAGGACAGCGAAGATGCTGGCGGTGCGCAAGGTGTACGGTGCAATATGCACATTCTGCAGAGAACTCTGTTTGAGCAGTTTCTCATAGATCTTGATCTCGTCGGAGACACGCAGGTTGTACGGCACCTTAACCAGGATAATGCGGTCCTGCAAGGCTTCCGACTTCTTGTTCCCCACGAATGCCTGGTACTCGTGCTCGTTTGTATGGCTGACAACCACCTCGTCGGCATAGATCATGCTGAAACGCCCGGTTTTGATGTTCTGTTCCTGGCTGAGGGTGAGCAGGACGTAGAGGAATTTTTCATCAGTTTTTAACATTTCTACGAATTCCATAATTCCCCTGTTTGCAATATTCAGCTCACCATCGAATCGATAGGCTCGTGGGTCGCTTTCGACACCGACCTCACCAATAGTCGATAAATCTATACCACCGACTAATTCGCTTATATCTTGAGATTTCGGGTCCGAAGGCGTAAACGTCCCGATACTGGTACGATATTTTTCACTGAAGGCGATGCGCTTGACCGGCACTTCCTCGATATGCCCATGGAACTGATTATCGAGCATGTAGCGGCAATGGGGGCAGAGGTCTCCCTCGATGTAGAGGCCAAACTCCTTCTCTACATCTGGCCTCAGATCAACAGGAATCAGGTGGAGTGGTTCCTCCTGCATCGGGCAGCCTTTAATTGCGTAGATGGCGCCGACCTCTGTACGAGTGTATGCCTCGAGGCCGCGTTTGATCAGGTAGACGATAGTAGACTTTCCGCCACCAACAGGGCCCATTAGCAACATGATACGCTTACGCACTTCCATGCGCTGGGCAGCGGAGTGGAAATAGTCAACGATCTGTTGTAACGGCTTCTCGATGCCGAAAATTTCTTGACTGAAGAAGTTGTAGCGTGGATCACCTGTGCGGGTTGTCTCAGCGCCCGCGTCCATAATCATATGATAAATGCGCTCGTGAGAAAGGCGAGCCACTTCAGGCTTTTTGCACGCAATTTCAAAGTACTGGGCGAATGTTCCTTCCCACATTAAGGATCGCTCTCGATCCCGGTATTCCTCTAACCGCTTCACCAGGTCCATTGGTTCCCCTCTCTCTTTGTGTTGTAGGGGTATCCCTTGCGGGTACCCTGCTTCAACGCTGTGGTTGCTCTTGGTTGTGACAGCCGGGAAAACGTACTTACTATCTGATCGGGTAGATAGGTTGTAGACGCTGTACGGTTCCTCCCGAATGTGAAGATCGTATAAGGTCAAAAGGCTGGTTCTCTGGCTCAACATGGTGAGCAAGAAACCAGCCCTTACTACATTTCTGAGGATTTACTTCGTTTGTCTGTTTCAACCTCCATCCAACTAGAAAGTTGAATGCCTTGATAATGGTGCATTATTCCGATGCTCCTGCAATGTTTCAATCTGTCCTTTCTTTACGTTATCTGGACAAGAAGCAGGCCGATAATATGAGCTAAGCATCTTTGCTTAAAACATTGCCGGTAATCTTAGCATAACGTACAGATAAGTCTCTGTCAAGAGTACAATCGGATGCTCGGATGCCTTTTCACCTCAATTTCACACACTTCCACATAGTTTCACACGTTTTTGACGGGAAAGAGTTGCATAGCAGAGATGGAACATTTTGCCAGGCAGAGGTAAACTGGCCCTCTGCACTCCCGCTACGATGATCCTGTTCAAGCGGATTTCATATGATCTACTGACCTGGTATGACCAAAGCCATACTGGTGCCGTATCCTATACCGAGGGTCTTAGAGGCGTTGCCATTTCGCACCGCAATGCCGACGTAACCAGAGCTATCACCGTAGATAAACGGTTCCCCGCTTTCCGGGCCATCGGCAAAGAAACGTCTACGCTTATCCACTACTGCACCAGTTTTGGGGAAGATGATCTGTACATGTGGACTACTAAACAAGTCGGGTACCATCGTCAAGGGAATATTGGTGATCAGGTTGCCAAAGTTATCGATGTGAATGATGTGTGCGTCAATTGTGTCTTTCTTGCTTGTCTTGTCTGTCTGTCCTCTCTGGCGCGTAGGCAGTCCAATGTTGAGGCGTTGGAGTCGAGAGGGGTCTATTGCTGTGCCCAGTTCATTGAGTGCAATGCCGCGTGCCAGGTGTGCACCAGCAGGTGCAAAGATATCGCGACCGTGAAAAGTGGAGCTTACCTGGCTCAGCTGATAGGTTGGGTTGGATAAGATCACCGCTCCATGTACTGCCTGTTCGGCAAAGATATAGCTAAAGAGTCCGTTGTCAGGCCCTACGAAGAACCAATCACCTGCATGTATTGCGATAGCATTGCGGGAACTTCCAACACCAGGATCAACGACGCAGACAAAGACGGTGTTTTGTGGGAAGTAGCGATAAGCCGCACATAAAAGGAATGCCCCCGATGGGACATTCTGGGGTGCAACATCATGGGTAATATCGATGAGCTGCACATCTGGGGTAATGCTGACAATCACGCCTTTCATCACGCCCACATCGCCATCGCCCAGGCCGAAATCGGTCATTAAGGCGACAACAGGACGTTTAGAGTGAAACGAAGTGTGTTGGGAAGTGTTGGGTTGACTCATAATTCCTTTTACTCTCTCCTCTGAGAAGTGGGATGAATAGATAAATGGGTACCGTTGTCTATCGCTTTAACTCAAATATATGCTATACTATCGCCGATGTCGATAAGCTTAATAGTTGGAGTAAGACGTTGCGTACTGCAACTGAGGGAGTGCAGGCATGAATATTACAACTGGTGGCGGACCTCACATTCTTCTTTTCGAACGTGATCAGCAGTTAGCGGCATTGCTGACCAGTGAATTTCAGCTTGCTGGCTACGAGTTCCACACGGCACGGACTGCTGTAGAAGTGTTTGATGCGATTGCACGCTATCCTGTTCGGCTCGTCCTGGTAAATCTGGCCCAGGCGGCTGCCGGGCGACGCGAGTTCTGGGTGGCCTTAGATGCTCAGCGTAGAGGACGTGGATTACAGGTCTTTACCTTTCGCTGTTTGAATATTGCAGGATATGGCCCGATGGACGCTGATGAGCGTGGCCGAACGGGACTGGCCGATATGGAAGTGGATGGGATGCTTGGCGTGATGAACCTGGTTGATGCGGTCCGTTCGCGTCTCGTTGCAACGAGCACAGGAAGTATGTCACGGGTCTCGGCTGTACCGGTGTCACCGTCCCCATCGGTTACACAAGTGACAGCACCACTCCCATTATCTCCTATACAGAATGCTCCAACTCCATCGGCTTCCTTCTCACAGCCGCCTGTTACTCCCCAGTCCGTCTCTGCTCCGGCGATGCCTGCGCCACCCTCTCAACCAGTACCATCTCAACCAACTCCGCCAGTTCAACCAACGAGAATGGCAGCTCCTGGGAATACGGCAGCAAGCACTAGTGAGCGAATTCGTGCGATCATCTATCCAAGCAGTCGCAGTTTCTCACCAATGCCAGAGGCGAATACAAATTGGGCACCTCATGGTCAACAGGTTCCTGTCACACCATTCTCACCTGGAAACTCAGGCTCAGTGTCTCAGGCTTCCCCTTCGGCTCCTTCAGCTTCTGCTGCTCCGCCACTGACTTCTGCTCCACCTGCGCAGCAGGGCAATAGTGAAGCTATGTTTCAGAATAGTCTACGTGTTGAGCAGACTCGAGGCACGCCGGGAGGTTCGGCAGCGACTATGCAACCAAAGCCAGCTGTGCCTGAGGCAGAATCGGGTCTGGCACAGTTATCGCGAATGTTACAGGAGCGCTATCCCTCTCTTGAAGAGGAGGTTGTATTTGAAGAGCGCCCAGATCGGCAGGAGCGGCAAGTTGATGCTGCAACCGTCAGTACGATGCCCTTGCGTGCATCACCAATTGAAGATATACCAATTGAGCGGGAGCCAGAACGCCGCCTGGAACGGCCTGATGCGATAGCCTATCCCAGCGCCAATCTTGTAACGCAACAGGCATCTCCAGCAATTGAACAAGAGCAGGAGCATCCTGGGCAGGTCAATGGAACAGCGGATGCGAACACCAATCTCACGCAGCAGGTATCGTCAGCAGTACCAACATCCTTAGCATCTCTGGCGTCACCGGCATCTCGCTCGGTTGAGCGAGAGCTGGAACAACGTCTGGAACCCTCCGATGTGACGGGAAATTCAAGTGCTAATCCTGTGCGCCAACCGTCTTCAATGGCCTGGGCGTCAACAGCAACACCAGCACCAATAAAGAGGACAACTCCACCTCCTGCTCAGACCGTAACAGGGCAAGAGAAAGGTACGTCCCCCCCTGCAGGCCAACTCCTTCAAAGTGAAGAGCAGGATGAGACTGAAAAGGATCGTGCACTTGTGCAGCAGGTGCAGGCTGTTCTGCAGAGGCAGGGTCCGATGCGCGGACGTTCGGAGAATGAAGCAAATGCGGCATCAGATAATACCTTGCTTGATATTGTGCAAAGTCTTCCACCGATGGCGGCACCGCCACCGCAGCAACAGGTACTCAGTGGGCGGGCAACTCGTTCATTAGGCAGTGTGCTACTTGAGGGTCATCTTGTCCCACAAGATCGCCTGGAGGTTGCCCAGAATATTCAGCGTATGCTCCGCGGTGTGGATATGAATTACCAGCTTGGTGAGATACTGCTTATGTTCAAGTTGCTCACGCACGATCAATTGCTGGCGGCAAGCCTGGTCAGCTACGGTATGATTACGACGGCGCAGATTCGGGCGCTCGGGCGTATCCGCCAGGAGTTACACTCGATTGGCCTGGAGTATGACCTGGAGAATCTGCTGATTCTGTTCAGGATACTAAGCCCTGAGCAACTGAGAGAGGTAAGGGCGAGCTGGTCGGGGTAAGCACCCGGCCTCGCCCCTATGATCCGCCACCGGTTTCCAAATACCTACCTCTGAAAGGCCTCTCCCACATGGCATCCACAAGGGATGCCACTACATTTCGCTAGCCCCACAGGGGCAGAGCCCCATAAGCGCGAACTTAGGACGAATTTCCAGGGCGGGGGCAAGCCCCGCCCCTCCTATACACGGGCCTGGCGGGCTGATCCGTGCTCTGGTAGGGGCGACCCTTGCGGTCGCCCTGGGTGGTGGGATCTGGCTAAAGTTCGCGCTTATGGGGCAGAGCCCCTGCACCCCGATTTATGAGGAGATTTCGGTTCCCTTCCTCTTGACACAAAGGCAAAAATCTTCTATAATTTGGATGAATAAATATTTATTCATCAAAAGGAGGCTTTGAGTATGCCGCGTTCGGAAGAAGCCAATCAGCGCATACGTGAAGAAAGGAGAGAGCAGATCCTTGATGCGTCGATTCCGGTGTTTGCGCGTAAAGGGCTGGCAGCCACCAAAATCGCAGATATTGCTGAGGCAAGCAACATTAGCCAGGGATTGATCTATCGCTACTTTGAAAATAAGGAAGACATCTTTGCT
>WNGR01007410.1_pt1 | contig 12081 bp, 8 predicted proteins | sample 5407581 | NCBI WGS metagenome assembly WNGR01 (sample SAMN13153383, study PRJNA577476) | soil metagenome | isolation source: 80 cm soil or saprolite under Garry oak tree replicate 2 | place: USA:California | collected 2016-06-15
TGTCGAAAAATTTCCCGCCATTTCGCTGCGCATCGTCGAGAGCTACAGCGGCCATCTCGTCGAATGGCTGCATCGAGGCGAGATGGATCTCGCCATCCTCTACGGCCGCTCGGCTGACCTGCATCTCAATGTGGAGAGCCTCGGCCGCGACCACATCGTCGCGGTCGGTCCGCGCGGCTGCGGGCTCGCACGCAAGAAGAGCGTCGAGATCGGCTGGCTGTTGCGGCAGCGGCTGGTGCTGCCCAGTCATTCGCACGGTCTCCGTGCGCTGATCGAGCATGCGGCGGCCCAGCGCAAGATCAAGCTCAACGTCCAGCTCGAGGCGGATTCCTTTCGCGTGCTGACGAGCCTCGTCGAGGAAGGTCTCGGCTTTGCGCTCCTGCCGCCCTCGTCGGTGCACGGCGAAATCGCGGACGGGCGGCTGGAAACCGCCGTTATCTCCAAGCCGATGACGCGCGAGCTCATTTTCGCTTCTCCGATCGACCACCCCGCCTCGACGGCCTCTCTCGCCATCACCGCACTCCTGCGCGACGAGGTCGCGGCCTGCCGCAAGGAAGGCCTGTGGGAGATCAAGTTAAGTTGAGTTAGATGCGCCCGTGTCCTAGAACAGCCGCGAGCCGTCTTGCCTTCGCATCTGGCGCGACCTGTCATGCCGAAATTTTATAGCTGGAGAGCATCCTCGACGGGATGGGGGTGAGAGGCGTGTGCTCTTGGCCTCACCCTCGGTGTCATTGCCCGCGAAGGCGGGCAATCCAGTATTCCAGAGGCCGCAGTGCTTGAGTCGAGAAGCCACGGCGTACTGGATGCCCCGCCTTCGCGGGGCATGACAGCGGGGCCTACCCCGGAATCCTGACCGGCAGCGACTCATATCCCTTGATGAAGCTCGAATAGATCCGCTTCGGTTCGCCGACCACCTCGATGCGGTCGAACCGCTTCAGCATCTCCTCCCAGACGATCTTGAGCTGGAGCTCGGCGAGCCGCATGCCGACGCAGCGGTGGATGCCGAAGCCGAAGGAGAGATGCGTGCGCGGACGCGGGCGGTCGATGATGAACTCCTCGGGACGGTCGATCACCTCTTCGTCGCGGTTGCCGGAGACGTACCACATCACGACGCGGTCGCCCGTCTTGATGTGCTTGCCGCCGATCTCGGTGTCCTGGAGCGCGGTGCGCCGCATATGCGCGAGCGGGGTCTGCCAACGGATCACCTCCGGCACCATGGTGTCGATCAGTTCCGGATTCTTCCGCAGCTTCTCGTATTGGTCCGGGTTCTCGTTCAACGCCAGCACCGAGCCGGTCATGGTGTTGCGCGTGGTGTCGTTGCCGCCGACGATGAGCAGGATGATGTTGCCCATGAGATTGTCGGGGTCCATGAAGCGCGTGGCGTCGCTATGCGCCATCAGTGACAAGAGATCGTTGCGCGGCGCGGAATTGACGCGCTCGTTCCACAGCTTCGACATGTAGGCGTAGCACTCGTCCATCTCGCGGCGGCGCTGCTCGGCCGACTCGACGATGCCGCTCTTGGGAAGCGCGGTCGCGACATCCGACCAGCGCGTCAGCTTGCGCCGCTCTTCCCAGGGGAAGTCGAACAGCGTTGCCAGCATCTGCGTCGTCAGCTCGATCGAGACGCGCTCGACGAAATTGAAGGTCTCATTGCGCGGCAGATTGTCCAGCACGGTCTGCGAGCGCTGGCGGATCAGCTTGGCCAGCTCGTCCAGATGCGTCGGCGTGAACATCGGCGACACCGTCTTGCGCTGTGACGAATGCCTGGGCTGGTCCATGGCGATGAAGCTCGGCCAGTCATAGCCCTCCGGCACGTCGCGGATCCCGATGCCGCCGAGCGTCGAGTCGGAGGAGAAGACGCCGTGATTGGTGTCGACATGCATGATGTCGTTGTATTTCACCACCGACCAGTAGGGCTCGATTGGCGCGTTGGTGCAGTAATGCACCGGCTCTTCCTTGCGCAGCCGCTCGAACCACGGCCACAGCGTGTCGTCCTGGAACAGCCTGGGCGCGCCGGGGTGGAATTGCGCCAGCGGCGTCGCGTAAGCCTCTTCGCGCGCTTTGCGCAAGCGTTCGGCCGTGTCGATCTTGACCGGAGTCTGAATGTTCATGGGTGGTAGCTCCAGTGTTTTGCTCTTCGCCTCTCCCCGCCTTGTCCGCCGAAGCCTTGGCGAAGGCGGAAAGCGGGGCGAGGGAGTTCTCACGCGTCACGCCGCAATCTTGACCGGCAGTGTTTCCAAACCCTTCACAAAGCTCGAATAGACGCGCTTCGGCTCGCCGACCACGTCGATATGGTCGAACCGCTTCAGGATCTCCTCCCAGATAATCTTGAGTTGGAGTTCGGCAAGCCGCAGGCCGACGCAGCGGTGGATGCCGAAGCCGAAGGAGAGATGCGTGCGCGGGCGGGCGCGGTCAATGATGAAATCGTAGGGCTTTTCGATTGCCTCCGCGTCGCGGTTGCCCGAGACGTACCACATCACGACCTTGTCACCCTTCTTGATCTGCTTGCCGCGGAACTCGAAGTCGGCGAGTGCAGTGCGGCGCATATGTGCGAGCGGCGTCTGCCAGCGAATCACCTCGGGCACGAAACTGTCGAGCAGCGCGGGGTTTTCGCGCAGCTTGCGATACTGTTCCGGATGCTGGCTCAGCGCGTAGATCGAGCCCGACATGGTGTTGCGGGTGGTGTCGTTGCCGCCGACGATCAAAAGGATGAGGTTGCCGAGGAAGTTCCTGGCATCCATGTCGCGTGTCGCGGCGCCGTGCGCCATCATCGAGAGCAGGTCGCTCTTCGGCGGCTGCTCGATCCGCTCCTTCCACAGCCGCGCGAAATAGCCCGCGCATTCGGTCAGCTCGGCCTGCCGCTCGTCTTCAGTTGCGACGAGACCGTCGGGGCCGGGGATGGTGGTGGCGATGTCCGACCAGCGCGTCAGCTTGCGGCGGTCCTCCCAGGGGAAATCAAAGAGCACCGCGAGCATCTGCGTGGTGAGCTCGATCGAGACCTTGTCGACCCAATCGAACACCTCACCGCGCGGCAGATTGTCGAGGCACTCGGCCGAGCGCTCGCGGATGCTGAGCGCGAGATTGTCCAGATGCGTCGGCGTGAACATCGGCGCGACGGTCTTGCGCTGCGCGGCGTGGCGCGGCGGATCCATCGAGATGAAGCTCTCGCGGCGCAGGTCGGGATCGATGTCGCGGATGGTGATGCCGCCCAGCGCGGAGGCCGAGGAGAACACCGCATGATTGGTCTCGATGTCCATGATGTCGTTGTAGCGCGTCACCGACCAGTACGGCCCGAACATCGAGTCCTTGCAGTAGTGCACGGGATCTTCGCGCCGCAGCCGGTCGAAATAGGGCCAGAACGTATCCGTCCTGAACAATTCGGGATCGCCCGGATCGAATTGCTCCAGCGGTAATGACGAGGCGCGCTCGCGGAGTGCGTCGAGTTTCGCCGTGGTCTCGATGGTCCCATGCATGACCGCTCTCCCTGACCTGAACCGCGCGATTTTCTTGAATTCTGCGCTGCGGTATTTGGGGTGCAATTACAGCTCGTTGTCTGCGTCGGAGCAAGGGAGAGTTTTGCCACATCCAACCTTTGCGGGCGAGGGGCCAAGCCTTTCCGAGCGTGACCTGCCGCACGGCGGCCGGCCTGGAATCATGTGAGAAATCGATCGAAACCGAGGTAAAATCGAACCCGGCCATCTTGGGGATCGACCAACCTCTGATCTATAGTTTGAGCGGACCAGGTCCGCATCTCGAGGTTGCTGCCGTGAATGATTTGCAATGGGCTCCCATCGGCCCGCCCCAACCGATCCCGCCGCCGCTGCCGCCCGCGCGGGTCGACTTCAGCGGCGATCGCAGCGAGTTTCGCAAACTGGTCACCAAGGGCGCGGCGCTCGAGCTCGTCACCTTCGGCTTCTACCGGTTCTGGCTTGTCACCGACATCCGCCGGCATTTGTGGTCGAACACCTCGATCGACGGTGACGCCGCGGAATATACCGGGCGCGCCAAGGAGCTGCTGGTTGGCTTCCTGTTCGCGCTCGCGATCCTGGTGCCGATCTATCTCGCCTATTTCCTGGTCGGCATCGAGTTCGAGCGCTGGAAGGGCTTTGCCTCGACGCCGCTGTTCATCAGCTTCTACGCCTTCGGCCAGTTCGCGATCTATCGGGCGCGGCGCTATCGTCTGACGCGCACGGTCTGGCGCGGTGTGCGGTTCTGGATGGATGGCTCGGGCTGGGCCTATTCGTTCCGCGCCATGCTGTGGGGCTTGCTGGTGTTCCTGACGCTGGGCCTGGCGCTGCCGTGGCGCGAGGCCTCGCTGGAACGCTACAAGATGCAGCACACGCATTTCGGCGATCTGCAAGGCGATTTCGAAGGCGACGGCTGGACGTTCTTCAAGCGCGGCTGGTGGCTGTGGCTGCTGACCCCGATCGCGATCATCATTTTTCCGCTCGCGCCGTTTGTCTATGCCGAGTTCAAGGCGCGCGAATGGCGCTGGTGGCTCGATGGCATCCGCATCGGCGGCGTAAGCCTCTCCTCGTCGCTGCCGCACAACGCGTTCTACGGTCTGTACTGGAAAGTGATCGGCTGGTGGACGCTGCTCTCGACCCTGTTCGGCCTCTACATCGCCGGCGCCACCATGCTCGTTGTCAAGCTGAGCGGCCTGTCGCCCGAGCAGGCGTTCGGACCCGATCACCCCGCCAAGAGCATCCCGTTGCTGGTGGCGATGGTGATCGGCTATTTCGCTCTCGCGTTGGCCGTCAACATCGTCATGCGCGTCTATCTCCAGCGCGATCTCTGGGTGAAGGTGCTGGAAACCGTCGAGGTGCATGACATCGCGGCGGCGACTGATGTGCGCGCCAGCGGCGAGCTCGCCAGCGCGCTCGGCGAAGGCTTTGCCGATGGACTCGATGTCGCGGGATTCTGAGCTGTGAGTGATATATCCGCCGAGGCCCCGGCGCAGTCGGCAAAGCCGACGGTCTTCTTCGATGGCGTATCGAGCCGCAGGCGGCAGGTGACACTGACGCTCGGTGATGCGCTCGATATCCTCGAAGAGGGCGGAACGCCGGTTCGCTGGGCCTATGCCGAGATCCGCCGTGCCGACAGTCCCGCCGGGATTTTACGCCTGGCTTCGACGTCCGCACCGCCGCTGGCGCGGCTCGAAATCCGCGACATTGCTATCGCGGCGGAGATCGTCGCGCGCTGTTTGCGGCTCGATGAGCACCTGACCACGCGCCGCGGTGTCGCCAAGATCGTCGGCTGGTCGGTTGCGGCCGCCGTCTCCATCGTCTGCGTCGTGCTGTTTGGCGTGCCGCTCGCCGCGGATCGCCTCGCGCCGCTGGTGCCGAAACCGATCGAGCGCCGCATTGGCGATGCGTCCGAGGTCCAGGTAAAGACCATCTTCGGCCGCTCAACTTGCAGCGACCCGGCCGGTCAGGCGGCCTTTTCCAAGCTGGTCAACCGCCTGCGCGACGCCGCCGGCCTCGACGACGACTCCATGACGGCAGGTGTGCTGCCGACCTCGGTGCCGAACGCCTTCGCGCTGCCGGGCGGCAAGGTCTTCCTGCTGAAAGGCCTGCTCGACAAGGCCGAAAATCCCGACGAGCTCGCGGGAATCCTTGCCCACGAGCTTGGCCATCTCAAGCATCACGACAACATGCGCGGCCTCATCTACAACGGCGGCACCTCGTTCCTGATTGGCTTGCTGTTCGGCGACGTCACCGGCTCATCCGCGGTGATCTTCGCCTCGCGCAGCGTGGTCGAAGCCTCCTATTCGCGCGAGGCCGAGACCAACGCCGACACATTTGCAATCGACATCATGCACGCGCTCGGCCGCTCGCCGAAGCCGGCGGCGGAATTGATGTTCCGTATCACCGGCAAGGAAGGTGGCGGCCTCACGTCGATCCTGGCGAGTCACCCGCTCACCGAGGACCGCCTCGCGCGCATGACGAGGGAAGACCGCCCCGCAAGCGGCCCGCCGCTTCTGACGGATACGGAATGGCAGGCGCTGAAGGGGATCTGCGGCAGCGGTAAGATCTAGGGCAAGTTGCCATCAGCAGGCTGCCTTGCGGGCAAGTCTGTTTGATCGGCAATCTGATCGAACGTATTCTAGTCTAGTGAAATTCCGTGAGGAATTCCGTCGTATCGAGCGGCTTCGGGATCGAGATCTTCACCATTCTTTCCGGATTTTGCCTCACGACGTACATATCGATGAGCTTTGCTCCGGAGAGGGATCGTTCTACCGTCGCGCCAGTCTTCATGTTGATCGCCGTCGCTCCGCAGTCCCGGAAGTCCACCGTGCCATAGTCCGGAAGCGGCATCGGGGTGGGATCGGGCGGGATCGCCGGTCTCTCCATCACCCATTCTGCTGTCGCTCCTGTGACCTTGAAGGGGAGTTCGCCTTTGGCCGGGGGCGGGGCGCTCTGAAAGAATTGTACGACGCGGCCGGTCGAAACGTTCGTGATCACGAACGACACCCCGGCGCGATCAGCGGCGACCTGCATGTAGCACATGATCAGATCGCCAGGATGAATCGTCGGTGCAGTGAGCTTGATGGGAAATGCCTGGCTTCCGAGGCCTCTGACCCACCACTGCCACCAGGCGAAAAAGGACCTTGTCGGGATGCCCATGTTCGGCTCGATATTTTGTGCCGTGCCAAACTGCGGAAGAGTCGACATGTAGTACCGACGCTGCCCGTCAAAACCGATCCATGTGGAGCTGAGATCCTTTTCGCCGGGCCTCGCGCCCGGCGGAAGGTTCGGCGTCGGAACCTGAAACTTCGCCCAAATCGTCGAAAATACAGTGCCGTCCCTGGGCGTGATGTAGGCGCCGGACCAATTGAGGCTGGTTTGCCGCCGCGGCGATTCCCAGAAAAATCCGCGAATCTGTGTCGCGACAGGAGGAAGTATCTCGAAATTGAATTGCTCGAATGCGAGCGACTTGGCGAACATATTTTGCCAGAACGCGTGTTCGGTCGGCTGAAATTTCGGATCCGGCCGCACCGGAAACCCGAACTTCTTCAGGTCTTCTTGCGACGCCTGTAACGGGTCGAACCCACCCGGAGGTGGAGTGCTCACTACCGAATCTCTGACGATCTTCCTCAGGGCACCTTCGTCCAATCGGGGGTGCAGCCCTTGCGCGCTACTCATTGCCATTCCCCCGCTGCGGCGGCAACAGCCTGATCGAACATTGGCACGGTGCCTGCTGTCAGGATGACGGTATCCATCAAATCCGCCAGCCTGGCACCGCCTGCGGAGTCCGCGGCGTAGTGCAGCCCGGCGATCTCGCGGTTTCGCGCGATCATGTCCGCCAGAACCGTCAAGTCAGCGCTCAATACGATCTGGTCGGCCGGAGGCATCGGCTTCGGCGTCGATGCCGTTGCGGCAAATATCCTGAGCATGCAGTTCTTCATCAAATGCGCCTGCGTGGAATGCCCGCTCGGCCAGGATGAGTGGCCGGGGACGGGGATAGGCGGCAGCAATGCGGGACAGATCTGCGATGGTCTGGGCAAGTCGTATTTGTCCTTGAAATACAATGCCGCAAACGATCCGATCAGACTGGCGATGTTCAATACGCGCCAGGTTTGCGGATGCGATCCCGGCCGGATCGTCAGCACAGCCAGGAAATCCGAGAAGAATTCGCCGTCCTGCGACAGGATGAGTCCCATGGCATCCGGCCGTTCGTCCCGAGCGGCGAGTACAAGGTCATCAATTTGGCCGTTGAAGTCGGCGACAAGAGCGTCCCGAATGCTTTTGAGCATCGGGTCCGCATCGACTGTCGCCGCCCAGCCGGGGACATTGGCTATCATCTGATGCAAGACGCGCCACGCATACCAGTTCGCCGACCATTGCCTGTTCCCGAAGGACGCCAGCGGGATTCGTCGCAGCGAGCCAAGGTCGCTCATCCCACCTGGGGCAAGCCTAGTGACGAATGGTAAGTCGACCCGGTCGGAGATGAACCAGCCAACGCCTCCGATGTTGCCGGTGTTTCCAGTGTTGCCTGTGTTGCCTGTGTTGCCCGTATTTCCGGTATTGCCTGTGTTACCTGTCATGACGTCTCCCTCTTTTCGAAAGTTGTCGCCAGCAGCACGCGTCAATCGGAAAGCCCCGCCGATCGGAGGTGCCCGAGCCAGGTTTCCAATGCAGCGCCGCGAAAAGGGCAGCGTCTCGCATAGGATGATATGCGAAAGTCCGGTTGAATTTGCAGGTAGCGATGCGCCGCCTGCGCGGCCTCTTCCTGACGGCCCAACGCGCCGAGCGTGACGATGAGAAGGCGCTGATTGAAACGGATGAGCTCGTTGCGGCTCACCGCGCTGCGCACCCATTCCAATGCCTGCTCGTAGTCGCCGTTCACGTAGTGAGCCTGCCCGAGTAGTCCCTCGTGCCAGAACGAACGGGCGTCGAGCGGCGAGAGCCGCACGCCCTGCTCACCTTGGCGCACGGCCGCGGGGCCATCACCCAGAAAGCCCGACGTCGCGCTTGCCATGGTCCAGGCCATGGCCGAACTTGGGCCGGCGGCAATCGCGCGCTCCAGCGCGATCTTCGCCTTATGAAAATCACCGAGCAAAAATGACTGGACGTGGCCGAACACCGCCAATGCGAATGCGTCGTCGCCGCCTTGTGCGATGGCCTCCGTCGCATATTTGGCGCCAGCGATGGCGTCGCTGTCCGGATCCGGCGATCCAATCTCTCCGATCCGGAACACGTACCAGAGAGCGACATAGGAATAGGCCAGAGCGTAGCTGGGATCGTGCGATATCGCCTGCTCGAGCAGGCCTCGGGCCTTCGAAAACGAATCGTAGTCCATTCGGTACAACAGGTCGAATGCCTGCAGCACGAGTTCGTAAGCGGTCAGATTCTGGGGATGCTTGCGCATCGCCCGTATCAACTCCCGCTCACGCACCTGCGGCGCGATCTGTCTTACAACACTGATGGCAATCCGATCCTGAAGAGCAAACAGTTCGTCGGGGTCGCCTTCGTGCAAATCCGAACGAATGACCTCTCCGGATTCGGCATCACTGAGTTCGGTCACGATACGGACAGCCGCCACCGTCCGTTGTACCCCTCCATAGAGCACGTAACGAACGCCGAGCTGACGGCCGATCTCACGCACGTCAATATTGCGGCCGCCAAAGCCAAGGCTGGCCCCTCGCGATACGACGAAGAGCTCCTTGAGCCCGGCTAGGCCGCGGATGATGTCGTCAACAACGCCATCCGCGAAATAGCTCTCGTCCGGGTTGGACAAATTCATTCGGAAAGGCAGAACGGCAATGGACGGGCGCGGCTCCTGGCCCGCAAGAGCTTCCCCGACAAGCTTCGGGGGTTGCTTGGGCGGGTGGAGCGCATACACACGGACCGGTCGACCCATATTGCGAAGATGCAGATCGCCGAGGTCTATGACGTTGACGTCGAAATCCTTGCCGAGCTGCTCCGCAATTGCGCCCGAAACGACGATGCCGCCCGCCTGCGCATAGGTTTGAAGACGTGCCGCGATGTTTACGCCCTCGCCATAGACGTCATCTTTCTCCACGATGATGTCCGCAGCATTCAACCCCATGCGAAAGCTGATGCGCTGGTCCGCAGGCATCCCCGCAGTATTCGCGGCCACCGATTCCTGCAGCGAAAGGGCGCAGCGCGTCGCATCTCGCGCAGTATCGAAGGTTGCCAGGAAACCATCGCCGGTATTCTTGACGATCCTTCCACGAAGCGCCGCAACACCGGGGTCGAGGACCTCCGAACGCAACTGCATGAGCCGCGTGTGAGTGTCTATCTCGTGCGCCTCCATCAATCGGGTATACCCAACCACGTCGGCTGCGAGGACTGCCGCTAGGCGTCGATGAACTCCCGGCACGGATGGGGTCATATGACTGATACTTCTATATAATTCTATGAATGCGTCCGAAAAATCGAGAACAATGGGCTGCCGGCCTCGCGAAGGATACCTTCATCGCGGTCGCAAAGGAAGGGCATCACAATCTGAGCGTATTGTGGCGATTGAAGGTTCGCCACGCGTGCATGATCAAGGAGGACACGCCTGTAAGTTGTCTGCCGCTGCAGACGGAGAGGGTCGGCGTGGCGGATTGCCGCGTCGGTCATCGCGGCACTCGCTGATCTCCAAGTCTTATCTCGTCCCGTACGCGCGGTCGCCGGCGTCGCCGAGGCCCGGCAAAATAAAGCCGTTCTCGTCGAGGCCTTCATCCACCGCGGCCGTCCAGATCGGCACGTCCGGATGCAGCCCGCGCAGCCGTTCAAGTCCTTCAGGCGCGGCGATCAGGCAGGCCAGGCGAATATCCTTGGCGCCGCGCTCCTTCAGCCGGTCGATCGCAGCTACGGCCGTGTTGGCGGTGGCGACCACAGGCGTCACCACGATCGCAAGCCGCTCGCCGAGATCGGACGGCGATTTGAAGAAATACTCGACCGCGGCAAAACTGTGCGGCTCGCGGTAGAGGCCGATATGCGCGACACGCGCGGTCGGGACCAGGTCCATCATGCCGTCGACGAAGGTGGTGCCCGCGCGCAGCATCGGCACGAACACCAGCTTCTTGCCAGCGATCTTGGCCGAATGCATCCGCGCCAGCGGCGTGTCGACCACGACGTCGGCGAGCGGCAGGTCGCGCGTCACCTCGTAGCACAGCAGCATGCCGATCTCCTTGATCAGCTCGCGGAACGATTTTGTCGAGATCGATTTGTCCCGCACCAGGGTCAGCTTGTGCTGGACCAGCGGATGATCGACGATCGTGACGCCTTCCATGATCGGATGCTCCTGAAATTGATCGACGCGCAATGCGATACGTTTGGGATCACACGCTAGAAAACGGTCCCGTCGCTGATCACCTTGAGCGGCGGCGCGCCGTCGGGGCGGCGCGCGAAGGCAATGGCGCGGCCTGCCGCCCAGGTGCCGCCTTCCAGAATGCTGGCGAGCGGCAAGGACTCTGGCGTGCGGCCGAGCTTTGCGCGGACGCTGCCTGCCAGGCGATCCAGCAGCGCGACGGTCAGCGCACGCCACTCGACGACGAGCAGCGAGTCCACAGCGTGCGCGCGCGCGGCATCGGCGGTATCGCGCAGGCGAAGCACCTCGTGATCGACGAACAGGCCGCCATTGCGGTATTCGGCAAGCCCGGTCAGGCCGTCGATCTCGGTCACCTCCAGGCCGGCGCGCTGGAGCGGCTCGATCAGCGAATAGCTCAGCCATTGCGACAGCTTGTGCAGGGGCACGAGGCCCGCGGTCGCATCGTCAGCCTTGATCGCCGGATGCCGCCAGCAATCGCCGAGCGGAATCCCTGCGAGCTCGAGCCGCGACGGCCAGATCGGCCCGAGCTGGTCCAGCACCGCGGACAGGATGGCGGGTGCGGCGATGGCGCCGCCCGTCGCACTCGCCGCGATGTGATCGAACAGCCCGCCCGGCCGCGGCGTGTCGTGCAGTCCGAAAATCTTTGGCCGGTCCGCAACCTGTTTGCCCAGACGCCGGAGCAGATCCGTGCGTCCCTCAAGGCCGAGCAACTGATTGGCTTCGCTGACCTGAAACGCCGCGGTCAGCGCGGCGAGCGGCAGTTTTGCGAGCACATCCGCGTCGACCCTGAAAGGCTCACGCCCATCTCCGGAGAAGAGGCCGTTCGCGAACATGTCGAGACTCGCGATCGCAAGCCCCTCGGATCGGCCGATGCCTTCGCCTGTCACGGCGTCCCGGTAGCGCCAGGCAGCACCGGCGCCGGCATCGAGCAGCACGCTGACGATCGCGAGGTCGAACTCCGCGCGCGCCCGCGTCGCGCGATCGGGCCATGACGCGGCGTCCGCAAGCCGCGCCCAGCGATCGACGCCGCCAAGCACAAAGTGCCGCCACCGCGCGTGGAAGGGAATGTCCAGCGTCGGATAGGCCTTGCGCGTGACCGCGACCACGGCGTCCGCAACGCCATCCATGCGATCGAGATCGACCGTGAAATGCGTGAGCCCACCGCTGAGGCCGATCTCGAGCATCTCGCCGGCACGCGCGCGAACCGCTGCTGCACTGAGCAGAGAGCGGGCCTGCAATTCTGAAGCGTCCGCCATCACTTGATCAGTATTTTTCCAGCGAACGCCCGACCACGCC
>WNGR01020987.1_pt1 | contig 12081 bp, 15 predicted proteins | sample 5407581 | NCBI WGS metagenome assembly WNGR01 (sample SAMN13153383, study PRJNA577476) | soil metagenome | isolation source: 80 cm soil or saprolite under Garry oak tree replicate 2 | place: USA:California | collected 2016-06-15
AGCGTCCATTGACCCCTATTTGCAGTTGAGAGCTACTGTGTACCTAACTTTGATTCTCCCTCGGTTTTTGCGCGGATTCTCGATAAAGATAAGGTATTGCAACGCGTCGTCATGATGTGACGTTGACCACTGACCCTTATTGACTGTAGGGTGGTCACTTTTCAATCTCACCGAAGGGCACCTTTACTACCAAGCAGAATTATCTTCCCAGTTCAAATGTTGTATCTTCTGTGCCACTTGCATAGTCACGTATTCGTATTGATGCGTCGTCCGTGTTTATCCAGGTTTTGCAGACCAAGTACTTCCATTCTGCCGTTCGTCGCGTAGCGGCTTTAACGTTGTTCCGACTATAGGTTTCTCAATGAAGAGGGTGTCATCGGTGTCGCCGGTAGGTGTCGTGGATGTAAGCGAGGCAAGATCAAGCTGAGAAGACCGGGAATTCTCTAGATTTCCTTCCTCGTAACCCGGCCGCTGCCGCGCACCACTGCGCGTCGAATGTGCGCCTGCCTTCAACTATGCGCTCGCTGAGCACCGCACCTTGCTCGTTCCTGACGATTCGATCCTTGCCATTGGCGAGGACGCCCCAATCAAACAGAAGAAGGCTCTTTTCGAGTCAGATGATCTTAGTCTTGATCTTCGTTTCGTTGCAGAATCCGTTATCGATGGCGTCCCATCGCCTTCTGTTGAATTTCAAACCCTCGACCTGAGGTCCTGTGGCCATAAAGGGATTAGCGTCAGTGCTGATTTGGACTTGGTGGAAGGCCAGGTTGTTACTTTTGTGCTGCGTACTCTGCCAAAGGCGACAGAGGAGCAGCACACTTCCAACCCCACTAATAACAAGACCCAAGAGTTGGGAGTCTCGCCTGATCGTGAGTTCTGTCGCCGTCAAGCCAAACGTTGCGCTACTAAGTATGGAATATCAGAACTTCCAAGCGGCGTCGACCACCTCCACAACAGAGCGGACCCGTTCCTCACCCCAGTATGTTATTTTTTGTCCTGTGTGCTGCTTGAGTACCGCTAATGCTCCTGAAGGGCCTTCTTCACGACCTGTTACGAGGTACCAATGATTACTGGAATGCGTGGATCCGCAGGTCTACCTATGATGGCTCTTGGAAAGAGGCTGTTCACCGCAGCGCGCTCGCTCTGAAGCTTCTCATTTATGAACCGACAGGTTCGGTTATGATGCCCGATATTGATTGCGATCTTACAACTCGTTTGCAGGTGCTGTGGTTGCTAGCCCAACCTTCAGTCTACCCGAATTCATTGGTGGGACAAGAAACTGGTGCATCCTGCTATTTCTTGTCTTGCTCCAACTCTTCAACCAGATTTGATATAGGGATTACAGAGCGTCATGGATTCGCGACGCCTCCTTCACGCTCTATGCATTGATTCGTCTCGGATTCACGCACGAGGCAGATTGTAAGCGCACTGCTGATTTTTCATAACTTTGGCCTAAGTGTTCTTTCTCCCGCAGCGTACATGGAATTTATATACAATAGATTGAAAGACAAAAACCCTGACGGCTCGCTACAGATAATGTATACCATCCACGGTCAGCTAACCCCGTAACCCCATCGAATCACTGACTGACGATTGACTATCCTTCTCGTTCCAGGGGAGAAGATCTTCCCCGAGAAGGAGCTCACACACTTAGACGGGCATAAGGGCTCAAAGCCCGTTAGGATTGGGAACGGTGCTATCGACCATATTCAGCTAGTGAGAACAAACCATAATCTGTCTGACAAGGCTGATTTTGCAAATCTTCAGGACATCTATGGCGAATTGTGCGATAAGCCACTATTACCCTTTGTAGACAAACTAATCGACATCTCTCTAGGTTGGATTGTATCTATCTCGCCCAAAAGGTGAGTATCTACCCCAACACACCGCCATTTCGATTCTCAACGTCTGAAGTTCGGTAAACCACTGGCAAGTCAATCCTAGATACATTTGGGATTCAACTAACGCGCCAACCTCCGCTAGTCATATGAAATATGGTCGGTCATCCCTGCGCGTCGCCTAGTTATTGCTCTCACACATTTGAATTTCGCATGCCAGGGTCGCGGTTCGAGACCTGTACGTGCTCTTTACACGGTCGTTCGGAGACATCCTGAAATAATGGTGCCGTCAATCAGAGTGGACTGTATGTTTCTATGGTCACGCGTACATCTACTATTAACCGACGTTGTCGACAGTCGTTGTTGCCCACTGCCATGAACCGGATTTGTGCGTGCTACGCTTTCGGCATTCTCCTCCCTAATCGTGGTTTTAACGACTACCCATTCTGACCGGCTGTCTAGATCCATTTGGTCAGTCCGTGGAAGAGAAGATGTTAGCGATGCCCTTACTAGTAATGACGTTCATGGCAGGGAGGTACGGAACAAGAAGAGACATTTCACGGTGAGTGGTGTACCTTTGCTTCGGCCTGCCCTCGCTGAAGGTTCCTGCTTTACAGTATTCCAAGGTACGCAATCTAAATCTAGATCGAACAAAGTTGATGATGAGCGGCTAGATTATGATGTGGTACGTACTACACCCTTGCAGCAACGAGCACACTGTCTTCATTAACACCGGGTAAGGGTGGCAATTGACCGAGGTCCGTGCGTAGTCATCGACTAGATCGACGTTTTCTCACTCCTTACCAGGCCTCCGCCTTGCCGATAAGCGCTCGCTCCCCTGCCCCCGGCGCACTCGGTGGCTAGAGGCTCGCGACGACTTATACGAGCAGATAATGCAGAAAGCATGGAACCCTGAGAAGAAGTTCTTTGCACAAAGCTTTGACGAAGTTAACATCTTGGATTCCGCTGTGCTCATCATGCCTCTCGTGTTTTTCTCCACGGCGGTAAGTCAGTGCTCGTGGACCTACTCATAGACTTGACCTGCCGTCTTGAAAGTCTGATCCGCGCTTCCGGAGCACGCTGGACGCTATCTTGAAAAGTCCTGAGCGCGGTGGTCTCACGGCAAACGTAAGCCGAGTGTTGGGTACAGCACCAAAGCCCCAGCTCTCAGCACCTTCCGTATAGAATCTTGTCTACCGTTACAACACATTCGAGTCGGATGACGGTGTCGGTGGAGAGGAAGGCACTTTCTGCCTGTGCACTCTATGGTCAGTAAGCTCCAACTTAATGAGGTGTAGGTGATGACCATGCTCCGTGCGCAGGTGCATCGAAGCCTTGACTCGTGCGGGGGAATTCGACAAGGCCGCTCTACAGCGGGCAATCAGAATGTTTGAAGTATGTCAAATGAGGCTACAATGATGGCTCCGAGGCTCATTTGGGACAGGATTTTTTGCAATATACCAACCACGTTGGATTGTGCACTGAGGAAATCTCTCCGGCGGGCGAAGGGTGAGTTATATCTCTCGTAAGGTCGGTGTCAGCGCTATGACCTCCACTCGTAGTCTTGGCAATGCTGTGCAAGGCTTCACGTACGTAGAACGTCCGTAGTCTCTACTTGATAATCGGCTGAAGGACTTCGTCTAGACACGTCACGCTTATCTCGGCCGCATTCAATCTCTCCAGGACTATGAAAAGGGGAAGGTTCTGAGTAGCGAAGTGGGGTGAACAGAAATGGAGTTCTTGACAGGTTTCTTGTATGAATGGGGTAGCGACTGAGGGCGTCCTGCAGATCTTACGAGTGAAGTACATTGTACGAGTGATGCGATCAACAAGATATTGTGTAGAAGCCTATAATGTGCATCTGAATTGTCTAGAGTAACCGGAGATGTCCCGTTACTTGGTTTACCAATTCTACTGGCGCTACAGGGGAACGGATCGAAAGTGAGTGAGAGTATCTCATCACTCGTAGCTGGGGACACACCGGGTCCGATACCAAGAACGGTCCTGGAGCCGGCCTCGACTTGTGTCCTTCCCCTAATACAGACGCAACGTGAGATCTTTGCGGACAAAGATACGCCCGTGCTTACGCATCCTGGATTGAACGCGCGCAAAGATTTAAGCTTTTCGCGATAGCTTCTAGTTCAAGGATCTCTTCCTCTGAAGACGCTTTCAGAGCAATCTTGGCCTGTCTGTACGATGCCGAAAGTAAAACGATGGGAAGAGCAGGCAGGCTGGGAGAGTTGAGTTACCCTGTTACTTCCCAATGGCGCACTAGCTTGCGTTAAAAATCTCAGCGACGGCTGACCCCACCGCAGAGGGCGGTATCGGGCTCACCTTAGGATTATTTTTCATCAGCGCCTTGTAACAGGCTAGCGTCGCATGTCTGTTCCATGCCAAGGAGGTAAGGTATTTCCGACGTCAAGGATGATGAGTGCCGACGAGAAGTAGGGACGTACCCGCACTGAGCAGCAATCTTGCCGGGCGACATATTGAGGTCTGTTCTCACCACAAGCACCTTATTGTTTGGCGGCTGGCGTCGGTAAAGGATGCTCATGAACGCGTAGAAAGACTGGAAAGGCGCACGAGTTTACAGGGCTGAAGGAACCCGGCCGACACCGTGGATAGATCGCCATCGGCAGCGGCGTCTTCGTCGTCACTAGAGTCATGCGCGTCTCGTTCTTTTGGGTTTGGGACCGCCGGTGGTGGTGGCTCAACTTGACCACGACTCTTTCTTTCGCGCTGTGCTGACCCGTACAGGAAGCCAACGGTGGCAGATGCAACTGAGATTGTCACCGCAAGAGCATCTGTGTTCCAAATGTCACTGATGAGGAATCCGCAACTGCAAAGGTTGATATACCAACAGAGTGACGGTTTTTCCATGACTGGTTGTGCCAGTGGAAGGCGAGTGCAGCGAGCTTACGTACACACGCAGCTTTTTCTCGATCGACTCGGTCCGCTTCTGTCTCTCTACAGGCCGTGGTTTCGAAAATCAATAGCGCTGCACACGCATCTTCCTCTTTAGAACGGCCAACGATGTCTAATGCAGAAACTACACCTACGACATCACTGCACGATATCGTTGTTGGCCAGAAGACTTTCTCAGAGCTGGAGCTTTCAGGACCTACTCTGCAAGGCCTTGAAGAGATGGGCTTCAAGACAATGACACCAGTTCAGGAAAAGTCGATACCTCCTCTGCTAGCGGGAAAGGACGTGCTCGGTGCGGCGCGTACGGGGTCGGGAAAAACGTTGGCGTTCTTAATCCCTTTCAGGGACAGGAATTATCATCGTCTCACCCACAAGAGAACTTGCCCTACAGATATTTGGTGTAGCAAAAGACTTGATGACACACCATTCGCAAACCTTTGGAATCGTAATGGGGGGTGCGAACCGAAGAGCGGAGGTCGATAAGCTGGTGAAGGGTGTCAACCTGGTAGTGGCAACACCAGGACGGTTATTGGACCACTTGGAGGTACGCAGACTAGGTTCCGATAATGTCACCGTGGACTGAGTGCGCCTGTCAGAATACCAAAGGATTCGTCTTCCGGAATTTGAGGGCTCTCGTCATTGACGAGGCAGATCGCATATTGGAGATCGGATTTGAAGAGGAAATGAAACGAATCATCTCCATCCTGCCAAACGGTGTGTCCCTTGATGTCGTCGTGCCCGCACAGACAACCCTGAAAGGGGAGCATAGAAAACCGCCAGTCTATGCTTTTTTCGGCGACGCAAACGACCAAGGTACAGGATCTGGTCCGAATATCGTTACGACCGGGTCCCATCCACATAGACGTGGATGGTGCCGAACAGACGAGTACGGTGACGACATTATCCCAGGGTTACGTTGTCTGCCCGTCAGATCGACGTTTCCTTCTCCTATTCACATTCCTAAAAAAGAACCTCAAAAAGAAGATCGTCGTGTTTTTCTCCAGCTGCAACTCGGTCAAGTACCATGGCGAATTGCTGAATTATATCGATATCCCCGTCCTTGACCTTCACGTGTGTGCGCGCGCTCGACACTATCTGGACATTCTAACCCCACCCGCTTCATGTAGGGTAAACAAAAACAACAGAAGCGCACGAACACATTTTTCGAATTCTGCAATGCAGAATCCGGCATCCTACTTTGTACCGATGTGGCTGCACGGGGTCTAGACATCCCCCGTGTTGACTGGATTGTGCAATTTGACCCCCCGGATGACCCGCGCGACTATATACATCGCGTAGGGAGAACAGCCCGCGCTGGGAAAGCTGGGAAGAGCTTGCTTTTCTTGTTGGAGAGCGAGCTCGGTTTCTTAAGGTTTCTAAAAGAAGCCAAGGTGCCGCTTAACGAGTTCACATTCCCAGCAGATCGGATAGCGAATGTCCAGTCTCAGGTAAGATATTCTTTACAAGTACTTTGCTAGGGCAACAGACGCTGAGACTGCCGTAGCTAGAGAAACTACTGCAAAAGAATTACTTCTTGCACCAATCTGCCAAGGACGGCTACCGTGCCTATCTTCAGTCATATGCGTCTTACTCTCTGAAAAAGATATTCGACGTGAACAAACTCGATCTCGCCAAGGTTGGGAAAGCATTCGGGTTTGCTGTTCCTCCACGAGTGAACATAAGCATCGGTGGAGGGAAAAGCGGCAAACGAAAAAGGGAGGACGAGAGTGAGGACGAAGAGGATGGCGAATCGGAGCGGAAAGAACCAGCACGTGGGGGAAATGGGAGCAAGGAACGAGAACGCCGGATTGAGAGATTGGGGAAGCGAAAAGTTGAGAAGGAAGTGTTCCGAAATCGAAAGAAGTCAAATTGGGCCCGATGACATTAATGTTATGTAATCAACACGCCATGCCATTACCATACGTCGAACCAACAACCAACCCTCACTTGCCATCTCACTCGAATTACTACCTTCTCTCCCAACAGTCTTCTTCGCTCTGCTAATTCGATCTTATTCATGGCTACCACTCAGGTCTGTTTTTTTGGTTTCTTCTCCATCTATCTCCTATTTTCCGCGTGCTCATCGTCTCCTTTTTTTTTTTGGCGTGACAGCACTACGTCTGGGCTGGAGGACACATCATCCTCTTGATTTCTGCCTTGAGGTACATCCTGGCCTGGGCCGCTTTTAAGGCGCCCTCGCCCTGGTGGTATAAGGGTTCGACTTTTAGCTCTACTCTCGTGCTTGAGCTCCCCTGATCGTGACGTGTCTAGCGAGCTACGCCGGGGCACTCGTCAGTTATTCAATCGTCTGTCAGTAAGTAACCCTCTTCTCGGACGATCAATGACCTAGATAATAACCCCTACGAATAGAAAATCGCTTGGTGTGAGTAGCTCAGCGATGGATACTTTCTTCACTGAATCTCACAGCATGGCAGTCCCCGCAGCCAAATACCGCGTGGGTCCAACGTGCCCTCGCCGATGAAGTGAGCACAAATACCTTGCCTTGTCGTTACGTACACTGACGCCCTCTCGTAGAATGTACAATATCTCATCCTCGCCTTCTTTTGGTTCACCTCGAAGCCTATTGCTCGTAAGTTGCCCCCTGACCCTTAACGAGTACTCGACCATTGCTCACAACCGCCTCAGTTTCCCTCTTTCCCTACACCATCTTCTCGCTTTTCCACGCGCTGACGTTCACTCGTACGACTCTGATGCCTCAAATTCTACAACCCGGACCACCAGCCACAGCAGGTGGTGCGCCCACCCCTCACCCCCTCTCGAAGAAGCTTCAAGTCTGGGTTAGATGTAAGTTCAGTTTTGTTGGTCAACCGGATAGTCTTCTTACCGTGCTCCAGCCAACTACGACCACGCCATGAGGGTAGTGGCTTACACGGAGGTCCTCATCCTCATTCGCGTCATTGTCGGCGCTATCATGTTCCGCAACTCGTTCCTTACGCCGATCATCTACGTGCATTTCGTCCGCATGCGATTCTTCCAGTCGACGTTCACCAGGGAGGCCATCGTCTATGTCACAGCCAAGATTGACGGATATGCTAATAGGCCCGATGTGCCACCGATTGTTAAGCAAGGCTGGGTGACTCTGCAAAGCCTGATTGGGCGGTGGACCGGCACGACTTTGAATGCGCCAGCTGCCCAGGCTCCACCTGCTGCTGGGGCCCGATAAGTTGAACACGGTTGGATAGGCGGCGGGTAATCTAGGTTATTCCGGGTCTCTACTGAACGGTGATGATATTGTGATCATACACTGCTAGTCGAATAATCTACTTGACCGGCTTTTTTTGTTTCTCATTGCGTCTAGATTTCTGTATATATCCGCATCGTAGTACTTGTGACGTCACTCGTGCTCGTGGGGTGAAGTCCTCTGACGATATTTAATGATTTCTGTCCTGTTGCTGTAATGATCTCGAATTGCCATCCCGTTATCGTTCCGACTGCCCACCGCTCGATTTGTAGAGGTGCTTGCAAGTGTTATATAGGCACGTGGGCCCAATTTGGGCAAGACTGAGGAACCCGAACGGACGAAATTGAGAAGCACAGCCATGTCACGTATTCCAGTGCCCTCACATACCCGTACCCTCCAAGAGCCTATCTCCTTTCCACAAGAACGCGCCGTTTCACCCGTGCCATCGCCTCGTCATAATTCTGTTCATACTGCTTCCATGTCATCACTCTCAGGTCACGCTAGCCCTGGAGGCGGAAAGAAGTTATCCAAGAGGGCCCTTGGTGATGAGGTCTGTGTTGACACCTTTTTCTCTTCTTGCAATCTAGTCTAGAGTGTTCGAGTGTTTCTTCGTGTTCCCACCTGCAATTTTGCGTATCTCCGGGCTAACTTTGCTAATGACAGGCTTTGCGCAAGAGGATCGAGAATGAACTGTCTCGAAAGCGCACCGTTTCAACTACTCAGCAGGCTGGTCGCAGACGTGCAGGCAAACCCAACGTAGCTAAGGGCACAGTGGCGGCCCTTAAGCCCAGTCCTGCGCTTACCGTTCCGGACACTATCACCGTCGCGGAAGCAAGTCAACTTTGTGCAGCGAAGAGGACCGACTGCGTCCTCGTCGTTGATGATGAAGAAGGACTCAGCGGTATATTCACCGCCAAGGACCTGGCGTATCGGGTGCGCTCACGAAAGTCTTTCCCTCTTCGGTTTAGTTATCTGACATGTCCTCACAAGGTCACTGCTGAGGGTATTGACCCCCACACAACCCCAGTCAGCCAGGTGATGACCCGCAATCCTATGGTGACGCGGGACACCACCAGCGCAACTGAGGCTCTACAACTCATGGTAGAAAGACACTTTAGGCATTTGGTATGCTTTCTTTGTGCCTGTCCCCATTCGCACGCCTCACACCTGTCACCTTAGCCCGTCTGCAACGAAGATGGTAACGTCGTTGGCTTACTTGATATCACCAAAGTCTTCCACGAAGCTCTGGACAAGGTTGAGCGCAGTTCATCCGCGTCTGAGAAGCTCTATAGCGCACTCGCTGGCGTCCAGAGCGAGCTTGGCGCAGGGCTTGGCGCAAACCCACAGACTGCAGCCATGCTCGCCTACGTCGAAGCATTACGCGAGAAAACTGCCTTGCCTGATCTTACGACCATCATGGACTCGCGTACCCAGCCTGCCGTGGTCGGCCCAAGAGCAACCGTTCGAGATGTCGCACGCCTCATGCGTGAGCGTAGGACAACCGCGGTCTGTGTCATGGAGCCGACAAGCACTCCGAGCTCTCATTCCAGGATTGCCGGCATCTTCACCAGCAAAGACGTTGTTCTGCGCGTCATCGCCGCTGGTTTGGATGCCAGCATGTGCAGTGTCGTGCGCGTCATGACCCCGCATCCCGATACGGCACCCCCAACGACGACTATTCATGATGCTCTCAAGAAAATGCACAGTGCGTACCATTTTGTTTTTGTTTCTGAATCTCCCGTGTGTTTATAAAGCCATTGTTCCTCAGATGGCCATTACTTGAATTTGCCTGTTGTCGAGGAGGATGGCCGACTAGTTGCCATAGTTGACGTTCTGAAACTGACCTACGCAACTCTCGAGCAAGTACGTTCTAACCTATGTTGTTTGGGGTTTCTATACCTACATGGTCCTCTCTCAGATGAACCATATGACAACTGAGGCGACCGGTGAGACTGCCCAAGACGCAGAAGGGGGCCCTATGTGGGGTCGCTTCTTTGACTCTATTGGCGGTCACGACGAAACCGAGTCGGCGTATTCAGGCTCCCACATGCCAGCAGACGCACAGAATTCTTTCAGCGTCTCGCACCTCCAGCTGTCCCCACACTCCGAGGTCCACCCCAATGACTCAGCTTCTGTCGCCGACGATGCGTCAGCGTTGGGTTATGGTGGACATAAAGTCGTTGGAAATATCCCCTCCATTACGGGTTTGGCTATCCCTGTTGATGATGGCACCTACGTTTTCAAGTTCCGCACCCCGAGTGGAAACACCCACCGATTTCAGGCGCGGAAGGACGATATTGAAAATTTACGGGACATCGTCTCCGGAAAACTGACCGCCGACCCATTCTTCACCGAATTCAAACATATAAACGCGGACGATCCCATTCCAGACCCCCTCGATTTCAAGTTGGCCTATACAGATGCTGATGGAGACACGGTGCTTATGACGTCTGATAGCGATGTTACGGATGCTGTGAAGATCGCGCGTGGTGGCGGGGTTGACCGCGTGGTTCTCATCGTGCAAGGTGGACGAGGCTGGGCCGACGTTGGTGCGGGCAAGAGCGAAGACAAGCCAGCGGCTGCTACCCAGAATGAATCTAAGGAGGTCGAAAAGAGTGAAGCGACGCTTCCTTACACCGCCCAATCTACCCCAGGGCATGGTTCGCCGACAGAGACAGACGAGGTCTTTGGCATTCCAAGGGACTTGTTACTGCCAGCGAGCATCGGTGCGCTCGCCGTCGTGATTATCGGAATATTCACCGTCTCCCGCTTCACGAGGGATTAGACACCAATTTGGAATCAGGCCAGAATGTGTAGATTGTGGTTCCTCCTGCTTTGATCTTTCCACGTCTCGCGTTTTGTGCCCACCCTTTTTTTTTAATCGCTGTCGTGCATATTTGGATACCTTGATCGCTGCATGCGTCCGCTCTTTTTATGTTCCCTAGCTCGCACTCCCGATACAGTAGACGACTTTGAACGATAAAAGTTGATTTTCTAATGATATTGCTCGCACGTGACTCGTGTCGCCATTACGGGAACTGGGTTTGACCAGGATATGCGCACCATCCGCTGCCAAGAGCATGGCCAAAGCTGAACGCGATGACGCTCTCAACACGCTGGTATGCAACTTCCCTCTGCTATGCGAGAGAGAACAGATATCTCATCATGAACAGGCGTCAAGATTGTTCGCTGCAATGCTAGACGACATCGTGGTCGATGTCGCGATGCAATCGCACCAGGAAGTGGCGCGGAGTAGGAGGAAGTGTGATGTCTGTTACACACAGTGCGTGTTCCCAGCCCAGATGACTTGCTTTTTATGGCTCGCTCGTCGCTGACTGACATTCGACTCGTAGTTGCAGACAAGGTGACGTCTCCCTTCCCCGTGCTGCTTAGGCAACCTAGACATAACGGATCGACGCGCGTTCAAATTAGTGCACACACCCGTTTCCTTCAACGCAGCTGCCGCCGGCGCATCGCAGAGCACGTTGCCCGGCTCTGCGGAGACCCCAGCGGCTTCCGGCACGCCCAACAGCGGCGTGAACAAGAACGGCACTGTGGTTTTGGACTGTGTCGGTTGCGGACGTCCCGTGCGTGTGCTCTAAAATACTTTCTCTCGTTCGACTGACGTGACGCACCATTCGGCATTTCTGTTTTTTTTTGGGTTTTTGGGTGCAGACACCCTCTAACCGCTATGCAATTCACTTGAGTGGTTGCATCAGTGATGGCGTGGGTACGCGCAGAGCAGCTGTCCGGAACGCGACGTCCAAATCAAAGTATGTGTCTCGTTTTTTTTCTTTGCGATTGAGTCGAACTAACGCGGGGCGCAGGATCGGGTCGGATGCGGGACGCTCCGCGTCGCCATACCCAGGCTCAGAGAACGGAAACGTTTCTGATCACTATGCGCCGCCACCCCCACCAGGACCGAAAAAGAAGGGGAGACCACCGAAAAATAAACCTAAAGGTGCGCCGAGTGCAGCCTGTCTCGGCGCGTAAACTTAAGGTGCAAACGGACATGTATTTAAAGCTCCCGCTCAGACGGTAAGCGCTGCCAACGACGACGGGGAACCTTTATCGAACCGAAAACGGGTGCCCTCTACTTCGCTTTCGTTGCCGTAT
>WNGR01016782.1_pt1 | contig 12080 bp, 9 predicted proteins | sample 5407581 | NCBI WGS metagenome assembly WNGR01 (sample SAMN13153383, study PRJNA577476) | soil metagenome | isolation source: 80 cm soil or saprolite under Garry oak tree replicate 2 | place: USA:California | collected 2016-06-15
CCACGATGATGGCCGGATGAAGGACGCCGCCGTGCAGGCGGTGCGCAGCCGGGTCGAGCTGCTGCCAAGCCCGGAACTCAGCGCGGCGGTGCCGGCGCGGCAGGCCATCGTCGAGATCGAGCTCACCGACGGCCGGCGCCTGCGCCATCACGCCAAGGCGGTGCGCGGTACGCCCGACAATCCGATGACGACGCAGGAGATCGAGACGAAGGCCCTCGATCTGGTCGCGCCGGTCATCGGCGCCGCGCGGGCCCGAGACCTGGTTGCTGCCATCGCAAGGCTTGAATCACTGGGCTCGGCCCGCAACCTTCGGGCTCTGCTGCGGGCGTGAGGCGCGCCGCAGGATTATAGACTCGAGGCTAGTCGGGCTATGGCGTGCTGCGCCCGAGATATCGCGTCGCCTTGGCGGCGACCTCCGCCGGCATCCGGTACGCGTCCCCGACGAATGCCGCGATCGCCCTGCCGCTCATGGGCTCGATGCCGACATTCGCTTTTTCGGCGTCGGCCAGCAAAGCGGGATCCTTCATCGCCTGGTCGAAACCATCGCGCAGCGCCTTCACCCTGTCCTCCGGCGTCCCGGGAGGCGCCGCGATCGGCCGCTCGAGATCGAGCCAGCCGAAAATCAGACGCAAGATCTGGCGATCCTCGTCGCTCCTGGCATAGTCCATGGCGAAGGGGACATTCGGCATGTGGGGATTCTTCGACAGCCCGATCTGGACCAGGATATTGGCCCTGCCTTCGGTCAGGCCGGCGGTCCGCATCGAGCTGTAGCCGACCCCGCAAAATCCCTCGATCTCGCCGCGCTCCATCGCGAGTCTCAGCGCCGCGCTCCCATTGTAGCCCTTGACCAACTTGAACTTCGCCCCCAGCACATTGTTGAGCACCACCGGCACGTCGTAAGTCGCCGTCCCCGAGGTTCCGATGATCATCTCCCGCTGCAAGACATCGTCGAGGCTCTTGAACGAGGTTGCGAGCGAGGCAAGACAGATGTTCGAGTCCGAGGCGGGCGCGCCGATCCAATTGAACTTGCGCGCGTCGTATTTGTGCTGCGTGCTTCCGAGCAGCGGATCGATGGTGATGTTGCCCGCGAACAGGCCGATCTCGGAGCCGTCCTTGGGCGAGACATTGAACACGTGGTTGGCGGCCAGCACGCTGCCGGCGCCTTGCATGTTGCGGACGATGACCGCCGGGTTGCCCGGAATATGCCTGCCGAGATGGCGCGCCACCAGTCGCGCATAGGTGTCGGCGCCGCCGCCGACATTGAAGCCGGCGACCAGGTTGACCGTTCGGCCGCGGTAGAAGTCGGCGACGTCGTCGGCACGGGCGGCTGGGGCGAGCAACAGGCTCGCCAGGAGCGCTGGCGCGGCGAGATGCAGCAAGCAGGCGCTAGGCTTCAATTCGGCCCTCCGGGATGCCAATCACTTTCGCGTTTGCTATCACACTTGCGCCTGGTCGTCTTGGGACTTGAACCTTTTGCTCCGCGGTTCCTATCGCAGGCCCGTTTGGGGTATCTTCAGCGCAGCGTCGTGATGCGCGCTTGGTGCCCGACTTGGCGTCGATCCTTGGAGACGCCGCCGCTCTTCAACGAGCAACAAATGTCGCGAAGGCGAGGAATGACCGAGGTGAGGCAGGTCGCGGTGATCGGCGCGGGGCTCGGCGGGCTCAACGCGGCGATCGCGCTCCGGCAGCGCGGCTTCGAGGTCACGGTCTACGAACAATCCGGTGAGCTCGGCGAGATCGGCGCCGGCATCCAGCTCAGCCCGAACGCCATGCGCGTGATCATGGCTCTCGGTCTCGCCCAGGATTTCGAGGCGATCGCCTTCGAGCCCGAGCGGCACGTCGTGCGCAGTTGGAAGACCGGCAGCATCGTCTCGGCGACGCAGATGCGGGGCGTGTTCCGGTCGCAATATGGCGCCGGCTATTTCGGCGCGCACCGCGCCGACCTCCACGCGGTTCTGCAGCGCGCCTTGCCGTCGGAATGCATCCGCCTCAATGCGCGCTGCACCGGCATCAGACAATTGCCCGACCGGATCGCTCTCGCGTTTGCCGACGGCCGCGAAGTCGAGGCCGATGTGGTGGTCGGCGCGGACGGAATCCATTCGGCCGTGCGCGCGAGCCTGCTCGGTCCCGACCAGCCCCGCTTCACCGGTCATATCTGCTGGCGTGGCCTGGTGCCGACGAGCGCGCTGCCCGAGGGCCTGGTCGAGCCGGACATGACGGCCTGGTTCGGGCCGAATGGCACCGTGGTCCATTACTATGTCCGCCGCGGCGAGCTGGTGAACTGGATCGCGCATTTCGAGGCCGATTGGCGGGACGAATCCTGGCGCGTGGAGACCGACTGGCGCGAGGCGGCCGAAGCCTATGCCGACTGGCATCCGCTCCTCGGCCAGCTCTTCTCGCGCACGCAGCGGTGCTACAAGTGGGCGCTCTATGACCGCGATCCGCTGCCGCGCTGGACTGAGGGGCGCGTGACCCTGCTCGGCGACGCCGCCCATGCCATGCTGCCCTACCTCGCGCAGGGCGCGGCGCAGGCGATCGAGGACGGATATGTGCTGGCTGATATGCTGAGCCGGCACCGCAGTGATCCTCGGGGGGCGCTCGAGGCCTACGAACAGGCGCGGCTGCCGCGCACCGCGCGCATCCAGCTGCACGCCCGCGAGCGCGGCAGGATCAACAACGCAACCTCGCCGTTCGCGCGCTTAAGGCGCGATCTCGGCTATCGGCTCAAGCGGCTCATCAAGCCGAAGGAGCACACCTATAAAATCGAATGGATCTACGGCCACGATGTCACCGCCGAGCGAAGCCTGACGCCGGCGGCGGCGTGATGCTTGAAGCCTGATGTTCGCGTTTTATCCAAAATCCGCAGCGGATTCGGCATCACATAGAAATGGGATACGCCGAGGCTGCCCGGCATCGGCACCAAAAGTCCCCGTGGTGGGACGACCGCCCCTCGACTGCGTCTAATAGCGCTTGCCAAGTGTCCAGCGTTAGGCCATTCCGTTGCAAGAAATGCAGCTCGTGTCCGCTCCATGGCAGGGGTGAATCGAGCAGCCAGCTGGCGCGCAGTCTGGGCCTAACGGCAATCCTCGATGCTTTTCAACTCGTTCGCGTTTCTGCTTGGTTTCCTGCCCCTCGCCTTGTTGCTACATTGGGCGTGCGAGCGCTTCGGCCCAGAACAGCGGTTGCCGGTCCTGGTCGGCCTGTCCTTCGTCTTTTACGGTTATTGGGACTGGCGCTTCGTGCCGCTGCTGGCGATTTCGATTCTCACCAATTGGGCCCTTGCGACCTGGTTCGTGTATAACCGCCGCGGCGTGCTGATCGTTCTCGCGATCGCGATCGACCTTTGCGTCCTCGGCGCGTTCAAGTACGCGGCGTTCTTTGCCGGCCTCCTTCCGGGTCTCGATCTCCAGGGATCCGCTGTGTTCGGTTTGAATGTCGCGCTGCCGCTGGGGATTTCCTTCTTCACGTTTCACCACATCATGTACCTCGCGGACCTCAAGGCAGGGAAAGCGCCGCGCCTCGATCTCACCCACTATGCGCTTTACATCATATTTTTCCCGCAGCTTCTCGCCGGCCCGTTGGTGCGCTGGAGCGAGATCGTGCACCAATTCGACGAGCGGCCCTATCGGCGCCGGGACGCCGCAGAGCGCTTCGCCCGCGGCGCCATCCTGTTGGTGATCGGGCTGGCCAAGAAGGTGTTTCTCGGGGACCCGCTGGCCGCCTATGTCAACCCAGTGTTCGAGGCGGCGGCGAAAGGATCCACTGTCACCGTTCTCGAAGCCTGGCAGGCGACGCTCGGCTTTACGTTCCAGATCTATTTCGATTTTTCGGGCTACACCGACATGGCGCTTGGTATCGGCCTGATGTTCGGGATCGTCTTGCCGCAAAACTTCGCGGTACCCTATCGGGCCAGCTCGCTGCGCGAGTTCTGGCGGCGTTGGCACATGACGCTGTCGCGCTTCCTGCGCGACTACCTGTACATCCCGCTCGGCGGCAACCGGCGCGGTCTCGCGGTGCAGCTTTCGGCGCTGCTCGCGACCATGACCCTCGGCGGCCTTTGGCACGGCGCCGGGCTGACCTTCGTCGCCTGGGGGATCTTGCACGGGGTCGGTCTGTCAGCTGGCGTGCTATGGCGTCGCGCAGGGTTGTCGATGCAACCTGTCCTGGGGTGGGCGCTGACCCTTCTCTTCGTCATCCTGTCCTGGGTGCTGTTCCGGGCGCAAAGCTTCGATGCCGCGCTCACTATCTACCAAGGTCTTTTCGGACTGGGAGGCCCGCTCGGGGTCGAGATGAAGTGGCAGATGCTGGTTCCAGCCGCTATCCTGGCCCTGATCGGCCCGACCGCCTGGAGCGCTGTTCATCATCTCCCGCCGTGGCGGTCGCTGGCGGTTGCCTTCGCCGTACTGCTCGTCTTCATCCTGTTCAAGATCGGCGATGATGAAAATTATGAGTTCATCTATTTCCAGTTCTGAACCCGCGGAGCGGAGTTGGCGCGCGTTCATGGCGTGCTTCCTTGCCGGCGCGTCGGCGGCGCTGGCGATCGCGCTCGGCGGCTTGGCGTTCCTCGATCCCTTCGATACCGGTCGGCTTACCCTGCTCGATCGCCCCGGCATCGTGTACCAACGCGCCCAAACCGCAAGCGCAAGCCGCGGCCGCGACCAAGCCTTCGATAGCGCGATATTCGGCAACTCGACTATCGAGGCGCTCAGCGCCAGGCAGCTGAGCGCCGCCACCGGGCTGCATTTCGTGTCGATGGTCGCGGAGGCGACCGGACCAAAGGAGCAGCTGGCGCTCATTGATTATTTCAGGCGCCAGCACCGGGCGCCCCGCGCCCTGGTCATCGGCATGGACTCGACTTGGTGCCTCGATTCGATGATCGATATTCTGCCGTTCCCTTACTGGCTCTATGATTCATCCAACCTTGCCTACCTGCGAGGCTTGTTCCGCGTTGCTGTCCTCGAGCGGGTTCCCGGACGGGTCGCGGTGCTGACGGGAATACGAGACCCTGCAAATCGCGATGGAGATGCGGCCTTGGAATTTGAAACCTCCATTCACCAACAGGGCCTCGATGAGCCGGCTTTAGTCCATCGCAAGCTGTTCGCGATTCCGAGGCAGACGGCGCCCTACAACAGGACGGGCCGCTTCGCGGCGGCCGAGCCGCTGAAGGAGATGCTCGCCAGCTTACCTACGACGACTGCCGTAGTGCTCGTGTGGGCGCCGGTCTTCATCAACTACCAGCCCGCGCCGAACAGCCCCGCGGAGGCGATGACCGAATCCTGTCACCAAGTTTACGCCGCGATTGCGCGCGATCGGCCCCGTACGGCCGAAATCGATTGGGGCGTAGACCGACCTGAAAACCACGTGGAGGCCAATTTCTTCGATCCAATCCACTATCGCGGCAGCCTGGCCCGCGCCGTCGAGCGCGAGATCGTCGCGAGCCTCAAGGCAATGGACGGGGAGAGGTAGGATGTCTTTGAGAACTGCATATCGCGCCGTGGCGGGCGCCGGATTGTTGATCACCTTGGAGATGGTCCATTGCCCGATGAGCGTCGGCGCGGACCAACCTGATGGCACGCCGGGTGTATTCCAGAATATTCCCACACTCGCCGCCTATGAGTGGAATTTCTTCGCCGATAGCGGAGACGCCTATCTGATCGGAAACATGGACATCCACAAATGGATGCCTTCCGCGAGTTGCTTTGGCGATGGAGTGAATTGCGGCAAGCCGCACCAGCACCTGCTCTCGGACCCCGAAAGCCGAGGGCGGCGGGTGTTTACCATTGGCAAAGAACGCTATCTGGCAGTTTCGATTTACTACGATCGGCCCTCTTCATCCTATCGGAGCAATTCGCTGATCTACAAATGGATGACCGGGTCCGCATGTTTTGGCGACGGCCGTGCCTGTGGCAGGGCGCTGCAGGAGCTCGCAAGCACCGGTGCGCGCGATGTGGAAATTATCGAAATCGCCGGGAAGCGCTACCTAGCCATAGCCAACTACTTCGATGGCTCGTCTTATCAGGGAAGCCTGGGCCTGATGGAGTGGCTTCCGGAATCAGAGTGCTTCGGCGCGCGGGCAGCGTGCGATAATTTGCTGCAAGTGGTCCCCGTTACCGCTGCGTTCGCACTGGATTCGATATCGGTGGGCGCCGATACCTATCTCGCGGTCGCGATATACTTCGATGGCAACTCCTTCCAACAGAATTCGCTCATCTACAGATGGATGCCGGCCCAATCTTGTTTCGGTGACGGGTCTGCCTGCGGCGCCGCATTGCAGAAACTTTCCACTGCAGCTGCGGTGGATGTTCGCCATTTTCGGCTGGATGGGGGCATCTATGTGGGCTTCGCGGGCTTCTACAATGGCTCATCTTTCGCCGAGACGCCTTCGTACGTCTACAAATGGCTGGATACGCGATCGTGCTTTGGTGACGGGAGTTCCTGTGGAGCCCCTTTCCAGGTCCTGCCGACGGGCAATGTGCGCGGGCTGGAGCCATTCGCGATCGGACCGCAGGCCTTTCTTGCAGGATCGAATTATTATGATGGGACCTCCTATAGCATCGGTTCAAAAATCTATAAGTGGATGGCTGCCGCTTCATGCTTCGGCAACGGCGAGCGCTGCGGAGTTCCCTTCCAGCAGATACCGACGATCGGCGCAGCCGGCTGGAAATCGTTCGTTATTGGCGGCAATACTTACCTCGTCGTCGCAAACGATTTCGACGGCTCCCGCTATGACTTGAACTCGTCGATTTATGTGTGGATGCCCGGCGAGAACTGCTTCGGTGATGGTCTGCGATGCGCGGGCAGTCACCCGTGAGCGGCCCAATGGAGGCGAAAAATTCGCTGCGATGATTGAGGCTTCGCATCACATCGCCGGCAAGAGATCGCGGGCGCGCTCGATCGCGGCTTCGGGCAGGGCGTAGATGCCGCGGACGATCCCGGCAAGCTCGTCGGCAGCGATCGGATCAAGATCGAGGCCTTGCCGCTGCACGGCATCGATGAATTCGGGGTCTTTCATCGTCTGCACGAAGGCCGAGCGGATCGCCTGCACCCGTTCCTTGGGCACCCCCGGCCCCATGAACGAGGGATATCCGGTGGCGCTCGGAGCGCACAGCACTTCGAGTACCTGGCGGTCCTGCTGCGTCTTCGCAAGGTCGAGACCGAGCGGCACGTCGGCTGGAATGTCAGGCGCCTTCTTAACCCCGAGCTGAACCAGGACTGTGACGATCTTGTCCCTCACCCAGTTGGCGCTCGGACCGCTGTTGAGCGACTTCCAGGTGGAGCCGACCTTGCCCTGCACCTCGCCTCGCTCCATCGCAATGTCGACCGCGCCGACGCTTGCATAGCCGGTGACGATCTTGAACCTGGTGCCGGCGATGCGGTTGAGCGCGCGCGGAAAGATCCCGGTGTCCTGCGCGATGCTGGTGGCGCCGACCACGACCTCCTTCTGCATGGCACCCTCGATCGAGCGCACGCCGGTCCACATGGAGACCGTGCGCGAGGGGCTCCCGATCCAGTTGAAGCTCGCGGGGTGGAAGTTCGCCTGCGGCAGCTTGAGCAGCGGCGCGAGCATGAAACCGCGGGTGATGAAGCCCCACGCGGTCCCATCCTGCGGCGCGACGCTTTCGATGAAAGTCGCGGCCTTGATGCCGCCGGCGCCGGGCATGTGCGAGACGACGATATTGGGATTGCCGGGGAGGTATTTTCGAATCACCGGCGCGATCGCCATCGGATAGGAGCTCACTGCGCCAGCGCCGACGCCGGTGCCGATATACATCGTGATGGTTTTGCCACGGTAGAATTCCTCGACCGTCTCCGCCTTCGCCGACGCCGCGAGGGCGGCTACACCCGCGACAACGAGGATCGAGGTCAGCCGTTGCATCCTGCTTCTCCGGGCCCGGCACCACCGGCCTAGCCGGCCGCCGTAGGCCACAGCCACCAAAGTAACAGGACGGCGGCCGATAGCCAGATCGTCACGAACAGGAGCGCAGCGATGGCGCTGCGCGGCTTGCCTTCGAGGCTTGCGGCCTGCTCGCGGAACTCGGCCATCAGCTCGGCCGGGATGAGCTTGATCACGAGCAAAATGCCGAGTGGAACGATGACGAGGTCATCGAGCTGGCCGAGGACGGGAATGAAATCCGGGATGAGGTCGATCGGACTGAGCGCATAGGCGGCAACCGCCAGCGCCAATCCCTTCACGTACCATGGCACGCGCGGATCGCGGGCGGCGATCCAGACCGCAACGACATCACGCTTGATTGCTTGCGCCCATTGGCGTGCTCGCTCGAACAGCATCCATCGGCCTATCTGCCGTATCTATCGCCGCGCCTTGCCGTCGGCGCCGACCTCGACGCCATAGTCGCGCTCGGCCGACGCCACCGAGACGTAGCCGGCATCGAGATCGCGTTGAATCAGTTCGAGCGGCCGTTCGCTCGGCGGACCATAGCCGCCACCACCACCGGTTTCGACGCACACGAGGTCGCCCGGCTTGAGCCCCAAGCCCTTTTCCTTCTCGACCAGCCTCTCCTCGCCGGTGCGGCCATCCACGACTGTGAAGCGGCCGGGCTTGGCTTCCTTGCCGCCCTGCACTCCCCAGGGCGGAAACTTCGTTCGATCGAGATTGGTCTGCAACTCGCAGGGCGCGAGGATGCGGTAGCGCTTGCGGAAGCCGAGGCCGCCGCGGAACTTGCCGGCGCCGGCAGAATCCTGGCGCAGCGAGAATTCCTCGATCCGCACCGGCAGGGTGCTCTCCTGCAGCTCGAGAGGGATGATGCGGGTGTCGCCATGCGCCATGGTGCGGAAGGGACCCGAGCCGTCATGGGTGGCGCAGCCGCCCCAGCCGCCGTGGCCGCTGTCGTGGGTGCCGAAGAAGGTGCCGTCCGCGCGCCGGCCATGGAAGCGGATGCCGGAATGGGTGCCGAAATGCCCGCCGGGCACGCGCTCGGGCAGCGCCCGCTCGAGCGCCTTGATGACCGCGTCGATCACGGTCGGAAACGGCATGGAATAGTTGCCCATCGGCGCGGTCGGCTCGGCGCTGAGGATTTTTCCCGGCGGCAGCACGAGCTTGAGCGGGCGGAAGGTGCCTTCATTCGCCATCTCGCCCGCGCCCAACAGATACTTGAACGCCACCCGCGCGGTGGTTCGGCCGCCGCCGAAATAGCCGGAATTGATTGGGCCTTTCACCTCGCCCGCGAGCTCCGAATAATCCACGATCATTTCGTCGCCATCGACGATCACCTTGATCTTGATCGGCAACGGCTCGTCACCCGCACGGTCGTTGTCGAGAAAAGTCTCGGCGGTGTAGACGCCGTCGGGCATCGAGCGGATGAACGCACGCGCGGCGGCCTCCGACTGATCGAGGATGATCTCGATCGCGCGGGCGAAACTCGCGACGCCATATTTGCCGACAAGCGCGGCGGTCAGGTCGCACCCAAGCAGGCAGCCGGCAAGCTGCGCGGCGATGTCGCCCATGAGCTCGACTGGCTGGCGGGTGTTGTTCTCGATGATGCGGTAGACTTCCTCGATCGGCTCGCCTTTCGCCATGAGCTTGATCGAGCGAAGCTGAAGCCCCTCCATGAAAATGTCGGTCGAATGCGGGACGCAACCGCCGATGTCGATCCAGTGCACATTGATGGCGAAAAAGCCGATCAATTCGGCCCGCCCGCGACCCGCATAGATCGGCGTGTACATGACGGTATTGTTGAGATGCTGGCCCTGCACCGCGGCATGATTGCAGAGCACCACGTCGCCATGGTGGAGACGCGCAGTCCCGTAGACATCGAGCCCATCGCGAACGGCCGTGCCGACGGAGTCGGCGACGAACGGCGGCATGCCGCCGGTGCACTGCGCGATCAACCGGCCCGCTGCGTCGGTCAGGCCGACGGCAAAATCATTGTATTCGTAGATGTAGGGGCTAAACGCGGTGCGCTTGATGTTGGCATCGATCTGGTTGGTGATCGAGATGAGCGCATGACGCATCACTTCGAGCGTGACCGGATCGATCACGAGCCCGGCGCGACTATGGGCGGCGATGTCCTGCATCAATGCCGATCGAGAGAACCTATTTCTGCGTCGTCCGGTTGCCGCGGTGTCAGTGCAAGGTACATCAACAAGCACCGGCAAGACCAGCTATGGCGCAGGTGAGCGGCATCGCGCCGCGCCCCTGGCCGGCGGCGAGGACGATCTTTGGCCGCGACGGGAGCGGCAGTTTCGTATAGGATTGGAGCAGGAAAGCAACCCAGCCGGGAGTGTCACGATGAAATACCATGGTGCCTGGTTCGCGACCGTGATCACGGTCCTCATTCCGCTTGGGCCTTCGGGGGCGAGCGCGGAAACCCTCGCCGTCTTTACCAAAAGCCAGGGCAATCCGGTCGCCAAGGCCGTTCGCGCCGGCGCCGACCAGGTGGCGAGGAGTGCCGGCATGACGGTCTTCCATTACATTCCGACCTCGGCCGACAACGTTCCGCAGCAGACCGGGCTGGTCACCGAAGCTCTGCGCGAGAAGCCCGCTGCAATCGTGTTCACCCCAGTCGACGTCAAGGCCATGGTGCCGGCAGTGGACAAGATCAATGCCGCGGGAATCCCGGTGGTCAATGTCACCGATAAGATCGCGGGCAGCACGGTGTCGGCTTTCGTCGGCACCGACGATTACTCGGTGGCGCTCGATACCGCGCGCCTGCTGTTCAAGGCGATGGGCGGCAAGGGCAACGTGGTGGTGCTCGAAGGCCCCGATAACATCCCCACCGCCGTCGGGCGGTTGCGTGGATTCAAGGAGGCGCTGAAGGAGTTCCCGGAGGTGAAGGTCCTGCTCTCGAAGAACGCGAGCTACGCCCGACCCGTGGCCGCCGATTTGGTCAAGGCCATGCTGCGATTGAACCCGCCGCCGCAGATCGACGGGGTCCTCGCAGCCAATGATGCGATGGCATTCGGCGCGCTCGAGTCGCTCAAGGCGGCGAACAAAAAGGCGCTGATCGTGGGCATCAATGCCAGCAAGGAAGCGGTCGACCTCATCAAGGCCGGCGAGATGCTCGCCAGCGGCGACTACAGCGGCTTCATCGACGGCTGCGTGGGCGCCGAAGTCGCGATCCGCGTGCTGCGCAAGCAGTCGACGCCCAAGGAAGTGCTGGCGAAATCGATCGTGGTCGACAAGACCAATTACCAGCCCTACGAGGTCCCGGTCGAGCGGCGGACCTGCCCGACGCTCGAAAGCGTCACGGCCAAATGAGTTGGTGCGGCGTGAAGCCAGCCGCGATTTCTTTTATTGATGCTGTCAAATGACCACCCGATTCGGGCGCATTGCCCGAATCGGCACCTGCTCGCGCGAGGCCATTCGATTGCCCATGACCGATGCCGCCACCACCGAGGTTCGGTTGAACCTCCCGGAACTGACCGTCTCCGAGCTCTCGATGGCGCTCAAGCGCACGATCGAGGACGCCCATGGCTACGTGCGCGTGCGCGGCGAGCTTGGCAGCGTCAAGTATCACACCAGCGGCCACATCTATCTCGACCTCAAGGACGACAAAGCCTGCCTCGCCGGCGTGATCTGGCGCACCGTCGCGCCGCGCATCAAGCTCAAGCTCGAGGCCGGGCTCGAAGTGGTGGTTACCGGCCGCATCACCACCTACCCCGGCCAGTCCAAATACCAGATCGTGATCGAGACCCTCGAGCCAGCGGGCCTCGGCGCGCTGATGGCGCTGGTCGAGGAACGCAAGCGGAAGCTCGCGGCGGAAGGCCTGTTCGATGCCGCGAGGAAGCAGCTCCTCCCCTTCCTGCCGGGCGTGATCGGCGTCATCACCTCGCCGACGGGCGCGGTGATCCGCGACATTTTGCATCGGCTCGCCGACCGCTTCCCGCGCCACGTGCTGGTCTGGCCAGTCAAGGTCCAGGGCGACGGCTCGGCGATCGAGGTCGCGGCGGCGATCCGCGGCTTCAACGCCTTCTCCCCCCGCGGGCCGATCCCAAGACCCGATCTCCTGATCGTGGCGCGCGGCGGCGGCTCGCTCGAAGATCTTTGGTCGTTCAACGAGGAAATCATCGTCCGCGCCACGGCCGAGGGCATGATCCCGCTCATCTCCGCGGTCGGCCAC
>WNGR01006907.1_pt1 | contig 12078 bp, 12 predicted proteins | sample 5407581 | NCBI WGS metagenome assembly WNGR01 (sample SAMN13153383, study PRJNA577476) | soil metagenome | isolation source: 80 cm soil or saprolite under Garry oak tree replicate 2 | place: USA:California | collected 2016-06-15
AGGAGGGGTTGGCGCTCGCTCAAATGATGCCGGGTCCGCTCGCTGCACAACTGGGCATTTACCTCGGCTACGTCCATTACCGCGTCGTCGGCGCAACGGTGGCCGGTATCGCTTTCGTCCTGCCTTCGTTCCTGATGGTTGTGGCGCTCGGCTGGGCCTACGCCCAGTTTGGCGGCCTCTCCTGGATGCAGGCAGTCTTCTACGGCGTGGGTGCCGCGGTGGTCGGAATCATCGCGATGAGCGCGTACAAGCTGACCAGGAAGACCGTCGGCAAAGACAGACTGCTGTGGGCGATATTCCTGACGCTTGCGGTTGTGACCGTCGTCACCGAATCCGAGATCGCGTGGCTGTTTATCGCGGGTGGCCTGCTCAACTGGTTCTGGCGTGCTCCGCCGAAATGGCTTGGCAAGGACGGACTGAATGCGCTTGCCGTGACGCAGGCGCCCGGCATGAGCGGCGTCCTGAGTGGTCTTGATCTGCCACTGCTCGGCCAGATCGGCCTGTTCTTCGCCAAGGCCGGCGCGTTCGTGTTCGGCTCGGGACTCGCGATCGTGCCGTTCCTCTACGGTGGCGTCGTGACCGAACATCACTGGCTCAACGACAAGCAGTTCGTCGACGCAGTCGCCGTCGCGATGATCACGCCTGGGCCGGTCGTGATCACGGTCGGCTTCATCGGTTATCTCGTCGCCGGATTTTCGGGCGCCTGTGTCGCCGCGCTCGGGACTTTCCTGCCGTGCTATCTGTTCACGGTGCTGCCGGCTCCGTACTTCAAGAAATACGGCAGGTTGCCCGCCGTCAAGGCGTTCGTCGACGGTATTACCGCCGCCGCCGTGGGCGCGATCACCGGCTCGGTGATTGTCATCGCGCGGCGCTCCTTCGTTGACTGGCCGACTGTCGTGCTTGCTCTTGTGACGGTCGTGTTGCTCTGGCGTTTCAAGAAGCTGCAGGAGCCGGTGATTGTCGTTGCGGCGGCGCTGTTCGGTCTTGCCGTTTATCCACTTGTCCATTCCCACGTTATCTAACCGCGCGCGAAGGCGCGTCTTTGAGGAAAAGCAATCATGGCAACACGTCGTACCTTCCTGCACAACACCGCTGCTGCTGGCGCGGGAATCATGCTGGCCCAAGCAAAAACCGTACGTGCCGCAGAAGAGCCCGGTTACACCGACAAGTTCACCGACGCGGACGGCAAGTATGCCGCTGGACCGCTGCCGTTTGCCTACGACGCGCTTGAACCCGTTATCGATGCGCGCACCGTCGAACTGCACTACAACTTTCACCACAAGCCGGCTGTTGTCGCCGCGAACAAGGCGGAAGATGGACTGGCGAAAGCGCGGGACTCGAACGACTTCGCGCTGGTGAAGTACTACGAGAAAGAGCTCGCGTTCCAGCTTTCCAGCCACATCCTGCACACCATTTACTGGACCAGCATCTCGGGTAAAGGCGGTGAACCGAAGGGCGACCTGGCAAAAGCAATCGACAGAAATTTCGGCTCCTATGCGAAGTTCAAGGCGCAACTGGTTGCCGCGACGATTGCTGTCGAAGCATCCGGGTGGGGTGTCGTTGGCTACCATCCTGCGACGGGCAAGCTCATGATCCTGCAGTGCGAGAACCATCAGAAGCTGACCGCCTGGGGCATCCAGCCCATCCTCATCCTCGACGTTTTCGAGCACGCGTACTACCTGAAGTATCAGAACCGGCGTAACGAATACGTCAACCAGCTGTTTAGCCTCATCAACTGGGACAACGCGGCGCTGAGAATGCAGGCAGCGTTGCCTGCGCGGAGACTGTCGTGACACGGGTGACGCACGAGCGTCCGGAACCCGACTGACCGGCTACCGAATACGGACACCATCATGGGACTTCTGACCAGATCCGGATGGCTTGGCGCGGTCAACGCGGACGGCCCGCAATGGGTCGTGCCGACCCGGGTCGCGGTCGGCGTGCTGCTTCTTTGCCCCATCGATGGGAGCATCCAGCAGTTGTTCACGTTCTATCACGTCGATAAGCCATCGTTGTTGTTCGGCATGGTTGCCACCGGCACGATCCTTCGCGCCATCGAGATTATCGCCGGATTGAGTTTCGTTGCTGGACTCGGAACAAGGCTTGCGGGGTATACGGCCGTGACCATTTTCGCAGTGCGGGCAGTGGCCAATTCCGCGAACTCATTTGCCTGGTTGCGGGATGTCGCGAGCAGCGTCATCGTGCCCCACGGCGATTGGGGCTACGGCGCAATGTATTTCGGCGTAGCGCTGCTCCTTGGCGAGTTGCTCGGCGCTGGCAGTGGCCGCTGGTCGGTTGATCACTGGCTTTCAGGGAAATTTGGGGCAGTCGGGAAGACCAATCCCAGGCGTTGAGAAGTCACAGACATTTTTGATGCAACAGGAGACGTTCATGAACTATCAGATGAAGCCCCTGGCCTGCGATCCAGCCAAACTCGCGGGCCTGTCCGAGAAGCTGATCGTCAGTCACTACGAGAACAACTACGGCGGCGCAGTCAAACGGCTGAACGCGATTACCACGCAGCTCGCCGGGATCGATGTGAGCAGCGTACCTGTCTTCGTGCTTAACGGACTCAAGCGCGAAGAACTGATCGCTACGAATTCGATGATCCTGCACGAGACGTATTTCGACAGCCTGGGTGCCGACGGCGCGGTGACCGGCGATCTCGAGACAGCGCTCACGCGGGACTTTGGCAGCGTCGAGCGCTGGACAGTCGAATTCACCGCGATGGGCAAGGCGCTGGGCGGCGGGTCCGGCTGGGTGCTGTTGAGCTGGTCGCCACGCCTCGGCCGGCTCACGAACCAGTGGGCGTCCGACCACGCACACACGCTCGCTGGCGGCACGCCGATTCTCGCGCTGGACATGTATGAGCATTCGTACCACATCGATTTCGGCGCGAAGGCCGCAGCCTATGTGGATGCCTTCATGCAGAACATCAATTGGGAGCGCGTGGCGACGCGGTTCGAAGTGCTCGCGCCTATCCAGGGTGGCTAGCGACTTCCTGCTCAACAAGGAGTACGTCATGGTCATTCGCATCAGGCAGTTGGTTGTGGCCAGCCTCGTCCTTTCGCTTGGTCTGGCCGTGGCCGCTTGCAAGGAGAAGCCATTCGGGGCGCGTCATCAGGAAGCCTTCGACCTGTCGCAGGTACCGGCGCCCGTCAAGGCCGCGATCGAGCAGCAGGCCCAGGGCCGTCGCGTCGGCGAAATCGAATAACGGCCAGACACGCTATGTGGTCACGCTAGGCACGGGCAACCAGCAACAAACCTTGCTGATAGGCGAAGACGGCAAGCAGGTCGCCGCGACGACCGACGACGAAGACGACGATTGAACCCGGTTCGTGTGCGCTAACAGCGCGTTTGACTGACAACCCGTCCACTTTCTGTGCGATGAAGGAGAGGTGAAGTCATGAAATGGATCACACGTGAGCGACCCAAGGTCGACCGGATCGCCTGTCCCTGGCTGATCGCCAGATTCATCGATGAGGAGCCGGAGTTCCTCTACGTGCCGCGCGATGATGTCTTGCGGGTGGCGCAGGAAACCGGTGCGATTCCGTACGACGTGCCGAACGTCGAACTGGGTCACCACGGCGAGCTGTGCAGTTTCGATGCGTTCCTGCAGAAGTACCAGCTGACCGCCCCGGCGTTGCTGAAACTCGCGCAGATCGTGCGCGGAGCGGACACCAGCCGACTCGACCTCGTGCCCGAAGCGAGTGGGCTCTATGCGATTTCCGTGGGGCTATCGCGCACTTTCGACGACGATCACGAACAGCTGCGGTACGGCATGGTTGTTTATGACGCGCTTTACGCGTGGTGTCAGGGCGATGCGCACACCTAAGACAGCGGCCGCGATCGGAGGTCGAGGCGCGGCGACACGTCTGCTGCTGCCCGCGGGCGCAGACGCAAGCGCGCTGACCTTGCTTATCGGTCGCGGGCTGCGTGGTTTTTGTGATGGATTTGTCGCTGTGTTGCTGCCCGCATATCTGCTTGCGCTTGGTTTCGGCCAACTCGACGTGGGGCTGGTAAGCAGCGCCACGCTGATTGGCTCGGCGGCGGCAACGATTCTCGTCGGCATCTACGCCCGCCGCTGCACGCTGGGCCGCATGCTCGTTCTGGCGGCATGTCTGATGACTGCGACTGGCATCGGCTTCGCAGGCTCGTCCGCACTGTGGCCGTTGCTGATCGTCGCTGTTGTCGGGACGCTGAATCCCAGTTCCGGGGACGTGAGCCTGTTTCTGCCGCTCGAACTGGCGCGTCTCGCTGGTTCGGCCGCCGGCGATGCCCGCACGGCGATATTCGCCCGTTACAGTCTGGTGGGCGCGGTATCCGCCGCCGTAGGCGCTTTGGCGGCAGCGATCCCGGGCTGGCTCGTCGCGCATGCGGGCCTGTCACTGCTCTCAGCCCTGCGCGCGATGTTCGGCGTTTATGCGCTGGTCGGCGTCGCGCTGTGGTTCCTCTATCGCAGGTTGCCCGAACCACAGGCGCACGACCGGTCGCGCAGCGCGCCGCTGGGTCCGTCGCGCGGGATCGTTACGCGCCTCGCGCTGCTTTTCAGCGTGGACGCATTCGCCGGCGGCCTTGTCGTGAACTCGTTGCTCTCTCTTTGGCTGATGCAACGCTTCGGCCTTTCACCGGGCGCTGCCGGGGCGTTCTTTTTCTGGGCCGGACTGTTGACGGCTGGCTCACAGCTCGCCGCAGTGCCACTGGCGCGCAAGATCGGCTTGCTGAACACGATGGTGTTCACCCATATCCCGTCCAGTCTCTGCCTGATCGCCGCAGCGTTCGCACCTTCCCTTGCACTAACGCTGACGCTGCTGCTCATGCGCAGCGCGCTGTCGCAAATGGACGTGCCGACCAGGACGGCCTACGTCATGGCGGTGGTGACGCCGCCGGAGCGGCCGGCGGCGGCGAGCTTCACCGCAGTACCCAGAAGTCTGGCTTCGGCGCTGGGTCCCACGCTGGCCGGCGCGCTGCTTGCAATGGGCTGGACCGGTGCACCCCTTGTCGCCTGCGGTCTGCTGAAGATTGCATACGACCTCACGCTGCTCAGCAGCTTTCGCCGTGTCCGGCTGACCGACTGACCCCACGTCATATGCGGGAGCCACACCTAATGAACGTAACCCTCAGGCGGAAAACGATGCGCTGGCTTTTGCTCACTGCGTGCATTCTCGCAACGGCGCTGGGATCGTCTGCGTATTTCGCATTGGGCGCGGACGACGATTTCGCTCCGGGCAGCTTGCCGTTGAAGCGCATCGCCGATGTTTCATTGGGTGGCCGGCCGACCCGTCTGGACTACGCAAGCAACGATCCTGAGCGCCAGTTGCTGTTCATCGCCCACCTGGGCGACGGAGAGGTCATCGTGTTCGACACGCGCGCTGGACGCGTCGTTACCCGGATTCCAGGCGTGGCGTCGGTGCATGGCGTCCTGACGATCCCCGAGCTATCGCGTGTGTACGCGTCGGCCACCGGCTCAAACGAGATTGTCGCGATCGACGCAAACACGCTGAAGATCACCGCGCGCATGCCAGGCGGCACTTATCCGGACGGGATGGCCTATGCGTCTGAGGCGCATAAGCTCTATGTGTCCGATGAAACGGGCGCGACCGAGACCGTGATCGACGTGCGGTCAAACACGCGGATTGCGACGATCCCGCTGGAGGGGGAGGCCGGCAACACGCAATACGATCCAGTGTCCCGGCACATTTTCGTCAACGTGCAATCACGACGGCAACTGGTCGAGATCGACCCTTCCACCGACCGGATAATTGCGCGAATCGACTTGCCGGGCGCGCGGGGCAATCACGGGTTGCTGATCGATCCGGCGCAACGACTCGCCTTCATCGCCTGCGAAGGCAACGACAAGCTGCTCGTGCTCGACATGCATACGAAGCAGGTCACGTCGTCGTTCGATGTCGGTTCAGATCCTGACGTGCTGGCGTTCGATCCGCAGATGCACCTGCTCCATGTCGCGGGTGAAGCCGGGATCGTCTCGATGTTCAAGGCCAATGAGGGGCTGGTATCGAAGATCGGCGACGGTCGCATTGGCGTCAATGCACATGTCGTCGCGGTCGACGGTTCGACGCACCGTGTCTACTTTCCGCTGAGGGACGTTCACGGAAAGGCGACGCTGCGGATCATGGAAGCGACAACGGGCTGACGTTATCGCGACATTCGACGCCTACTGCCCACCATTTGGCCATCGACGATGCTTCTCATCGATGGTGAATGGGTGGCGGTGGGAATCGGGACCGTTTCGTTCCCCTTGCGCGAGGTGTTCGTCCAGCCCGGAATCAGACGGGTGGGCGTGAGCGAGAACATCGGCATCATTGATCGGCCATACCCACCAGGCAATGGCGACGCCAATTGCAGTCAGGAGCGCCAGAACTGCAAAGGTCGACGACATGCCGAGCTTCGCCCCCAGGAAACCTGCAAGCGGATAGGTCACAAGCCAGCACGCGTGGGATAGCGAAAATTGTGCCGCAAAAACGGCGGGGCGGTCCGCGGCATTCGCCGAGCGCTTGAGCAGCCGACCGCTGGGTGTGAGGGTCATCGAGTAACCGAGACCGATAACGAACCACGTCGCCAGAAACGCTGGCCATTCGATGTCTCCCCCCACGCTCGAGAAGATGACGCCTGCACCAAGTGCCACGGCCATCAGCGAGGCGCCCAGAAGCATCGCGGGCCGGTCGGGACGTTGATCGAGAATTTTGGGCAGGAGCAGTGCCATCAGCATGGAGCCACAGCCGAACGCAGCCAGACCGAACGGCACGTCCGAACTGGGGCGACCCAGCCTGCTTTGCACATACACGACGGTATTCACGATAACCATCGAACTTGCGGCAGCGGCAGCCAGGTTGAGCGCGAGCAGACCCTGCAGACGCGGCGTGAGCAGGTAGATCGAAATCCCCCGGAATGTCTTTTCGTAGATGCTGCCGGCGACCTGAGCCGCACGCGACTGGGGCAGACGCACGGACACGACCAGCGCGGCGGAGCACAGGAAGCCGGCGACGGTGCCGCCGAACAGCCAGTGAAAGCTGATTACGGTCAGCAGCGCCGCGGCCAACGCGGGACTCACCAGACTTTCCATGTCGTACGCGAGACGCGAGAGCGATAACGCTCGCGTGTAGTCCTTTTCGTCGGGCAGGACGTCCGGAATGGTCGCCTGGAATGTCGGGGTAAAGGCTGCGGACGCGGACTGGAGCAGGAAGATCAGCACATAGATCTGCCACGCCTGGGTCACAAACGGCAACGAAATGGCGACGCCCGCACGGATCAGATCCATCGCCACCAGAAAGGCGCGGCGTGGCAGACGGTTCGCAAAAGCGCCCACCACCGGCGCAATGACCACATAGGCGACCATCTTGATCGCGAGCGCAGTGCCCAGCACGCTTCCCGCATTGGCTCCTGCGAGCTTGTAGGCGAGCAGGCCCAGCGCAACGGTGGCAAGCCCGGTCCCGACAAGCGCGATGACCTGCGCCAGAAAAAGGTGCCGGTAGGTACGATTGGATAAGACGCCGAGCACACTGAACTCCTGAGATTTGCTGCGAACCGCCGTCGAATACGGCCTGATTGCATCGGATGCCCCGTTTCCGCCATTCAGCCTGTGGGCGATGTCCTGGGTGTGAAGAACAGGACATCGCACCCGAGCTCGCGCGGTAGCCGTGCACGATCCGGTCGATGCTCCCTGTCGAACCACGTCTGATCCCCCGCATTCAACGATGCGAATTGCCCACTGCTAACGCCGAAGCTGCATCTTCATGTGGTTTAGTGTAGCATCCTATCCAGGGGGATAGGTTATTCCTCTGTCCCAGCATGCATAATCCTTGAGCGAGCCGTCCGGTCCCTGCCGCGCATGGGAGCCGGTTTACCCGGAGAGCGTCATGTGGGCAAAGATCAAGGCCTGGTTCGGTTTTGGTGGCCAGGAAAACAGCCATAGGCACGATAGTGACGGCCACGCGCACGGGGCGGGACCGCACGGTCATACTCACGGCGTGATTGATCCCAGTCTGTCGTCGGCGCGCGGCATCTGGGCGATCAAATGGTCGTTCGTGATTCTTGCCGTCACGGCAGTTCTGCAACTGATCGTGGTGTTCACGTCCGGCAGCGTCGCGTTGCTTGCGGACGCGATCCACAATGTCGGCGACGCGACCACCGCGATTCCTTTATGGATCGCCTTCGTGCTCGCGCGCCGCAAGCCGACGACTACGTTTAACTACGGCCTTGGCCGAGTCGAAGATCTGGCGGGCATCCTGATCGTTGTCATCATCCTGATCAGCGCGCTCGTCGCGGGCTATGAGGCGATCGCCCGCCTGATCCATCCGCAACCCATCACGCAGTTGCTGGCGGTCGCGGTGGCCGGCGTCATCGGCTTTATCGGCAACGAACTGGTGGCCGTATTCCGGATTCGCGTAGGGCGCGCGATGAACAGCGCCGCGTTGATTGCGGACGGCTATCACGCACGCACGGATGGTCTGACGAGCCTTGCCGTGGTGGTCGGTGCGATTGGCGTCTGGGCAGGTTTTCCACTGGCCGATCCGATTATTGGCCTGCTGATCACGATCGCGATTCTCGGCATCGTCTGGCAATCGGCACGCGCGGTCATCACCCGCAGTCTCGACGGGATCAACCCCGGCGTGACCGAGGAAATTCGCCATGCGATCGAGCACGTTCCTGGCGTGAACAAACTGGTGGACATCAAGGCCCGTTGGCTTGGGCACAAGTTGCGCGCGGAGTTGACTGTCGCGGTCGACCCGAATCTGAGCGTCGCTCAAGCCAACGGAATCGTGCTTACCCTGCAGGGTGAACTGCACGCGCACCTTGCGCCTCTGGAGGCGGCGACCGTGCAGTTCGACACAAGCGGCGCGCAGCCGGTCGAGGTGCCGTCGGATGCGGGCGGCCACCATCACGCGCCTGAGCCGTTCCGGGTTGATTGCGCGCTCGCGTCCGGGTTACTGGAAATCGTCGATACACCTGATGGCGAACGCATGCGCCTGACGGCGCGAGAGCACGTCGAGGACCTTGCGGCAGTCGTCGAGATCCATAGGTCAGGCGGCATGGTCGAGACGCTACCGTTGCTACCGTCGCACAACGTCTCACACCGCTTCGAAAGCACGGTTGCGCCTGAGGAGCCCCACGAGTTCGATGCCGAGCTACGTCTGTCGAGCGGTAAAGGGCAGGAAACGCTGCCGTTCAGAATGGTCGAGCCAGAAGGGCATCATCACTAGGTAACGCGCCGGGCCGCACACTGGTTTGGCGGAAAAGCGCCATGCTGGTGGTGGCGGATACGGCTTACAAGGAAAACATCATGGGTACGCACACTTCACATCCGGACATCATCAAGCGGCTGCGGCGCGCAGAGGGACATCTGAAAAGCGTCATCGCGATGATCGAGGAAGGGCGTGCGTGTGTCGACATTGCCCAGCAACTGCAGGCGGTCGAAAGCGCGATCAGCAATGCGAAGACCACGCTCGTTCACGATCACATCGACCACTGCCTCGAGCAGTCGATCGGCAAGGGCGAGCAGTCGCCGGCTGACGCAATCAGCGAACTCAAGGCCATCACCAAGTACCTTTAAAAACCATCGATGACTGATTTTTCTTCCCTTCTGCAACAAGGCGCTTCGAGCGCGTGGCTATTTATTCCAAGCGCCATCTTTCTGGGCGCGCTGCACGGCCTTGAACCTGGGCATTCGAAAACGATGATGGCCGCTTTCATCGTTGCGATCCGCGGAACCGTCAAACAGGCGATATTACTCGGCATCTCCGCCACGATCTCGCACACGGCGATTGTCTGGCTGATTGCACTGGGCGGCCTGTACCTGGGCCGCAACTGGAACGCCGAAACCAACGAGCCGTACTTCCAGATCGCTTCCGCAGTGCTGATGATCGGGGTCGCGCTGTGGATGATCTGGCGGACGTGGCGTCAACAACGATTCGCCCACACGGGCGAACACAATCACGACCATGATCACGACGATCACCACCACCATGACGAAACGAAACGTATCGACACCGGGCACGGCACGGTGCGCCTCGAGATTTTCGAAGACGGCGTGCCGCCGCGCTTCCGGCTGTACCGCGAAGGCCGCCACGGCCATTCGTGGTCGGCTGACCAGGTCAGGATCGAAACGCAGCGCGCCGACGGCACGCGGCATACCTTTACGTTCGTGCAGAAGGATGGTTTCGTCGAATCGGAGCAGGAGATTCCCGAACCTCACGAATTCATTGCGCGGTTGCGGCTTGGCCACGAGCACCACAGTCACGACTATGACATGGAGTACGTCGAGCATGGCCATCATCATGTCACCGCGGATTACGAGGGACTCGACGTGTCAGCGCCCGGCTATCAGGACCCGCACGAACTGGCGCACGCAAACGACATCCGCCGGCGTTTCGCGAACCGTGAGGTGACCACTGGGCAGATCGTCGTGTTCGGCCTGACCGGCGGCCTGATCCCATGTCCCGCGTCGATCACCGTTCTGCTGTTGTGCCTGCAACTCAAACGCATCGCACTGGGTGCCACGCTGGTGCTGTGTTTCAGCATCGGCCTTGCCTTGACGATGGTGGTCTCGGGCGCGCTCGCTGCATTGAGCGTGAAGCATGTGTCGCGCCGCTGGAGCGGGTTCGGCGACTTCGCGCGCAAGGCGCCGTATATTTCAGGCGTGGTGATCGCGCTGGTCGGCGTTTTCGTCGGCTATCAGGGCGTGGCCGCGCTCGGTTAAGCCAACGCCCGCGCTCCGACATGTGGACGATATCCGCATACGGCGGCCTCTTTCTGGCCGCCTTCGGCGCGGCGACGTTATTGCCGCTGCAATCCGAGGCGGTGCTGATAGGCCTGCTCCTGACGGGAAAATATGCGGTGTGGGCGCTCCTGACTGTGGCGACCGCCGGCAACGTGCTTGGCTCGGCAGTCAACTGGCTGCTTGGACGATACATCGAGCGGTGGCGTCACAAACGATGGTTCCCTCTCTCCGGCGACAAGCTCAAGCGCGCGCAGCACGCGTACCAGCGCTTCGGGCAATGGTCGCTGCTGCTCAGTTGGGTGCCGGTTATCGGCGATCCGCTGACCGTGCTCGCGGGCGTGATGCGCGAGCCTTTCCTGCGCTTCATGTTGCTGGTGCTGATCGCAAAAGCAGGCCGATATATTCTGCTTACCGCGGTGACCTTGCAATTCATATAGCCACAGGCGCGTGGGTGTACTTCCCTCTACTCTCGCATTGCGTTCTGGCTCAGGCTAGGACGATCCTTTCATTTTTCCCCATCCGCGCGGCCACGACGCCGAGTCCCGGGCGCCGCGCCCGACTGAGCCTTTCGTAAACATTTTTCGGCGACCATCGCGCACGCGCACGGGGCAATCCTGTTCAGATCCGGGAAAACGCGCGCACATAGTGCGCAACAGAATTTTCCGCTAATCAGGACACCAAAAACAACATATCCACGCACCCGCAGGGGCACGTTTCGAAATTGTTCGAAAAACGCAGATGCTGTAATTCACCTGTCGCTTTCGCAGAGGTTTTCTGAAAGGAACGACGTCCCCTCATCAAACGGATAGCGCCATCAGTTGCGTGGCGTGGATTGCAGACTGGCGTAACGAAGGTCGCCCGGATTGTTCGAGCCTTCCTTTGCACGCCGTCGAACAACGGAGAATCTTCAATGAAGCTAGCCGTCTCTACTCTCGCTCTAGTCACCGCGTCGATGCTGTGCACCGCAGGCGCAAGCGCGCATCAAATCTGGTTTGAGCAGTCGCCTAACAGGACGATGACGTTCTACTACGGCGAGTTCGACAAGAACATGCTGGAAGTCACACCTGGCGGCATGGACCGCTTCAAGGCGCTCGCCGGCCAGTCGGTCTCGGACTCAGGCGCGAAGCCGCTGGACATGAAACTGCAGCGGGCGAGCTTTTCAGTAGCGGAGAAGCCGGCTAAGGGCGACTCCTTCGTCGCGGTGGACCACAAGTATCCGATCTTCAAGCTTCACGACGAAGGCGGCATCGTCGATACCTACTGGACCCCGGCTACGCGCTGGGTCGGCGATTTCAGCGCGCGCCAGCCGGAACTCGAACTCGATGTCGTGCCCACGGGCA
>WNGR01006908.1_pt1 | contig 12078 bp, 9 predicted proteins | sample 5407581 | NCBI WGS metagenome assembly WNGR01 (sample SAMN13153383, study PRJNA577476) | soil metagenome | isolation source: 80 cm soil or saprolite under Garry oak tree replicate 2 | place: USA:California | collected 2016-06-15
CCTTCTACAATGCGGCGGACACCCTTGGTACCCAGCTCGAGGCCCTAGTGAATCAGCACTGGTCTCAGCCCTGGGAGGTCATCGCCGTGGACAACAGATCGACTGACGGCTCACGGCAGATTGTCGAGCGGTATAAAGAACGCCTGCCTAACCTGCGCATTGTAGACGCTTCTGCCCGCCAGGGCCGGCCGTTTGCCCTCAATGTTGGTGTGCAAGCCGCTACTAGTGAGGCTGTAGCCTTCTGTGACGCCGATGATGAGGTGGCGCCTGGATGGGTGGCAGCCATGGGGGAAGCGCTCTCTCGGCATGACTTCGTTGCTTGCAGCATTGAGAGCGACAAGCTCAATCCCCCTTGGGTACTTGCCACCCGTGGGCACCCCCAGCAAGATGGTCTCCAAAAAGCCTATTACCCGCCTTATCTTCTACACGCGGGCGCTGGTACGCTCGGCGTTAAACGGTCGCTGCATGCCATGGTAGGCGGGTTTGATGAGTCAATGCAACATGCGCATGATACCGACTTTTGCTTTAAGCTCCAGCTTGCCGGCGTGCAACTCCACTTCGTGCCGGATGCAGTCGTCCATGTGTGCTTCCGCCACACCCCCCGAGGGGCCTATGACCAAGCACGCGGCTGGGCCATATACCGCGTTAAGATCTATAAGAAGTATCGAGAGGTAACGGGGACGGAGATCCCCCCATCGTGGAAACGCTATGCAAAAAGTTGGCAGTATTTGTTATGGCAACTGCCGTTCATTTATCAAAAGCAAGTCCGCTACCAATTGATGTGGGGGCTTGGCCGGCAAGTTGGCTTACTGCAGGGGAGCCTCAAGTACCGGAGCGCGCCGCCGGTGTAGTCCTGAGGAGCCGTGCCAGCAGATGTGATGTATCACCCTAGGGTAGAGAAAGCAAGGATGATCACGCAATACAGTAGCCAGTTTGTACGCAGAGTGTATAGAAGGGCCATGCGACACTTCCTCGGGAGTATTACGGACGTCGCCACGATGGAACCAGTTGCCGCTTTGACGTTTGATGACGGACCCCATGCTGCATACACGCCGCGACTGCTCGACATTCTCGAAAGCCATCAAGCCCGCGCCACCTTTTTTATGCTCGGACAGTTTGCTATACAGTATCCAGAGCTGTTGCGGCGCATAGCCCAGGCCGGGCATGCCATTGGTAATCATTCTTGGGATCACGCCTCGTTCCCGTTCATCACCAGCCGCCAACGGCGGGCACAGATCCGGGCGTGTGCACGAGCCATTGCGCCCTACGGGCAACGGCTCTTTCGCCCGCCATACGGGGAGCAGAACTTGGCATCACGGCTCGATACTCTATGGATGCGTCACAAGGTGATCTTGTTTAACTGTGAAGTGGGGGATTGGTTTGATCCGGATCCACACCGTCTGGCTGAGGCGCTCGTGAAGAAGGTCCACCCGGGCAGTATTGTTTGCCTGCATGATGCCCTCCGCTCACATCCCGAGCTGAGGCCTCGGGTGCGCCATCAGTCGCATGCCGACCGAGAGGCCATGCTGACCGCGGTGGACATGTTCCTCACACGTGTGGGCTCTCAGTTCCGCTTTATCACCATCCCTGAGCTCCTCCAGCATGGGTGTCCGCAACGGCAGCACTGGTACAGGGTCACACCCCTGGGGCCACGGTCCTCTGCGGCGCCATTACCATCCAGTTGATACCATCCAGCTGAGCTTTTTCTATAGATACGAGCACATCTAGCGAGGGGGCAAGGAGCCGCGGCAGGGCAGACCTCGGGGCATGATCCTCTCCGCGGAGATGCGGGGCCATGAGCCGAGGAGAGAGGGTAGTGCAATGAAGGCCCAGGAAAAATCGAACATTCCGTTCATACTCGCCGGAGTAGTCGTGGGGGCCATGCTGCTGCGGCTGGGACTTGTCCTCACCCTGCCACGGGTCATCTGGCGGGACGAGGTGGACTACCTGCTGCTTGGGCGTAACCTACTCAACGGGCAGGGCTTTACGAATCCCGATGGCTCCCCGCATCTGGTCTTCCCGCCAGGCTACCCTTTCGTGGCCGGCGCTATCGCTCGGCTCGTGGGTGATCTCGAATGGGCGAGTAATCTAGTCTATGTGCTCTGCGGAGGCTTGCTACTGTTCCCGGTTTTTGTCATCGCCCGACGTCTCTACGGCACACCGACAGCGTGGCTGGGGGTGCTCCTGGTGGTAGTCTGTCCGGCGCTGAGTGTCAGCGTCCTCTATTGGGGGGGCATGACCGAGTCACTATACACGTGTCTCGTGTATGGGGGGCTGGCCACCCTGCTGGTGGGGCTTGAAGATCAACTGTGGGGATTGCTGCCGACGGCCGGCCTGCTGTTTGGGCTGGCCTATCTTGTGCGCCCGGAGGCCTTCGGGCACGTCGCCATGTCGCAGCTCGTCATTCTCGCATGGCTCATGCGCCGCGGCATCGGGATGCTGCGGCAGACGTGCCTGGCCATTGGAGGTTTCGTGGTGGCCTTTGCCCTCGTGGCGACCCCGTATGTGTGGTACCTGCACACCCACACAGGGCAATGGCTGCTAACTGGGAAGGGAGGACTGACCTGGGAGTTTGGCGAGGCCCTGATGCGGGGGGATTGGGCGGCCACTGATGAGATAGCTGGGCGCCTGTGGGGGAAGCCCGAGAGCTTCCAAGGCAGCCTCGTGCAGAAGATCCTGGCGGATCCGCGCGGCTTTGCGCGACGGGTGCTGCGCAATGCGTGGCAACTGCGGTATGAGGCCCGCGCCTACCTGTATGGGTTATTTCCGTGGATCATCCTCGCCCTCTTTCGTACGCCGTGGGACCGTCGGCGGGCTGCCCACGAGGCCTTCCTCATGGCGGCCCTCATACCGTTCTCAGTCTTCCTAGCGTTCCATATTGAGGTGCGCTTCTTCGCCCCCGCCCTGCCTGTGCTGCTGCTGTGGACCGCCCAGGGGGCGCACGAGCTGGGTCATTGGCTGTACCAGACCGTCACCATCTGGCGGGGCCGGCCGCTCGTCGGCTGTCGGACGACGGCCCTGGTGCAGTGGGGGCCAGCAGGGGTGCTGGTGCTCGTGCTCGTGAGCCTACTGCCCCTGATAGCTCGGGCGGCGCAAGCGGGGGTCCCCTTGCACTACAAGACGGCGGGGCTCTGGCTGCATGCACATACGCCGGCTAGCACGAAGGTGATGACGCGACAGGATGCCATCACGTTGTATGCCGACCGGGTCCAGGTACCCCTGCCCCGTACCGATTGGCCAGGCGTCCTGGAGGCAGCTCGGGCACAGAAGGCGGGCTACCTGGTGGTGGATGAGGCGGAGCTACAGCGGCTACGGCCGCAGATGGCCTTTCTTCTCGAATCGCCACCGCCAGAGCTGGCCTTCGTGCGCAGCTTTGAGGGCGGCGGCCGCCGGACGCGGGTGTATCGGTTTGTAGTGCCTCCGTTGGCCTTAAAAGGAAGATCAGAATGATATTCAGACCGGAAAAAGAAGTAAACGGTACGTGTGATTCTGTTTTTCCGGTCACTGGGTCCGGGAGAAGCGTTGCAGAAGCATGGGCATTTCGGATGAATAGGCTCAGTAAATTTGTACTAATAGTGCCAACATACAACGAGAGGGATAACATTGGTCCTTTGATTGAAGCCCTGGAGGAGGAATTCAGGAAGATACCCTATGATATGAACATACTGGTCATGGACGATAATTCACCTGATGGCACGGCGGAGATAGTCAGGCAGGCAGGCAAGAATTACTCTAATGTTTATTTAATCACAGGAGAGAAGCAGGGATTAGGAGCTGCATATATACGAGGAATGAAACATGCCATCGATGGGATGAATGCCGATGCTGTCATGGAGATGGATGCCGATTTTTCCCATAAACCAGACGATGTTCCACGCTTGATCCGTGCGCTTGACGAAGGAGCTGATTTTGTTATTGGGAGCCGTTATGTTAAAGGTGGAACTATACCGCATGACTGGGGACTTCTGCGCCAGGCCATTTCAAAATGGGGCAACATTTTTGCCCGATACATCGTGGGCCTCTACAAGGTCCATGACTGCACGGCAGGTTTCCGGGCTATTCGCTCGTCAATAATAAAGAGAATAGATTTAGAAAGCCTGGGAGTGCAGGGCTATGCTTTCCAAATTGCTCTATTGTACAAGGTCATGGCAAGCGGTGCGAGAGTTCAAGAAATCCCCGTTGAGTTCGTTGATAGGGTCAAGGGAACAACGAAGCTAGGTTTTTCCGACATTCGCGAGTTCATCATCCACGCTTGGTGGCTCCGCTTTGAACACAGCAAAACCTTCGTTCGATTCGTAGTGGTTGGTGCCTCTGGCGTGCTCGTGAACTTAGGGGTTTTCACCGTACTCATCAACAGCGGACTGAACAAATTTCTTGCTTCACCTATCTCCATTGAGCTCTCGATCATATCCAATGTTCTCCTGAACAACTTCTGGACATTTTCTGCAAGGAAAACCAAGCATCGATTCTACGTAAAGGGATTGAAGTTCAATGTTGTATCGCTGAGCGTCCTTGGTATCAGTTATTCTACCTTTGTAATTCTCAACTTGTTATTACCGAACCTGGCACTGCAGATTCACCAAGTACTGGGAATCGTTCCAGCAATGTTGGCAAATTATTTTCTGCACTCTTACTGGACCTTCAGAAGCTCTCCTGAATAACCATTCATAGAATTCTGTCGAGGGTTACCTTGAAAATTTCTCACACCGTGGGCGCCGCCACCGGTGTGAGAGACACAGGCTGCCCGGCAGTTTTGCAGAAATGATGCGAAGTCCTACTTGGTGCCCAGCTCTTACATGCGCCCACGAAAGCGCACGTCAGAGAGGTGCTAGCTAGTAGGGGGGTAAAAGCAATCGTGGATGAGGCAGAGCTACAGCGGCTACGGCCGCAGCTGGTCTTTCTTCTCGAATCGCCGCCGCCGGAGTTGGCCTTCGTACGCAGCTTTGAGGGCGGCGGCCGGACGCGAGTGTATCGGTTTGTAGGGCCTTTGTAGGAGCGGCAACAGGCCACGGCAGATTCTTTTTAGAAGCGAGCAGCACACGTATGCCGAAGCTCTCTATTGTTATCCCGGCTTACAACGAGGAGCACTCTCTCGTGCGCTGCATCGAGCGTGTCCTCGCCATCGTAGAGGCTGACCTTGAGCTGGAGGTCCTTGTCGTAGATGACGCCTCGACGGACGGTACCCTCAAGAACGCGCAGGAACTCGCGCTCCAGCATGCGCAGGTGCGTGTCCTCCGACACAAAGTAAACCAAGGCAAAGGGGCGGCACTCCACACGGGGTTCGCGCAGGCGACCGGTGACTTTATCGCCATCCAAGACGCTGATCTTGAGTACGACCCTCACGACCTCAAGCGCCTCCTCGAACCGCTCATTTCGGGCCGCGCGGATGTGGTCATCGGCTCCCGCTTCCTCTCGGCTGGTGCGCACCGCGTGCTCTACTTTTGGCACGCCGTCGGCAACCAGTTCCTGACACTGCTCTCAAACATGTTTACCGACCTGAACCTCACAGATATGGAGAGCTGTTACAAAATCTTCCGCCGTGAGGTGTTGCAGCAGATTGAACTTAAGGAGAAGCGGTTCGGCTTTGAGCCTGAGTTCATTGCCCAGATTGCCCGGCTGCGGCTACGCATCTATGAGATAGGGATCTCCTACGCCGGTCGGACGTATGAGGAGGGCAAGAAGATTGGTGCGAAGGACGGATTCCGTGCGCTCTACTGCATCGTGCGCTACAACATGCCACACGCGCCGCTCCCGATCCAATTCCTCGGCTATCTCTTGGTGGGTGGCCTCTGCGCTGGCGTGAATATCCTGCTCTTTAGCGCCTTTTTGCTGGGCACGTCGGCGTGGTTCGCCGCGCCATTGGCCTTCTTGCTCGCCGCGGCACTGAACTACTGGCTCTGCATCAACATACTCTTCCGCCACCGGGCGAAGTGGTCGACCTGGGGCGAGATCGGGGTCTACGGTGTGCTCGTCGTGGTCGTTGGGGGGATGGATCTCCTGTCGACCATCGCTCTGCTCAGCGTTGGGTTAACGCCGTGGGTGGCGAAGGCCACAGCCTCCGGTATCGCGCTCGTGTTGAACTACCTCGGCCGACGCTTCCTCGTCTTCCCCGAAGGGCCCCTGAGCCCGTGGTCACCTAGCGGAGTCCGCTAAACATGGGCACCGGCTGCATATTGGATCGTTTCGTCAGATGTGCACTGGCAACCAATTGGCGCTCCATCAGACCAGGACACGCGCTTGTATTACGTTTGCCTCCTGGCGAGAGAGGTCAGTAATTCTCGGTGAGCCCCTGAGCTTGGCCGCTTCTGTTCTGAGCTGATTGTGCGCCACCGAGTTTAGCTCTCCCAACCCCCACCGAGCGTAAATCGCAGGGTGCGGAAGTGCTCGGCACGCTCTCGAAGCGGCCCATGAGGCAAGGAAATGGATGTGCAGACACAGCCCCTCGTCAGTGTGGTGACGCCGGTGTACAACGGCGAAAAGTATTTAGCTGAATGCATTGAAAGCATATTAGCCCAAACGTACCAAAACTGGGAATATATCATCGTCAACAACTGTAGCACGGATCGCTCCCTAGAGATTGCGCAAGGTTATACGAAGAAAGACCCCCGTATTCGTATCCACAATAACCATGAGTTTGTGGGTATGATACAGAACCATAATATTGCGTTTCGACAAATTGCATCTGCGAGTCAATATTGCAAGATGGTGCATGCCGACGATTGGCTGTTCCCTGAGTGTATCATGCAAATGGTCACAGTTGCCGAGGCTCACCCATCCGTTGGCATTGTTGGGGCTTACAGGTTGGACGGCACCCGCATCAGCTTGGATGGTTTGCCCGACCCGAGCACGGTGATATCGGGTCGGGAGATCTGTCGGCGCAGTCTACTGCTTAAAGGCCCATATGTATTCGGCTCCCCCACATCGCTTTTAATCCGCTCCAAACTCATTAGCAATCGCGAAGTATTTTATAACGAATCGAATATTCATGCTGACAAGGAAGCATGCTTTGATCTTCTCCAAAGTTCCGACTTCGGCTTTGTGCACCAAGTGCTTACTTATTCACGACGGCACAGTGAGGCAGCGACCTCCTTTTCTGAAAGGTTCAACACTCCCCTTCTAGGAAATCTCAGCATTCTCACCAAATATGGACCTCTCTATCTGAGTGGAGAAGAGTATGACGAATGTTTAGAACACCATATGAAGCGTTACTATCTTTTCTTGGGCCAGAGCATTTTGTGGACGCGGGAAAAACAGATTTTGGATTATCATAAGAATGGCATGAAAGATCTAGGATATTCATTCAGTTGGACCAAATTATTCAAAGTTGTATTGTTGGAAGGGGTTGATATCCTATTCAACCCTAAAAAGACTCTCGAAAGGATTGCGAGACATATTATGAGAGTTGTGAAGGGAGGACAAGATAAGAAGTGTGAGATATCGCTCCAGCAAAGACAATAAAATATTTTAAAAACCTAAAGGTAAACTCGTCAAATAAGAGTAGATAGTAATGCAAAATCCAGCAAAGTTGTTGTTAAAGCCGGCGGTACTTACAAAAATCTGCTCAAGACTTAAAGTAATATTGCACCGGGTGCAGTATTATGGTTTCAGGTACAAATGTCCGTTCTGTATGGCTCATTTAAAAATGTTCCTCCCATTTGGACGTCACTTCCATGTTTTAAAGGAGAAACATGTTGTTGGAGGCGGTTATCGCCAGAACATGCTTTGCCCAATTTGTGGTTCTATGGACAGAGAACGACTCTTATACTTGTATTTGCGTTACAAAACAGATATTTTTAAAAAGCCAGTAAAACTACTGCATGTAGCACCAGAATCAAACATAATAACAGTTTTATATAAAAAAGCTAATGTTGATTATTTAACTGCTGATTTAAACGGCGAAAATGTTATGGCAAAAATTGATATAACCAATATCTCTTATGGAGATAATTCATTTGATACTATTATTTGCAATCATGTTCTGGAGCATATAACTGACGATCGAAAAGCAATGGCTGAATTATATCGTATTGTAAAGCCAGGAGGATGGGCAATCTTACAAGTACCCATGTCTACGTCCCTAGAAAGTACCTATGAAGATTCTTCAATCATAACTCCTCTGGAAAGAGAGCGGGCTTTTGGTCAAGCTGATCATGTGAGAATCTATGCAAGAGACTATAAACAGAGGTTGGAACAAGTTGGCTTTGCCGTGGATATTTTCGAGTGGTCTGTGAATAATCATTGCTTTGGTGGGCAGAAGAATAAATTTGGTTTGATAGAAGATGAGAGTGTCTACTGTGCAAGAAAGCCCATTTGACAGCATCCTCGCTGTGCACAGCGAGGATCCCAGTCCCCTGAGAGGACTGAGGTTCCTAAGCTTGGGACGTTTTCCATGTGAAGGAAGACATGCATGCCTAAACCGTTTCGTTTAGCGCTGGTGGGCGCTGGCATGGTTACGCAGAGCTCGCATCTCCCTGCAGCGCTCGCTTCGGACAAGGTGCAGGTGGTTGCCCTCGTTGAGCCCATGCGCCAGCGGGCCGAGGAGCTGGCTCGCTGGTACGGCATTGCCCCCGTCATAGTCCCGCAGGTGCAGGACGTGCTTGGGGCTATCGATGGTGCTGTGATTGCGACGCCAAACGATACGCATATGCGTATTGCGCTCACCTGTCTGCAGGCCGGGGTGGCAACGCTCATCGAGAAGCCTCTGGCGAGTACGTATGCCGAGGGTGAAGCCATCGTCCGTGCCGGCCAGGCGTCCGGGACCGTGGTGGCCGTTGGCTATATGGTCCGTTTTCGCGAAAACATCTTGCTCCTGGATGATCTTCTGAAAGCTGGTTACTTCGGGACGGTCAGGCGCTTCGCGCACCAGGCTGGGACGATAGGTGGATGGACACCTATGTCCTCCTACAATCTCAGCCGTAAGGCGACGGGGGGCGGCGTACTCGTGGTGACTGGCACGCATTTTTTGGACTGTATGCTGCACTTCTGGGGCTATCCCGATGACGTCGCCTTGGCAGATGATGCGCAGGGAGGTCCCGAAGCCAACTGTGTTGCGACGTTTCGGTATACGTCCACGGCTACACCATGCGAAGGCGTCGCTCTTTACTCTAAAACTACCGAGCTACCCAGGGGACTTATCATCGAAACGGACCGAGGTATTGTCCAGGTTGCCGACACGGACGAGGCAGACAACCTCGTTTTTCGCCCCCATACACATGCACAGGTCGAGCACGTAGTACGCCGCCGCGGCACGCCTCCCTACCCGCAGGGGATGTCTGTCTTCCAACGCCAGCTCGATGATTTTGTCGATGCCTGTCAGCAAGGACGATCTCCCATGGTCGATGGACACCAGGGACTGATGTCTCTCCGCTTGCTCGAGGAACTGTATACACGGCGCAAGGCTCTCAACACGGATTGGTATTCTCAGATGCCTGCAAAGGTCGCGTCATGAGGCGTATTGCTATTGTAGGGGCTTCGGGATTTGTCGGGTCGACCCTGGTGGAGCGTTTGCTCGCCCAGGGCCAGGACGAAGTCCTCCCCCTCATCCATAGCAGTGGCAATGCCATGCGTCTCGCTCGCCTGGGCATTGATTTGCCGGCTGTGGATCTCCTCGCCCAAGACGAGATTGACGCGGCTTTACAGGGATGTACCCACGTCGTGAATTGTGCTCTGGGCAGTGCAGACGTCATCGTAAAGGGGCTCCAGAACCTTCTGTCGGCGTGTCGGAAACATAAAGTAAAGCGCTTCATCCATCTGAGCAGTGTGCTCGTGTATGGCGACCCTCCTCCCCCCGATAGCGTACACGAGGATGCCCGGCCTTTTCCAAACGATCCCTACGGTTATGGTAGGCTCAAACTCCAACAGGACCGTATGGTCCAGCAAGCCTGTCGCGCCGGTTTGCCGAGTGTGATTCTTTGCCCCCCGAATATTTCGGGCTCTTATTCTCCCTTCCTGGTCAGAGTGCTGGATGCCTTGCGTGCTGGTGCCTTTGGTCTTGTGGATGATGGCAAGTCCCCCTGCAATCTGGTCGACGTGTCGAATCTTGCCCATGCCATCGAGCTCGCTCTGGACAGGGGGACCGCCAACGGGCAGAGGATGTTTGTCACCGATGACGAGGAGACCACCTGGCGTGATGTCATCGAGGGTCTTGCGCCAGTGGCAGAACGCACCGACCCAGTGCCTGTCATCACGCGCGAGGAGTTATTGTCTCTACGCACGGCTCATAGCACACCATCTGTCTCCGTGATGCAAAGTCTGAAACACCTGGTATCTCGTGATGTCCGTCTAGCTCTGCGTCAGGATCCCTTGTGGGCAAAAGTGGAGCAGGCACTCGGTCAAAGCATGACGAGACTAGGCAAAGTCGTGGAGGAGCGGCTGCGCTTGGCGATAGCCGGTCCCCCGTCAGTACCAAAAGTGAACCGTGGCCCACAGTACAACATGCACGTGTGTCTACAGCAGCTCCGTGGAGTAAGGCATGCATGTGACCTGGCCAAGCACGAGCTCGGCTACAAGCCGCTTTATACTTTTGCAGCCAGCATGCGCGCCTTCTGTGCCTGGTATCGCAGTCAGCATGGTATGGATACAGGCAGCTGGGACCTGCTCAAGCAACTCTATTGAAGAGCAGGCGGTTTGGCTCCGTGGTTGGCACTCCTGACAGAGTCGCAGCACACTGAGACCACTACCTCCTCATGCATGGAGAGCGCTTCAATGATGGGTCCTGCAGCTCGGCGGAGAGCTGAGGAGAACAGCGTGTCATCTTTTCCTTATCTGGCCGATGTCGGTGTCATGGCCCTTGTCCCTGACCACTGGAGAGCGAACTGGCTCGGTCGTCATCAGACCCTGACGCGCCTGGCGCAGTATTTCCACGTCGTCTGGTGCACACCAGCGATGTGGTGGCGCCAAAGGGAGTGGTGGCTTCGTGGTGGGCGGCAAGGTGGGGAGGAGGCAGATGCCGCCACTCCCGCCGGGCTTACTATCTATTATCCTGAAAAGTGGCTCCCTGCTGTGGGGCAGCCGCATTTCCTGGCGTGTTGGACCGAACGACAGCGCTTGCGTCGAGCGCAAAGCATCCTGCGCACGCGAGGATGCCAGAAGATTGTCCTCTATCTGTGGCGTCCCGAGTATAGTTCTGCATTGGACCTGATCGACTATGACCTCAGTTGCTATCATATCGCCGATGAGTATTCGCTCTCAGCCATCGAACAACCAATCGACGCGCGTGAGGCGCAGCTTATCTCGCGTGTTGATCAGATGTTCATGCATTCTATCGCCATGCTGGAGAAAAAGGGGAAACTGAACCCCCAGACGACGTTCATCCCGAATGGTGTCGATTACCATGCCTTTGCGACGCCGCGTAGCGAACCTGCGGAGCTGCAGTCAATTCCACATCCGCGCATCGGTTATGTTGGCAGGGTCAAGCAGCGGCTCGATCTGACCCTCCTCATGGATCTGGCGCGGCGCCATCGGGGGTGGTCGTTTGTGTTGGTCGGAGCGCAGGACGGTATTGGCGACCACGCTGCCTTGCTCCAGCAGCTCGCACGCATGTCCAACGTGTACATTATAGGCAGCAAGCCGGTCAGTGTACTCCCGGCCTACACGCAACACATGGATGTGTGTATGCTGTGCTACGAAATCAATGGCTATACGAAGTTCATCTATCCATTAAAGCTCCACGCATACCTGGCCAGCGGTCGCCCTACCGTGGGTTCGCCCATCCGCACCTTGCAGGACTTTGCGCACATCATCAGGCTAGCCCGCACACCCGACGAATGGTCGCAGGCCATCCAGGACTCCTTGTCTCCCACTGACTGCTCGGCTGAGCAGGTCGAGGTACGTCGACACGTTGCCCGCCAACACGATTGGAACAGACTGGTAGCGTTGCTAGCCCAGACCCTGTGCAGTCGGCTCGGACCCGCTTATCTCGAGCGCTTTGAAGAGCGCTTTGGGACAATCCTCCCTTACGGGTATAGCGCTATCAGCGCCGAATGACGGCCAAGCCGTTGGGCCATGAGAAAGGCCGCGCCAGACATCGGGGCCACACGGATCTTCTTCACCTAGGCGCGGCTGGTTGCGACATCCAAG
>WNGR01008404.1_pt1 | contig 12075 bp, 12 predicted proteins | sample 5407581 | NCBI WGS metagenome assembly WNGR01 (sample SAMN13153383, study PRJNA577476) | soil metagenome | isolation source: 80 cm soil or saprolite under Garry oak tree replicate 2 | place: USA:California | collected 2016-06-15
CTGCTGGTTCTGCATGTTCACTTCCTCAGTGCGTGATAAAAATGCCATAAATTGGAAAATGCTACCATATATAGTTGCCTCCACCATTCCCAAATATTGCATTGGTTCTGGTTTCGTTAAGCTACGTCCGCTCAGTCTCTGAGTTGGTCCCAAAGGCTGAGCTGGACGGCAGGGCCTACTACAAATGCCCTATTTTTCATCTTCCAAGCTTGATGCCGCTTGAGCAATAACGCTTTGACCTCGGCCTTGTTTTGGCATGCTGCCAGTTCCCTATCTCCGAAGCGTCCGGCCAGATTCAGCGAGGCGTTGTGATCGGCATGGTCCTCATGTCCGCAGACGACACACCGAAACGTCTTCTGGTCAGGCCGATTGGCGCGATCCACATAATGGCAGCGAGAACACTGCTGTGAGGAGTACGCAGCTTTGACCGTGTGGGCCGCCATCCCTCGCTTAGCCGTGGCCCAGGCGAGTTGTTCGGGGATATGTGCGAGATTTGAAGCGTACAGGTAACTATTCATGGCACGCGCTTTGAAGCGCATCGAGGCGATGTTGAGTTCTTCGTAGACAATGCGAGCATCAGGATGATCATCAAGCATTTGATTGACCGCCCGATTGATGTCCTGACGTACCTGTCGGCCTAGGCGTTGGCCGGTCGCGCTGCTGGTCGAAGGGAGCTGGTCCTTGGGCACGCCCTTCTTTTCCAAACAGGCTCGTAACTTTGCCTTGCGCCGACGTTTCTCCCGATCGCGCTTCTGCTTCTTCGCCAGCTTGCCATGAAAAGTCCCGTAGGTTTGACCCGTCGAGGTCGTAATGAAATTTGCGATCCCCACATCAACGCCCACCCGAGGCGCGGAAGGCTCTGTTTTGCGAGGAACGTCCTCGTCAAAGCTGAGTGTAAGCCACCACACGCCACAGCGTTTGTGCAGGGCGGTCGAGGTGTTGATCGTGCGGCCAAGCAGGGCCTTTTTGTGATAGGGGGCCAGTTTGACCGGGACTCGCAGAGGATTCCCAAGGTCTTTGGTGCTGATGCGGAGCCAGTAGTCGAAGGTGGAGTCCTCCGATTTCTCTACTCCTACCACATTGGCGTTGGCCTGGATACAGGGGACATGAAGGATGGGGGTGTTCCATTCGCGCCATTGGGGTTCTTTTCGGTTGGGATTGGGATGGGAAGAGGCCTGGTCTTCCGCGTAATCGGCCAGATCTTCCAGATAGGCTTGATAGGCGTTCTCGCGGGTGGTGCGCCAAGACCTTGCAATGCCCGCCGCCTGTTGAATGGCGACCCGATGCCAGCGCTCGGAGAGTGCCGTTTCAAACACCGGCTCGGCGTACCTCTTGGGGGAAGCCTCGGTAGTAAACCGCGTCACGTACTGTTGGGTCAGCGCCAGATATTCTTCCACGAGCTGATCCAGCGCGTCAAGCTTGCCAGGGTTGGCTTCAATCAGACGAATGTGCGTCACTGCACGAGTGATCGTCTGCTTCGTCTTCTTTTTCCGCTTGAGCTTCTTCTTCGCTTCTTCAGTGGCTTTTTCTGCCTTCAGGCTCATTCAGTGGTCCATTCTGCTGCAAGACCGCCAGGACTTGTTCCGTTTTTCGTTTCGCACGCCTGCGCCCATACAGACGTGCAGCAAAGCTCGTGATAATCGCCACAAAGTCGCCCATCAGATCGTCTTGCGCTGTGTCAGCCGTATTCACGACAACCAGTTCTCGCTCTTGCATAGCGAGTAACGTCTGGATATAGGCGACGCCAAAGCGAGAAGCCCGATCTTTATGCTCGACGACAATCCGACCGATATGAGGGTTTGAAAGCAACGCCAGAAACTTGGGGCGCTGATCATTGATGCCACTGCCACACTCTTTGACGACTTGGGAAACCGACCAGCCCTGGGCATTGCACCAGGTGATCAACCGCTCAGCTTGCGTGTCGAGATTCTTTTTGTTCTCACTCGAAGACACCCGCGCGTAAACAGCGACAGCCTGCCCAGACAAAGGCTTGACCACGGCCTTTTCAACAGGCTCTTCGATGATCACCGTGCCAGTGGGCAGTTGGTAGCCAGCGATCTGGCCCCGTTTAAACAGCCTGTAGGCCGTATTGTAATGGATCCCCAATTTTTGGGCGTAGCTCGACAACTTCATAGATATAGTATACTCTATGAGCTTGCGGTTTGCAAGAGGTGGTAACATTTTGTACGAATTGGTAACAAAAAAGGCAAGCTTTTCTCAATACCATAGCATGGTCTCCCAATGGCAAATATATGGCCTCTGGTGGGTATGATAACATTGTGCAGGTCTGGGATGCTGCCACTGGGAATACCATCTACACATTCAAAGGGCATACCGATATAGTAAACGGAGTGGCCTGGTCGCCCGATAGTAAACGCATCGCCTCTGGCTCTGCTGACAAGACGGTGCAGGTCTGGGATGCTGCCAATGGTGGCAACGTCTTCACCTACAAAGGCCACTCCGATTTTCTCAGTGCGGTGGCCTGGTCACCCAATGGAAAGCGTATTGCTTCGGGCAGTGTAGACAAGACGGTGCAGGTCTGGGATGCCGCCTCGGGGAACAATGTCTTCACCTACAAAGGTCATGTCGATGCTGCCCTCTATACCGTTGCCTGGTCATCCGATGGCAAGCATATCGCCTCTGGCGGTGATGATAAGCTCGTACTGGTCTGGGATACTGCCACAGGGACCACCATATTTACCTACAAAGGCCATTCTGACCTGGTAAAAACCGTATCATGGTCACCCGATGCGAGGAAACTGATCGCCTCTGGCAGCAATGACCAGACAGTGCAAGTGTGGCAAGCAAGGTAGATCTTTTAGGACTCGATGATGAGGTTGGCCCGGTAGAAGGGCTTAATGACCAATATTGACGAGGCTGGTAGCGAAATGTTCTCTCATTTCGCTACCAGCCTCGTCAATATTGGTTTTATACTCAATCACGCATGCTCTAACCGGCGCAGCTCAATCTTGCCATTGCGCACACGCACTGCGAACGTTGGCTCGGCGTAGACTGCCGGGCCATTGACCACACTGCCATCGCTCATACGGAAGCTTGAACCATGCCAGGGGCACGTAACCACGCCATTCTGACACGTTCCCTCGTCCAGGGGACCACCGAGATGGGAACATGTGGCACCGATTGCGTAAATTGAATTGCCCTGTTTCAACAGCACGGCCGGAATCCCAGGATTGTCAGTGCTACCAGGCAACTCAACCCGGGTTAGCTTTCCTTCCTCCAGGTCGGCCATATCCATCACCTCCACAAAATCATTCGAGCCACCCTGCCAGGCGACATGGTTCACACCAATGCCCTTAGCAAGTATTAGCTCTCCACCCAGGTAAGCAGAGAAGAGAGACGTTAAATAGCCAGTTGTCGAGAGGGCGATCCCAGCATGGCGCTTGCCCATCAGCCGCAAAACAAAGGAGGTCGCGTATATTCCCGCTATCCCAATATTGAGTAGACCATGCATCAACCCAACGCGCCGGTCTGTGCCATCCAGATCGCTCCAGTCGGTTGTACCTGTTACGGCTGCACCCCCCGCTCCGAGCAGGCCGAGCAATAAGGTGATATCTGCTCCACGAGCAGTACCTTCAGTTTCCTCATTGAGCCAGGCGAGATCCAGCAGCATTGTCCCGCTCCAGGCTCCTAGTGGTATATCGGTCAGCATCGGGTGGACAGGATGCCCAAGCCAGGTTCCATTGAGCATATCCTTGACTTTGCGGTTAGGCTGCCCTGGTTGACCAAAGAATTTCAAGAGCCAGCTCTGTATTGGACCGGCCAGTTTATCAAGCCAGGTCTGGTTCTCAACAAACTCTCCAACAGCATGCCGGAGAGGCGGACTTAGCGGCGGTGTTTCAGCCCAACTTTTCTGACTCTGCGAGGTTACTTCTGTAGACATCGATGACGTTCCTTTCCTAAAAATAAATAGAATGCACGAAATCCTGTCGGCTATTCTACCCGGAGCCAGCAGTAATCGCATGGTGGGTTCACACCCAGCACCGAGAAGGGAACTTCAGGCTGTTGCCGTTCGAGGATGTAGTCAACAACAGCCTGGTTATGAGCGTAGAAAAGGCGAGCACAGCGTAGAGCACTTTCCAGCGAGCGGAAACGAATTCGCATCTCCTGATCCAGGGGCAAAGCGACATAATGGAAACCATGTGCTGCCAACCAGCCGTAATCAGGGATACGCGGCCAGATCAGCACAATTTTTCCTCCTGGCTTCGTCACACGCTTAAGTTCGGCTAATCCAGGCTCGCCTCCCTGCTCCGGCTCAGCCGTGAAGGCCGAGCAAGAGAGTGCTGTGTCAACGCTGGCATCTTCCAGCGGAATCCTATCGAAACTCCCCTGAAGTGGCACAATGCGATTGCCCTCTGGCTGGTTCCTCAGTTTTTGCTCCAGGACAGATAACAAGCCAGGCGATGGTTCTACTGCATAGACTAACCTGGCTCCATAACGCACACACTCAAACGAGGCACGCCCACAACCAGCTCCGACATCGAGCACGATTTTATCCCGCAAGTCTGGCTCCAACTGCTGAAAAATGCCAGGGTGCAGTCGCTCCCCCTCAGTCAACTCATCATACAATTCGGGTGCCTTCCAGTAGGTCAGTTCCCAGAAAAGGCTATCCAGCACACATCGGCGAGCAGCTTCTACCTCATCCTGCGAGACTGAGCGCTGCAGCTCCTCTATGAAGCGCGAGCGCTGCTCTGTCGGCAGATTGCACTTGATGCGCTCTACTAACTCCGCCGGTGCTCCCTGGAGACTCCGCGCCAGATTTTCCACCGTCAGGCCAAAGCCACCTCCACGGAGCCTTCTCTGTAGAGCAGCATCATCGAAAACGAGCAAATCTTCAATGCAAAACGGGTTTGCAAACATTGCCTTCCCCTGAGTAGGAGTTCTATCACCCCCTTCTACCTGATTTGACACCGGTTATCGAACTCATGCCTGTTCGCAAAGACACTCCATCTTTGATAGTAGTCACACCCCCGTTCAATAAGCAAGTCAGCAATTAAGAATATGAAGCCAGTTCTAAGAACAGCCTACGGCTCTAACTCGCCACGTACTACCTTCGCAAGCAACTTCGTCCAGGCAAGGACTTGTGGGCCGGAGATGGGCAAGCTAAAGGTGTAGGCACTGTCATAATCCCCACCTGAACCCAGTTCTAACTCCAGGCGCCTCATCTCTAACCCACTCATGCTATGCTTATCCCAGAGTTGGTCCACGGTGACAGCGGTTGAGAGTAATCCCTGGTTTTCTCGCGTGAGCATCTCATCCATCTCTTCGGTTGAGGAAGACAGGAACACCCGAATGTGCTCCTTTGGAATGCAACGATACATTTTCAGCAAGCCAAACACGGCCTCAATCGAGGTGAGCACGGTTGACTTCCACTGCCACGTCGCTGATTGGGCCGTTTGTGAAGCAATACGATAGTAGATCATGTGATACCGCAACCTTCCTCACCAGAGCCATTCACATGAGAGAGCGATAGCCACCTCTCCTGAATATGGAAACACATCTGCGTCATTTGAAAACTCTTTGCTTCAACAGTCCTGAGTACCTGTACTCATTCTCTAAAAAACTGCTGAGGCATAATATCTGATTATGAAGACGCTCTCAATCAGAAGTTTTGGTAGATGATGTTTCCGAAGAGTTCCCTCCTTCCGTTCATCCTCCCGCCACTGCCTCAGCTAGCCGTCCGGCCCAGGAAACAAGACGTTCATCTCCCATCGCTGTTCCTATCGCTTGCAAACCCAGTGGCAACCCATTAGCAGCACTCCCGGCAGGGAGCGTAATTGCTGGCATGCCCGCGTGTGTCCAGGGTAAATTCATGAGCGGGCTACCTGTAGCAGTAATCCCCTCTGGAGCAGGGCCAGGAGCAGCAGGGGAGACCCAGAGATCAACCCCATGCTGGGCCATCAATGACTCAAGCCCGGTACGTAGTGCGGCACGTCCTTCACGCGCCAGAGCTAATTCCTCAGCGCCCACACCTTGCCCTTCACGAATGGCAGCACCGGTACGGGGTCGGTAGAGCGACCCATATTGCGCAAACCAGGCAGCATGCACCTGGGCCATCTCGGCAAAGACCATACGCATATGGCGACGGTTAATTGCTTCGATATCAGAAAAAGCAGTTACACGTTGCATTGCATAACCCGCCTTTTGGAGAAGTATGAGGTGCTTTTCGAAAGCGTCCAGCGCTTCTGGTGATGCCTGGGCGAGGTAAGGGCCTTCAGGGACACCAAGTACTGGTAAGGTTTCAGCTGCGGCTGGTCGCCAATCACTGCAAAGCAACGAGGCTACTAATGCGATACCGGCGACATCCTGCGTAAAATAGCCGACATGATCGACTGATTCGGAGCACTTAATCAGGCCGGTTGTGGGAATACGGCCATAGGTTGGCTTGAAGCCAACAATGCCACAAAAGGCCGCCGGGCGAATGGTCGAGCCAATAGTCTGGGTACCGAGTGCCAGTGGGCAGAAACCCGCAGCGACTGCTGCCGCAGAACCACTACTCGAACCACCTGGTGTATGGTCGAGGTTGTGTGGATTGCGCGTTGGTCCTGGTTCAAAGTAGGCAAATTCAGTGGTTCTGGTTTTCCCAAGAATGAGTGCGCCCGCAGCACGCAGCAGCGTTGCACATGTGGCTTCGGGTCCGGCAAACAATTCTGCTGGTAGTTGCGAACCGGCCTGGGTGGGGAAACCGTCGACACAAAACATATCTTTGACACCGACAGGAATACTATAGAGTGAAGGACGGCTGGCGGGATCGGGGAAACGTACTTGCAATGCCGTTGCTTCGGCTCTTAAACGGGCATGGCGATCCGCTTCGGGCAGAAGCGCTTGCACCAACGGATCAATCGCAGAAATACGATTGCACACCTCGTCAATATAAGTGAGCAGATCGAGTTGACCACTGCGAAGGGCAGCGGCCGTTGCTACAAGTGGAGCTGGATGTATCACAGGATTTTCCTCCTCCTGGTAAAGGTGAGCTGTTATTGTTATGATGCACGAAAAGAGCAGTTTTATGCAACCCCAATAGTTACAAAAACAGAGCTACTGTGGTAGACTAGATTTGACCTGGCAGAACTTTTCAATTACGTGGGTCACAGGGAGCATAGTATGAAGATTGATCCTTTAGTTGGCAAGCAATTGGGAGCATACCTGATCCAATCCAAGTTGGGTGAAGGTGGTATGGCACGGGTTTACAAGGCATATCATGCACGTTTGCGGCGTGATGTGGCAATTAAGGTGATTCTACCACAGGTGGCAGACCAGACCGGATTTAAGGCACGCTTCGAACGCGAGGCACAACTGGCAGCGAGCCTGGAATATCGCAACATTGTAGCGGTCTATGACTTCGGCGAGATCGGGAACCTCACCTACCTGGTTATGCAATACGTCGGAGGCGGAACGCTACGTGATCGGCTCGGCAATCAGCGACCACTTGAGCCACGTCGAGCCGCCCTGTATGCACTACAAATGGCACGAGCACTGCACCATGCACACTTGCGCGGCATTGTTCACCGCGATGTGAAGCCACAGAACATGCTTGTCTCGGCCGGTGATCCAAACGAACTCCTGCTCTCGGACTTTGGCATTGCTAAAATCTTCGATAGTCGTTACGATAGCCACCCGGATGTAACGTATGCAACTGCTACTCCTGCAAGTGTAGAAAGCCAACCCGGCCTCACTAATGTTGGCCAGATGGTGGGAACCGCCGAATATATGGCACCCGAACAGATCAATATGAAGCAGGTCGATGCACGCACCGATGTTTACGCATTAGGGGCCGTGCTCTTTCAGATGCTAACTGGCCAGGTACCTTTTCAATCGACCACTGTACTCGGCCTGCTCTACCAGCATGTCAACACACCTCCCAGACCTGTGCGCGAACTCAACCCGAATGTCCCTGATTTACTGGCCCAGGTCACAGCCAAAGCGTTGGCAAAAGCCCCTGAACAACGTTTTCAGACAGCCGAGGAGATGGCCCAGGCATTGGAGATGGTAACTGCTCCTTCTATCCATCCATTCTCCTCCACTTCAGGCGAGAACTACGCCACCTATGGACGCTCCACAGGAGACGCAGTGACCCAACTCTCTCAAGGGCACATTACCTCTCCAAACCCATCCTCTTATGGACAACCTGTCACCTACCCCTCTGGACCAGCTACCCAAGCTCCCGGTCGCTTCACGACAACTGGCGCTGGCGGGGGAAGCCTTGTAGGACCACCTCTTACACAACCGAAGAGCAAGTTTCGGGCCAGTACCATCCTCACCTCAGTTGTCCTGCTGCTAACGATCGGGATACTCCTGGTAAAGTTCCTTCCTTCCATCCTCCCGCCTGGAACGCCAGAAACAGGTTCAGGGGGAGCAGCAAAGCCATTCACAGAGAACTTCCAGAATAATGATCGCAACTGGCCGTCAGGAGTATGGGGACAGGGACATCTAACCGCCAGTCTCAGTCCGAATAAATATATACTCACCATCGATGACAAGGTCACAAGCACTACCTACTTCTTTCCCCATCCCTATGCAGCAGCCGTGGGAACATTACCAACGAACTACACCTTGACAGTGCAAATCGGCCAGGATATGGGAGGGACAGATGCTTTCTACGGGCTGGCCTTCCGCCTGAAGCAGAATGAGGACGGCAGTAAAGTTTACTGTTATGCCTTTGTGATCGACGGGAAGGGCGATTATGAAGTGTGGAAATATGACTCTGATGCACCTGTGCGACCAAACAAAGCATGGGTTGGACAATTGCCATCAGCCATTCACGGTCTTCATCAAACCAATACCTTGCAGGTGGTAGTTCGGGGAAGCTCGTTTTCCTTTCAAATAAACAATATGCCTGTCCCTGTCGGAGCGCAATCGACGGATACCACCTATAGCGACACAACGTTTACGGATGGTCAAATAGCTCTGATGGTATCTGGTCCGAGTACGAGCTTCACAGTGACACAGGTGAAACTGGATATTCCATAAGATCAGTAGAGCTTAGTTCAATAAAGAATACATTACTGTCAAGAGAGTCCTTTCTCTCTTGCTATCTTTGCCCATATTCCGTTGTACTTTAGTGTAAGAAAATCGCAACTGCTAAGAAAATTATTACATACAACGCACCGAATAGTACTGGTAGCATCCTCTCAACTCGTCCCTGACCAACTCTTCGTTTCCCAAACAACTTTTCCCTTGTCTTGCTAATCGACGTAGGCAGCCATGAGAGCTTTTTCAGCATTTGCGGTATAATGCCACCAGGTTCCTGGGCCTCCTTTTTCCTGTTGTAGAGAGTTTCTGCCTCCCGCCTATACATTCCATAAAGATGCGGCAACTCATTCTCCATCTCCTCCAGTTGCTTAAAGCGAAAACCAAGAAGCTCTTTATAGGAAAGTAGAAGGGCATGCCAGAAATAGCAAACTATCAGACCGGCCAAAATCAGGGGCAGGAGTGCTATTATCCCACGCCCATCTTTAAAACCTGCATCCTTAAACACAAAGGTAATCAAAGCTACAATAGCACCATTGACAGTGATATAGGCATTAGTGACAGTTTGGCGACGGTCCGAAAGCCGTGCTGTATCTTCGATGAAGAGCTTGTACTCTTCGAACCTGTCGAACTTGGTTTCAAGTTTAACATCAGCAACTACCTGCTGAGGTTTCCCATCTGGGGACTCTGGGTTCACATGTACAGTCTGCTCTTCCATTCTTTGCCTCCAACTTCATGCTTAGTAATCTCATTACCCATAGACGTTTCCCACTATATTAAACCTGAAACTCGTCAAATCGTCAATATCTCTTCCGCATTATTCTTGCGTACTACCCTACCAGGCGATATACTACTACCACTAGCAGAAAGTACTCACAAGGATAGCACTACCAGAAAATAGCGAATCATAATGACCGACCTCCAGGAACAACTTCAAGATGCCGTCGAATTGATACAGCAAGCCAGACAAATCGTGGCCCTTACAGGCGCGGGAATCAGTACAGAATCGGGAATACCTGATTTCCGCAGCCCTGGCTCGATCTGGCAGCGTTACCCCCCTACGAGCTACCAGGACTTCATCAACAAGCCAGAAGCTCGACAAAACTACTGGCAAATACGACGCAGCCTTTCCGGCAAGGTCGCAGCCGCACAGCCTAATGCTGCTCACTACGCTTTAGTTGAGTTGGAGCGGAGAGGGGTCTTAGAGGGCGTCATTACACAGAACTTCGATGGCTTGCACCAGGATGCCGGACATAACCCGGAGCGTGTTATAGAACTTCATGGGACTTCACGAGCAGCCGCCTGTACCCTGTGCGGTGCACGCTCTTCGATAACTGAACTTCAGCAGCGTGTAGATGCAGGTGAGGTTGATCCACGCTGCCCTGACTGCGGTGGCTTTCTTAAGGCGGCAACCATCCTGTTCGGCCAGCGTGTCCCGGAGGCAGAACTTTTCCGCGCTAAGGAACTCGCTGCAATATGTGACCTGTTCCTGGTCGTCGGTTCATCGCTCAAAGTGATACCAGCCGCCACACTTCCACGCCTGGCCCTCCATCGCGATATTCCCCTGATTATTGTGAATCTGCAACCTACACCTTTGGATGATGCAGCTGATGTGGTTATTCACGAAAAGGCGGGGGTTGTACTGCCTTCCCTGGCAGCACTCCTTACCTGACTTTTAAGTATGCGCCGTCCAAATATTGCCCGGCCCCGCATAGCTTCCGGCCTCACCCCAGGCAATCTGTGTACCACTATGGTCATCAACCGCCATCTCGAAGTAATCACCATATGGCAGACCAAAGCCGTCGGGAGTCAGGTAGCTGTAGCCCGGAACATAGCTCGATACCTTTGTCTCGCCGCTCCAGCTAGATCCACCATCACTGCTGGTGCGATAATAGAGATTCCAGAGGCCAGTGCGCGTATCCGTGATCGGTCGATTTCGAGAAGTAGATGCGCTCAGGAGCATTGTCAGTCTGGTCCACTGTCGAATTCCAGAGCACGTAGACAGTATCATCGCTAGCAACGCTCATTGCCGCCTGTGCACTCAGAAAGGCAAAGCCACAACCAGAGCAAGGATACGGTGCACCACTGACGCCCAGCGTTGTCAGGCTCCAGGTCGAGCCGCCATCCCGTGATTCGCTGACGAAGAGATTCACCGGTCCCTTCGCCTGGCCGTTCTGACTATAGCCCGCCCAGCTAAAGTAGATATTCCCCTTCGCGTCGATGCCGCCACCACCAGCGAGCGACCACCCCCGCTGCGTGCTCCCATTATTGATAAGATGCGTTGTCCAGGTTGCGCCACCATCAAGTGAGATTGAGGCATAGATTTTCTGTGCAGCATTGTAGGCCACAGCTATCGTCTTTCCTCGCACAGCCAGAATATCCTTGTCTGTGGCACGCTGCAGATTCTCAACAATCGTCGGCCCCGACCAGGTCTGACCGAAATCGGTGGACTTCATCACCGCTATCGAGGACTTGCTATTCTGCAGGAACGAAGCCCAGACGGTTTTGCCATCAGCCGGATCAACCTCTATCTGCGAGTCGTACTGACCACCCACAACAGGTTCAGGGTCAATAGGTCCAGGCGCACTCCAGGTCTGACCACGATCGCCGGAGATTTGGAGCAAGACATGTAAGGCACACGAACTGCAACTTGTCTGCCCAGGCACATCGTAGTGCTTATACAGCACATACACGTGGCCGTAGTGATCTGCAGCAGTCGCAGGCTCCCAATCATCTCCAGCAGGAAACCCCAGGCGAGTCTGTGTTGTGAAATTGGTTGCAGCATGGACAGCGAAAGCGGAAATAGGTACAAGTAGCATAGCCGCCAGCAAAATAGACGTTACGAAGATAGATAGTCGAACACGGCTTATTGGTCGAAGCATCATGACCCCCTAATGGCTAGAAGAACGAAAGAAAGCGCTATAGAAACAAGCGTGCCACTTGCTTGTGACAAGTTTACCAAGAGTTTGAGTTGGGGGTTAAGTCGAATGCTCAGGCTCATGCCACACTCCTCAACAGAATCCTCTGTTTCATCTCCCCGGCACGAATCGCAACACTCAGGCGATTTTCTTTAGGAGCCAGTGGGCA
>WNGR01018115.1_pt1 | contig 12075 bp, 8 predicted proteins | sample 5407581 | NCBI WGS metagenome assembly WNGR01 (sample SAMN13153383, study PRJNA577476) | soil metagenome | isolation source: 80 cm soil or saprolite under Garry oak tree replicate 2 | place: USA:California | collected 2016-06-15
CCGTGTCCCGAAAGGAGTTGGCATTTTGGAGCCGACTGGTTTCGGGCACGCGACACTCCTCCAGCGTGATGAGCGCATTCTGCACCACGCGCAAGGCAATCTTGTCCTTCAATTTCTCCGGCTTGAAGCCCGGCGTGCCCTTCTCGACCAGAAAGCCTTTCACCTGGTTGTCTGCCACGTCACGCGCCCAGATGACGGTCACGTCACTGAAGGTGGCGTTGCCGATCCATTTCTTCTGCCCGTTGAGGATCCAGCTGTCGCCTTCGCGGCGTGCTGTGGTGGTTAAGCCACCAGAGGTTCCAGAGCCTACCTCCGGCTCGGTCAGGCCGAACGCCCCAATTTTTTCCAAGCGCGCCATCGGCGGGAGCCACTGCTGTTTCTGTTCCTCCGAGCCGCACAAGTAAATGGAGCCCATCGCCAGGCCGCTGTGGACGCCCCTGAAGGTGGCAATCGAACTATCCCCAGCCGCCAGCTCCATCATCAACATGCCATCGAGCAGGGTACTCTTGCCAGGACAGCCATACCCGTGATATGACGTACCCATGATGCCCAGTGCCGCCAGCCCTGGGATGAGCTGATGTGGAAATTCCTCGCGGGTCCAGTAGTGATTGATAATCGGGGTGACCTCGCTCTCCATGAATGCCTGCACCCGATGCAGCAGGGCCTGGTCTTCCTCACTCACGATCGTGCTGATGCGGTAAAAATCACCATCAGCTCGTGGAAGTGCCTTTTTTGCAACACTCATTCTGAAATCCCTCCGGAGCATGCTCCATAGTCTCACTGTGACGACAACATGTAACGGCTGGTCAAGGGGTAGCCCTCGTGCCGCGCCATTCTGGCGAAAATAACTTGAAAAATACTACGACGTACCGTCATTTTTCCCAGTTTTCTGTAACTGAATAAACACTATCTAGAAGTGCCCTGAATTGCTGCTGATGTATCTAGTATAGTAGGCTATCGTTGAAAAAAGCGTTTGCCAGACTACCACAGGTGTAAGACAATCGTTTGTTCGTCAAGCATCACCCCCGGGATGTTATGGCATGCCTCGAAGAGGAGAACGGCTATGCTTTCTGAGGATGAGCGTGAGCGCATACTGCGCGCCTACTACATTGATCACCTCAAAGAGAGGTGCCAGGTCTACCTTTGCCTTCGAACAGCTATCCTGGTACTTTGACTCACTCAGCTGAGGCGCTCGACGATCATGGCCATCCCCTGTCCACCAGCCACACACATGGTTTCGAGGCCGAGGGTCTTATCAGCAGTCTGGAGGCCGTTGAGCAGCGTGGTCATGATGCGGGCGCCGGTCATCCCGTAGGGGTGCCCCAGGGAGATCGAGCCGCCGTTGACATTGAGCTTCTCCCATGGGATCTCCAGATACCTGGTAGTTGGGATCACCTGGGCTGCAAAGTCTTCGTTGATCTCAACCAGGTCGATGTCGTTGATCGTCATGCCCGCTCGGCTCAGAGCCTGGCGGCTGGCTTCAACCGTCCCCAATCCCCTGATCTCGGGATTGAGGGCTGAAACCCCACTCGCAACAATGCGGGCAAGCGGGGTGATGCCCAGTTCGCGTGCCTTACCATCGCTCATCACCACCACGGCAGCGGCGCCATCATTCAGCGGGCAGGAGTTGCCCGCGGTCACCTCACCGTCGGGTCGAAAGACGGGCTTCAATTGTGCCAGGATTTCGACTGTTGTGCCAGGCTTGGGGCCATCGTCTTGGTTCACCACGGCTGCGCCTGGAGGGGTGATCGGAATAATCTCGCGTTGGAAGAAGCCATTCTGCTGCGATCTCACGGCTCGCTGTTGAGAGAGGGCTGCAAACTCGTCCATCTCGCGGCGGCTCACGTGCTCGGCCAGGCGAATGTTCTCAGCGGTCTGGCCCATCGCAATATAGACATCTGGCAATCCGGCTGCGGGCTCCCATGTACTGACTCCTCCTTTAGCTAGTTCAGCAGTACGCTCCTCGGCCTGGGCAAAGAGGGGGTTGTGGGGGCCACTGTCGGCCATGCCGTTTATAAACCGACTCACGGTCTCGACCCCGGCGGCTACGAAGATATTCCCCTCGCCGACTTTGATGGCGTGGAAGGCCATACGGATGGTCTGCAACGAGGAAGCGCAGTAGCGGTTGACCGTTACTCCCGGCACGTCAGGCATACCGGCTAGGATGGCTACTACGCGTGCCAGGTTGAAACCGGACTCACCGGCAGGTTCACCACAGCCAAGCAGTAGATCCTGGACCGCGTTTGGATCGAGCTGGGGTACCTTCGCCAATACAGCGCGCACAATAGTGGCGGTGAGGTCGTCGGGTCGGCAGTCGACCAGCGATCCCTTGGAGGCCCGGCCAATGGGGCTACGGGCAGCAGCAACAATGACAGCTTCGGGCATGTTCATCTCCTTCTCCATCTCCATTGTGCCTAGACAACTGTAACAACTACACATAATGGGTGGTCAAGGGGTAGCCCCCATACGTTAACGCCCTCTCTCACTCCAAACATTTCCAAGATATAGTTTCTCAACCCTCTTCAGATACGAGGTGCTGGATGAACCAATCGCATGCCGCTCCGCTTGCCTGTTTGAATTCTGAACCGACGTAGGCCTCGAAGTGGCCTCCTGGCAGAATGACGAGCTTTTTGGGTTCGCGGGCGAGGTTGAAAGTCGCGAAGGCTTCGTCCGCGACCGCTACATGATCGTGTGCCCCAATGATCATTAATAGAGGAGTGGGACTGATGCGCTCCACATATGACCCTGGCTCGTACTCCATCAGCATCTCCACCGTTCGCAAGGTAACCTCGTTCTTCCACGCAGGTGCTCTTGTGCTGCTAGTTTCGGTGAACCATTGGTAGGAATCAGCTGTGGGTAAAGCCGCCAGCCCGGCAGCATCATTTGTGACGACAGGAATCATTGCCGGGGGATTTCCGGCAAAGCGAGCTTCACGATCCATATCAAGCTGAGCGCGAGTTGGAGTGATGAGGTCGGCTCGCACCAAGCGTAAAATATTTTTGTATCCATTGCATAGGGGCACTTGAGATACGACGCACTTAACTCGCCGATCAATTGCTCCCACCACCAGGACGTGACCGCCACTGTAACTAGAGCCCCATACCCCTATGCGCTCGCGGTCGACTTCTGGACATGTTCTCGCGTAGGTGATGGCATGCCTGTAATCACGTACCTGTGCCCAGGGATCAATCTCCTGGCGTGGCTCACCATCACTCGCACCAAAGTTGCGATTGTCGAACACTAATGCAGCCAGCCCGGCTCCGGCGAAGACCTCAGCAAAGCTATCGAGATACATCTCTTTGACAGCCGAGAAGCCATGTGCCATGACAATCGTAGGAAACGGCCCTTTCCCAGAATTGGGCGTGTACAACCAACCACGTAATGTGGTCCCTTCAGCGTTGAATTCGATGTCCTGACGCATATTCATCCTCCAATAGATGCTACTGGGGCCCAACAAATCGAGCCTTTACGACACTCTGAGCTGCTACAACTGTGTTAGCAACTCATTCCTTTCTATTTTTCAGGTTTATCAGGAATGGCTGTTGTCCAGCGCCGCACCCATTCGGTTTGCGCGTCGATAATCGCCTGTCCACTTTCCTGCAAGCTAGAGAGCAGATGCTCATCAGCCTGCGAGCCAGCTTCAAGGAGCGGCCCAAGGTGCTGGACGAGATGGAACCAGCCCTGCCAGAGTTGCTGTTGTGCTTCTGTCCAACGCAGGAGCAGCACCTGAGCCTGCTGCACATTCTTACGGAGATCGGTCGGGCTGCCTGAAGTGACCTGGACACGTCCGGTCCAGTCTCGCAGCCACCTGGCCTGGGCATCAAGCGTTCCGTTCACCGCGGTTTGCCAGGCCTTCACGGTTTCGTTCCAGGCCATTTTGCGCGATGGTTGTTCCGTTCCCTGCACAAGATCAAGCCAACCTGTTAGCAGATTCTGCTGCGCCTCGGCCCAGGTTGCCACCAGGCTTTCTTCTGGATTCTTTTCACTCATCGATCCATACTCCTTTCATCGGTCCATGCTCGAGACACGGCGTTCCTTTCCGTACGACGACACAGCACGGGGAGAGTTTGCCTTCCTCCCTGAGAACGGCCGTAGCATGCTCCGCGAAACAGACGAAGCACGAAGGAAGCCCTGGCCGTAGGGCTGGAGCGTCGTGTGATAGAACTAGTATAGTCGACGAGCGTTGAGAAAAGCGTTTCTCGAACTGGCCCAGGAGGCAGAAAAGCGTTTGTTGTGACATACTTGTCTGTATGGAGAAGAAAGTCGCCCACTGGATTATCGTTCAGGATGGCTGGGACGAGGTGGCGTCCAGCATCCACACCTGGCTGGCTCAGATCGTCTAATGCGAGCATGCGCCATTCGTTCGTTCAGTCGAGATGGAGTGTGGCAGGTGAATCGGCTCGCCTGTCGCACTCGATACTATGCAAAGGCAAACCTCCGCAGCGTCTCTACCGATGGGACGAAGTAATAGGCACCGCTGACAGCCGTCGTATATCTGGTCAAGGCATCACGTATTCCGTCCTCGGCTCCCGCCATACGAGCGAGCATGCGGGCCAGGCGATGCTGGTCGCTGCTGAAGCCGATAAACATCGTCCCATGCTCAGTGGCCGTCCCGAACGGGCTATTGCGGCGGAAGATATGTTGCTCTACCCCATTCTCTTCGATCACCGTCCGAGAGACATGGGATTGGGCGCCGCGTACCTCCTCAGCCAACTCGGTGCTCGTCTGCTTGGTTCGCCCGATGACCTTCTCTTGCTCCTCAACCGGAAGCGCTTCGAAAGCGGCGGCATCGTGCATCCACTTCTGCACCAGGACCACGCTGCCACCGGCACCTGGAGACCCATCGGGAATGAGCGCCACCTCAGGCGCCTCGGAGAGGCTTGGATTCTCGGTCCCGTCGATGAAGCCGGTTAAGTCCCGGCTCTCCTTGTAGGTCCACCCGGCGACTTCAGCAGCGAGGCGTGCGGTCATGCTGGGTGGCGGGCATCGCATACCCATCGATACCGCGCACGTCCCGCTCGAAGTCCGTCACCCCTGCTGGCATCTCCTGGGGTGCCACGTGCGCCCACAGCGACGGCCTGAAGCCGACCACCAGGTTCACTCCTCCGGTCGTCATCCGTGGTTCCCCCAGGCTGGCAATCACCTGAACCAGTGTGAGTGGATCGCCACGCGCATGAAGATCGAACTCCAGATAGGAGTGCGAGCCAGTCCCCAAGGCGAAGATCCCACTTTGTGCTACATGCATAGTCATTCCTCCTGTGAACGAGATCATTATACACTACTCCGAGCAGTATTCCTTCTCGCCCATCTGTAGTTTTATACCACCGAAACGTAAGATCTGCCGATTCGCTGGAGAGCACGTGGTAGGCCGGCTCTGCGTCGGGGGCGTGCGTGTGCTCCAGGGCTGTAAGCACGACCATGAAAGACGCGCCTGCGGGCATCCCCAGCCGCTGCATAGACCACCTCACGGATCTTGTCGTCGGCAAAGTGGTAGGAAACCTCTTCCTTCCCTTCCCGCCGATGGCTGGACTCACGCAGCAGGAGGCTCTGCAGAGCCTCATCCAGGGCGGCGAGTCCGTCCTGCGGTGTAAGCTGGGCAACCTGGCAGAGCGCCTCAAAGGTGATGTCGTGGCCGAGGGCCGCCCCAGCCGCCAGGAGGTCGCGTGCAGGGGACGAAAGTCGGGCTAGGCGGCGCAGGATCATCTCACGCACGTCCCAGGGAAGCATGCTGTCAGGTGGAGTGGCTTCGAGGATCGAGGGCTGCGGCTCAAATACCCAGCCGCTTCCTTCGATCAAGCGGGGAACCAGGACGCCTCGTTCGAGCAGTTCCTGAAGCAGTGCCCGCAGATAGAATGGCTGCCCGTTGGTTTCTGCGAACAGCCACGCGCCGAAACGCTCGGGGCTGAGGCTGCTTCCGGAGGTCTGCACAGGCTGCGAAGAAGGCTGAAGGCGAGCATATGCTCCTTGGAGCGATGGTTGCGTTCCATCTCCATCCGCGAGATCGCGAACGATCTGGAGGGTGTCTTGTGCAGAGAGAGGACCCAGTTCCAGGTGCGTCAAAGAGAGCGTGTTCCTCAGACTCGCAAGCCATTCGGACTTCTCTGGCTCCATTTCCCGTGTTTCGGTGCGCATGCCCAGCAGCAACAGGGCGGGCGTCCCGTGCTCCGTCCAGTAGCGAGCAAGATACTGGAACACGTCCAGGGTTGCTGCGTCCGTCCATTGGAGATCATCGATAAAGATGAGCAGCGGTGCCCGTTCGGCAAAAGCTTGCAGCAGGCGCGCCAGTGCTTCAAAGAGGCGGGAGGAGGCAAAGGCCCCGTTAATGGTCGGGAGAGGCAGACCGGGGTAACGCTCGCGCAGGTCGGGCAGCAAGCGGGAGAGCTCGGCCAGCCAGGGATCGCGGAGCCTCTGGCGAAGATCATGTTCCTGTTCTAAGCGGGCGCGCAGTGCCTCGAGCAGTGGCTGATAGGACAGGCGCTGTGAAGTTTGAAATGTCCTTCCTTCGAGCACGTCTGCTCCTTGTGCCCTCACCCAATCGAGAAACGCCGCAGCCAGGCGCGTTTTACCGATCCCGGCTTCGCCTTTCAGCAGCACAACCTGCGGTTGACCTCTGAATGCCTGCTCATAGAGTGACATGAGTCTGCTGAGTTCTGCCCCCCGTCCTACGAAAGGGACATCGAACAATGGTCGCGCGGTCGATATGCGCCTCCCGACCCCGTTGTACGCTCTGCGAGGAGGAGAGGCGTCGCGCAGCACCTCTGCCAGGGCGACCAATTTCGCTGAGGGTTTGGCGGAGAGCTCCGTCATCAAGACCTCCTCGTAGGTCGCGAAGGTCTTCAAGGCCGCGATGCGATTGCCGGTGGCGAACTGGAGTTGCATCAGGCGCAGGGAGATATCCTCGTTGAGCGGGTCAAAGGAGCGCCAGCGCTCGACCGTTTCGATGGCCTGCTCGAGCTCTCCCTCTGCGCTCTGCAGTTGGGAGAGCCAGTCAAACACCTGTTCGATGCGCTGGTACCAGTAGCCTTGCTGCATGCCGACCCAGTTGTCGAAGTCGAGCGTATTGCGCAAGGTAAAATCCTGGAGGAAGCCACCGCGGTAGAGTACTGCGGCGCTTTGAAGACGAGCAATCAGGGTACAGCGGACCTCTCCCTGCACCGCTTCTGGTGCAGGCAGGACACGCATCAACTTCCATGCGGCCTCAAGGGCGTGCAGGTCAAGATCAATGCCTGAGGCCAGATCGAGCCCGAGCGCGTCATGCGTGATGAGGAGGTGTGCTTCGCATTCAGGTAAAGCGTTCCCTTCAAGGATATGTCGTAAGTGCAGCAAGGTAATGCGCAGCGCGGTGCGCCCATGGGCCATATCGCTCTCCGGCCACAGCAGGCGCGTGAGCTTTTGACGCCCATGCACGCCCCCTTCAGCCGCGAGATACGCGAGGAGCGCCAGGGCTTTGCGGTCGGGAAAGGTGAGCCAATAGTCCCCGTGCTCCACTTCCGGCGGCCCGAGCAACGCAATCTTCAAGATACTCATGATTGCTCCTTCAAAATAAACGCCTGCCCTTTCTTCTCGCTGCTCCCAGTATAGCGGTGAGCAGGGTGAAATGTGATCTCCAAAAAGATATAATGTGCTGGCGAAAAAGATATATTGAGCAGGCCCATACATGTGAAGGCGATAGCCAGAAAGATATAGTGAAGACCTGCTGCTGTCTTTGGGGTATACTGTAGGGGTGTTTAAAGAAACGTGAGCGAGAACACTCTTTTCATTGGGAAGACTCGCCCAAGGAGGTGCGAGCATGACGGAGCGTATTGGAGAGCACCTGGGCAACTATCGCCTGGTCCGCCTGTTGGGCTCAGGCCGCTTTGCCGATGTGTACCTGGCCGAACAGATCTACCTCAACACTCTGGCTGCCATCAAAGTGCTCAACACCTATCTGACCCCTGATACGATGGGGAACTTTCTGCGTGAAGCCCGTCAGTTGAGCCACCTGGATCACCCGCATATTATTCGCGTTCTCGACTTTGGTCTTGCGCAAGAAAGGCCCTATCTGGTGATGGAGTACGCCCCAGGTGGGACGCTGCGCGAACGCCATCCTCGCGGCAGCAGGGTTCCCCTCCAAGCCATCGTCAGCTCTGTCAGCGATGTCGCTCCTGCCCTGCAGTATGCCCATGACCAGGGGTTGGTCCATGGCGATCTCAAACCGGAGAATCTGCTCCTGGGAAAGAATGAGCAGGTCTTGCTCAGCGATTTTGGCATCGCCCTGTTGGTTCCCGCAACGAACTCGCTGCCTGTTCCGGAAATGTATGGCACCCTGATCTATATGGCCCCGGAGCACATTCGCGGTGTTCCCAGTCCGCAGAGCGATCAGTACGCCCTTGCGGTGATGGTTTATGAATGGCTGAGTGGCCAGCCCCCCTTTCAAGGCTCGGTGGCCGAGGTGGTGAGCCAGCATCTGTTCGCCACTCCCACCTTGTTGCGCGAACAAGACGCGGAGATTCCCCTTGCTGTCGAGCGAGTGGTGCTCAAGGCCCTGTCGAAAGATCCCAAGCTCCGCTTTGTCGACGTCCTCAGCTTCGCCACTGCTCTCAGAGAGGCCAGCCAGCCAGAGACCTCTCCCGCTCACTTCCAGGCGTATTCAAAATCGATTATGCCCTCGACGCCCGTTACGAGCGAGAAAGCCGCCACCAGCTCGCCCGTGCGTTTCCAGAATCTCCCTGCTCTGCTCACGCCGTTGATTGGACGTGAACAGCAGGAGCAAGCGATCCGTGCTTTACTGCTCCGGCCTGAGGTCCGGTTCCTCACACTCACCGGGACCGCCGGCATTGGCAAGACATGCCTGGCTCAGAAAGTGGCGACGGATCTGAGCGAGGAATTTCCTCATGGCGTCTGCCTGGTGCAGCTTGCTCCTCTCAGCGACGCTGATCTGGTCGTGCCCGCCATCGCACAGACGCTCGGCTTACGCGATGTCGAGGAACATTCGCTCTTCGAGTCGCTCAAAGCTTTCCTACGCGACAAACACCTCCTGTTGCTGCTGGATAATTTTGAGCAGGTCCTTCAAGCCGCGCCCGCGCTGGTGGAACTGCTGCTGGCCTGTCCCTCCCTCAAATTCCTGGTGACCAGCCGAGCGGTGGTGCATGTGGAGAGTGAATACGAGTTTGCGGTTCCTCCACTCTCCTTGCCCGATCCGCTCCACCTGCCAGCAAACGAGGAGCTGTTGCAATACGCGGCGGTCGCCCTTTTCGTTGAGCGTGCGCAGATGGTGAAGCCCACGTTTGTCCTTTCGGAGGACAACGCGGCTGCTATAGCCCAGATCTGCATCCGACTGGACGGGCTGCCCCTGTCCTTGGAGCTGGCAGCGGCGCGGAGCAAACTGCTGTCTCCCCAGGCCTTGCTGGGGCGGCTCAACCATCGGCTTGCTGTGTTGACGGGTGGAAGGCAGGATGCTCCCACCCGGCAGCACACCCTGCGTGACACCATCAGTTGGAGTTATGATCTCCTGACTGCCCAGGAGCAACGGTGTTTTCGGCGCCTGGCTATCTTTGTGGGAGGCTGTACGCTGGAGGCTGCGGAAGCTGTCTGTAGCGTCCCGATTTATCGAGGACTCACCGCAGGTGAAGCGGATCTCTCACTTCCCGCCATAGACCTGGTCGCATCCCTGCTTGACAAAAGCTTGCTGCAACAGAGCGACCGAGCTGGAGATGAGTCGCGTCTGCTGATGCTAGAAACGATCAGAGAGTACGCCCTGGAAAGACTTGCGGATTCTGGAGATTTGGAGGCGACAGAAGAGACACATGCGATGTACTACCTCGCGCTTGCCGAGCAGAGTGAGCCGGAATTATTCGGGCACCAGCAACGTCTATGGATGAGTCGCCTGACGTGGGATGCCGAAAACTTACGAGCAGCCTTGCAGTGGTCGCAAACCCATCAGAGGAAAGAGCAGTTGCTCCGCCTGGCAGGAAATCTCGGGCATTTCTGGTACATGTGCGGTCGTTTCAGTGAGGCCATGCTCTGGATCGAGACCGCCCTGCGGGAAGTGGCACCCGACGTCGCCGTTTCCGCACGCATCAAGGCGCTCTATATTGTGACCTTAATTGCCAGCCACCTGGGGCAAAGCGATCTCCTCTTTGTTCGGGCAGGGGAATGTCTGGCGCTCGCTCGGCAGCATGGGGACAGTCGAGGCTTGGTGATAGCTTCCTGGCCCCTGGTGCACCACTTGCTGGCAAGTGGGGACATCATTAGAGCACACGCCCAGGCAGAAGAGACGCTGACATTTGTCCGGACGCACGCACCGGCAGAGGATAGTTGGACGCTGGCGTGTGCTCTCAATGCTTTTGGATCGGTCGTCTTGTCCCAGGGTGACTATACGCAGGCACAGCAGTTGTATGAACGTGCCATTGCCCTCTTCAAAGAGGCAGGAGACCTCTGGCTCTATGGGGAGTTACACCTGTTCTTAGCAAACGTCTACTGGGCACAAGGGGATGAGACAAAAGCTCAGGCCTTCTTGAAGGAAGGACTCGCCGTCCATGATCAGGTGGGCAATGCGTGGGTAACGGGCTGGTTTGTGAGCCTCTTCGGCGAGATAGCCCTGCGCCAGGGTGATATCCCGCGTGCGCGTTTCCTGCTGGAAGCTGGCTTGAAGCGGCACCAACAACTTGGAGACCAGCAGGGCCAGGCGCTCATCTACGCCTTACTCGCCCAGGCAGCGGCCAGCGAGCATGATTATCTGCTGACCCGAACCCTGGCAGCTCAGAGCCTCTCGATCGCACGCACCGTTCATGACAGTGGATCGCTCATCCTGTGTCTGGAAGAGTTGGCCGATGTTGTCGCAGGTCAGGGAGAGCCCGCATGGGCAGCGCGACTCTGGGGAGCAGCAGAACACTACCGCCAAGCCAGTCATGCGACACTTCCACTGGTTGAACGTCCCGGTCGCGCACGCCACATCGAGCAAGCGCAAGGTCTCCTCGGCAAGCAGATCTTTGCCGAAAGGTGGGCTGAGGGAAGAACTATGACGGCAGAGCAGGCTATCGCAGCTTATCCCACCCAGGAGAGGACATCCAACCCTGCAAGGCCTGCGCAAGGAAGACCTGGCCACACGTCCGTGGCGCCACCTTTACTTGATCCATTGAGCCAACGCGAACTGGAGGTGCTCCAGTTGTTGGCAGGTGGGGCTTCCAACCAGGAGATCGCGATGGCATTGGTACTGGCGCCGGGGACCGTGAAGCTGCATGTGAGCCATATTCTCTCCAAATTAGGAGTCAAGAGTCGCACACAAGCCATTCTACGCGCCCGCGACCTTGCTCTCCTTCCTGATGCGCATACTGCTTCTTAGGCCCTTGCGCTCTCGTGTGTTGTTGACTATACTAACTTTAACCTCTCCAGTCGCTGGGTTTTGTATCGCACGTTGCCGTTGTAAAGTGCGTCACTTCAAGAGAGGTCGCATCAGACAGGCCTCTATTTATAGGCGCGGGAGCAGATTCCATGAGCATCCTGAAGATTGCGTTGCTTGGGCCACCGGAAGTGTCTCACTTCGACCGGCGATTGACGTTCCCCAATCGCAAGGCCCTGGCTCTGCTTGCCTACTTCGCCGCAGAAGGTGGCATGCACGAGCGTCAGCGACTCTCGCGCCTGTTCTGGCCGGAAAGTGATTCGGCTCATGGCAGAACGGCGCTGCGCATTACCTTACATCACTTACGTCGCACTCTTGAGGAAGGCGCTCAGCCAGCACACGAATCCCACCTACTCATTACGCATGATGCGCTCGGACTCAATATGAACTCGGGCATTGATCTCGACCTGCACGAGCTGCAGGCGGCATGGAGCCTGGCCCGCGACCAGGCCGCACGTGAAGAGGTGCCGGGGGAGGTGCGCCGCTCTCTGATTGCCCGCCTTCAGCACGCCGCCGCACTGTATCGCAACGGCTTTCTCGAGGATTTTACGTTGCGCGACACGGTGGACTTCGATAACTGGGTGGGTATCCAACGCGGATACTGGTACCAGCGCATCGAGCAGGTGTTTGACTGGCTCTCCCAGCTGCAGAGCGCAGAGGGGGAGATCGAGCAGGCCATTGCAACCGTCGAGAAA
>WNGR01006914.1_pt1 | contig 12073 bp, 12 predicted proteins | sample 5407581 | NCBI WGS metagenome assembly WNGR01 (sample SAMN13153383, study PRJNA577476) | soil metagenome | isolation source: 80 cm soil or saprolite under Garry oak tree replicate 2 | place: USA:California | collected 2016-06-15
CGGCGCTGCACCCATTACCCAGCCTGATAAGAGCACCACCAATGGATTCGAGCACGGTGCCGGCGGCCTTGCCGGCCACGCGGGTTGAATGGATCTCGAATTTGGCGAGAGCCGGCGCCATCCTTCGCATGACGAACGACGCAGCTAGATCGGCTCCCGAGATGGCATGGTGAGCGCTTTCGTCGGCGGAGGAATCCGATTGAAGCGGTTGCGAACCCGTATTTGAGGCCATCGCTGAGGCAAACGGTGTGTACCTCTGGCAACAGCCACCATTGCTTTCCCTCCATATGCAGTGCCGCCAGACCACGCTCAAGGCCGCGTTCGGCAGGCACTGAGAAGAACCGCCGAAGTCTCGGCTGGTTCAGACATAACGGGTTCGCGCAAGCCCAACTTCTGCAACTCAGAGCAGGCGAAGTTGATCGGACGCACATCTCCCAGTCCGAACGTTGGCGTCGTCATCAAACCATGGGTTCACGTCGTGTCTCCCTCGAACAGATCGAGGGCAGATTCCCAGATCTCTGCCAATCGCATCAGCTTGTTCTGATTCCCGCCGGTCAAAGGCCCTGGACTCGCGGCGACGCGCGAAGGTCCTGCTTCGTCGCATCCAGGATGCGGGCGTAAGCCACGCTGCCGTATTTCTTGGCAAGCGAGAGCATGCCCATGATGCGGCGGACTCCGACCTCGGCCTGACGATGGTGGATCGCATCGCAGACGGCGCCGATGTTGGCTCCGGCCTTGTGAGCCCGCGCCAGCAGTTGATGGGTATGTAGTGGTGTGCGCTTCGGGCGGTCCTCATCGCGGATGCGATGACCACCACGCTTCTGTCCCAGATGTTCGCGCAGCAACTCGCCGGTGCGCGGATCGAGAAGACGCACATACATCGAGTCCCATTGCACGTTGACTTGGCGGCCGATCCAGCCCGGCGGCGCTCCATAGTAAGCAGCCTCCACCTCGACGCAGCCATCCAGATGAACGGTGCGCTCACCATACTGGTAGTAACGGAACGGCTCCAGTGGCAGCGCCTGCAGGTGAGGCTTCTCTTCGGCGAACATCGCCGCTAACTGCCGCTTGGTCCGGCCGTGGATGCGCTTGTCGGCCCAGCACTCTTCCCAGTGGTCCAGATACGCCTGCGCCTCTTCCAGACTCTCGAACTTCTTGCCCTTAAGAGGTGTCATCTGCGCATGGCCGACGCCACTTTCGACTTTGCCTTTTCGATCTGGATCCCGCACCTTGCAAGGCAGTGCCGTCACGCCGTAGTGCGCCAGAACATCGCGATACAAGGGATTCAAACCGGGATCGTAGATGTCGGGAGACAACACGCCCTCGCGAAGGTTGTCCAGAACTACGATCCGCGGTGAACCGCCCAGCCGGCGAAAGGCCTTCTCGTGCAGTTCGGCCCACACCCGTGTGCTCGACCGAAACACCAGCAGCCGTACTGACTTGCGACTGCAGCCCAGCGTCAGAACGAATAACCGCGTGCGCCGGTATTTGCCGCTGTCAGGATCACGCACCATCGGGCCCGTGCCGTAATCAACCTGGCCTTCTTCCCCTGGCCGTGTCTCGATGATCACTCGCGCTTCAGGCGATACTGCTCCGCGCAGCTTGCGCACGAATCGCTTAACGCTCTGATAGCCGCCTCTAAAACCGTGCCCATCGACCAGATCCTGATAGATACCCATCGCGTTGCGGCCTCGCGACAGTTCCAGCTCGATCATCTCGCGGTACGCTTCACTGGCTCCGGTCACGCGCTTGCCGACCTGCGCTGGAGGTGCACCTGAGGCCAATAAGCCGGTGATCACCTCTATGGCCGGTTTTGAATTGATGGCTGGTGCTGAACCGAAAAAGCCGGTGGTCACTTCTATGGCCGGATTTGAACCGACAGAGCCGGCGGTCACCTTTATGGCCGGTTTTGCCGGAGAACTATGGCCCCAACCTCCCGGCGTGCGCAGTGCTATCCCGGCTGACCTCAAGTAAGCGCCAGCCGTCTCGCGACGGACTCCCGTCGCTTCCTCGATCTGCCGCAGGGACCAACCAAGACGTCCCAGCGCGATCACCTGTTCCCGCTTCGCTCTATCCAAGACATTACCCATGCCAACCGAGGCTAACTTCCCCCGTTCGGAGTTAATGTCTTAGGTCGTTTCTCTATGGCCGGTTTTGAAGTGACCCTCTATGGCCGGATTTGGGTGACCCCCAAGGTGTGGCCTTCATCGAAAGCGATATGTTTGCTGGGATGCTTGGATTTGGCCAAGCCAGTTATCTCTGCCACGGGAACAAGCACGACATGTGAACCTAATTGCGGCAAAAGTTCGCGACAGGATTAAGCCGACGCGTTTTATCTTAGGATCGTTTTTCGCCTCTACTCAGAATCCAGCAAACGACAGATCTCCTGCCGCAAAGGGTTCAGCATAAAGGGCCAAGAATGGTTCTCTTCTACTAATCGTCTACCCGCCCTTGCAAATTCAAGGCCTTGTGCTGGGTCGTCGAGCAGACTGCAAATTTGACTTGCCCACTCGTCCGAACTATTGGCTATGAGAAGGTGTACTCCTGGCACGCCTGCGAATCCTTCTAGACCGATCGAGGAAGTCACGGTCGGGATTCCGAGCGACATATATTCCAGAACCTTATTCTGGACTCCAGCACCAAATCGAATGGGGCAAACTCCGACTGAGCCATGCTTCGCTGCGTCGGCCACGTTCTCCACTGCGCCGATCACCACCACTCCGTTCAATCTCCCCAGTCTCGTACGTAGTTTATCAGTGATTCGACCAATCACTTTGAACTGGGCTGAGGCTATCCGAGATCTCACCCTTGGAAGCACTTCTGTGGCGAAGTAAAGGATAGCGTCTGCATTATGACGTGCCGTATTGTTACCGATAAAGATGATCGTCTTCCGGTCGGGTTCGTATTGAAAGCCCAAAGCGCCAGTGTCAACCCCATTGGGGCAAACCAGGATTCTCGAATCGACACCGCCCCGAGTGAGAACCGCGCGGTCGACTTCCGATACAAGAATAGACAAGTCAAATTCTCGCAACATCCGATTTTCATATGCCAAGAGGCGGTGTGATTCGACGCGGTAGAAAAGGGACCGCGCAACACTCCCCGCAAACACCTCCTCACCCCGCTTATACGTCAGTGAAAGCGCGTCAGTCATCTCCAATATCTTTGGAGCTTCGCAGTCCTTTACATAAGAACCGGTTCGGATCAGGTGAGCCAGTACACCGTCATTCTGAACAATGAGTGACTTCAATCGTCGTGCGAACTCTTTGTTTCGAAAGTAGCCAACTTGAAACGGGGTTCTGGAGGGCAGCACTCGGAGACAGCCGACCAACCGCTGTGCTTTCCCATGAAATACGCGCTCGATGTGCGAGAATACGCCGTCTTTCGGTACATCATAGTTCATCTCTTCTTCGGATTCGCACATGCTCAGGAGAGAAAGGTCGAGTTCCGACGAGAGATACTTGCATATCTCATAGATGCGAAGCCGATCCCCGCCAATCGGGGGATAAGGGAATCGGGATGTTAATACCAGCAGACGTTTCATCTCAGTATTCTCAAATCCTTTTCTGGGTAGTCCAGCGTTCTACACTCGAACTGGCAAAGCATGCAGTTTATCAATACGCTGAATACTGGATCCTAGACGCCCCCCGAAAGTTTTTTCTAGCACTCAGACCTCAAGCGCCTCGAAGGAAACTTATCAGGGAACATTTCGAGCTTGCGATCGGTCCCGAGCCGAGGGTTGGGAGTCCAGCGTAGGCCACCCAGCATTGAAGAATCCAAGCGCAAATGGCACGTTCCTCGAATCATTCCGCTCAGAAGTAACAATCGCCATCACAGCCGAGGGAACCACACAGAGGTTATTGTTTTTCTGAAGCGGCGCCTGTGTCCGATAAATGTGCGGGATTCCCCAAACTCGTATTCCTCCCGTTCCCCCTAGTCGAGACAGAATCTGCTGATCTCCGTGACCAGTTGGTCATGTTCGATCGGCTCGCGAATTGAGACGGCGGCCGAATTCATCTCACACTCGCGCACGGCTTTCCTGAAACCCTCCAGATCGGAATACAGGAATGTGAACTCATCCCGCTGTTCCCGGAAAGGCGCGATGTCGGTCGCTACCACGGCGCTTTTACAGAACCGCGCTTCCGCGATCGATCTACCGTATCCTTCCTTTTTTGAGTGCACCCATACCCATGCCGCCTGCTCGTAGCACTTGATCACATCACTATCATTTAATTGCGGCAAAACGGTAATTCGATCCGAGAGCTTTGGGTGCTCCTTAAAGAAATTAGTCACCGATGCGGTTCTTCCGGCCAACCCGAGGATAATCAGACTGCGTACTTTATACAAATCAGAACGAAGATAGAGCCCGAGGGCGCCCGCGAGATCTTTATTTGCTCCCCATCCGGAGCACAGCAGTACATGCTGATTGCGATCCACGGTTCCATCGGACCGCATTTCCACAAATCGATAAAAAGCATTAGGGAAATTGAACGTTCTTGATTTGGGGAACATTTGAGCTCTTTTGCCAAGTCTCTCAATGGATTTGGAAATATAAATGACGTCTCGTCCGAGTACGGAATGGACCCGCTGTGTCATCCGAACGTAACGAGCCGCGAACGATGTATTTCTTCGGTTCATCGATATAAAGTCGTGGACGATTATAGCTGGACGCTGGAAAAGAGATCCAAGTATCGAAGCAGAATTAGATGCATAGATCACCTTCTCGTACCTGGTGCTCAGAATTGGCACGACACATTGTTCAGTAAATACAAACAGCAAATTCAGAAGGGGGCGCGGTAATCGCCGAAATGGGGATGGACATTGGAATTGGGTGGGTTCTATTCCGCATTTTTGGAATGCTAGGCAAAGGTTTGACACATAAAGAGGAATTCCTCTGGAAAGAATGCCGCCGAAGAAATTGAAAATGAGAACTTTCCGGCACACGTGGTGCTGACTCACGCTGGAGCTCGGATCCAGGGATATGCCTAAAGATGACTGTTTGGATTGCGTTGTGTTCATATGATACCCGCCCGGCGTGGGCTGGCCTTGATCCATAAGACGCGCAGAATGAAATCAAAAAAGAGAACAAAGACAGCGATGACTCCAAGTCCAATGCAGGACTTGACGAGAACTGCCAAGGGATTGAGAAGCTCAAGACGGGGCAAATAGATCACGGGTGGAAGAATGAATGCCAGTAGGAGTGCTCCGGCTGTCCGTGAACTAACACGGTGCAAGAGGTGAAGGCAATATCCAATTGCGAGGGAGCCAATAACGATGGAGGGGATTTCACCGAACAGATACAACTCGCCAAGGTACGAAGATGCGGTACCAAACCCCAAGTCACTGGCGACTGGATTCAAAAACACGCTTAGGTCTCCCGACCAGAGCCGAAGGCCATGCGCTGCCGAAGGCGTGAAGCCATTCAAGAACCCCCCCCAGAGATATTCCCAGCCAAAACGAGAGAATGTGCTGTGGAACTTCACGGCTGCCTCTGTGACGTTGAGCGAGACTCCCTGTACGACAAGGAAGCCTAGGGGGCTGACCATTTTGAAAGTTTGATTCTCTCGGAAGAATCCGATCGCAACAGCGATCAGACTAATTACCGACGCGATGGAAATTAGATAAGGAAGTTTGAACCGACGACCGGTCTTGAGGTTGACAAGAAACCAGAGACTGATCATCTCAGAGAAGAACTTGCCCCGGAAGCCAATCAACAGATCCAAGACGGACAGTGCGACAAAGAGCCAAAGGACTGCGACCATTCGTTTCGATCGATTCTCCACAACAAAGAGAACAAGGATCGCGGTCACGTTCACCAGCGACAGCGTCCTAGCCACTACACCGGCGCTTTGCAATACAGCGGCATTATCTGTATAGATTGCGAGATATCCACCGTGTGCCCGAATATATGAGTAATACATCAGATTCTTGTAAAGCGAGAATGGAACAGTCATAAACACCAGCGCATACAAAGATGGCAACCAGCGATTATCAAGAGGTCGTCGGAAAGCGGCAGGCTTATAGCAATACCGACAAGGGAAATACACCAAAATCGCGGAAAGAACAATAATCAGTAGCGTTATTTCAGCAAACTTCGGTTCGACAGCAATTGGAAGACGTGTCTGCACTTCGATAAGCATCGGATCTTGCTTCAGACCAACTACGTAGCCAACAAGCCTTCCGCCCTGAAAGACAAACAGCATAACCATGAAGAGGAAGCATGGATGTCGGCCACCATCGAATTGGTACCACGAAAGCCCAAGGATCGTGGCAAGAAGAACCAGGGTCAGCCAAATGCAGCCGACTTCCGTTAGGAAACCGATTGCCGCAAATGTGCTTGCTGTGGCTACAATCGCCAAAAGTCCAGTTACCTCGATAGATGCCGTTAACTTCTGCGGCATGGCTTCTCACATGTGTTGACCGTCGGATCTGAAACCCATCGCACATAGAAACCTCTATGCGACATTTTCACGACCAACCAGGTGTGTCCGGCGATCGTGGTTTCGAGGCATGCAGAATTCCGGTTCACTAGCATTTTTAATCTCAATTGAGAGTAGACTCGTATTCGTTCGTGTGTGGCGAACTGAAATCGTCGCTCGGGTCATTCAGCGACATGGTAGTTCCCGATAGCACTCCATGCATCAGAGTCTTGAAACTTGCAAACCGTCCGGTAGCAAGCCTGAACGCGGCGCTCGCCAGAAGCGCCACTACCACTGAGACGAGTGCGATCGGATGATGAATTCTTGTGAATAGAATGCGGCTTCTTGGTCCGTAACGCCCGCCCACGTTATCGAGTGCCCTATTCTTGGTTGGACCTTCTCCAGTGCTTCTACCCTGCTTGTGATAGACGATGCTTTCGGGACAGTAGGCTAGGTGGAATTTCCCTCTGGCTCGCGTAATCCAGTCAATCTCTTCGAAGAAAAGAAAGTACCGGTCATTCATTAGGCCGACATTCTCGAGAAAAGAGAGGCGGACCAACATCGATGCACCAACCACGTAATCCATCTGCTCCTCTACGTAATCACGGGAGGGAGCAAGTTCCAAGGTTAGACCGCATCCGATATGTCCAACTCGTGCCGTCCACCGGTTATAGTGGGCGCCTCCTAGAGCTTGAACGGTCTTCCCGTCATCGTAGTATAGGAGGGTAGAACCGCAGAGACCCGACTCGGCGCTTTCTTCCATCCTTTCCACGAGTCGGATAAGAGCATCTGGGGCAACGACTGTGTCGTTGTTCAGCAGCCATGCGTATTTCATGTCCCCCGTATTGAGCGCAAGTCGCAGGCCAACATTATTCCCTGCTGCAAATCCCAGATTCCTTCCGATTTGAATCAGGAATAAACGTTCTTTACGTCCGATCAAATTTTGGCAACTGTGAGCGTCGATTCTGGAGAAGGGAATCGGCTTCGGATAAGGCGGATGGCTCAGGTGCTTGAGCTGTGGGTTTGCAGAACTTGCCAGGATCTTACCTTCCGCCCACTCGGCTATCCGCTCTAAGGAATCATTGATCGAGCCGTTGTCACAAAGTATCACACTGAAGTCGTCATACTTCAGGCGGTAAACGGATTCAAGGCACTCAATGGTGTCTTCCCATCCGTTCCAGTTCACGACAATGATGTAGACCTTTGGCATCGATGTAAACTGTAGGGATCGAAAGGAGATCCACGGACAGCTTGGACGTTGATTGCCCCTTTCATTATAGTGCGTGAGGAACTGGGCCGCCAGTCCCCAAAATCGATCTTTATTCAACATTTACTGTGTTATGGGGCTTGCAGTCTGCCATCAGCCAAAGCATGTTCGGAAACGGAGCAGTTGAGACTCCACAACTAGTTTGTGACGGACGAGTTGGGGCGCATCAACAATGCCGCAGACTGCGAAAAGGTACACTAAACTAGAAACGCAAAAGCCAACCGAGGAATGTTCCACAACTCTGGCTCATCAGACTCGAAATTTGGCATTCTCTCGGACACGGATGCATAAGGATGTCTAATGTCACCCCAACGCGGGTTTCCCTCATGGTCGTCATTGTTCTGTACCGGCTGAGACCGTCGGAATCGGTAAGCTTTCAGACGTTGATGCAATCCGCAAGAGAGACTCCTGGACAAGCCCTACACTTGAACGTCCTGCTGTATGACAACACACCCGGCGCGAGACGACCAGCTGATCTTCCAGAGAGCGTCCTGTTCCATCAGGCTTCCCGAAATGTCGGCCTAGCGGAAGCGTACAACTTCGCGTTAGACATCGGGGAGGCCGCAGGATGCTCCTGGTTGCTCACTTTGGATCAGGATACATCTTTGCCCAATGGAATCTTGCGGAGAATGACAACTCTTGCTCAGCAGTTTTCAGAGGACCCCAGTGTTGCAGGGATCGTACCTCAACTTGTGGAGCAGGGCGTTGTGCAGTCGCCTCTTTATGTTCAACGGTGGGGTTCCCGCAGGCTACCGCTGGGATATTCCGGCTTCCCCGAACGAGAAATTACGGCCATGAACTCATGCAGCATGTGGAGCATTCCCCACCTGCGCGCGATCGGTAATTTCGATCAGAATTTTTGGCTCGATTATCTCGATTACGTTCTCTATCACCGCACATTTCGGTCGGGTAGAAGAGTGTATGTGTCCGGGGATATCAGGGTTGAACACCAGCTATCTCTTGCGGACTGGAAGGGAAGACTAAGTCCCGAGCGTCTCCAAAACATTTTCTTGGCGGAGTCCGCATTCAACGACCTGTATAAAGGCTCTCTCGACCGCTTGCTGGCGAATTTGAAATTGCTTCTCCTGCTTTTGAAGCGGAAATACAAAGCAGAACAGCCGGAGTTTCTCCGAGTCATTCGAGCTGAATTAATCCGACGCCTCTTAAAATCTCGCAGGCTGAGACTTGCAACTTGGCGACATCTTGCTGAACTAAGAGGGAGAAAGGACCTGTGATCCGCAATCGCCCATGTGATTCGCTACTCACGGGCAATCGCCCGAATACTCCCATGCAACCACTGTCAATGTTTCCGATCCCTGAACAGCAAAGCACTCAAACTGAGGGTTATCTTGAAGCCGATGAGTTTCCTATGATGCCCGAAATCTGTTTTGAACCTGGTCAAGCAGTCCGCCTTCTCGCGAAAGAGAGTGCATTCCGAAGATCGTAGAGACGTTGAGTCATTCGGGGCGCGCTGGCTATGCGTTGCACGGTGGCTTGCGCCAACGCAAGGAACATTCCGATGAACAAACCGGCGAACGTTGCTCCGATCACTATGACGGTCCTATTCGGGAATGAGCGCTTGTCTGGCGGAATTGCGGGGTCTACGACTTGGATAACCGAGCCCTGCTTCGCCTCGTCGAGTTTCGCAATTTCGAACTGTCTGGCGAGAGTGTCAAAAACCGTCTCAAAGTATTTCAGATCGCGCACTTTGCGTACGTACTCCAGTCCCGCTTGCGGCACCTGTCCTTTGGGAACCATGAGTCCGGCGTCGATGCTGGCCGACCCTCCAAGCTTCGCCAATTGGGCTTTCAGGCCCTCCAACTCCTGCTGAGCCTGTACCAGCTGCGAGTTCTCATTTGTCGCAAATGTCTGTAACGATTGAATTTGAACTTCTTTCGCTGCGATTTGAGCGCGAAGCGATACTGCCGACTCGATTAGGGCCCGGGCTTGACTGTCAAGCTGAATCAGCCCCGTTTTTTGCTCAGTCATCTTAAGGGATTCTTCGGCATTAGCCAACTTGTCCTTCGCCTGTTCAAGTTGCTGTTCGAAGAAAAGTCTGCGTTGCGAAGCTTCGGTGATGGCAAGATGAGCGGTTAAACTTCTGAATTGGTCTATATATCCATTTGCTAGTTCCGCAGCGCGCTTCGGATCGCGATCTTGAACAGAGATATGGATTAAACCATCTTTGCCATTGCCGTCCACGGCCGTGTATTTTTCGAAGGACTTTCGTGCATCGGAAAGATACCGATCGCGATACTCCTGCATGAGGCCAAAATGCTGCACCATGGCATCTTCCACGGTGCGGCTCTTGAGCATGGCAACGTACATGTCATTCGGATTCTTGAGGCCAAGGCTACCGCCCGCCAACGCGGCCATCCCCTCCAAATTCCCAAGAGAGGAGGCAAGTGCGGTTCCGATCGAGGAACTCTGCTGGGGGGGCAGAAGAGTCACCATTGCGGTGTAGCGCTTGGGCAGGATCAGCGATACAGCAATAGCCCCGATCGCGAACACCGCTGTAACCGAGAAGATAAACCGCTTCCGTTCAGCAAGAATAATCACGAGATCCAAAAATAAGAATTCGCCGTTCTGCTCCGGATTGTGCCCGAGTGTTGGCGCGATGGGAGGAGAATCTACGTAACCTGGCTTCTCGGAAAGCGAGACATCTGCGGGCATTTGCTCCTGCCGGAGTTAGGATTCGAGATTTCTATTACCTATTTTACAAAGAATAGCATTTTGCCTGGTAGAGCGGAGCTCGACAGAGTGAATGGTCGCCGAAAGACTCGGAATATGAACTGCTCGGTCTATTCTATCTTGCGCTAAGAGCTCGGAGCCGAGAACTGCGGCGAAACTTGCAGAAAGCTGGCTGGGAAGATGAGATCTGAGACTGCAAACTGGGTCTGAACCCTTCAGCTCCATTAACCATTCACGAGGAAATAAGACATAGTTGCCTCGATGGAGGCGGCGGGCTTTCCGCCGGGTTGATGGAGAATTCGTTCATTGAAGAGTAAAGAGAGCCGGATTGCGACCAGGCCTGCGCCGTGGCACTTGAACTGGGCGTAAGCGATTACCAATTCGTGCGCCGCTATCTGAAGCTCAGCCCGCAAGCCCCTCTGAGCCTGCGGCAAATCGATCCTCTCATACGCGAACTGACTCAGTATCGCGACGTGATCCAACAACGAATCCAATTCGAGGAACCCAAACCATGAACCTGATCGAACTGAATCGCTCCCTGGTACAACTACGCCTGAGCGGCATGGCCGCAGTGCTGGAAACGCGTCTGCTACAGGCTCAGTCTGAGGCCATGGCCCCCATCGACCTGATCTCCATCCTGGTCTCTGACGAACTTGCCTGTCGCAGCAAACGACTGCTGGAGCGGCGCCACAAGCAGGCCCAGTTCCGTGACGCTGACAAACGCCTTGACAATTTCGACTTCCAATTTAATCCAAAGATGAACCGCAGTCTCGTCTTCGATCTGGCCACTGCCGCATGGGTCGGTCGTCGCGAAGACGCACTGTTCCTCGGTCCAGCTGGAAGTGGTAAGAGCCACTGCGCCCAGGCCATCGGACACGGGGTTATCCAGCAGGGCTACCGTGTGCTCTATCGCGAAGCACACACATCTTGCTGGAGGAGTTGGCAGACGCCACGTTGGACGGCAATCGCAAGCAACACATGGAACTGCTCACCACCGTGCCGTTACTTATCATCGACGATTTAGGAATGCGGCGGCTGCCGCTGACCGCCGCCGAGGAACTGCTGGAAATCATCATGCGACGCTACGAGCGAGCCAGTTCATTAATCACGTCGAATCGGCCCGTGGAAGACTGGGGAAAGCTGCTTGGCGATAGCGCCGCCGTCTCCGCAATGCTGGATCGGCTGCTGCACCACGGACACGTACTCAAGTGCGGACCGCGCAGCTGGCGAATCAAAACCGGCAGTCCGGGAGAGAACCAATGACAAAAGCAAATGCAATAAGGATGCCGGGCAAAGTGCGCCCGGCGGCGTCGCGACTCGGGATCCAGAAGCCTCCCCCGACAAAGCCTCACCATAGGAATCTGGCACAAAACACGAAACCCTCTGCCAGTCAGCCCATCAGGCAAACCGCAGAGGGTCTCGATAACCGATTCCTTCGGAGTTATTCATGCCGGTAACCGGCACAACGAACGATGAAAATTGACGCAAGCCGCGCTACAGTCTAATTGCCCGGAGCGGACAAGAGGTTGGGCTGGCTTGGTGCCGTTGAGCCCGTTTCGGAGTTTAGCTCGGGCGCCTTTTGGCACAACGAACTGTTGCCTCGAGAGAGAGCACGCGAGAGAGACTCATTAGGGAGCCTCTGCACAGCCCGTCATTTTGCGGCGCGATGAAGTTCTGAATCTGTTGCTGTCGAAATTCC
>WNGR01007510.1_pt1 | contig 12073 bp, 15 predicted proteins | sample 5407581 | NCBI WGS metagenome assembly WNGR01 (sample SAMN13153383, study PRJNA577476) | soil metagenome | isolation source: 80 cm soil or saprolite under Garry oak tree replicate 2 | place: USA:California | collected 2016-06-15
CGCGGCCGCGCCGAGGCTCATCGCCACCGCGATCACCGGCCGCAGGCCGAGCCGCCGCGCGAGCAGCAGCACCACGGGCACGAGTGCGATGATCTCTTCTTTCATGTTGTCCAGCACGCCGCCCAACGCGAACGCGAGCGACGCGGCTGGGATGACGAGGCCGTTCTCGTGGCCCGCCCCGAGCCGCCGCACCAGCCAGTCCACCCCTTGCCGCAGCGCCCCGGTCTCGTCCACGACCGTGAACGCCCCACCGATGAGGAACACGAAGAAGATCACGGCCGCCGCGTCGGCCATGCCGCGCGGAATGGCCACCAGGGCGCCGAACAGGTTCACGCGGTTGGGCGGGACCGCGTGGTAAGTGCCCGCGACCACGACGTCGCGCCCGGTGGCCGTGTCGTGCCGGCGGTCGTATTGCCCCGCTGGCAGCACGTAGCTCGCGGCCGCGGCAACGAGCACGCAGGCGCTCAGCAGGACGAGGGGGTGAGGGAACTTCACGCCGTAGGTCGCGCGGCCAGGCGACGGATCTCGTCAGACTCGTACACGTGCACGCCGCGCGCCGCTTCGCGGGCGGCCCGTATCATGGCGCGCGCGACCGTCTCCGCCCGGATGGGGCGGTACCTGCCCAGTCTCCCGACCATGGCCCACGAGACGAGCGGGCTCAGCAGGGCCGCCACCAGTTCCGCGCTGCCCGATCAGGAACGAAGGCCGGAAGAGGTGGATCCCGTCGAACGGCAGGCGCTTCACCGCGTCTTCCACTTCCCCCTTTACGCGGCTGTAGAACACCCGCGAGCCCGGATCGGCGCCCAGCGCGGTGACGAGGAGGAACTGCGACGCGCGGTAGCGCAGCGCGACGTGGGCGAGCGCGAGGACGTAGGTGAAGTCCACCTTGCGGAAGGCGTCCTGCGATCCCGCCTGCCGGATGGTCGTGCCGAGGCAGCAGAACACGTCGTGCACACGGGGGAAGTCGGCGAGCTCGGTCAGCCGTTCGAAGTCCACCACGCGGTGCGCGAGCTTTTTGTGCGTGAACGGCAGTTCGCGGCGGCCGAGGGTCGTCACGCGCTCGTAGCCCGTGTCTGCGAGCAGCAGCCGCACCACGTGGCCGCCGACGAGGCCCGACGCGCCGGCGACGAGCGCCGTGCGGGTCACCGGCTCAGCGCCATACCGACAGCACGGCCCCCATGATCAGCAGGTAGGCGAGCTGATAGCCCGCGTCGATCACCCAGGCGGCGATGGGCTTCTCCGAAAAGATGTTGCCGGTCAGCCCGATGGTCGCGGCGAACCCGAGCCACGCGAGGAAGCCAAGCCACAGCCCCTGGACGACCGAGCTGGAATTCACGTAGGACGCGAACAGCGCGACCACGTAGGCCATCACGAAGTAGCACAGCGCCGACACGACGTAGGCGCGGGTCGCGCCGCGCTTCTTCATCTGCTCGAGCTTCTCGGGCGTGTATCCCTGCGCCTGCATCCACTGCCTGGCGAACAGGAGCGGCGAATACCAGAACGCGCCCAGCACGAACGTGAGGAGCGCGGCGACGAGGACGGCGAGGATGTTGACGTTGGCTGTGGGCATGAGGGCTCCTTGGAGAACGCGCGAGCGGGCGTCTCCCCCGGGAGGCCGCCCGCTCGCGGTGACACTGCGCCTGCTACGACGTGACCTTCTTCGCCCGGAACGTGCCGGTCATGATCACGGCGCCGCCTCCGGGCGGCCGCATCTCGAACGTGCCGTTCAGCGAGTCACCCGTGACGCGGCCCGCGGCGCGGGTCACGACGTCTTTGTCCGCCACGCGGCTGTGGTAGGGGCCGAGCTCCTCCACGAGGCTGGTGTCGCTGTAGTCGCGAACCCGAATCGCCACGGGTGGGGCCGTGGTGCCGGGGTAGGTGAGCGTGCCGCGCAGGGTGCCGTCGGCCACGCGGGCCATGATGACCCGCCACGGCACGCCCGTATCCGACGGTGTGCGGTAGGAGCGGCCTTCCCATGTGCCGACATATTTCGCGGCGGGTCCGCCGGCCGCCGTGCCCGCCTTTTCCCCCGGCGCGCACGCGGCGACGACGAGTGCCGCGCAAAGCAGTGTGCGCATGCTACGCCTCCCGAAAGTGGTAGTCCGCGCCCCCGTACGGCGAGCGGCTCGGGGAGAGGGGAATGAGTATGGAGGCCGGGGCGACGAGGGGCAAGCTATTCGACACGGATCTCGAGCGGGACGATGGTCGTCCCCCAATGCAAGTAGAGCGTCGCTTCTTTCCCGTCCACGACGGGGAAATAGAACGCCAGCGTTTCCATGTGCGGGCCCTGCCGCACTGGCACTCGGACGCGCAGCGCGTCCTGGCCCTCGGGGTAGGGGATGTGGAACACCGGCTGCGCCCGACTGAAGATGACGGTCCACGCCTCGGGCTCGGGGATCGCCCAGACGCTGTACGCGCCCGCCGGGAGAGGCTTCCCGCTCACCTGCACCGGAGTGCTGAACGAAATGGTCGTCGCGGTGTCCGCCCCGGGACACCACACCTTGCCCCACGGGACCAGCTTGCCGAACAGCTCGCGTCCCCGCGCCACGGGGCGACTGTAGCGGACTTCGATGCGCGTGCCGCCCACCATCTGGGTCACGGCGCCCCGCTGGGAGCGCGGGATCTGCTGCGCCGGGACCGGGCGCGCCGCGAGAACGAGAAGCGCCACTGACAGCGGTCTCACGCCCGGCGCCGCTCCAGCCACCGGGCGACGGTGGCGAAGACCAAGTAGCACGCCAGTGCCTCGATCGCGGCAACCGACGTGCTCGGCGGGGGCGGCCCGAAGAACACTACGGCCTGGACCATCAGCATTACCACGCCGAACACCGGCAGTCCATAGCGGCCGGGGGCCATGGAGCGGCCGAGGTCGGTGGTCGCGGCCGCGGAGCGCAGGTACAACCACATCCCGCCGAACAGCACCGCGACCTCGAGCAGGAACGCGGGGGCGCGGTAGTTCCAGAGGCCCAGCCCGACCTTGAGAGTGTCGTCGTACAGGGGAAGGTCGGGGCGGTGCACCACGACATCCAACACCCAGTGCGAGAACACGGCGACTGCAACCAGCAGTGCGGCGCGATGCGACGCTCCGAAACGGCGGATCAGCCGGTACGCGACGTACGCGCCCAGTGACCACAGCACGGCGGCGACGAGGCTGTGCGTGTACGGCATGTAGTAGAGGTCGAGCGGATTCGAGGCGGTGATCCCCGGGACGATGCGGAGCTTTTCGAGGCCGAGCAGCACGAAGAGGCTCCAAAAGACGTCGAGCAGCTGCACGGCGAGGAACAGCACCCACAGCGGGATGGTCGGTTCGACGCGTTTCGCGGCGAAGCTGACTCCATAGTGGCCGACGAACATGCGCTAGTGGGTGGCGAACGTCGTCCACCGGACTGAGAGACTCTTGCCCTCGGTCCGCAGGGTGAACTTGCAGTAGCGCTTCTCGCCCGTCACGCAAGCTACGGTCGCCCCTTGCGACACCTCGGATGGCGTGCTCAGCCAGGTCGCGGCGGCGGCGCCCTCCCACGGCGCCGCGCTCGTGTCCGTAAGCACCCGGTAGCGCGCCCCGTTCAGGGGATCGACGCCGATCTTCGACCGCTTGAGGTGATAGGGGTCCGACGGTTTGAAAAAAAAGTCCGCGGCCTTGTCGCCCATGGCCACGGTGCGGCCGGCGTCGAGGTCCCAGAATGGTAGACTTGTCCCCGGGGCGACCACGGTCGTGAGGAGACCCCGAGAGGTCACTGTCGCGTTCACGGCGTGACCCTGAACCCCGGCGCTCGACGTGTCGGCGCCGTGGGCCCCCGGACCGGCCTGGCGCGCGAAGCCCGAGGCCACCACGATGCCGAACGAAACGGCGGCCAGGAAGAAGACGCCGAAGATCGCGAGCTTGATCGCGTCAGAGGATTTCCGAAAGAACACCAAGGCGAGGGTCGCGACCGCGAGGACGAGGAGCGCGAGCAGCCCCAGCGGGCTGCGTGCGGCCTCTCGAATGATGTCTGGGGCGCTCTGAACGAAGTCTTGCACGGCGGCCCCCGGTGGGGCATGGAGAGTTACAGATACACCGCTCACGCGAACACGTCCAGCGCCACCTCCACCCGCCCGAACGGCGCGCTCACCTGCACTCCCTGCACGATCCCCTTCACCCGCTGGAACATCTCGCGCGCGATCGCGACGCCCTCGGCGAGCGCCGCGTCCTTCCCCTTCTCCTGCGCCTTCCGCATCCGCGCGAGCACGGCCTCGGGTACCGAGACCCCCGGAACTTCGTTCGCGAGGAACTCGGCGTTCCGCAGGCTCAAGAGCGGCCAGATGCCGGCGACGATGGGGATGCGGAACTGCGCGACGCGCTTCAGGAACGCGTCGAGCTGCGCCGGATCGAAGACCGGTTGCGTCACGGCGAATTCGGCGCCCGCATCCACCTTCCAGGCAAAGCGCGACAGCTCGCGGTCGAGGTCCACGGCGCCCGGGTTCACCCCGACGCCGATCACCCACTTCGTGGGCGCGCCGATCGGGTTGTTGCCCGGGTCGAGGCCCCGGTTCAGGCGGTACACCAGGTTCGTCAGGCCGATCGAGTCGATGTCGAACACGGCCGTGGCTTCCGGATAGGGGCCCATCTTCGGCGGGTCGCCCGTGATGATGAGGATGTTGCGCAGCCCCGCCGCGTGGGCACCGAGGATGTCCGACAGCATCCCGAGCAAGTTGCGGTCCCGGCAGCAGTAGTGGATCACGGTCTCGATCCCGGCCTCGCGCTGAATCAGGATCGCCGACGGCAGCACGCCCATCCGGCTCTGCGCCCGCGGCCCGTCCGGGACGTTCACCGCGTCCACTCCCGCCGCCTTGAGCGCCCGGCACTGCTCGAGCATCGGCGTCGCGTCCACGCCCTTGGGGGGAACGATCTCCACGCTGGTCACGAGCTCGCCGCGCGCGAGCTTCGCGCCCCAGCACGAACGCTGCGCGAGCGGGACCTCCGCGACGCCCGCCGGGGGCGCCACCGTCTCGCGCGACACGACCACCGGCTGGTGGCGTGGCACGACGCTCGCCACGTAGTCGCGGATCTTCTTGATGTGCTCCGGCGTCGTCCCGCAGCAGCCCCCCACGAGGCGCGCACCGGCCTCGATCATGCGGCGCGCGTAACTGGCCATGTACTCGGGGGACGCCAGGTAGATCTTCCGGTCGCCGACGTCCTTCGGGAGCCCGGCATTGGGAACCCCCGAAATCGGTCGGTCGGTGACCTTGCCCAGCTTTTCGACCGCCTCGAGCACGCCGGCGGGGCCGACCGAGCAGTTCACGCCGATCACGTCGGCGCCCCACTCGGTGAGCTGCTTCGCGAAGGTCTCGGGCGCGGTCCCGTAGTGCGTGAGGCCGTCGTCCCCGATCGTCATCTGCGCGATGACGGGGAGCTCGGAGAGGCTGCGCACGGCGCGCAGCGCCGCGTGGATTTCCTCCACGTCTGAGAAGGTCTCGAGGATGAACCCGTCCACGCCGCCCGCGAGCAGGCCTTGCACCTGACGCTGGAAGTGCGCGAACGCCTCGTCGCGTGACAGCGCGCCGAACGGCTCGAGCCGCACGCCGAGCGGCCCCATCGCGCCGGCCACGCTGGTGCGCCCGCCGCTCGCCGCGCGCGCCAGCTCCGCCGCGGCCTGGTTGATCTTCTCCGTCTCGTCGGCGAGCCCGAAGCTCCCGAGCTTCACGGGATTCGCGCCGAAGGTGTTGGTTTCGAGGATTTCCGCGCCCGCGCGCACGTATTCTTCGTGCACTTCCCGGACGAGCCGCGGCTGCTTCAGGTTCAGCTCGTCGTAGCAGACGTTGAGGAAGAAACCCTTGGAGTACAGCATCGTGCCCATGGCGCCGTCGAGCACGTGCACCTTGCCGTCGTTCAAGAGATCGCGGAGTGTGATCGTCATCCGTTGTCCGTCATCCGTAAAAGCAAAACCCGTTTGGCCAGGCAGTCGCCAAACGGGCAAGGAGCTGGCTTTTTAGCGACTTGTTTAACGTGGCTGCAATAGGCCGCAAATCGCCACGGAACCGATTGTTGGGACACAATCTAGCCTGAACCCTTGGACCACGCTACGGGTCGGGAAAATAATCGGCCGCGAGCCGCGTAATCCTTAGGGTACGATGACCACGTCGACGACGGACGCCGCGCTCGCCGCCGCATTCGCCGCGGGGGACCGAAGGGCGGGCGACGCACTGTTTGAGCGGCATGCGGTCGAGCTGCGCGCCTTTCTCGGCGCGCGCTGCCGGGACGTCGAGCTCACGGCCGAGCTGCTCCAAGAGGTGGCCTGGCGGCTGGTCGCGGCGGCGCGGCGCCTCGATCCGCGGCGCAACGTGCGCGCCTATCTGTTCCGGACGGCCGCCAACGTGTGGCGGGACCACGTCCGGCGTGAGCTCGTGCGCCACCGTGTGGCCCGCCGATTCCCGCAGGGCGACGCGCCCACGGCCCCGCCCGCCGATCACCGCCTGCTCGAACGAGACCTCCAAGCGGCGGTGCGGCGCGCCATCGCCTCCCTCCCGGCCGCCCAACGCGAGGTCGTCGAGCTGAGACACCGGGAAGGCTTGACGTTTCGGCACATCGCGGACCGGCTGGGGCGACCGCTCGGCACGGTCCTCACCCAGATGCGCGCCGCGCTCGCGCGGATCGGCACAGCGCTGGAGAGCTATCGATGACTCACCCCCACGACGATACGCTGCTGCTCGTTGCCTACCGCGAACTGCCGGAAGGCGAGGCGGCCGCTGTAGAAGCCCACCTCGCGGCCTGCGACAGCTGCCACGCGCGCTTCGCGCAAATCGAGCGAGCCAGGGTCGCTACCGATTGGGCCCTCGCGCCGCGCGCGAGACGGGCGGGCCGCTGGGCCGCCGTCGCGCTGGTCGTCGCGGCGGCCGTGGCTGGCCTGCTGCTCGCTCCCCGAGGCGCCTGGCGGGCGCCGGCTGACGGCTGGTCCCGCCTCACGCGCCTGTCCCCGAGCGGCTACGTCGCCGGCGGCGCCGCGGTGATCACGATCGATTCCCTACTCACGCGACTCGAACAGGAGAGAGACTATGCGCATCAGTGATCTGCGGTTGCTCTGCGCCGCCTTGGCCTGGACCCTCGTGCCACCGGCGGCGCAGGGGCAGGAGCCGCCCCCTCCGCAGGCGATGCAGCTGCAGGCGCAGCGCATCGCGCAGGAACGCCCGCCGGAGGCGGAAGCGGCGGCGCGCCAGTTCCTGCAGCAGATCGCACCCGACCGTGTCGGCTCGCTCGATTCGCTCAAAGCGCGGGCGCCGGACGCGTACTGGCTGGAGCTCGGCCAGCTGATGGTGCAGCGCGAGATGGTGCAGCAGGTGAGTCGGCGCGATACCGTGCGCGCGCAGAAGGTCGCGCTGATGTTCGGCATCGAGGCGCACGCTCGCGCCCTGCAGCGGGCCTACCGCGACGCGGGCGAGCCCCAGCGCCCGGCGATCCGCGGCCAGCTCGAGACGCTCATGACGCGCCATTTCGAAATCGAGGATCAGCTGCGCGGACTCGAGATCGCCGATATCGAGCGGCGCCTGTCCGAGGTGCGGGCCGAGAGCGAACGGCGCCGCCAGAAGCGGGCGGAGCTGGTCCGGTGGGCGGTGGACGACATCGTGCGGGACGCGCTACGGCCGAACTGACCCCCCGGACCGCTTCACATTAGCCCCGGGTCCGGGCGTCGGTAAGACTATTATTCCCGCCATGTCCGACCTGCTCGCCGCCCGCTCCCAGATGGGCGTGTCGCTCGCGTTCCATATCGTGTTCGCTGCCATCGGGATCGCCATGCCGGTGCTGATGGTCGTGGCAGAAAGGCGCTGGCACGTGACGGGGCACGCAATCTACCTCGAGCTCGCGAAGCGCTGGGCCAAGGGCACCGCCATCCTGTTCGCGGTGGGTGCGGTCTCCGGCACGGTGCTCTCGTTCGAGCTGGGCCTGCTATGGCCCGGGTTCATGCAGTTCGCCGGGCCGATCATCGGGATGCCGTTCTCGCTCGAAGGGTTCGCGTTCTTCACCGAGGCGATCTTCCTCGGCATCTACCTGTACGGCTGGGACCGCGTCTCGCCGCGCGCGCATCGCTGGGCCGGCATCGCGGTCGCGGCGAGCGGCGCGGCGTCGGGCATCTTCGTCGTGATCGCGAACGCGTGGATGAACGCGCCCACCGGCTTCGACGTGGTGAACGGGCAGGTGGCGAACGTCCACCCCATCGCGGCGATGGGCAACCGGGCGGCGTTGTCGCAGACGATTCACATGACGCTCGCCGCGTATGCGGCGACGGGGTTCGCGGTGGCGGGGATTCACGCGTTTCTCCTGCTGAGAGATCCCGTCAACGCGTTTCATCGGCGCGCGCTCGAGATCGCCCTGCTCGTGGCCGCCCCGGCGGCCGTGCTGCAGCCGATCTCGGGCGACCTATCCGCCCGTCATATCGCGCGCGATCAGCCCACCAAGCTGGCCGCCGCCGAGGCGCTCTTCACGACGCAACGTGGCGCGCCGCTCACCATCGGCGGGTGGCCGAACGTCGCGCTGGGCGAGACCCGCTTTGCCATCAAGATCCCGTACGCCCTTTCGCTGCTCGCGTTCCACGATCCACAGGCCGAAGTGAGGGGGCTCGACGCCGTGCCGCGCGAGCTCTGGCCCAAGGTGTCCGCCGTGCACTTCTCGTTCGACCTGATGGTGGCGCTCGGCAGCTACCTGGCGCTCGTCGCCCTGTGGGCCGGATGGCTCGCCTGGCGCCGGGCCGACCTCGCCCGCAACCGCTGGCTGATGCGCGCGATCGCGCTCGCCACCCCCATGGGGTTCATCGCGATCGAGGCGGGCTGGATGGTGACCGAGCTCGGGCGCCAGCCGTGGGTGATCTACGGAGTGCTCAAGACCGCGGACGCCGTGACCCCGATGCCCGGGCTGATCGTCCCGTTTCTCACTTTCACGCTGCTGTATTGCTTCCTGGGCGTAATCGTGGGCTGGCTGTTGTATCGGCAGATCGTCCGCAGCCCCGCGGTTCCCGAGTGGCGGCGGTTCCATATGCCGGCCGGGGAAGAGGGAAGGGGGAAGAGGGAAGGGTGATCCCGTGACGCTCGCCGACCTGCTCGCCGGTGTCATCTTCGTCGCGCTCAATGCCTACGCCTTGCTGGCCGGCGCGGACTTCGGCGGCGGCGTGTGGGACCTGCTGGCGAGCGGGCCTCGCAAGCAGCGCCAGCGCGAGCTGATCGCCGACGCCATCGGACCGGTGTGGGAGGCGAACCACGTGTGGCTGATCCTCGCGATCGTGCTGCTCTTCACCTGCTTCCCGCCGGCGTTCGCGCGCCTCGGCACGCGGCTCCACATCCCCCTCTCCCTAGTGCTCATCGGCATCGTGCTGCGCGGCTCGGCGTTCACGTTTTGGCGCTACGGGGGAGCCGGCCAGGGGGAGGGGGGCGGGGACCAGGAAGAACGACAGTGGGGCATGATCTTCGCGGTGGCGAGCCTGATTACGCCGCTGCTCCTCGGGACCAGCGTGGGAGCGATCGCATCCGGTGGATTAGGGGAGGGGGGACGAGAGACGGGGGATCGGTTTTACACGGTGTACGTCGCGCCGTGGCTCAATCCGTTCGCCGTCGCGGTGGGGTTGTTCGCGCTGGTCGCCTTCGCGTTCCTGGCGGCGGTGTATCTCACGCTCGAGGCGGGTGAGGAGCCGGAGCTCGCCGAGGATTTCCGTCGCCACGCGCTCGCCGCCGGAGCGGCGCTGTTCGGGGCGGCGGCCCTGGTGCTGGTGCTCTCGCTGCGCTATGCGCCGCGGGTGCGCGACGGGCTGATCTTCGCCGCGTGGGCGGTGCCGCTCCATCTCGTCACCGCGGCCGCCGCCGTCACGGCGCTCGCGGCGCTCTGGTTCCGGCGCTGGCGCCTCGCCCGCGTGGCCGCCGCCGCCCAGGTGTCGCTCATCCTCTGGGGGTGGGCGCTCGGTCAGTATCCCTTCCTCCTGCCGCCCGACCTGACGATCGCCGCCGCCGCCGCTCCCGCCGTCACGCTGCGGCTCGTGCTCGGCGCGCTGGCGCTGGGAGCCGCAGTACTGTTTCCGTCGCTGTTCTATTTGTTTCGGATCTTCAAAGGCAGTCGTCCGTCAGCCGTCCGACCCTAGTCGCGTCCTTCCAGCAGCCTGCGCACAGCCACGTCCGTCGCGACCCCGGCGATCTCCACGGTCTTGCGACGGGCCGCGGCGCCCCTGACGATCGCCACCGCCGCGCGCGGTACGCCCAGCCGCTCGGCGAGGAAGCGCACCAGCTCCGCGTTCGCCGCGCCGTCCACGGGCGGCGCGGCGATCCTGATCTTGATCGCGTCGCCGTGCCGACCGGCGACTGCCGTGGCCTGGGCGCGCGGCGCGACGTGCAGCACGAGCGTCCCCATCAGAAGACCGCCACCAAGGAGAGCAGGATCCGCTCCAGCACCCAGAGGGCGAGCCACGCCGCGAGCGGGCTCCAGTCGATGGTCCCCGTCGACGGCAGCACGCGCCGAATGGGCTCTATCAGCCAGTCGGTGAGCAGGTAGGCGGGGCGCATCCAGCGCGCGTAGCGAAAGAAGCCGAACCAGCTCGCGATCACTCGCAGCAGCAGCGCGACGAACAGGATGTTGTACGCCGCGACGATCAGGAACGCGATCGTGGTCCGCGGTCCCGCGGCCACGGACACGGTCATCCAATCCACGGTGCGGATCAGCCAGTCGAGCAAGGAGAGCAGCAGTACGCCGGCCACGGCGACGACCACGACCAGCCACCAACCGGCGCGGGCGGGATTGCCGCCGAGGCGCAGCAGCCGCGTCTCCACGGGCCGGATCAGCGGATCGCTCGCGCTGCGGAGCGTCCGGCCCAGCGGCCCGAACGGCGAGACGCGCCGCGTGCGGACGAACCAGGATGCGACCGCGGCGACGACGCTCACGACGAATGCGGTGAAGACGACGTAGCGGGCGAGGGTGGTGACTTCGTGCATTCCTTAAGTCTAGCGCGATGCAGCGGATCCTTCAGCGGCTGCGCTCGGCGCTCCTAGGGCGCGAACACCTCCACGACATCGGTGTGCGCGAATCCCGCCCTGGGCCCGCCGCCGATCACGTAGATCCTCCCGTCTGCCACCGCGGCGCCGAGGCCGTGACGCGCCGTCGGAAGCGCGGCTGCGGCCGTCCAGCGATCGGCGGCGGGGTCGTATACCTCGTGATTCCCGAACACCGCGTCGCGCGCCTCGCCACCGAACGTGTGAATCCTGCCGTCGAGCACCGTCGCCGCGAGCCCGCCCCGGCGGCTCGGCATGGGCGACTTGCTGGTCCACCGGTCGGTTGCGGGGTCGTATGCCTCGACCGCGTCATAGTTGCGGTCGGGGTTGAACGGTCGCCCGCCGATCGCGTACACGAGGCCGCCGACCGCGGCGGCGGCGAGGTGGTCGCGGGGCGTGGGGATCGGAGCGGCGTTGCGCCAGCGGTTCGCCGCCGGATCGTAGATGGCGGTGGAGTCCACCAGGCGGCGCCCGGGGCCCCACCCGCCCACCACGACGACCCGGCCGCTCACCGCTGCCGCTCCCGACGCGCCGCGCGGCGACGGGAGCGGCGCGCGCGCCTCCCACCGGTTCACGTCCTCACGGTAGACCCACAGCGTGGCCTCGGGGACGAAGCTCTGGCCCGACAGCCCGCCGAGGGCGTAGAGCGTGTCGCCCACAACGACGAGCGGCATGTGGTGGCGCGGGGCAGGCAGATCGGCGATGCGCTCCCAGGCGTTCGTCCCGGGATCGTATCGAAACGCGGCAGCGGTGGCGTGGTTGGACCGGTCGATCCCGCCCGCGACGTAGATCTTCCCGTGGAGCGCGGCGGCGCTGAGTTCCTGGATCGGCTGGGGGAGCGGCGCCGCGGGGGACCAGCGGCCGTCGCCCGGCACAACACCCGCACAGGCGAGGAGCACGACGGCCAGCCGAAGCGGGCTTAGGGCTCGACGGTCCACGTCCCTTCGCGGCGCAGCAGCGCCCCGAGGTCGGCGGGCTCGCGCCCGAGGCCGGCGGCCCGCGCCTGCGCGTGGACCTCCGCCTCGTAGGAGGGCGCGGGATCGCAGTACAGCACGCCGAGCGCCACGGGAAACGCCGGAGG
>WNGR01006916.1_pt1 | contig 12072 bp, 7 predicted proteins | sample 5407581 | NCBI WGS metagenome assembly WNGR01 (sample SAMN13153383, study PRJNA577476) | soil metagenome | isolation source: 80 cm soil or saprolite under Garry oak tree replicate 2 | place: USA:California | collected 2016-06-15
ACGGAAAGAGCGAGAATGTTCGCTATGCGGAATACCATAGGTTTTGACTGATTGCAGCGAACTCTAGGGAAGAACACCGGCGTCGCTCCCTGCTTCAAAGTACCCGCATCTCGGGGCTACGATATGCCATTGTGCGCTTAGGTCATCTCTCCAGGTGCATTACGATGCATAACGTTATCTAGCCTGGGTGGATATGTCAATGCCTGATTTCCATTCCTTCCCGCTCTTCAATTTACCTATGGATTTCAAAAGAATACGCCTGTATGGATTTCAAAAGAATACCCCTGCTCTTAAGATTACCCTCGATAGCTTGCGGAACGAATTGACATACAAGTGATCATGTCGATAACGTTCCCTTTGGTTGTAACCTATGCCTACAAGGAAGTCAGAGCGAATGACCATAATCAATCGTCGGCAATTAGCAATGGGCTTTGCCTCGGGTGTTGCGGCTAGTATGCTTCCGACAACCTTTGCAGGTGCGAGTGATGTCAGCATTCAGAGCGAATCCAAAGAGCTCATATGGAACGAGGTTTTTCCTGGCATTTGGAAAGCAACGCTGGGTACACCAGAGGCACACACACCAGTCAACTCGCGGCTGATAGCACCGGCGGTTGATCGGTTTAAGGCGCTCCCTGCTCTTTCTTCTCCGGCAATCGAGGCGATCAATGGTGAAGTGACCGATCGAGGCTGCATCGTCCGGTTGCCGCTAAAGCCAAACGAGAGAATATATGGCTTCGGTCTGCAACTCCTATCCTTTGGCCAGCGCGGCAAGAAGAAGACCATCCGCGTCAACGCCGATCCCAAGCTCGATACCGGCGACTCGCATGCGCCAGTCCCCTTCTATGTGTCGACACTCGGTTACGGAGTTCTCGTGGACAGTTCGCGGCACGCCGACTTCTATTGCGGAGATGCCCGTCCTAAGCCAACGAATCCCAAGGCCCATCAATCAAGCGCGGTCAACACTCCTGAAGAGACGGAAAAACTCTCCATGGACGAGCGCGGAGAGGTTACCGTCGAAGTTCCCCATGCAGGCGGCGTGGATGTGTACCTCTTTGGCGGGCCGTCCATTCTGAACGCGGTCCAGCGCTACAATCTTTTTTCCGGAGGCGGCGTCGTTCCACCTGCGTGGGGCCTGGGGTTCTGGTATCGTGCCGAGGGTCATGGGACACAACAGAGCGTCGCCGCACTCGCTCGGGAGTTCCGTGACCGCAAGATCCCTTGCGACGTGCTTGGCCTGGAGCCTGGGTGGCAGAGCCATGCCTATTCCTGTAGCTTCGTGTGGGACGAAGGCCGATTCCCAAATCCCGATGCATTCCTAAAAAATGTCTCGGAGATGGAATTCAAGGTCAACCTTTGGGAGCATGCCTTCACGCATCCCACTTCTCCCATCTTCGATCCGCTGCTGCCCTACTCCGGAGACTATGGGGTCTGGGGAGGCCTGGTGCCTGACTTCGCCGGAGCGCCGGCCCGAAAGGTCTTCGGCGACTATCATGGCCGCACCCTCATCGATGCTGGCATCTCCGGCTTCAAGATCGATGAGTGCGACGGATCCGACTACACCGGCGGCTGGTCATTCCCCGATATGAGCCGTTTCCCCTCTGGTATCGATGGTGAGCAGATGCACGGTATCTTCGGCCTTCGTTACCAGCACGCAATCTGGCAGCAGTTCCTCGATCGTAAGCAACCCACCTACAATCTCGTGCGCTCCAGCGGCGCACTTGCCGCACCTTACCCATTTGTTCTCTACAGCGACCTCTACGATCACCGCCAGTTCGTGCGCGGCCTGGTGAATGCAGGATTCTCCGGCCTGCTGTGGTGTCCCGAGGTTCGCGACGCAAAGAGCGAAGAAGATCTTCTCCGGCGTCTTCAGACCGTCGTCTTCTCCCCACTGGCCATGATCAATGCCTGGTATATCAAGAACCCACCGTGGAAACAGATGGATCGCAAGAAGAACAATGCGGACCAACTTGCCGACAACTGGCAGGCACTGGAAGCCCGCTGCCGCGAAATCATTGGTTGGCGCATGCAGCTTGTGCCCTACCTGCTTTCTGCCTTTGAGCGCTATGCGGCCGACGGGACGCCGCCATTTCGCGCACTCGTTCTCGATTACCCGAACGAACCGGCTCTGGCAATCGTTGACGATCAGTACATGATTGGAGACCGCATGATGGTTGCTCCACTCTTTGCCGGCGAAGCTGATCGAAAGATAGTTCTGCCGCCTGGCACCTGGCACGATTTCTGGACGGGCAAGGTTGTAGAGGGTGGTAATACGCTCTCTGTAGCGGCGGGCTACGAGAAGATCCCGGTATTCGTAAAAGCGGGGTCTGTAATGCCGATCGCCGCTATCGGCGCGTCTGCGGCGAGTCCTGAGAGCCGCCAATTGACGGTCCAAGTCTATGGAGACGGTTCACTCCCGTGGCATCTCGGCGGTGAGCCTGGAAGGCACATGGAGTTGAGCTGGAGTGCGACGGAACATCGAGGCAAGGTCTCGCAATCCGGTTCCGGCACCGGCAATTTCAATGCCTTGCGCTGGAAGCAGATGGGCTAAGGAGTTCCGGTTTGAGATGATGAACGTTCATGATTGAAACGCAGGCTGCTCCTTGTCGCTTGCGTCGGCAAGTTCCTGGTGGCTTGTACCAAGAGAGCCCTCTGCTGCTCAAGCTGTCTCCAGGGTCAACAGATGCCGGTCGAAGTGCGTGCTCAGGCATGTCAATTTATGCGGCAATCCTGTCCTGATTTACAATCTCGCACCACAATCCGGGATGAGTCGAACCTTGCAGAAAGAAATTTATTGACAGGCCCCTGTCCGCAGAGTAGCGTGTCGGTTGCAAATGGTAACGTTAGTCGCCACGTCGCCTATGTAAACGCTTTCCCAAAAAGGAAGACTCGTGTTTGGAGAAGGGCTCCATGCCGCTCCGAGTGCGTAATGCGGGGTTTTCACAAATTTTCGGAGGTCTCAAATGCAAGGGCTTACATTTGGTTTCAAGAGATCCAGTCTGACCTTTATCGGCAAGTGTTCAGCGGGGCTGGTTCTGTGCCTTCTACTTGTCATTACAACCGCCTCGCTGTATGGGCAAGTAGCACAGCGGCTGTTGGGGCGCGTGACAGATCCCAGTGGTGCCGTAGTCTCGGATGCCGTTGTCACGGTAACCAACGAGGAGACGGGGGTGGTGAATACCACGCATACCTCTCAGACGGGGGATTGGGTCGTACCCTACCTCTCCCCTGGCCACTATGCTGTCAAGGCCGAGAGGCTGGGGTTCAAGACTGAGTCGGAGACCGGCATCGTTCTAAACGTAGGTCAATTGCGGTCGGTGGATATCCAACTGAACCTCGGCGCAATGACGGAGAAAATCACAGTTGCAGCCAATGCTCTCGCGCTGGACACCATCTCTGCGGACAGGCAAGGGGTCATCTCCGGGGAGAGCGTCTCGGAACTGCCCTTCAATGCCAGGAATGTGATGGTGAGCACCATCACGGTCGCAGGCGTTGGAAGTAAAAATGGCCTGAACAACCAGCAGCCTTATGGAAATATATCAAGCGGCCTCGTCGTCAACAGCTCAGCCTTATCGCTGAACATCGATGGCGTCAATAATATGTCGACCGGCTTCCAAACCATGGCCTACCTTCCGCTGGTCGATACGGTTCAGGAGATGGTAGTCGATACGACCCCTTACGACGCGGGCGCGGTCGGATATGCGACCGCCGGTAACATTGACGTGCACCTGAAGAGCGGAACCAATACATTTCATGGAACCGTCTACGAATACTACAAGAGCACTGGGCTCGATGCGAACAGCTATCAGAACAACTATTTTGGCAGACCCAGGAGCAGTCACAAGAGCAATCAGTATGGGTTCGAGGTTGACGGCCCTCTGCGCATCCCCTTCCTTTACGACGGTCGCGACAAGACTTTTTACACGATTGCGTTTGAGGACTACCACAACACCATACCGATGCCTGTTATTACCTCTGTGCCGGGTGTCTTTGGCGGCGCGTCATGGTTGACTCCCGTCAATGGCTACTACCAGTTCCCCGGACTCGTCCAGGGGAATGGAGCAGCGATCACGCTCTATGATCCTGCCTCTATCAACGTGGCCACTGGCCTCCGCAAGTCCTTTCAAAGCGAGGGCGCTCCGAATTCTTATTCCATTCCCGCATCGAGGGTGAACCAGGCGGCACTCAATATCCTCAAATATTTTCCCGCTCCAAACGTAGCCGCACCCGCAGGCTCCGCGCCCTGGCAGAATAACTATTTTGCTCCAGTGTCGCAGCCCAGCATCTACAAGAATTTCCTGATCAAGCTTGACCACAATCTCAGTCAAAAGGACCGGCTTTCAGCACGCTGGGGTTGGTGGCAACAGTTTCAAACTACCAATTCAAATGGCTTCCCGGCAGGCAATCCCGCGGTGTATGGCCAGTTTCCGAACGGTCAGAGATTTCAGACGTTTATGACGGAATGGGTCCATACCTTCAATGCTCATGCCATCTTTGACTTCAAGGCCAGCGTCCTCATGGACCAGGCCTTGAACAAAGCCGCGGCGCCTTTCAGCCCGACCTCTCTTGGCCTCCCCAATGTATCGGCAGGGGTGACGCAGCAGAGCCTTTTAGGATTCTTCCCGCAGGTCACTCTCAGCGGCTTCGCGCAGATGGGTTCCATCGGAACAAGTGTCCAGATCCACAACGTCCTTAGCCTGCTGCCCTCATTCACGTTTGTCCACGGCCCTCATGATATTCACATTGGACTTGATAACCGGGAGGTTCAAATCTCTGCAAAACAAAACGCCGGTGGCCTGGCAATCAGCTCCAACCAGCAATGGACGCAGGCGAACAATGCAAACACTGCGGACGCCGCCTCCGGACTTTCGATTGCGTCTTTCATGCTGGACAACGGATACCTGTCCGCAGGAAGCACGACCCAGCCGGCAGGCCTGACCCAGCCGGCACAAGAGTTCAGGACCTTCCACTATTGGGGAGTGTATTTCCAGGACAACTACAAGGTCAGATCGAACCTGACGCTCAACATGGGACTACGCTATGACTTCCCGACCCAGGCGGTCGAGAGACACAATCGTTATACCAATACCTTCAATCCAACGGTCGTGAATCCAGTGAGTCCGGCAGTAGTGGCCTCAGGAAATTATCCGTATGGCCAGGTCGTGGGCGGACTTACGTTTTCTGGAGTCAACGGCACTCCCAGAACCCAGATACCACGGGCATGGTATCTATTTGAACCACGGTTTGGCTTCGCCTACTCGCTCAACACGAAAACTGTTATCAAGGGCGGGATCGGAGGAACATTCAACTGGGCAGCATATACCGGCTCCCAGACAGGCTTCAGCGCATTTACCCCGGCAACTCCCTCACCGACTACGCTGTACACGACTCCAACTTCAACCCTGGCTAACCCGTTCCCGGCCGGCTATGTTTCTGCTCCGGGCGCGTCTCTTGGGTATCTCGCGGGCGTTGGCGGAGGGATTAGTTTCTCTAATCCTGCTACAAGGTTTGGCGAGACCTGGAACTACTCGCTGGGCGTTCAACGGCAGCTAAGCGCGGGTGATGTCCTCGACATCAGCTATGAGGGCAAGAGTTTCACTAAAGGTCCGACGGGCGACGCCATCAACCGTCCGTCCGCCGGCTGGTATGCGCAGTGCAATGCGGAGACAGGTGGGAACCCTGCCCTGTGCACTGCTTCCAATGCGGCGAATCCCTTTGTTGGTGTAAACGGATTTCAAGGTACGTCCTTTTACAGCACCGCGAAAATTCAAGCTGGACAACTCAACCTTCCGTTCCCACAGTACACATCGGTAAATGAGGGCGGCCTTGAGAATTTCAATGGTCTCTGGCTGAACTCCTTTCAGGTGACCGAAACGCACCGCTTTGCGAACAGCCTCACGTCGACCGCGACCTATGCATATTCGAGAATCATGGACAACAACGGTTGGCTTGACTATACCTATCGCATCCTGGCCAGGACTCAGGACGCGAACGACCTGAATCACCGGATTACGTTCACCGGCGTTTATAGGCTTCCATTTGGCCGGGGACGTGCCTTGCTCGGCAACCTGAACCGGTTCGTTGATGCTGCCATTGGTGGCTGGACCGTGGGGGGTCTGTATCTGTACGAATCCGGAAGGCCATGGCAACCCAATTTGAAAGCTCCGTGCGGCACCGGCCAGCACAATGGTCTCGGCGGTACCACTGGCTGCTTCGAGACACCCTTCGGGATCGGGCCAATAAAGACGCCCAGGACTGTATCAGGCTCGAACCCTTCGATCATCCGCGGCGCCTCGCCGTGCGTCGGGGATCGCAATGCGACAAACGGAGCGATCGTGCTTAGGGCAAGCGCTGTTGCCTCCGGATGCACGCAGGCCAACATCGTTTACAAGGCACTCTATGCTCCCGTGCAAAACATAGTTTCAATGGGAATCAGGCTCGGAGCCACATCGGAGTTTGATGCGAACCTCAGCAAGAGCTTCTCTATCTTCGAGAGCTATAGACTGATCCTAAAAGTGGATGCTTTCAACGCCCTGAATCACGCGGTTTGGAATAACGACTATCAAACTACAAATGACGTCAACTTCGGGGCACTTCTTAAGGGGCCCACAGGCCAAGGTAATAATCCACGTCAGGTCCAGTTATCGGCTTCACTTCGCTGGTAAGCGCCGGGGCGCGTCTTTCTATTCGGAAAGACGCGCCCCCGCCTACCGAGCAATTGAAGTGCAACTTTGTAGCTGTAGCAAAATTGTCCTAGCCTTTCACCGCTGCTTGGGAAGCGCGGGATCGCAGTTCACGCCATACTTCCAAGGGGAAATAAACAGTGAAGGTTTCGTTATCTAGGACGGCCCATTTTGCAAAGTGCCTCTTCGCATTCTTGTGCGGGCTGTCGATCGCGTCCTCTGCGTGGGCAGCGGGCGCGGTAAATCAATTGGTGGTCTATCCTGTCACCGAAGGGATGCCCCGGAATGCCGACTTTACCGTGAAGGTGCGAACCCCAGGACAGAGGTGGCAAGATCTCCCCGCGTATCTCGTGAAAGTTGCTCAGGGAGTGGACACCTGGCTCCCCCAGAACGCGCCTAGAGCCAGCATGGGTCCTCAGGACTCGTCCATGACCTCCTTCGATTTCTCCGGCATCGTCGATGTTTCCATCACCTATAACAAGGGGAACATTGAATCTGCCAGAGTCCGGCCGCTGTCCTACGGCATAACGCCGACAGTTGAAAAGAACACGATCACCTTTTCGCTCTCGCAACCTCGCAATCTCTCCGTAGAAGTCAACGGAGACATCTTCCACAACCTACAACTGTTCGCCAATTCAATCGAAGTCGCTCGGCCCGATTCGACCGATCCGAACGTCATTTACTATGGCCCCGGGGTCCATCAGGTGGGGAGGGTAGTTGTAACAAGCGGGAAGACGGTCTACCTTGCTGGTGGCGCGTTGGTTGAGGGCAGCTTCCTCGTCAACAATGTGGAAGATGTCCGCATCCTCGGCCGGGGCATTTTGTATCAACCGAGCGGGGCGAATCCTGTGAGATCGCAACAGCAGCCAAAACCGCAGGGTGTAACTCCGCCACAGGGCGGGCGTAGCTCTCGACGTGACGCCTTGCTGATCGAGTATTCAAAAAACATCGAAGTGGATGGGATTATCGTGGTGCCCAATACCTACACCCTTTTGGTGGGGCAATCCCAAAATGTGGCCATCCGGAACATCAAGTCCTTCAGTGCCGGGGGAAATAACGACGGCATTGACGTGTTTACCAGTTCGGATGTTGTGATCGACGGCGTATTCATGCGGAACTCGGACGACAACATCGCCATTTATGGGCACCGCTGGAATTATTACGGCGACACAAGACGCGTCACGGTTCAGAACTCGACGCTATGGGCAGATGTGGCGCATCCGATTCTAGTTGGAACCCATGGCGATTCAACTAATCCTGAAATGCTCGAAGACATCAAATTCCTCAATATCGACATCCTCGACCAGCGTGAACCACAACTCGATTATCAGGGCTGCATGAGCCTCAACGCCGGGGATAGCAACCTGATACGCAACGTCCGGTTTGAAAACATCCGCGTTGAGGACTTCAAAGAAGGACAATTGGTGAATTTGCGTGTTTTCTTTAACAAAAAATACAATACGTCACCCGGCAGAGGCATCGAAAATATCCTCTTCAAAGACATCAGGTATAACGGCACTCACGCCAATCCTTCGATCATTGCAGGTTATGACGACAACCGTGAGATCAAGAACGTCGTCTTCGAGAACCTCCAGATAAACGGAAGGGTGATCTCCGAAGACATGCCAGGCAAGCCTGGTTACTACAAAACCGGGGATATGGCCCGCATTTCAGTGGGCGACCATGTCGAGGACGTTGAATTTCATGTCGCAGGCGTGAATTTATCTGCGAAATGAGTCATGACATCAATCGCGATCCGAATACCCGTTTACAAGCGATCCGGATTAGGAACCAAGGAGAATGTCCTGTGTTAAGGAAGATAACGTACGCAGCGGGATCGTATTATTGTTTTCATTGCATGCGTGGGCTCAACCCGGGATCCGAGCACCCGATGTAACTCCGGCATCCTCCATGGCCATCGGTCTGGAGGTAGATGCGCACGCAACAGGAAAGCCGCTAGTCCATTACTGGAGTAAGGTTGTGGGCGCCGGTCGAGACGAGACCTGGGCGCAACGGAAGGCGCCATCGTGACGCGTGACAGCAAGTCCGGACGTCTGACCGCCATCGCCTATAACTATCCGAGGGAGGTTCCCCAGGCACTCAACGTAACCTCTTCGGTGAAGGCCGCAGGCGCAATCGTCGATAGCGGAAAAGCTCGCCATTTATCACTTCGCATCACGGGACTTGTTCCTGACTCCTCCTTTCTGATTGAGTCGCTGGACAAGACACACGGAAATGTCGTTCGGTCGTGGGAGATGATGGGCCAGCCTGAGACTCCGACACGCGAACAGACGCAGGCTCTCAGATCATTGGCATGGGCTACCAATAAACAGCTACTGCGCGTTGACAGCTCGGGCACACTACTGCTCGATCGCGAGCTTGAACCTTGGGTCGGTCCTGCTAGTGGAACAACAATGAGAAAAAGAATTGTCTGCTCGCTCGCGTGCTCACAAGGCTGAACCATCGCGCGGTGTCCGCGCGACAGGCGAAAGTAGATTCGCCCTAATCGAAAGCTTGATACAGCAAGACGTTTCGCGGTGCTCAATCTCAGAAATGCGGCAAACTGCGATCGGCTTTGACCGCATGATTCACAGCATCGCGCGCCATCATTGCGAGCACTGGACTTTGAAAGAAACCCGAAAAATGATCTTCGTTCGCCTTCTCGACATTCACGTGAGCCAAAATGACGCCATAGATTCCGCGGCTCTTATCGATCCACGGATACGCTCCTGCCCAGCTTGGGCTGCTCAATAGCACTGCACTGCTGCGGGAGTTCACGAGTTCACGCCACTCTCCAAGGCCATAGATGTCGTTACGCGTCTGCCCTCGCACCTCTTCCACGAAATTGCCGCGCGGCACAGTCGCTCCGTGCACTTGGTCCGCCTCCATCTCGCGAATCGCTTTCTTCGAAAGAACGCGGCGGCCTTGGAAAGAACCGTCATTGAAGATCATCGAGAGGAAATTTGCGTAATCGCGCAACGTGCTTCGCGCACCTCCGCCCAGCATCGGACTATGGCCACCACCTGAATCTACTGGAGTGAAGTGTGTATTGTTCATCTGCAACGGACGGGCAATGCGCTCCTGAAAGAGATGCTCCCAGCTCCTGCCCGTCGCAATCTCTGCCATCCGCCCAGCGATCTGCATAGCCAGGCCGCCATATTCAAACTGCTCTCCAGGTCGATGAGCCATCGGCAACGACACAATATGCGCGACCGATTCTTCGAGCGTCTGGTAGTCATCTTTCGGCTTATCATCCGGCTGGTATGGTTCATAACCAGAGGTGTGAGAAAGCATCTGTCTTAGCGTACTTCTTCCCTGCTCTCCCTTCAGCTGCGGTATCCATTTGGATGCGGGATCATCTAGAGAAAGCTTGCCTTCATCTACCAAAGTCATGATGGTTGCGGCTGCCAACCACTTGCCCGAAGATGCAATAAAAACGACAGTGTCCGGCGTATACGCACCGAAACAGCGCTCGTAGATAACTTGATTGTTTTTCGCGACGAGAAAAGCGGCTCCGGGATAATAGCCTCGATCAACCCAGCCTTGCACTCGTTTGGTTACTGCGGAGAAATCATATTGTGGATTCTCGATCTCCTGGCCTTGCAAAACAGGAACGAGCATTGCAAGCGCAATCATGAGTATCCCACTCCAAACGTGCACTTTGGCCACCCTTATGCGGCACCGGTCCGCTTTCACTTCGCTGCCTTGACGGAGATCGCTTGACCGGAATATCTGACGCTATGATCTGCGCGTTTGGTGACGCCAACGCCGGTACCGTAGTTTTCCTTCACGAATACGACATTGAACGTCCGTTTCTTCAACATCCCTGGGAATTCGCCTTTCCGCTCGCCGAGGGTGAGTGTTTGTGTGGTGTCATTCCAAGTGATCGGGATCGTCGCGTAGACACCCTTCTCATAGCGGTAGGTGTCGCCTTCATCTTCGTAAAGTGTCAACGTTCCGTTAGCACCTCGGTAGATGCGAAGTTCGATAGGGTCGGCGGACTTCTCGGCTACGTATTGGACTAACGGCCCCATAGGAACGATCGAACCGGCGCGGACGTACAGCGGCATCGTCTCGACCGGCGCCGCCGCGTCGATATGCCGGCCGGGGGTTTCGGTCTTACCGGTCCAAAAGTCGTACCAGATTCCCTTGCCTGGCAAGTACACCCCTCGCGAAGTCGCGCCTTGCATTGCAACCGGATTGACCATGATCGCCGGGCCGAAGAGGAATTGGTCGCCGATATTGAGGACTTCCTTGTCATCGGCAAAGTCCATGACCAGCGGCCGCATGATGGCGCTGCCGGCACTGGTCACCTGCCATGCGACCGAATACGTGTACGGCATAAGACGATAGCGCAGATCGACATAAGTGCGCCAAATTGCTTGCGTCGCTTCGTCGAAGCGCCAGTATTCCTTGCCTGGGCCTGTACCGTCGGCGGGAGCGCTGCCATGCACGCGGAACATCGGACAAAACGAGCCAAACTCGAACCAGCGTGCAAAGATTTCCGCATAGTGCGAGTCCGAGGGGTCTCTGACGCCGGAAAACCCGCCAATGTCGGTGTTCCAATAGGGGACGCCGCTGACGGAGAAGTTGAGCCCCGCTGGAATCTGGTTGCGGAGATCCTGCCAACTGCTGCCGATGTCGCCAGACCACGTAATGGCGGAGTTGCGCTGCTGGCCCGCATACGCGGAACGGGTGAGGATGACGACGCGTTGCTGATCGGTCTGGGCGCGCTGGCCCTGGTAAATGCCGGTGGAGTGCATCAGCGGGTAGGAGTTGAAGACCTTCGCACCTGGTCCAGCGGCAGTTCTAAACGTGCGGAATTCGCCCCATTTGCCGGAGAGTTCCGGCTCCGGCGCATCGAGCCACCAGCCATCAAATCCCTTCGAAAAAAGCTCCGCTGAGACCTGCTTCCAATAAATCTCACGTCCCTTGTCAGCGAACGGGTCGTACCACTTGCCCTGGCCCGGCGGAAAGACATACGGAATCACGGGGTCAAACATCGCACCCGCTTTCTCAAGCTCTTGAATGTTGGGCGTACCAAGGTCAAACTTCGGCCACACCGAAATCAAGATGTGGTAGTGCATATCGTGGAGTTGTTTCGTCATCGCGGCAGGGTCGGGATAACGCGCCTTATCGAACGCGTGCGAACCCCAAGTGTTGTCGGGCCAGTACCGCCAATCTTGAATCATGCCGTCAATCGGCACCTTCAGATCGCGATATTGCTTGGCGACGGCGAGTACTTCCTCCTCTGTACGGTAGCGTTCCTTGGATTGCCAAAAACCCAGAAGCCACTCGGGCATTAGCGGGGCAGCGCCGGTAAGGTCGCGGTAGTTGCGGAGAGAGGCTTCGCCGCTGGGACCGTAAATGAAGTAGTAATTGATGGCCTTGC
>WNGR01015307.1_pt1 | contig 12072 bp, 10 predicted proteins | sample 5407581 | NCBI WGS metagenome assembly WNGR01 (sample SAMN13153383, study PRJNA577476) | soil metagenome | isolation source: 80 cm soil or saprolite under Garry oak tree replicate 2 | place: USA:California | collected 2016-06-15
CGGCCAGCGACGATCGAGCGATGCTTTTGCTTCTGCTGACAATCGTCGAAACCGCCACGACATGATCCGGTTCGAGTGCGTGGCGGAGGCCAAGCAGAAAACCGAGCCCGAATATTGCGAATACGGTTTGGTTCATTGGATTCCTATGAACGGCCAATAATATGGAACGAGCAGCAACAAAATTAAAGATTCAATCACAGTAAGCCAGAGTCCGACGCGCAAAAGATCCTTGCTTTCGAAATAGCCATAGGAATACCCGATGACCATGACTGCCGACTGATACGCAAAAATCTTGCCGCCTGCTGCGAAGGTCCAAATCATGCCGAGCGCGAGTGGATTGAGGCCATGGGATTTTGCGAAATTCATGAGCAGCGGGATGGAAGTTCCAAGCATCGAGACTTCGCTCGCAAGGAAGAGGTGGTAAACAAAGGCGGTCCAGTACAGAACAACAGCCGAACTATACACATTCGTCAGCAACGGCTCCATCCATGCGAACAGGACGTTCGTCAGTAGATCGAGACCCTTCGTCGACGTAAGAACCTCGCCCATGCTCACAGCCGCCGCGACAAAAAAGACGGGCATGTAATTGATGCGCTTCATGTCATCGATGCTAAGCACGCCGATGCCGGGCACAACCGCCGCTAACCCCACGCCCAAGCCGATGATCGACGGGGACATGTGATGAATAAAATCCGTAAGCCAGAGCGCAATCGCAAGACCCATGAGAACTGCCGTCTTTTTCTCCAGCGCAGTCCAGGTTCCCATCTTCTTCACTTCCTGACGGGCGTATCCAACACCTCCAGGCAACGCGTGTTTTTCCGGCGGATAAAGCCACAGTATCAGGCGCCACGCCAGAACTATGGTGATGAGACTACAAGGCAGATATGCAATAAACCATCGGCTCCACAGAACCTCGACCCCTCCGACTTTTTCGATGAAGCCACGGGCCGTGATTGAAGCGGCGCCTGCAATGATCATCTTGTCAAAAATGCCTGCCGCGTAAGTGATGATCAAGAACATGGCTCGACCGATGTTGCTGCCAGGCCCTACGTCGAAAGCTTCGATGAAACCGAGCGCAACCGCGGCCATGATCACGACGCGCGCAATGCCGGAAGGGACAATAAACGTCAGCAGGAAGTCTGTGATGACCAATCCGAGGAGAATACCTGCATACGTTCCTCCCACCCTTTGCATGACTACATACGCCATTCGGCGGGCCAACCCGGACTTCGTGGCCATCGTACCGAACAGCGTGGCGCCAAACAGAAACCAGGGCGTGTCCGTTGCAAACCCACCGAACGCTACGCTGAAAGTGACGACGTTCAACGCCCAGAACAGGTAGCACCCGATCAGCCCGGCCAACGCGTAATCCATCGCCTCGGTGATCCATGTGACAATCATGAAGGAGGTGATGGCCAGTCCGTGCTTTGTCCCCGTCTCGATACTGAACGGCGCAAACCAGATCACCAGCGGAACAATGACGCAAAGAACCCGTCCGATGTTCGCCCGCGTGGAAACCTGGGCCCGTTCCTGAAGTGCAGCGACTTGGGTGCTCATGCACTCATGTTCCTAACGCCGGATTGGATCCTTATTAAGCCGCGACGCTCGAAGAGAGCGGTCTTTCAAGCCCATCATCGAAATCACCTCATCGCGCGATTGGTAGCAAAGCCGCCGGTCGCGCCCAACACTTCGAGAGGCTGGTTAAGATTTTCCTGCCACAACAAAGAGCCCATCCAAATATTCAGAGGACTGTCTTGAATCGTCATCTCGTAGACATCTTCGTCATAGGCTGCGTGGTTGTGTATGGCCCAGCCCGGCGCCGTGAGCATGAGGTCGCCGGTCTTCCAGGAATAACGTTCTCCCTCGATCGTGCTGAAACCGCGGCCCCCGAAAAAATAGTTGATTGCCGCGGCCGTGTGCCGATGAGGACGATCCACAATATTGGGAGGACGAAGAGTGATCGCGGCAAAGAAGTTATTGGTGGTGCCGTTGGTGTGCCCAGTCGCAGGGTTGTACAGAAGATACAACCGCCGGCCCAGATAAGACTGGCCGAGTGATCTGAGGCGTTCCAGTTCATTTTTCACGACCCGCCACGGCCAAAGCAGTGGTTCGTGTTTGACGACGTCGGGATTGATCAGCTTTTCATAAGGCATCAAGAACGCGCCGGAACTTCCGATCTCGAAAGTCCCGAATGGATTTACCGGGTCAGCGTGGTCATCACCGTTGCCTGATGCGGAAAGCCTTGGATCTTCGTCGACGATATGCACCTTCATTTTTTCAAGAAGCGGCGCGTTGCTGTACGAGAGCCGAACGTGAATCTCAGTGGTGTCGTTGAAATGTTCGTAGACGGCCCACGGCGGAGTGTTCCAGAGATCGTATTGCGAATACCGGATCTCCTTGCCATCGATCACCGTGCGTCCACTGCCCTGGATGCAGAAGTCCACGAGCGACGAATTATGGCGAATCGGCTTCGTCCGCTCCCCTGGATTGAGAACGCACAATGCAATGCCGATTCCGGGCGTGAATCCGTCGCCGGCGCCTGAAACGGGATTGCAGATGATGGACATGCGCCGCCCGTTCGCCGGCCCCGGCAATGAGGCGAGCCGCTCGATCTCCGCGTCGAGATCTTCTTTGGCGACTAGCACCGGTTTCGTGATCTTCGGCTGCTCGTAGGCCGCGCCCGTGCGATCGATGAAGAGGAATGGTTTTTCAGACATATTGTTTTATGCGGGTTAGGACTGTGAATGATTTAATCTTGCTGAACGCTTGGGCGGAGCACTTGGCTTCCACTGCTTGGCGGCTCAAAACAGTGCTCATTCACACCTTATCTTTACCCGCGTTCACCACCTTTCGATAAACTTCGATTCCAACGGACAAATCCAACACGCCCGTTCCCAGCGACTTCAGCAGCGTCAAGTCGTCACTGGCCCTCCGCGTCTGCTTCACTTCAACCAAATGCCCAAGCGACTGCACTCGCGACCAGTGCTTCGGATTAGCCCCCAGCTGACCAATCAGCTCATCGGAAAGCCTCTGCGCTTGCGCGGGACTATCGGAAACAATTTGCGTGCATCGTGAAACCACATCAGGACCGACTTCGGCCCGTCCCGGAAGTATGGCGCCGACTGCGTTAATGTGTGCTCCTCGTGCGATCATGTCCGAGCGCAGGAACGGCTCTTTGGAGCGAGTCACGGTCGTGATAATGGAGGCGCCGTTTACCGCTTCTGTCACACTCGATGAGACCAGAATCTCCACGTCGAACGCTTTCCGCAGACGCTCGGCGAACAGGCTTCGATGCTCCGCACTCGGGCTGAAGACCCGCACCTGCCGGATGGGGCGAACTGCCAAAATAGCTTCGACCTGCGTGAACGCCTGTCTTCCCGTGCCGATGATGGCAAAGCAATCGGCCGACTCGTCCGCCAGCCAGCGAGTGGCAACCCCGGACGCGGCAGCGGTGCGCATGCTGCCCAATCTAAACGCTTCGATGACCGCGCACAGCGTTCCACCTCCTGAATCAAACAGGATCAGCAATGGCGCCGCGCCACCGGGCGTGTGTGCCCAAGTTTTGGTTCCGGCGAATCCCGCCTTTGGGAAAACGGCTCCGATGGCATGAAGCGTCCCGCCGGCCCATTCGGCGTGAGTTTTCAACATGGCCGTTGCCTCACCGCGAGCTTCGGCCGCCACGCCATTCTCGACGGCCTGAATGGCTCCGCGCATATCCAAGACGGATGCGACGTCGCTTTCCGAGATCCAGAGGCAGTCTCGACGTGTTGCCTTCATTCAAGCTCCAAAGGCGAGGAAACGGGCGGTGCGAGTCTCAGGGTGTTGACCAGCACCGCGTGGGTCATGTATCTGCCGATGAGCAGAAGAACGGCGATGGCTTGCTTCGGACCAACGGCCTCAACCACTGCTTCAATTTCGCGGCCGGCGCCTTGGCCGTTGGTCTTCAGCACGGCGAGCACGAGCTGGTGGACCCAGAGCTCCTCGGCTTTCAATGCGCCACCGGGCTCCGCCGAAAGCGACAACACCCGGTGGATCCAGTCTTTGCTGAAACCGAGCTTCAGGCACAAACGCTCATGTTGATGCCGCTCGTAGGTGTTTGACATATACGCGGACACGGTCAAGGCGACGAGTTCGGTCAAGTTATCCGGCAATGCGGCCTTCAGATCGTCCGTGAATTGAATGTAGGATCTCAAGGCGTCCGGCTGGTTTGCAGCACACTGAAAGAACTCGCCCAGATAACCCAGTCGCTCGACTTTTGGGCGCAGCATGCCGGCCAAAGCCGCAGGCATGCCGTTCATGGTGATCCGCGGGATCATTCGTCCAAAATCTTTCCCCACTTGGCCTCGGCAGCCCGCCGCACTTCGGGGCTGGACTCCGCAACAGGTGGAAAGTCAGCCATCCATTCGTATGGCCTGCAGGCATCGATGATAGCCCGCGAGTTGTGTCCTTTTTGGCCCTTCGGGACGATCGGATCCAGAGGTCCGCTCCAGCTGCGGCGCACGATTTCAATATCCGTTTCTGGATTGGAGCGTGTAGCCAGAGCCCACAGGACATCATTGGTGTTGGTGACGTCAACATCGTCATCGACGACGATCGAGTACCTGCCGAGATACGCTCCGGCCCGGCAATACGAGGCAACCATCCCCGCCTGTCGCGCGTGGCCCGGATAGCGCTGCTTGATGGAGACGAAAACGAACAGCCGCGCTCCACCCGCTTCATGACACCACACGCCTGTCACGTCCGGCACACCTGCTGCTTCCAATTCCCGCCAGATCATGGCCGACCGGACAAAGCACCGCATGTAGTTGAACTCACACGGCGGCCGGGTGGGAGGCGCGCCAAGAAGGATCGGATCATTCCGATGATAAAGCCGTTTCACCTTCATGATCGGCTCCGGCCGAACACTGCTTGCGTAGTAACCGGTCCACTCGCCGAACGGTCCTTCGTTTCGATCCTGCCCGGGCAAGGCTTCGGCCTCGACCACGATTTCGGCATGTGCCGGAATCGGCAGTCCCGTGTACTCCCCTTTGATGACCTGAACCGGACCGCCCTGCAGCCCGCCTACCCAGTCGTATTCCGAAACGCCATTCGGCACTTCCGTACCGCCGGCGAGATAGATGAGCGGATCCTGGCCAAACGAGACTGCAACTTTGCAAGGCTGCCCCTTCGCAAAATATTTCTCGCGCATGATGCGGCCCTGCTTGCCGGGCGAAATATAAAAACCGAGCGTGTCGCGGTCGTGGATCATCACACGATAGGTCCCCAGATTGACCCAACCGGTATCAGGATCTGCTGTGATGTCGATCGAGCCGGTTCCGATGTATCTTCCGCCGTCGAGTTCATGCCATTTGGGCGTCGGGAACTTCCACATGTCGATGGCGTCGCCTTTCAAGACATTTTCAAGGATCGGACCGTCCTCCACATACTCGGGCGGAATGTATTTAATGTTTGTGATTCGATTCTTGATCTCTTTCACAAACTCGATTCTTGTGTAGTTCGTACCCTGATGCAGCGTCAGCGCCAGACGTTTTGTGGTGTTCATCGTGTTGGAAAGGACACGATAGCCTTTGGGATAGCCTTTGATGTTGTCGAACAAAAGTGCGTGACTGCGTTCCCCCCGGTGATGTCCCATCTCGGTGATCGTGCCGATCTCCACGTCCCAGTCTGCACCGTTGATGGCTTTCAACTCGCCGATTCTGTCGACCTCGGCAATCCAATCGCGCAGGTCACGCGACCTCGCTTTGCCCGCCGGTTGCCGCTCGATATGCTCTTTGGGAATGGAAGTCATGAAATCCCCTCTTTCGTTAATGCAGACCTTGGTAGCACTGTTTCGGAGTGCCGGAACGTGGAGTACTTTAGCCTGCGTTTCGTTACCATTTTGCCAAGCTCAATGAATGGCCGACTTATTATCAGAAGCCCCGAGCCTTGTCAAACAACCATCTGAAAAATGGGGACGTAGCCCTATGTCCCCATTTTTATCTTCAAAAAATGGGGACATAGGGCTACGTCCCCATTTTCCTGCTTGACAGTGTGCCCGGTTCTGAATATGAATGTGCAAAACATTCATCCATTAAATTAATGATCCATTAAACCTATGTTCCAAAGGGTGCGAGTCGGCAAAGTTTCTGAGGAAGTGGTGAAGCAGGTCCAGGAGGCGATCTTTGCCGGACTGCTTGAGCCGGGCGATAGGCTTCCGCCGGAGCGCGAGCTGGCGGAGCAGTTTGGGTTGAGCCGGATGTCCGTCCGCTTGGCGCTTCACACGCTGGAATCGACGGGCCTGGTGGAAATCCGAGTGGGCTCCAGTGGCGGCGCGTTCATTCGCGAACCGAACTTCGATCCGCTGCGGGAAACGCTTGCTTCCATGTTGCGATCGAAGAAGGCGAGCATCCTGGACCTGGCCGAAGCGCGGAAGATCGTCGAAACCGCCACCGCCGAGCTCGCGGCTCAACGTGCGACCGACGACGACCTTCAGGCACTGCGAGGAGTGGTCGAAGCGGCTCGCCGATCGTTCGAATCCGGTAATCTGAATTATGGGCCACACAGCGTGAACTTCCACGCCGCCCTTGCACGCGCCGCGAAAAATCACGTACTGGACCTTACAGTGCAGTCGTTCCGCGGTTTGTTTTCGGACGTACTTGAGAAATTTTTGCTGACGCGTGACATGGCGGAAAAGGCTCTGGCGGATCATTGGGAACTGTATCAAGCGATCGCGGCGCGGGACGGCCGGCGGGCACGGGAACTCATGTCCGAACATCTCGACTACTTCGAAAGTAAGGTGAAAGCTTTGACGGAAAATGGCTTGTAACGAGAAATTCGAAATTCCAAGATTCGGGAAATCGCATGTTGTTTATATTTATCTAGGGGGCATCTATGTCCGTAACAGAACAGCATAGTTTGGAAGTGGGAAGGGAACACGTGCGCTCGCTCCGCGGGATGATCGAGTGGCTGCGCGCGACAGACTGTTTGCTCGAAACTGAAGCACCGGTCGATCCCGATCTTGAAATTACCGGAGTGCAAAAGCACCTCGATGGAAGCTATCCGGTTCTATTCAAGAACGTGAAGGGCTATCCTCACCTGGAATGTGTCACCAATCTGTACGCGAAGATGGACATCATCGACCGACTGTTCGGCTGGGAAACCCCGCAGGATCGTACGCGAAAGCTCGCGCACGCGATCACGCATCCGTTAGCCCCGGTCGAAGTTCCGTTAAGCGAAGCTCCAAGTCAGGAGACCATCATCACTGATGATCTGAATGTCAACAAATGGGTCACCGCGATCCGGCACACCACGCTGGAATCGGAACGAACCATTGGGAGCGGCAACAGCGTCGTTGTCGGACGCTATTTCCACGGAGGCAGCCATATCGGTTACAACCGCATGAACGCCAGATGGGGTAATGTCTGCACGTTCCAGTCGGCTCCGGGCGCACACATGTGGCAGATCATCACGGAGCATTACCACGATGAAAGACCAATACCACTGACGATGTGCTTTGGCGTTCCTCCGGCCGCAACACTGATTGCCGGCGGCGGCTTCGACTACGTCGTGCTGCCGCGCGGGGGCGATGAACTTGGCGCAGCCGGCGCGGTTCAAGGATTTCCAATTCGCCTCGTCAAAGCTCGAACTGTTGAAGCCTGGGCGCTGGCCGACTGCGATCTTGTGCTCGAGGGGCTTCTCTATCCACGTGACAAGCGATACGAAACGAAGGAAGCCGAAGACGCGGACACACAAGGACGCTACCCATTCCATCCGGAATGGGCCGGATACATGGGCAAGGCCTACAAAGCGCCGACATTCCATGTGAGCGGCATTACGATGCGCCGCAGCGCGAAGCCGATCCTCTACGTCCTTGGCGTTCACATGCTCGACTGCAATGCATGACCGACTGGGGTGGCTGCATCATCCAGGTTCAGAAGCGGAACAAAATCGAAGAAGGCTGGCAGCGAAATTTCCTTGCTGCGATTCTCTCGTGCAATCAGGGGATGCGCCTCGCAATAGCCGTCGACGCGGACGTGGATATCTACTCGATGGACGACATCATGTGGACACTGACGACGCGCGTGAATCCACACACCGACATTCTGAATCCGATTCCCGGCGGTATCGGCCAAACGTTCCAGCCCCAGGAACGGCTCACGGCAGGAGACAAAGAATGGACCGCGTCCAACACGCGGTTTGAGGGTGGTATGGGTATCGACGCCACTTTGCCGTTTGGATACGAAAAGGATTTCCAGCGGCCGGTTTATCCGATCGACCGCATCGATCTCGGAAAATGGTTTTCCACAAAAGACATCGAACGCGGCAAGGCACAAATGAAGGGCTGGGTGGAAAGCCTGGCGCGCACGGGAAGATGACGTATTGCAAATGGACTCATGATCCGCATGCCACCCACCATCCTGGCCCCCTATCGAGTACTGGATCTCACGGATGAATCGGGTTTCTTGTGTGGGAAGATCCTCGCAGATTTGGGCGCCGACGTCATCAAAATCGAAGCGCCGGGAGGCGATGCTGCCCGGATGCTTGGACCCTTTCCCGGTGACAAGCCGGACCGCAACAAAAGTCTGTATTGGATCGCCTACAACGTTGGAAAACGCGGTATCACTCTGAACCTCGAAAGCGCCCGCGGTCGCGAACTGCTAAGAAAACTTGCATTGCGTGCGGACTTCCTGATCGAGACTTTTCCGCCAGGCTGGCTCGACCGGCACGACCTTGGTTTTGAAACGCTCCGCAAACTGAACCCGCGGATCATCGTCGTTTCCATCACTCCTTTTGGCCAGACCGGCCCCTACTCGAGCTACAAAGGAAGCGACCTGGTCGCGATGGCGATGAGTGGATTGATGTCGCTGATCGGCGAACCGGGCGAGACCCCGCTGCGCGTCTCCTTTCCGCAATCACCCATGTGGTCGGGAATGTACGCAGCGGCTGGAGCGCTGACGGCTCACTATTTCCGCGAATCTACAGGCATTGGGCAGCACGTCGATGTGTCGGCCCAGTCCTCTCTGCTTTGGGCTCTGGCCAATGGTCCGGCCTTTTGGGCAACGAATCGCACGAATCCCCCGCGAGGTGGCAGCCGCATCACCGGACGCAGCATGACCGGCGCGCGCATGCGGGCCATTTACCAATGCAAGGACGGATACCTCAATTTTATTATCTACGGCGGAAAGGCCGGCCGGCGCTCGAACCAGGCGTTGGTCGAGTGGATCGCCGAGCACGGTCTCGCATCCGAGGCGCTTTTGAACAAGGACTGGAACAGTTTCGGTATTGAATCCAGCACTCAGGAAGAAATCGACGAAATCGAGGCTCCCACGGCAAAGCTGTTCAAGCTCTACACCAAGGCAGAATTCCTTGAACAAGCTTTTAGGCGGGAGATGCTTGGCTATCCTGTCGCGAACGCCCGCGACATTCTCAAAGATGGGCACCTCCAGGATCGCGATTTTTGGCAAGACGTTGATGAAGCCCGCTTCGGAATACCTGTCAAATTGCCAGGCCTGTTCGCGAGATTTTCGGAAGCTGTACCATCCGGATTAGTGACGGCTCCTGATATTGGGCAGCACAATCGTGAGATTTACGAAGGCGAGGTCGGGTTATCGAAGGAGGAACTGGCACGCCTGGTCGAGGAGAAGATCGTTTGAAAAGAGATTCTACGGCGAAGGCATTGGCCGGCATCCGGGTCATGGAATTTGCGGTGTTCGCTGCGGGACCGCTTGTCGGAAAGCACCTGGCCGAGCACGGCGCGGAAGTGATCCGCGTGGAATCCCGGCAGTCCCTCGATGGTTTCCGTGTTCATTACCCGCCGTTCAAAGACAACCGCCCCGGCATCGAGCGCGGCGGATCATACGCTTTATTTAACGACCAGGTTCTGAATGTGACTCTCGACTTAAAGAATCCGAAGGCGGTGTTGCTGGCACATCAGCTCGTTTCGAGATCGGATATCGTGATCGAAAACTTTGCTCAGGGCGTGATGCCGAGGCTCGGACTCGGATACAACACACTGCGCGAAACACATCTGACGGGCTACGGCGAAGGTCAGGCGCCGATGCTGTTGTTTGGGCCCTATGTTGATTTTGTCGCCGTGGGTTTCGGTTTGATCGCGGTGCTGGCGGCCCTCGACTACCGGCGCCGTACCGGTAAGGGCCAGCACATCGATCTCTCCCAATACGAATCGGGAATTCAGTTCATCGCACCCATGCTGCTTGATGCTCAGGTGAACCGGCGAATTCATCACCCCCATGGGAATCGCGACCCGCATGCTGTTCCTCACGGAGCCTACCGGTGCAAGGGTGAAGACCAGTGGTGCGTCATTGCGGTCTTCAACGACGAGGAGTGGCACGCGTTCTGCCGCGCGTCCGACCATCCCGCTTTGGCGGCCGATTCACGTTTCGCAACGCACGACGCTCGAAAGGCGCATGAAGACGAACTCGATCGTTTGATCGCTGAATGGACAGGCCATCTGGCCGCAGGCGATATCATGAAACGGCTTCAAGCCGCAGGGGTGCGTGCCGGCATCGTGCAATCGGTTGAAGACCTGTTCTCGTGCCGGCAGCTCGTTCACCGCCGGCAATGGCGCAAGCTGGATCATCCCGAATTCGGCAGCTACGAGTACGAAGCGCCGCCATTCATTCTGTCGGAAACACCTGCGGACCTTTCCAGGCGCAGCCCGCTTCTGGGAGAGCACAACGACTACGTGTTTGGCGAAGTCGCCGGATTATCGAGAGACGAGATTCAGAAACTTAAAGAAGAAGGAGTCATCGCGTGATTGTCGATTTCCAACATCACTACGTGCCTTACGAGCTGGCCACACGTCACGGTGTGGCAGGCCGCGGGCGAGTGGAAGTCCGTGACGGCGCAGCACCGAAGGTCACGCTGCACGAAAAACTTTACGACCTGGAAATTCAACTGGCGGACATGGATCAAATGGGGATCGATGTAGCCGTTCTTTCGTGCTTCATCGCGTGGGATGCGTCTCCGGAAGATTGTCGCTTCGTCAATCAGAAAATGGCGGAAGCGCAATCGCGCTCGAAGCGTTTTCGAGGGTTCGCCCACATTCCTGCGCATGATGCGAAGGCAGCGGTGAAGGAACTGGAGCACGCGATAAGCGGGCTTGGTTTGCGCGGACTCGCCGTGACGTCGCAGATCATGGGAAAGCCACTTGACGCGCCGGAGTTTTTCGCAATCTATGAAGCGGCCGCCAAATTAGACATTCCGATCTGGGTTCATCCTGCGATGTCGCCCAAGGGCTACACGCTGGCCGAAGACCACGACCTTGGCCGCATTCTGGTTCGGGAGTTCGATCTGTGCCTGGCCGCTGTGCGCCTGATCGCGGGCGGTGTACTTGAAACATTTCCGTCGCTGAAGTTCGTCATCGCTCATTTCGGTGGAGGAATCGCGGCCATCAAAGAGCGGCTGCTCAAACGGGCTCATCGCTTTGATCGGCCGCTCAAGAGACCTTTTGCGGAACTCTTCGATAGTCTGTATTTCGATATGGCCGGCTTTGAAGGTGGAACTCTCGCGCTCGATGCCGGGCTGGCGGGCATCTTGCCGGACCGGCTCGTATTTGCGACCGACTACCCTCAGGATTTTACGGGCGTGAGCACATCGTCAGGAGTCCGTACGCCGACTGTGCCTGAATACATCGGCGCTATCCGCAAACGCCTGCCAGCGGCTGCTGCAGAGAAAGTTCTGGGAGGTACCGCCGCAGAGTTATTGAAGCTCTGAGCCGTGGAGTTTGGGAATTGTAGTCCGGCGTCTGGGACAACCGGCGGGAAAGGCGAAGTCCCCTCCTTGGCAAACTTGGCAAAGGAGGGGTGGCCGCGCCATCCAGTAAATGGTCCCGTTCCTTTGGAGGCGCGGCCGGGGTGCTTCGTTCCACTTCCGATAATCGGTGGCTTGAACCAACCACCCCGTCTGCGCCCGCTAAGGAGGCTTCGCGGCATTTTCTTAATGGGCGCAGCCACTCCTCCTTGTCCAAGGAGGAGACTTCGGCTTTTTTCGCACCTCGCGAAATGTCCAAACTCCAGGAGGCGGTCGTATGACCGCCCCTCACGAAATTCCGATCAAAGGCCAAAATACCGG
>WNGR01017104.1_pt1 | contig 12072 bp, 9 predicted proteins | sample 5407581 | NCBI WGS metagenome assembly WNGR01 (sample SAMN13153383, study PRJNA577476) | soil metagenome | isolation source: 80 cm soil or saprolite under Garry oak tree replicate 2 | place: USA:California | collected 2016-06-15
CCAAGACCCGCAACCCGTGCCCTTCAAGTTTATCGCGAGCCAATAAACTCTTGACCTGTTGGACGGCCTTTTCGGTCACTATTAGATCCAGTGCAGCGCTCTTCTCTTGCGGATAATCCATGTTTGTAGCAGTTATTTCTCTTTTTCTTCGGGACCATTACTAGCTTAATGCCAGGATACATCCAAGTCAACACAAAGAATCTGCGGCGCCCTTAAAGTAGGGGCTATTTTTCAAAGAGGGCTTGGACAAACTGAATCGGATCAAACTGTTGTAGATCTTCCACATCTTCACCTACACCGATGTATCGTACCGGCACGCCAAGCTCTTCCTGGATGCCGATGACGACCCCGCCTTTAGCCGTGCCGTCCAACTTTGTTAGTACAATCCCAGTGATGTCCGTTGCCTGCTTGAATACGCGGGCTTGCTGGAGGCCATTTTGTCCGGTGGTGGCATCCAAAACTAGGAGAGTCTCGTGGGGAGCGTCAGGTTGCTCCCGGCTGATGACGCGGCGGATTTTTTTCAACTCCTCGATCAGGTGGAGCTTGGTATGAAGACGGCCCGCCGTGTCAATCAGCAGTACGTCAACCCCGCGCCCCCTAGCCGCTTGGAGGCCGTCATACACGACGGCGGATGGGTCGGCGCCGGCACGCTGTTTGACGACATCAACCCCGACTTGTTTGCCCCAGGCTTCGAGTTGTTCGATGGCGGCAGCGCGAAAGGTATCAGCCGCGACCATGAGTACTTTTTTGCCCGCTGAACGGTATTGAGCGGCGATTTTCCCGACGGTTGTCGTTTTCCCAACGCCATTCACACCCAAGAAAACGATCACCCAAGGCCGAGCCGAAAGCGAAGCTTTCCTAGGTGCTGTTGCGGCTGGATCGAGCATCTGAACTATTGCCTGTTGCAATCGCGACGACATCTCTTGGGTCGGGTCTTCAGCACCGCCCGGCGATTGGTTGCGGAGCAAGTTCATCAGCTTTTGTGTTGCCTTTACGCCCACATCTGCCGCAATCAAGTTCTCCTCCATCGCTTCCAAGGATGCCTCGTCCCAACGCCGATTCTGGAACATGTCGCCAATTTTTTGCGCCCAGCTTTCTCGGCTTTTCGTAAGTCCGCTTTTCAGCCGTTGAAAAAAAGAACTGCCTTCCATTGGGCTATTCTGTCAAATTTTTGGGTTGGGAGCGATGGTTCGAAGACGAACCTGGAAGCGAGAAGCGCTAACTCATCCGCACGGAGACGACTTTCGAAATCCCCGGCTCCGCCATCGTGATGCCGTAGAGGACTTCGGCGGCTTGCATCGTCTTCTTGTTGTGAGTGACGAGGACGAATTGGGAAAGTCGGCTCATTTCGTTGATCATCTCGTTGAACCGATCGATATTCGCGTCATCCAACGGGGCGTCCACCTCATCGAGGAAGCAAAATGGACTGGGCTTCGTCAAGAAGATGGCGAAGAGGAGACTAACGGCCGTGAGCGCCTTCTCGCCGCCGGATAGCAGCGTGATGGACTGAAGCTTTTTTCCGGGCGGCTGAACGACGATCTCGACACCCGTTTCCAGATAATCAGTTTCATCGGTCAACACCAGCTTAGCCTTGCCACCCCTGAAGAGTCGGGGAAAGATGGACTGAAATTTTTCGTTGATTTCTTCGAAGCTCTCTTTGAAACGGAGCCGGCAGACGCGGTTCAATTTTGTGATGGTCTGTTGCAGATCGGCGATGGATTTCTCCAAATCCTGCTTTTGTTGGTTGATGAACTGAAACCGAGTCGTGAGCTCTTCGTACTCGCCTATGGCCGCCAGGTTGACTTCGCCCATACGCTCCAACCGGCCGCGCAGCTCGTCGATATCGGCGAGCAACTGCTCCCTCGATAGGCTGTTCTCGGAAGATTCGACGTTCAGCTCAGCGCATTCGACATCATACTTTTCTCGAATATTATTGGCCAGATGTTGAAGGTTAAGCCGTTTTTCCGCTAGCGCGAGCTGTAGCCGGGATTTTTCCTCCTGACAGGCCTGCCCGAGAGGACGGAGCTCTTTGATCGACTCCTCGATTTCCGCAAGCCTCATGGAGATGTCTTTGTATCTTTGCCGATCCGCGTGCAAGCGATTTTCCAGTTCTTGCAATTGGGTTCGTCCGAGCTCGAGAGACCGCTGTGCTTCGACGAGCGAAGTTTCCAGCTCAGCTCTGGCGAGTTGGATATCGGCGATCTGTGCTTGCCGGGAAATGACCTGTCCTGCAGTCTCCTCCTGCAGTCTTAGCCGATTCTCGAGATTCAGGTTCGTGTTCTCTCGCTTTTCACCCAAAGCCGCGTTACGAATCCGCGACTGCGTGACCGCGGTTTCGACAGCTTCTTCAGCCTCCCTGAGTTCGATCAACTCCGTTTGTTTCTCGGTGAGGAATCGCTCTCGCTGGTTTTTCTCCTGTGAACGCGCTTCAACGGTGGTGTGACACTGGCGGATCTCTTCATTGAGCAGGTGGAGAGCCGTGGTAAGATCGCTCTGTTCTTGAATCAAGGCTTGCACGGTTTGCGTTAGACGGGCGAGTTCCTGATCAGCGGACAGTTTTGCATGCTCAAGGCCCACGCGTTCCACTTCGAGCCGATGGATTTCGGCAGCGAAGAGAGATTTCTTGGTTTCCGCCTCCTCCAGCTCTCTCTTGAGCTTGGCGACTTCCACTCTTTCGACCTGAAGTTGAAGGTCAAGCTCGCCGAGAATAGACCGTAGCTCCCTGATGCGCCGCCGCTGGCTAAGAAAGCTTCCTTCCAGCGAAGCCCCGCTCCCGCCAGTGACAATGCCCATCGGATCGATTACTTCTCCATCGGGAGTGACCATCGTGCTATAAAACCCATTTCGGTTCCACAAGGCTATTCCGGCCTTCAGATCTCTGACAACCACAACATCGGACAGCAGATACTCAGCGACGTCGCGGTAGCCGTCTTTGACGCTGATCATTTCCAGCAGAGGCGCGATCACTTCCGCTTCACCCACGGGGAGCGGTTGGTGTTGCCTGCGCGACAATTGGAGCGGGATGAAGCTCCCCCGACCGGACGCCTCCCGTTTGAGGTACTCGATCGCTTCCAATCCTTCTTCGTGGCCTTTCACGATCACATATTGCAGGCGGTCTCCCAAGACGGCGGTCAGCGCTTTTTCATAGGACTCAGGGGCTTCGATAACTTCCGCCACCAACCCATAAATCCCGTTGGGAGATGGTTCCTGCTGCCGTTTCAGCATGATCGCACGGACGCCTTCCTGGCATCCCTCGTAGTTTCTTTGCAGATCCTCGAGTGAAATCAAGCGCGAGCGGCTTTCTTGAATTTGCTCCTTCAGGATATTGATCCTTCGCTCTTGGTCATCTGTAGCTTTACCCAAGCTCTGGATCGACGCGGTCATTTGAGCGGCATCGATGGTGCGTTTCCGCGCTTGCTCGAGGGACGCTTCCAGGGACTTCTTGGTATCGCGTCGCTTCTGCTCGCAAAGCTCCAATGAGTCCGCCGCTGCCGAGTGCTCTTCCTGGCTCCTCGCCAATTCCTTCTCGATCTCCGCGCGTCGTTTTTCTTTTGTGATCGCGTCGTTATTGAGATACGCGATTTGGTTAGCGGACTCGATAAGCGCTTCCTTTTCTTTGTCCAGTTCCGATTGGAGCGACTGAATCTGCGCCTGGAGTTTCTCGAGGTCTTGTTCCTTCTCGCGCAGGAAGGTTTGTTCGAACAGCGAAAGTTGCACGAAGCTTTCTTTGGCTTTGTTCAACTCCTCGATTTCTTGCCCCATGGTCTTTAACTTGTCCTCGAGCTGCGACAGCGCGGCGCGAGCCTCAGTCTCGGTGTGGTTGAGTTGAGAGAGGTCCTTGTTGTAGAAATCGGTCCGCTGTTCTTCCGCTTGGATCTGAACTTTGTGTTGGTAGACCTTTTCCTGCTGAGCGCCGATCTCTTTGTCCGCTTCCATCAGCGAGAGCCGGACCGCTTCGCTCTCTGCTTCTTTCGCAGCCAAAGAAGCGAGATGTTCGGTTAAGTGATTTTCCGCGTCCGCGAGTTGTGTTTCATACGCAATGATTTCTTGGTTTAGAACCCGTCGCTGTAGGGCAGCGCAAGCGAGATCTTTGTCGCGCAACTCTGCTTTCAGCGCGCGGTACCGTTCGGCCTTTTTGGCCTGCAGCTCCATCGTGCGGATTTGGCGCTCAATTTCTCGCACAATGTCGCTTACGCGGAGCAGATTTTGCTGAGTTCGCTCGAGCTTCCGTTCCGCGACCAGCTTGCGACTCTTGTATTTGCTCGTGCCTGCCGCCTCTTCGATAAGCGCCCGGCGTTCCTCCGGCTTGGAGTTGACCAGCTCATCGACGCGTCCTTGCTCGACGATGGAATAGGCTTTGCTGCCGACTCCAGTTCCAAGGAACAATTCGATCACGTCTTTCAAGCGGCAGGCAACTTTATTGATGGCGTAGTCCGATTCACCCGAACGAAAAAGCCGGCGGGTTACCATGATCTCGCTGAAATTGCCGTATTCCGCCGGTCCTCGGCCATCCTCATTGTCGAAGGTTATTGAAACCTCAGCCATTCCAGTTGGTGGCAAAGTATCGCTGCCACTAAATACCACATCCTCCATTTGATGGCCGCGGAGGTGACGCGCACTTTGCTCCCCCATAGCCCACCGCAGGGCATCCACGATGTTTGACTTGCCGCATCCGTTTGGTCCGACGATGGCTGTGATTCCCGGGTTAAGCTCAATCAAAGTCTTTTGGGCAAACGACTTAAACCCGATCATTTCGAGACTTTTTAAGCGCATAGCGAAATTCGTTCAGGTAAAATTTGATGTTAAAGTCGTGAAATCTCTGCAACGCAATATTTCACAGCAGGGGAGGAGTGTCAAGCAAAAATGACAATATAAAGGGGAACTATCTAACTCTTGCCACTAGATGTGGGGAAGACGACAATTATAAAACTATTTTTCCAAAAGTTCGGTATTCCAGTAGGAGACATCGACGGAATTGAGGAATGGGATCCATTCCCTGTAGCGGGACAGGCTGAACGTTTCCTGCATAAATGGCGTCCATTTTGGCTTGAAAGGCTTTCGCGCGAGGGCCATAGTCGCCTGCTGTGGCGTCCGGCCCCCCTTGCGGCGATTACATTGATGACAAGAACAGACGACGTTTTCCCAGGTCGAGGTGCCGCCTTGAGAACGGGGAATGACGTGATCGAGATTCAGTTCCTGTCTCGGCAATCTTCGGCCACAGTACTGGCACGTGCATTTGTCTCTCGCGTAAATGTTATATCGGCTAAAGCGAACTTGTCGTTTGGGTACCCGGTCGTAGCCCACCAACAGAATAACACGCGGAACCCGGATCACATGGTTAACCAAGCCAATCGATTCGTCATGGACTGATACGGATAGGTCGCTCCAACTTTCGAAATCAAAGGTCTGATACTGCTCATTCACGGCCTTCGCAATTCCTTGATATAGCAAGACAAAAGCACGGCGGACCGACGTAATGTGGATCGGTAGATAGGAACGGTTGAGAATCAGGACCTTGGTGTTAAGTACCGAATAGGCTGGTATTGTAGCCGAATAATTCATGGAAAGCCTTAAACATCATTTGATGGCTATGAAAATAGCGGGCAGGCGCAAAAATGTCAATTCGAAAACGATTTGATATCGCAAACTGCTTGAAGTGGGAGGCAATTTACTCTATAAAGTGAGTACCAAATGGTCTTTGCGGGATCTACGATGTTGCCCGGTGACCCGTCTCTCGCCAACTCCACTCTTCTTTCCAAATGTGCGCCCTAAATCGATTTTTATGAAACGAGAAATTTTTATTAACTCCACGCCGCAGGAGAGCCGTATTGCCATTATGGAGGACGGCTTCCTCGCGGAATTCCTCATTGAAAGAAAAGAGGAAAGGGGCATAGCGGGAAATCTCTATAAAGGTAAAGTTGCCCGCGTCTTGCCCGGCATGCAGGCAGCTTTTGTCGAAATCGGTATGGAGAAGGCTGGCTTTCTTCATGCGTCGGACTTCTTTGATATTCCGGAAGATGTTCAACTCATTAACGCGTCTGGAGACGAAGTCGAGTTTGATGAACCTCCCAAACCGCCCCCGTCGGGGCGTCGGCTGCCGTTGGAAAAACGGATCTCCACGGGTGAGCAGATTTTAGTTCAGGTCGCCAAAGATCCTCTTGGAACCAAAGGAGCGCGCATCACGTCACATGTGTCTCTACCGGGGCGTTACATGGTTTTCATGCCCGGCACGAAACATATCGGGATCTCACGACGTATTGAGAGCGACGAAGAGCGTAAACGGCTCAAAGAGATTGCCCAGTCCCTAGGCACAGAGAATGGTGGATTCATTCTGCGTACTGCCTCTGAAGGCCGCAGCAAGAGAGAGATTCAAAGGGACCTCCGTTTCCTCACCAAACTTTGGAAGCGCATCCAACAGAAGGCCGAGACTGTGGCTGCGCCGGCGCTCATTCATCAGGATTTGGATTTGATTACGAGGACTATCCGCGATTTCTTCACGCCCGATACTGAAAGAGTCGTCATTGATTCCGCCAAGGATCATCGCCGCATCGTCGATTTCGTCCGGCAGTTTATGCCGCGACTGAGGTCGAAAATCGTTCTCTATTCCGATAGCGAGCCGTTATTCGATCGCCACGGCATTGAAGAAAAAATCGAGAAGGCGTTGGACCGGCGCGTATGGCTCCGCTCCGGAGGCTATATCATCATCGAACGAACGGAAGCTTTAACGGCGATTGACGTGAATACCGGCCGATTTGTCGGCAAGCGGAATCAAGAAGAGACGATCTTCAAGACCAATCTGGAGGCCGCTCAAGAAGTCGTGCGGCAACTGCGCCTTAGAAATGTCGGCGGGATCATCATCATCGACTTCATCGACATGGAAAAAGAAGCCAACCGCAAAAAGGTCTATGAGGCGCTCAGAGAAACCTTGAAGAAAGACAAGGCGCGGACGAACATCTTAAAGATTTCCGAGCTCGGGTTGGTAGAAATGACGCGCCAGCGGACGCGAGAAAGCCTGGAGAATCAGCTTCTCAGCCCGTGTCCACACTGCGACGGGCGCGGACGGATCAAATCTTCGGTGACCATTGCCTATGATGTGCTCCGGGCGATCAAGAAACAACAGGCGAATCTGCAGGACGGCAAAAACATCATCGTGCGGCTTCACCCGGACATCGCGAACTTCCTTTATGACGAGAAAAACCACAGTCTGGACAATCTAGAGCGCGAGATCAACCGCAAAATTATCATCAAAGTCAGTCAAGAGCTCCGTCACGAGCAGTACGAGATCACGCCGTCTTAAAACTTGGCTCTTAGGGTATGCATGAAAGGCCGTGTCCCGACGGGTCTTCCTAAAGTTCTTCAGGCATCTTGAAGGGGCGCAGAGACTTAACGCGACGTCCGGGTCGTAGAATTCGATGCCGGGATTGCCGCCCGGACCGCGCCGTCCTTCGTAGAAAATTTCGACTCCATTTGAACGAAGGAAGTCGCGGATCTTGAACAGTTCCGAAACGCTCGCCACCTCAAGAGCCATGTGGTCGAACCCGACTTGGCCACGCTTGGGCAGTTGGTTTTTTTCCGTAGCTTGAATCAGAGCGACGGTATGATGGTCCGTTGCGTTGCGGAAAAAAACCATGCCGTTTTCATTCCGGTCAGAGAATTTAAACCCCATGATTTCAGTCCAGAACTTGCTGCTCCGCTCGATATCGCTGACGCTCAACACCACGTGACCGATCTTTTTAATCTTGATGGGGCTTGCCTGTTCTCCCATAGGATTCTCCTTTCGTTTCTCAATAGGTATGGACATGTAAGGACCGTACCGAAAAAACTGCTGGTTGTCTATCACGGAAAGAGAATCAAGGCAAAAAGGAGCAACCGGCAGGTAGGGGCTGAGAAGAAGGCTTATTTACAACGAAACTTGGTTACTAATTTTCGGCCATATTCGCGGACCGATTGCACCGACATGGATCTCCGCTTGAGCATGTCGAGCCGGATCACTTTCCACTGAATGCTCTTCGCCAGCGCGCGGCGTTGGCCTTCGTCTTCCACGTATTTGAGCAAGTCCTCGAGGGTATGGATGTCCTTCAGCAGCTCGGCTTCCGGGGGTAACACGTGAGCATTCTTGAGCACGTGGTAGCCGATGCGGAGATCTTCCGGCACCCAGCTCAAGTCTTCCAACGCCAGCGGCTTTCCCTTGCCGGGAAGATCGTCGAAGGCGCCCGCTCGCTGGGCCTCGCGAATTCGCTCCTCGGCAATTCTCCAAAAATAGCTCACGCCAAACTCTTTTGCGCTCGGTTATCGGCGACGTCTTTGAGTTCTTCGGGCGGCCTGACGTGCCGAAACAGGAGATAGAAGGCAACGTCGTTGATTAATTGTAAACCACCGCCGATGAATAAGGGAAGAGTGAGTGAGACGCTCTGCATCAGATAAGTGGAAAAGGTTGGGCTGATGCCGTAAGGAATAATGCGCGCCAGGCTCGTGACGCCGGCGGCCGAACCCCTTTCATCCGAATTGACCATCGCCATCGTAAAGGACGCGCGCAGCGGGTTGTCCATGTACGCAAAGAAGGAGCGGATCATGAGCAGAGAAGCGGCGATTGCCAAGGTCGGCGCCAAGGGGAGGACGAGATAGATGATCGACGCCAGGCCATGAGAAAACGCCATGGTTCTAACCACGCCGAGACGAAGCGCAATCAGCGGAGCGCTTAGAAAAGACACGGCGGCGAGAAAATAGGAAGCGAAAAAAATCACGCCGAGGGATTTGAGCTGCACGCCGAAGCGGAGGAAGAACCAGTAAGAGACGAGAGCCCCTGCCATGCCAGCGCCGAAATTATCGACGATGGCCAGGAGCGACATTTTGGTTACGAAGATACCCGTGGGTTTGGATATTTTCTTCTCGACTGTGCGCGGTTGGTGCTGCTCCCGGATGGAACTATAAACGAAGAACAATACGACGCTGAAAAGGATCGTCAGGATGAACAGGGGTTTGTATGAAGCGATGGCGCTCCAGTCCCGTGTCTCTTGGAGATATTGCGGGAAGCCGCTGGCAAGGGCGCCGAAGGATCCCATGAGCGCTCCTACGGAGGAGTTGACGGCGAATACTCGGTTGCGGTTCTCCGGAGTGCATTTTTCCGCGAGCAGAGCTTCTTCTACAGGATTGAATGGGCCGCCGCCCTGGCCACCGCCGGCCGATCCTCCCGACCCGACATTGGCGATCGCAACGGCCAGCAAGATGAAGACGAAACCGCTGAAGAACACGTAAATGCAGTTGGAAATAATGGTTAGTACCGCCAGCAGCATCAAAATGTTTCTTCGCCCAAAGCGATCGGAGAGATAACCCCAAACGGCCGTCAGCACCGCGCCGCTCAAATACGCTACAGAAAAGATTATCCCTATGGTCACCGTCGAGTAGCCCAACTGGTCTAAATAGATGGCGAAGACAACGTTCACATAGGAAAAGGCAAAGGAACGAATCCCGCGCGAAGCCATGAGCAGTTTGGCGTCTCTGTGAAGGTCGCGAAACATAGCGGGCTTTATCTCGTTGCGGGTTGGAGTTCGGAAGGTTGTTCTTCCGGCGGTTTTACGTTGCGAAATAGACCATAAAAAGCGCAGTCGCTGACGAGCTGTAGAAAACCGCCCAGGAAAATTGGCACGTTCAATGAGAAGGATTGCATCAGGTACGCCGCGAGCGTCGGGCTAACCGCCATGGGGACTTGCCGGGACAAGGTCGTGATGCCAGCGGCCGATCCCCGTTCCTCAGGCTTCACGACTCCCATGATGAACGAACTTCGCAAAGGGTTATCGAGGTAAGCCAGGAAAGAACGGCTGATGGTTATCGCCGCGGCCACAGTAAACGTAGGCGCGAGAGGAAGGATGATGTTGAGAAGCGACGCCGCGCCATGAGAAAAAGCCATAGTCCTGACCACTCCAATGTGACGGGCGATCATAGGCGCGGCCAGAAACGATAAAGCAGCGAGAAAATAGGAAAGGAAAAACATGAATCCCAAGGATTTCAACTCCACCCCAAAGCGAAGAAAAAACCAATAGGACATGAGCGGTCCGACCAATCCTGAGCCGAGATTATCAATCAGGCCCAAGAGCGATATTTTTGTTACAAGCATTCCTCCCTGTTTGGAGATCTTTGTTTCACGTTTCTGCGGGACATGATGCTCGATGATGCTTGCGTACGCGAAAATGAGGCCGACACTGAGCAGAATCGTCAGGGCGAATAAGGGCTTGTAAGACAGAATAGGCTGCCATCCCCATCGCTCTTGCAAATATTGCGGCAGACCGGCAACCAGCGCGCCGAGCGACCCCATAAGCGATCCAGCGAAGGTGTTGGTGGAAAAGATTCGGTTTCGATTCTCGGCGGTGCATTTCTCCGCGAGTAGCGCTTGCTCCACGGGATTAAAGGGACCGCCACCCTGTCCGCCTCCGCCGGTTCCACCGGCGCCCACATTGGAGATCATGACAGCAGAGAAGATAAAGAACAGTTGGCTAAACAACACATAAATCGTATTGGATACGATCGTAAGAGCCGCGAGCAGGATGAGAATTTTTTTTCGCCCATAACGATCTGAAAGAAACCCCCACACGGCTGTCAGTACCGCGCCGCTGGCGAACGCAGTTGAGATCACCAGACCGACCGTCATGGTCGAATAGCCTAGTTGATTAAGATAAATGGCGAAGATGATGTTCAGATAGGAAAAGGCGAAGGCCCTGACTCCTCGCGAGGCCGTCAGCACAAGCACGTCCCGTTGCAGGTTCTCACTTATGAACTTCATCGGCTCTGTGTTGTCCGATACCTTTCGCGTTCGAGATCCAGCTCGGTGTTGATCCCGATGGCGTGCAAGGCGTCATTGGCCTCTTCGAGCGTGGCGCTCCCGCGCACGGCCTGGGCGGGCCGTGAAAGGGTTTCGTACAACGCCGTGGTCGATAGAAAGAAGGTGAGCGCCGTCAGCGGCGTCAGCTTTACACTTCTCTGGCCGCTGCGGATTTTGCTCTCGCCCCACGCGCCGTGAAAACATTGCACCGGGATGGCGCTCGCCTCAGTGGGAACTGTTTTGATAACTTCTTCGAGCTCCGCCGCTACCTTTCGCGTAAGCGACCACGCGCCTAGCAACGCTCCGGCTGCCGCCAGCTTGTTCAGTGCCAGCTCAATTTCATCCACTGTCAGTTCGCCGTCGCTGCCGTAGCCGAAAACGCCCCACAGTGTTCGGTGGCGGCGTCTTTCGATTTCGGCAAATGCCGCGAGCATAATCGCATCCGCGAGCGGGCTGCGGAGGCCGGGTTCTCCGCCTTGAGCCAGCGAGTCGCCGCCCACGTCGAGCCCTACGAGGAGGTCGGCCTCGAATTCCTTTAACGCTATTTCTAATCCCTCGACCGCACCTTTGACGCCGCCATTGATGTCGACCAGCAGAATTTCTTGGCCAAGCGCCGCGGCCATTTTCGATTCGGCGAAAAATACCCCGGTATGGGTTTGGCTTTGCGGGTTCGCCATCCAGGCATAGGGATGGAGAACGCGGACGTTTTCCACTTCGCTTAGCATGCGCGGGCCGGGTAGCGGATCGATTACCGAACGTTCCCATGACAGGCCGCCGAGAATAAATTCGACGTCGCAGAATTCCAGAAACCTTCCCACGGCCAATGCGCCGACAACGTCGCCGCCGCCGCCCACGCCGATTACCAAGGCGCGAGCCGACGATTTGATCTGGTCTTCGAGAGACTGCGGGGAAAAGTTCATCAAGGAAGGTGAGTATCCTGTCCGGGCACGGGATTCGCGATGGCCTCGTCTAGGGATTTGGCGCCGCACCACTCGCTGGGCGGCCGAACGCGGCCATCGCTCCCGACTTGATCGACTCCCCAGTAAATCTCCACGCTGTGGTTATCGGGATCGCGAAACTCAACGGCAATCTGGCAGCCGGCCCGGCGGCGTCCTTCGAAGTCGATCTTCACGTTATTCGTGCGCAAGCGGTCGCGCGCGCGGATCACCTCGGCGAGGGTCGGCACCTCGAAGGCAAAATGATGGAGTTCCTTGTTGCCGGCTTGTTCTTTGGCAGCGCCGACCAGAGCCAGACAA
>WNGR01008596.1_pt1 | contig 12070 bp, 8 predicted proteins | sample 5407581 | NCBI WGS metagenome assembly WNGR01 (sample SAMN13153383, study PRJNA577476) | soil metagenome | isolation source: 80 cm soil or saprolite under Garry oak tree replicate 2 | place: USA:California | collected 2016-06-15
ACCATCGCCATCCTGGTCGGGCTCTTCATGATACAGAAGCAGGGCACCGGCTTCATCGGCCGCATCTTCGGACCGGTGATGCTGGCCTGGTTCTTCGTGCTGGCTGCGCTCGGCATCCACGGCATCATCAAGGCGCCGGCGGTGCTGGCGGCACTTAGCCCGCTCTACGCCTTCGACTTCCTGATCCACCAGGATTTCCACGTCTCCTTCGCGATCCTCGGCGCGGCCTTCCTCGCCGTGACCGGGGGCGAGGCCATGTATGCCGATATGGGGCATTTCGGCCGCCTGCCGATCCGGCTGGCCTGGTTCGCCATCTGCCTGCCCGCGCTGGTGCTGAACTACTTTGGCCAGGCCGCGCTCCTGATCACCGATCCCACGATGATCGAGAATCCGTTCTTCCAGCTCTGCCCCGACGCCCTGCACTATCCGCTGGTCGCCTTCTCGGCGGTGGCGACCGTGATCGCCTCGCAGGCGATCATCTCCGGCGTGTTCTCGCTGACGCAGCAGTCGATCCAGCTCGGCTTCCTGCCGCGCATGCAGATCCGCCACACCACCAGCGATGCGATCGGCCAGATCTACGTGCCGCTGGTGAACTGGCTGCTCGCGGCCGCGACGCTCGGCGCGGTCCTGAGCTTCGGCAGCTCCGATGCGCTTGCCGGCGCCTATGGCATCGCGGTGTCGCTCTTGATGGCGATCACCACGCTGCTCGCAGCCCTGGTTGCGATCCAGTGGGGCTACTCGCCGTGGCTCGTGGTGGCCGTGAACGGCTTCTTCTTCGTGATCGACGTGATCTTCTTCGCGGCCAACTCGATCAAGCTGTTCGAGGGCGGCTGGTTTCCGCTGCTGCTCGCGGCCCTGGTCGCCTTCCTGATGCTGACCTGGCGTGCTGGCGTCAAGCTGGTCGAAGCCGCGCGCGGAAAGCTGCGCCAGCCCGAGGAGGACCTGATCGAGACCGCGGTCAACAAGTGCAGCGCGAGGCTGCCCGGGACCGCGGTGTTCCTGGCGTCCGCGGCGAACGGCGTGCCGCTCGCGCTGACCCAGTTCGTCAAGCACAACCACGTCCTGCACGAGCGCATCGTCCTCGTCACTGTCCTGATCGAGGAATCGCCGCACATCACTGATGAAGAACGCACCGAGGTGATCGAGATCATCCCGGGCATCACCCGCGTGGTCCTGCGTTACGGCTTCATGCAGAACCCGACGATCTATGACGGGCTGACGCTAGCCTGCCGCCAGGGCAAGCTGCCCGGCATCGACCTCTCCGACATCACCTATTACGTCGGCCGCGAGACCATCATCCCGCGCGAGGACATTCCGGGCATGTGGGTCTGGCGCGAAGGCCTGTTCGCCTTCCTCCAGCGCAACGCCGAACGCTCCGCGGCATTCTTCGGCGTGCCGACCAAGCAGGTGGTGGAGTTCGGCACGGAGCTGGAGATTTAGCACGTCATTTCGTTCTAAACCCTGCCGAACCGGCACGATCGTGCCGGAAGCCGGAATGTGAGAGACGATGAGAGCGCTGCTTCCTCTTGTTTCGACCATCGTGCTCTACGCAACGCCCGGCTTCGCCATCAGCAATGGCGATGTGCGCGCGGCACTCGAACTTCGTTTCAAGGAAGATCGTACCGGTGCCTGTATCGCGGCCGGAGTGATCGACGCCGGCGCAATTGCGACAGGCTATTACTGCGCGGATGCGAGCTCCCAGCGCCCATACGATGACCACACGGCCTTCGAGATAGGCTCGGTCACCAAGACAATGACCGCAGCACTGCTTGCCGAACTCATCGCCCGCGGTGAAGTCACCCTCAGCGATCCCATCGCCAAGCTGTTACCACCGGGGACGCGTGTGCCCTCATTCAACGGTCACGAAATGACCATCGGGCAAATCGTGACCCACACGTCGGGCCTGCCGGGAGTCCCGGCTAACTATCGCCCGGCCGACATCAACAATCCCTACGCCAGCGTGACCGAACGCGAATTGCTTGACGCTTTGGCCGAGACCACGCTGACACGCGAGCCCGGCTCGAAGTGGGAATATTCGAATTTTGCGATGATGGTGTTGTCCTACGCGCTCGCCAAGCGCGCTGGCAAGGACTACGAGACACTGCTCCGCGAACGCTTGCTTGTCCCGCTCGGCATGAACGAAACCTACGTGGCCCACCGCCCCCCGCAGGTTCACGTCGCCCAAGGTCACTTCCCCAACACCGACCCCGCAAGCCCCTGGGATTTTCTGCCTAATATGGCCGGCGTCGGGGGCGTGCGTGCGACGTTGCCCGACATGTTGCGGTACCTCGAGGGCCAACTGGGCACGCGCGAGAGCGCGATCACGCCTGCGCTGGCCCAGACCCAGGAACAGGTCGCAAATGTCACTGGACACAACATGGGCATGAACTGGAATCTGTTCACCCGGAACGGACATACCATCGTCGCGCATGAAGGTGGCACCGGCGGCTACTCAGCCTATGCGGGGTTCGATCGCACGGCCAAACGCGCTGTCGTCCTGCTTTGCGATACCGCGTTGACGTCCATCGGCGGCCTTGGACAGCTCGGAACGCACCTGCTCGATCCGTCGGCGCCGGCCGGCGCACCGCGTGTAATCGCGGCGGCGGACACCAGAATGATCGACGCGCTCGTCGGCAAATATCGCCTGCAAGGCGGTCTTGGCATGGAATTGCGACGCAAGGAGAGCCATTTGACCATCCAGGCGGATAGCCAGCCTGAGTTTGAAATGGGCTACGACAGTGCCGGCGACTTTTATCCGCTCAAGTTCGATGCCCTGTTGCGGCCCAAGCACAAGACGGACGGCAGCTACACCTTCACCTGGTTTCAGCTCGGCGGCGCTGCGGAGGCCGAGCAAATCGGCACCCGGCCGGTCGCAGCCAAATGGACCCCCTCCGAAGACCAACTCAAGGACTACATCGGCAACTATCCGCTGACGTCCAATTTCGCGCTTCGCGTCTTTTCCGCCGACGCCAAGCTATTTGTGCAGGGGACCAATCAGCGACCGCTCGAACTCGCGTCCGTCGAACGGGATGTCTTCGTCGCCGAATCCGTTGCCGCCGAAATCCATTTCGAGCGCGACGCCAATGACAAGGTGGTCTCGCTGACGTTGAAGCAGCGAGGACAAGTCCTGAAAGGCGAACGCCGCTAGAGCATGATCCGGAAAAGTGCGAAGCGGTTTTCCGAAAAGATCATGCTCAAACAACAACCTAAAGCGCGATGATGATTCATCCTCATCTCATCGCGCTTTAGACTGCTTCGATAGTCCCGTGACATCTGCAACCGTCGGGCGGCTCGGAGCGGCGGTCCAGCCTTCAATGCGGCGGCAAAGGTCTCATTCCGGCTTTGGTGATCACGGCTGCAACATCTGCGGAGGAAAGGAAGTGCAGCAGGGCAATCGCGGCGTCGGGCTGTTGGGAATTCTTGGGCAGGGCACCGACATAAAGGGTCGGCGGCTGAACCTCAGACGGCACCGTGCCCACGAAATCGATCCCCGGCACGTGGATCAGCTCCGGGACTTGCTGGAAACCTATTTCCGCCTCTCCGCGGGCAACGACGGCAGCGACGGGCTCACCTGAAGGAGGACCGCGCACCTTGCGCGTCTTGCCCGAGATTTCGTCGGCGACACCGAGTTTCTTGAAGCCGACTGTCGACAGATAGGTGCCGCTGGAGCTGTCCGAATAGGCGATGGACTTGGCCGCGAGCAACGTCTTGCGCAGCGAATCCACCGTGCTGATGTCGGGCTTGGGTTGCCCCGCTCGAACCACCATGCCGATGAACGATTCCGCGAGCGGCACCCGGCTGCCGGGTCGCGTCAAATTCCGCTCGTCCAGGAGATCGACGCCGACCCCGTCCATGATCACCACGTCGGCCTCCTCGCCGCGGGACAGACGCGTCGGAATCGCTTCCGGTGAATCGCCGACCGAAGGCCCGCGCGTGGTGACGAGCTTGTGCCCCGTCGACTTCTCGAATGCAGGACCGAGCTCTTCATACACGGCAAAGAACCCGGCTGAGATCATGACCTTGACATCAGCGGCCGCCGCACCCGTCGCCAAAGTGGCGGTGACCAGGACAGCAAACAGGCAAGCAATGTATCGCGGCATGGCACGTCCCCCAATACTAGCCTCGGCCGCGCCTAATGCGCGCCATTCCCGTTGTCGCCATTCCCGCTCTCGGCCTCTTCCGTGATGTGCTCGACCGAGACGACGTGCTCGTCCTCGGCGGTGTCGAACACGATCACGCCTTGGGTCGAGCGGCCGGCGATGCGGATGCCTTCGACCGGGCAGCGGATGAGCTGGCCCTTGTCGGTGACCAGCATGATCTGGTCGGCGTCTTCCACCGGGAATGACGCCACCAGGTTGCCGTTGCGGTTGTTGACGTTCATCGCGACGATGCCTTTGCCGCCACGGCCCGTGGTGCGGTACTCGTAGGACGATGTCCGCTTGCCATAGCCGTTGACGGAGACGGTCAGCACCACCTGCTCGTGCGCCGACATCTCGATGTAGCGCTCCTGGGCGAGCTGGAAGCTGCCGGAGGTCTCCTCGGCCTCGGCATCCACTGCCGGCTCCTCGGCCGCAGCTTCTCCGGCGACCGCGCGGCGCATCTTCAGATATGCCGAGCGTTCATCCGAGGAGGTCTCGACGTGGCGCAGGATCGCCAGCGAGATCACCTTGTCGCCCTCGCTAAGCGCAATGCCGCGCACGCCCATCGAGGTGCGCCCCGTGAACACGCGCACGTCAGTGACGGGGAAGCGGATGCACTGGCCGGCGGCACCGGTGAGCAGCACGTCGTCGCGCTCGGTGCAGATTTGCACGTCGACGATCGATTCATTGTCGTCGAGCTTCATCGCGATGATGCCGGAGCGGCGGACGTCCACGAAGTCGGACAGCTTGTTGCGCCGGACGTTGCCTCCGGTGGTCGCGAACATTACGTCGAGGTTGCCCCAGGTCGATTCATCCTCGGGCAGCGGCATGATGGTGGTGATGCGCTCGCCCTGCTCCAGCGGCAGGATGTTGATCAGCGCCTTGCCGCGCGCGTTCGGCGCGGCCATCGGCAGACGCCAGACCTTCACCTTGTAGACTTGGCCACGCGACGAGAAGAACAGCATGGGCGTGTGGGTCGAGGCCACGAACAGACGGCTGACGAAGTCCTCGTCGCGGGTCTGCATGCCGGCGCGACCCTTGCCGCCGCGGCGCTGCGCCCGGTAGGCCGACAAAGGCACGCGCTTGACGTAGCCGGCGTGGGAGACGGTGACGACCATGTCCTCGCGCTGGATCAGGTCCTCGTCCTCGACCTCGCCCTCCTGCTCGATGATCACGGTGCGGCGCGGGGTGGCGAACTCGGCCTTTACCTCGGCGAGTTCGGTCTTGACGATGTCCAGCACGCGGGCGCGCGAGCGCAGGATGTCGAGATAATCGCCGATCTCCGTGGCCAACTTGTCGAGCTCTTCGCGGATTTCGTCACGGCCGAGCGCGGTGAGGCGCTGAAGGCGAAGGTCGAGAATGGCCCTGGCCTGTTCCATCGACAACCGGATCGTCCCGTCCTCGCTGATGCGGTGACGCGGATCGTCAATCAGGGTCAGCATGTCCTCGACGTCGCGGGCCGGCCAGTCGCGCGACATCAGGGTGTCGCGGGCCGTGGTCGGGTCGGGCGAGGTCCGGATGACGCGGATCATCTCATCGATATTGGCGACCGCGATCGCCAGACCGACCAGGATATGGGCGCGATCGCGTGCCTTGGCGAGCAAGTACTTGGTGCGCCGCGTGACGACCCGCTCACGGAAGTCGACGAAGATGGCCAGCAGGTCCTTCAGATGCATGATCCGAGGACGGCCGCTGTCGAGCGCCACCATGTTGACGCCGAAACTCGTTTGCAGCGGCGTGAACCTGTAGAGTTGGTTCAGCACCACATCGGGCACGGCGTCGCGCTTCAGCTCGATGACGACGCGGAAGCCGTCGCGGTCGGATTCATCGCGCAGATCGGCGATGCCCTCAATCTTCTTCTCCTTGACCAGCTCGGCGATGCGCTCGACCATCGTCGCCTTGTTCACCTGGTACGGAATCTCGGTGACGATGAGCGCCTCGCGCTCCTTACGAATGGTATCGATCGTGACCTTGCCGCGCATCACGACCGAGCCACGGCCGAGGTGATAGGCGGCGCGGATGCCCGCCCGTCCGAGAATGATGCCGCCGGTTGGAAAATCCGGTCCGGGAACGATGTTGATCAGTTCGTCGATGGTGAGCGCGGGATTGTCGATCAGCGCCACGCAGGCATCGATGACCTCGCCGAGATTGTGCGGCGGAATGTTCGTGGCCATGCCGACCGCGATGCCGCCCGCGCCGTTGACCAGAAGGTTCGGGAACTTCGCCGGCAGGACCGACGGCTCGGTCTCGTTGTTGTCGTAGTTCGGCTGGAAGTCGACGGTGTCCTTGTCGATATCGGCCAGCAGGGCGAGCGCCGATTTGGTCAGTCGCGCTTCGGTGTAACGATAAGCGGCAGGCGGATCGCCATCGACCGAGCCGAAATTGCCCTGACCGTCGATCAGCGGCACGCGCATCGAGAAGTCCTGCGCCATGCGGACCATCGCGTCGTAAATCGACTGGTCGCCGTGCGGATGATACTTGCCGATGACGTCGCCGACCACGCGGGCGGACTTGACGTACTTCTTGTCGGGCGTGTGGCCCTGCTCGTGCATCGAGTACAGGATGCGGCGATGCACCGGCTTCAACCCGTCGCGGGCATCAGGCAACGCACGCGCCACGATCACGCTCATGGCGTAGTCGAGGTAGGACTTCTTCATCTCCTCGAAGATGGAGACGGGGCGAATATCCGAGCGCTCCGGCTCGTCGCCGGGCTTCTTGTTGTCGTCGTCGGCCAAAGGGGAATCCGGTGAGTTTTTATCTGGGAATCATATAGCGCATCGCCCCCCTGATAACCACCCTTGCACGCTTTCGGGAAGCGCTTTTTCCGACTGTTTTTCCAGAGACTTACGGGCTCCGCGCCGCAGATCGAGACGAAGGCTGAACGAGCCGTCCGGAACCGCCCCTTACGCCCCGAAAATCACGCGGTGCATGATGCGTCCGGGCACCAGCGTGAACAGGCCCGCCACCACCAGTGCACCCGTGAACAGCAGGATCATGATGCGCCGGTGATCGACGACGCGATGGGTGTGGGCCCGCCACACCGCCAGCGGGCAGCATCACCAGCGTGAAGATCGACAGCAGATGGATCGGGCTGAACGGCCCGACCAGACGGATCTGGTGGATCCAGAACGACGATGCGGCCACCGCCGCCATCAGGGCCACCCAGATCCAGCCAATCGTCCGGTGCGGCAGCGTGCCCTTGGGGGCCGCGAACTGAACGAGGCCGAGCAGGAAGGCCGCCATCGCCGCAAAGGCGTGGAGCGGGATGGCTGGAGCTGCGTCAAGCAGTGGCGCGAGACTCATGCGGCGCTTCCTCAGACGATGGCCAGCCATGTGAATAGGATTAACATAAAGTTAATACCATTCACATGGGGCGTCGTCAAAAGCTTGAGGCGGCGCATGAGGCAAGCCCGGAAAAACCGAGGCTTACCCGTAAATTGGTAAGAAATCCTGCCGCTTCACGCGAACAGGCAAATCCGAAGAGCGAGGGCTCCGGCCGGGCTCAGAAGGGGAATGTCGTAGATTCCATCGACTATCAAAGGTGTGTAGGTAGGATCCGATCTCCTACAGCCTGGTCGATCGTACTATCCCCGGTCGTTCTCCTGGAGCGGCAAAGTGACCAACGTCCTTTTTGTCTGTAGCGCCAATCGCCTCCGCAGCCCTACCGCCGAACAAGTCTTTTCGACCTGGCCGGGGATCGAGACCGACTCGGCCGGCATCTCGAACGGCGCTGACGTGTTGTTGTCCTCCGAACAGCTCGAATGGGCCGACATCATCTTCGTCATGGAGAAGACCCATCGTAACAAGCTGAACCGGAAATTCCGCTCCAGCCTGAATAGCAAGCGGGTCATCTGCCTCGACATTCGGGATGACTATGAATTCATGGATCCCGTCTTGGTCCGGATGCTCGAAAGCCGAGCCGGCCGTTTCCTGTCCCGACCCGAGCCGACTCTTCCCAAGCCTTAGATTCCAAGCCTTGGATCCCAAGCCTTAGAACGGGATATCGTCGTCCATGTCGCTGTTACGGCTACCACTGCCGCCCGCGGTAACGGGACGGCGCGGCGTGCTGCTGACGGGACCGGAGGAGCCGAAATCGCCACCCGGCTCTTCGCCAAAGCTGCCGCCTCCCCCACCACCGCGGCCATCGAGCATCGTCAGCGTCGAGTTGAAGCCCTGAAGCACGACCTCGGTGGAGTACTTCTCAACGCCCGCCTGATCAGTCCACTTGCGGGTCTGGAGCGCGCCCTCGATGTAAACCTTGGCGCCCTTCTTCAGGTACTGCTCGGCGACCTTGCAGAGCCCTTCATTGAAGATCACGACGCGATGCCACTCGGTCTTTTCCTTTCGCTCACCGCTATTCTTGTCGCGCCAGGTCTCCGAGGTGGCGATGCTCAGATTCGCGATCGGCCGCCCGTCCTGGGTGCGGCGGATTTCCGGATCCTTGCCGAGATTTCCAACCAGAATGACTTTGTTGACGCTTCCCGCCATCGCCGCTCTCCACTCCAAATACCACTGAATTTCGAAAGGCCGGGGCCTGCGCGCCCGCGCTGTCCTGCCGCCCTGCTGAGGCGACCCTATACGCTTACGGGCGCCAATCGACCGGCCGCGCCTTCGGTTATCCCCACATATAGCATCGACCTTACATTTGTTCCAGATTTGTTCCCATCAAAAATCCTCCGCGCAAAGCGCGTGCATTGCGGTGCCCACGTGAGCGCCGATGGCGACGTCGACTGGAACCCGTTTGGGTTCCCTTGAACGGGAGAAAATGCCTAAAATTCATCAAGTTGCACGCAGTTCAGTTGGGCTGCGACTGTTGTATTTCAGAGACGGACTCTGCCTCCCGATTGGGCTACGGTTGCCTTGGAATTAATTTATTCATATGGGCGTCGCGCCTGATTGACGGCTTCGGGAACATTCGAAGCGGACAAAACTGGGGAGACTGCAATGAAGAAAATTCTGTTAGGTGCAATCGGCATAGTCGCGTTGAGCCTCTCGGCTCCCGCGAGCGCCGCGGATCTCGCGGCCCGTCCCTACACCAAGGCGCCGCCGCCGATGATCGCCGCCATCTACGATTGGAGCGGCTTCTACATCGGCATCAACGGCGGTGGCGGCTCGAGCCACAAATGCTGGGACAGCGTTGTTCCTGGCGGCGGCGCGCTCATTGGCGGCGAAGGCTGCCACAACGCGACCGGCGGCACGGTCGGCGGCCAGGTCGGCTATCGCTGGCAATCCGCCAACTGGGTCTTCGGTCTCGAAGGTCAGGGCAACTGGGCCGACTTCTCCGGCGACAATGTCAGCATTCTCTTCCCGGCACAGCGCAACCGCTCCAAGATCGACGCCTTCGGCCTGATCACAGGCCAGATCGGCTACGCCTGGAACAACGTGCTGTTCTATGTGAAGGGCGGCGGCGCCGTGGTCGGCGACAAGTACGACACCTTCACGGCGCCCGGCTTCGCCGGTGCCGGCACCCTGCTCGCTTCGACCAAGGACACCCGTTGGGGTGGCACGGTCGGCGCCGGTCTCGAGTTCGGCTTCGCGCCGAACTGGTCGGTCGGCATCGAGTACGACCACATCTTCCTGGGCAACCGCACCCTCACGCTCAACGCGCCCGGCGGCATCGCCTTCCAGAGCGATCGCATCAGCCAGAACGTCGATATGGGCCTCGTCCGCATCAACTATCGCTGGGGCGGCCCGATTATCGCGAAGTACTGATCCGTCTGATATCATTTGAGAATCGAAGGCCGGCCGCGTGCCGGCCTTTTTGCTGTGCGCTTCCGATGGGAATAATAGGTCAGCAACTGCTACATTTTCGGGCTGTTGTGACTTTTGAGAGACACAACTTGCGGCTTCACTGGTGTAAGCCGACAGCAGTTGGACCAGAGCGTCCGATGCCCTTCCGATCGCGGAAGGCAACAACAGAAACTGGGACTGGGATTAAGTTGAAAATGAAGAAGGTTTTGTTGGCTTCGGCCAGTTTGCTCGCGTTCGGTGCGTTCGCTTCCGCCTCGGCTGCCGATCTGGCAGCCCGCCCCTACACCAAGGCTCCGCTGGCTCCGGCTGCGGTCTACAACTGGACCGGGTTCTACCTCGGTATCGTCGGCGGCGGCGCTTGGGAAAACGCCTCGGGCGCCCCGAAGATGAAGGGGGGCTTCGTCGGCGGCACCGCCGGCTACAACTGGCAGACCGGCAACGTCGTGTTCGGCGTCGAGGCCGACGGCAGCTGGGCTGACGTCAGCGCTTCGGCGACCGGCGCCACCGTTGTCCCCGGTTTCGGTGTTGTTTCCGCGACGGCGAGCTCGAAGACCGACGCGATGGGCACCGTGCGCGGCCGCATCGGCTACGCGGTCAATCAGGTCCTGTTCTACGGCACCGGCGGCTACGCCTGGATCGACAACAAGATCACCCTCTCCGCACTCGGCGTCACCGTGTCGGACAGCAAGTGGCACTCCGGCTGGACCGTTGGTGCGGGCGTCGAAGCGTTCTTCGCTCCGCAGTGGTCGGTCAAGGGCGAGTACCTCTATCGCAGCCTCGGCGGCGAGACCTATTTCTCGGGCGCCCTGCCCACCGGCACGCTCAACTTCCACACCGTGCAGGTCGGCGTGAACTATCACTTCAACGGCCCGATCGTCGCGAAGTACTGACCGGCCTCGCGCCGGCCTTTTTGTTTTCGCGCGGCGTCACGCCGGCCTTTGTCTGTTCCAGCCGTCGTTGCTGCCAAGCCCTGCTACTGCCAGATGCCGCCAGAGCACCAACAATCCGTTGACGATTCGCAACTCGCACTGGAAATCCGTCGCCGTTCTTCCTACGTTCGCTGACATACCCATCGGCGCCGATCCCGGTTCCGGGCCAAGCGCGCCTTTAACGTTGGCGCGATCGCGCGCCTTTGGGATTCCTTGAGGACCACCGGGATGGATGAAGTGATCAAGGCGAAGCGCCAACAGCAGAACGCGGGATCACACCTGCGCGCAATTACGATCCGTGGCGCGCGTGAGCACAACCTCAAGAACGTCGACGTCGAGATTCCCCGCGACAAGCTCGTGGTGTTCACCGGCCTGTCCGGCTCCGGCAAATCCTCGCTCGCCTTCGACACCATCTATGCCGAGGGCCAGCGCCGCTATGTCGAGTCGCTCTCGGCCTATGCGCGCCAGTTTTTGGAGATGATGCAGAAGCCGGACGTCGACCAGATCGACGGCCTCTCGCCGGCAATCTCCATCGAGCAAAAGACGACCTCGAAGAACCCGCGCTCCACCGTCGGCACGGTGACCGAGATCTACGACTACATGCGCCTGCTGTGGGCGCGCGTCGGCGTGCCCTATTCGCCTGCGACGGGCTTGCCAATCGAAAGCCAGACCGTCTCGCAGATGGTCGATCGCGTGCTGGCGCTGCCTGAAGGGACGCGTCTCTATCTGCTGGCGCCAGTCGTGCGCGGCCGCAAGGGCGAGTACAGGAAAGAGCTCGCCGAATGGCTCAAGAAGGGCTTTCAGCGCGTCAAGATCGACGGCACCTTCCATGAGCTCGCGGAGGCGCGCCGACGCTCGACAAGAAGTTTCCGCACGACATCGACGTCGTCGTCGACCGCATCGTGGTGCGCGCCGACATCGGCCAGCGTCTCGCGGAAAGCTTTGAGACCGCGTTGAAGCTCGCCGAGGGCCTCGCCGTCGTCGAATTCGCCGACGTGCCGGCCGCAGCGCCCGCGGAAGAGAAAAAGAAGACCGCAAAGATCCACGACAAGAGCGGGCCCGAGCGCATCCTGTTCTCGGAGAAATTCGCCTGTCCGGTCTCCGGCTTCACCATCCCCGAGATCGAGCCCAGACTCTTTTCCTTCAACAATCCTTACGGCGCGTGTCCTGCCTGCGGCGGCCTCGGCGTCGAGCAGCATGTCGACGAAGACCTCGTCATCCCCGACAAGGAGCTCGCGATTGGCAAGGGTG
>WNGR01029313.1_pt1 | contig 12066 bp, 15 predicted proteins | sample 5407581 | NCBI WGS metagenome assembly WNGR01 (sample SAMN13153383, study PRJNA577476) | soil metagenome | isolation source: 80 cm soil or saprolite under Garry oak tree replicate 2 | place: USA:California | collected 2016-06-15
AATGTCCTATAGTTTTCCGATGCAGGAGAAACCCGCCTTGCGGCCGAGCGTGGCGGTGGGGGAGGCGTTGCGCGGCGTGGCGCGCGACATCCTCGCCGAGGCACGCGCGGCGATCGAAGATTCGGCGAAGTCCGACGCCGACGCGGTACACGACTTCCGCCGCGCGATGAAGCGCTGGCGCGCGCTGCTGCGCTTGGTCGAGCCGTTTCTCGGGGAGGAGGCGCGGCGGCTGCGCGACGAGGCGCGCGACCTTGCCCATGCGCTGACCGGCGCGCGCAACGCACAATCGGCGCTCGACGCGCTTGCCGATCTCGAAAAGCACGGCCTTACTTTATCTGCGCGCTCGATCGCCGGACTGCGCCAGCGGATCGAAGTGATCAGACAGGCGGCGGAGACGACGCTCAACGCCGACATGCGGCTGCGCCTCGGCAGCGCCCTCGACCAAGCGGCCATCGTGGTCGAGCGCTGGCCGCTTCATACCCTGACCTTCGACGACGTCGCCGATCAGCTCACCCGCTTCTATCGCGATGCGCGGCGGATGATCCCGGCGCATTGGCCGGACACCGACGCGGAGGAGTTGCACGAGTTGCGCAAGCGCGTCGTGATCCACCGCTATCAGATCGACATCATCGAGCCGTTGTGGCCGCGCTTCGTCAAGATGTGGAGCGGGGAGGCGCAACGGCTGCGCGATCGGCTCGGCAAGCATCAGGACATGCTTATGCTCGGAAGCCTGACGGGGCCGCATCAGCCGCTTGCCCGCTGGCGCTCGCGCCTGGCAACCGCGATCGCCGAACGCAGGGCCGCCCATGTCACGGGCGCCGCGCGCATCGCCGCGCGCATTTTCGTCGAAAAGCCGAATGCGCTGCGCCGGCGGCTGGCCGCCATGTGGACGGTCGGTCGCTGAAAACGGCCGTTACTTGCCGATAGCCGCGAGCAGCCGGGTGATGAACTCGCCCTGCGCCGCGAGAATCTTCCGCCGGGCGTCAGCCGGCGAAAACCATTGCGCGCGGTCAACCTCGGGAAACGATGCCTTGCGCCCGCTCTTCGGCGGCCATTCCAGCTCGAACCGGTTCGAGGTCAGCGTCGCGGGGTCGAAATCGCCTTCGAGTCCCCAGGCGGTGACGATCTTGCGCCCGCGCTGAACGACCTCACCCAGGGCAAGAAAATCGCCCTGCGGACGTGCTCCGGTCTCCTCTTCGAATTCGCGCTTGGCCACTGCGAGCGCGTCCTCGTCTTCGGAATATTCCCCTTTCGGGATCGACCAGGCGCCCAAATCCTTCTTGGCCCAGAACGGGCCGCCCGGATGCATGAGCAGGACCTCGACCTCGCCGCCGCGTCGTCGGAACATCAAAATGCCGGCGCTGCGCTTGGGCATGGCACTCCCTTGCTCGGCTCCAACGAGCGGCGGCGCCGCTCACAAGCGGTTGTGCCGGGCGATCGCCCGCGTCACCTCGATCGACGTCTTCGCGTCGGCCTGCGCCCGCAGGGTCAGCGCCGCACGCGCCGCCGGACGGTCGAGGCAGCGCTTGAGCCATTCCCCAACGCGCGGCGTCTCGGACAGATCCATGTCGATCGCCCGGCTGATCACGGCGGCGACGTTGAGATCGGCGACGGTGAAGTCCTCGCCCAGGAGGTAGGAGCGGTCGGCAAGCGCGCCCTCGAGCACCTTGAACGGCCCCGCGAGCACCTTGAGCGCCTCGGCGAGCCGCTGCGGATCGCGATCCGCGGGCGGCAGGCGCACGGCGTGCAGCGACCAGATGTTGACGCCGCGGTCGACCTCCTGCACCGACCACAGGGTCCACTGCCAGGCCTTGGCCTCGCCTTCGAGCGTCGTCGGATAGAGCCGGCCATGCTTCTTGGCGAGATAGAGCGTGATGGCGAGCGATTCCCACAGGATGAAGCCGCCGTCGTCGATCGCCGGCAGACGGCCGTTGGGATTGATCGCGAGATAGTCCGCGTTGCGTGCGCCGGCCGGACCGATTTCGAGCGGAACATGCTCGTAATCGAGATCGAGCTCCTTGGCGATCCAGAGCGCGCGAAAGGCGCGCGTGCGGGCAACGCCGTAAATGCGCAAGGGGGTCATCGCAAACCTCTATTGCGTCCGCAGCTTGAACGTCTCGATCGCGGCACGAGCGCGGCAAGCACAGGTGTTGGCAGCATGACCACGTCTACCTGCTATTCGGCCTGGATATTGGCGGCCTTCACCAGCTGGCCGCGCACGGCGAGACCTTCCCCGACGATGGCGGCAAGCTCGGCCGGCGTGCTCGGTGCGACCGCAACGCCGAGCGCGGCGAGCTTCTCCTTCACGGCATCGGTCGTGAGCGCCTTCACCATCGCTTCGTTGAGGCGCGCCAAGAGCGGCGCAGGCGTGCCCGCCGGCGCGAAGAAACCAAGCCAGGACGACATTTCAAAGCCCGGGACGGTCTCGCCGATGGTCGGGATGGCCGGCATGGCCGCGTAGCGGGCCTTCTCCACGACCGCCACGATCTTGATCTTGCCGCTTGCGAGATGCGGCACGGCGGTCGAGAGGCTGAGGAAGGCGACCTTGATGTGCCCGCCCAGCAGATCGTTGATGGTCGCGCCGCCGCCCCGATAGGGCACGTGGACGACGTCGACGCCGGTTTTCTGGCGCAACAGCTCGCCCGCGAGGTGATGGGGAGAGCCGATGCCGGACGAGCCATATTGCAGCTGGCCCGGGTTCGCCTTGGCATAGGCGATGAGCTCCGCCACCGAATTGACCGGCAAGTCGACGTGCACCGCCAGGCAGATGATGTTCGCCCCGGCGTTGGTAATCGGCGCGAAGTCCTTCACCGGGTCGAACGGCGTATTCTTGTAGAGAAAGACGTTGCTGGTCATGATGGCGTCGGTGCCGACCATCAGCGTGTAGCCGTCGGCCGGCGCGCGCGCCACATAAGCGGCCGCGATATTGCCGCCCACGCCCGACCTGTTGTCGACGATGACGGATTGACCCCAAGCGGCGTTGAGCCGTTCGGCCACGGTGCGCGCGAGCAAATCGCTGGTCGCGCCCGGCGTATAGCCGACCACGATGGTGACCGGCCGCGTGGGATAATCCTGCGCCATCGCCGGCGTGCCCACGATGGCAACGACGAGCGCCAGCGCACGCGCAAGGATGCGAACGAACCAGGTCATGCGAATGTCCTCCCGCGTCCGACCGTCAGGACAGGCGTGATCGCTGTGGTCCACGCGTTTGTCGGTTATGGCTTCGATCGCGCCCGCCAATACTATCGGATAAAGCCGCGATGAAAAAAGCCTCGGCGGCAATGACGCCGCTGTTGGATCGAAAGAGCTTAGCGCGCGGTAAAATTTTGCGGATCTTTCGCGCGAGCTAGGCTCGCAGCGGCACCTTGACCGCGCTCGCGACGTCGATTTGCTTCGAGCGCTCGAGCCCCTCACTCGACAGATCCACTCCGAACGTATCGAACAGACCTGTTTTCCCGGCCGCGGTCAACCGCAGCGCGCGGCTGTCGCGCTCCCGGATGAGCCACCCCAAATCCAAACAGCGACGCCAGATCTGCGCGCCCACCAGACCGGCGACATGATATCGGCGCTCGCTCCAGTCGAGACAGGGCCGACAGAAGATTCGTTTGCCGCGCGAGCGCAGATCCGCACCGAACGCGGTCAGAAAGCGCGTGCCCGCATCCGTCACCTCGCCACCGTCCTCGGTGAGCACGACGTATCCATTGGCGACGAGCGCATCGGCGATGGCCACGCCGACCTGGCCGGCCAAATGATCGTAGCAGGTGCGCGCGAAGCGCAGCGCGTCGTCCTGAATCGAGCGCGGCTGATAGCGCGATGGCACCTCGATCGCGGCGACGGCGATGATGCTTTCGAGCATCCGCGCGACCAAAGGCGACGCGATGCGGTAATAGCGATAACGCCCCTGCTTGGTGACGGCGACGAGCCGCGCCTCGACGAGCTTGAGGAGGTGCTCGCTGGCGGTGGGGCGCGAGATTCGGGCGAGATAAGCAAGTTCGCTGCCGGTCAAAGCCTGACCGCCCATCAGAGCGGCCAGAATGGTCGCGCGCGCGGTATCCCCGACGAGCGCGGCGACCTCGACCAAATTTGCGGCCGCGACCATGGGAGACTTTACCGCCCCGGCGGCACCGTCAGCAAGCAACGACGGTTCGGCACGCGCCGAACCAATGGGAAACGACAGCCGACGGCTTTGCTGCGAGCATCGTGCCGCACGAGGCATGCACGGGCGAACCAGATACGAGGGAGCACCATGAAGCGACAGGCCATTCGCGTCGAGCCGTTGTCCACCTATGCCGAAGCCCGCAAGGTCCCGATCACCATGGCCATGCGCTGCGGCGATCTCGTCTTCGTGTCGAACATCCCGCCATACGATCCGGCCACGGGCGAGATCAAGCGCCTGCCGATCGAACGACAGGCCGAGATCGTGCTCGAGCAGATGAAGCTTTGCCTGACGACGGCCGGCTCGTCGCTCGACAAGGTCATCAAGTGCAACGTGTATTGCACCGACGCGACGCATTTCCAGACCATCAATTCGGTCTACGCGCGGTATTTTCCATCGGACCCGCCGGCGCGCAGCTTCGTCTGCGTTTCCGCCTGGCACGGTCCGTTCGACGTGGAGATCGACTGCGTTGCCACGATCTGAGTCGGATGCAAGCCGATTCTCAAGCTTTGCTTTCAGCCGGTAGCCATGCCTTTTGCCGGCGGCGCGCTGCGGCCCGACCGGACCGCACTTGCATCGGCTGATCGCGGCAGCTTAGCCTGACGCCCTCTTCCAGCCGGGCTCCACGGTGATGTCAGTCGGTGCTGCAAGGTCGTCGGCCACCACCCCCGATGTTTGCGATCTCCTGACGCGAGCCCGCGCCATCGCCGCGCTTGCGCGCGAGCGGGCGCAACAGACCGAAGCCGATCGCCGCGTCGGCGACGACATGATCGAACGCATGCGGCAGGCGGACCTTTTCCGCATCATGCAGCCGCGGTCCTACGGGGGACTTGAGTACGGTTTCGACGTGTTCGCGCAGGTCGTCGCCGCCATTGCCGGCGGATGCGGGTCGACCGGCTGGGTTTACGGCCTGCTCGCCTCGCACCAGTGGCTCATCGCCTGCTTCTCGAAAGCGGCGCAGGACGAGGTCTGGCAGGATCGCACCGCGCTCGCCGCCGGGACCTATGCGCCGGTCGGCCAGGCGGTGGCGGTTGACGGCGGCTATCGGCTCTCCGGCGTCGGGAGTTTTTGCAGCGGCTGCGACAACGCGCAGTGGCAGCTCCTCGGCGGCATGATTCCGCAACCGGACGCAGCCGCGACGCCGGGATTTTTCCTTCTGCGCAGCGCCGACTGCGTCATCGACGACAACTGGCACACCATGGGGCTCGCCGGCACCGGCAGCAAGAACATCGTCGCGCGGGACGTGTTCGTCCCCACCCATCGCCACCGCCCCCGGCATGCGCGCCAATCCCAACCCGCTCTATCGGCAGTCGTTCCTCGCGGTGCTGCCGATCACCATCGTGTCGCCGGTACTCGGGATGGCGGAAGGCGCGCTCGCCGATTTCCTCGCGATGGCAGGCGTACGCACCACCCGCGGCGCGGTCGCCGGCGGCAACCGCCGCATGGCCGAGCTCACCACCGTGCAGATGCGCGTCGCCGAGGCGAGCGCCTGCATCGACGCGGCGCGGCTCTTGATGTTCCGCGATCTGGCGGAGGCGTTCGAGACCGCCGCGCGCGGAGACCCCATCAGCGTGGACGTGCGGCTGCGCAACCGCCGCGACCAGGCGTTTTGCGTGCGGCTCCTGGTCGCCGCCATCGACGCGCTGTTCCTCGCGGCCGGCGGGCAGGGCTTGTTCCTCAGCCAACCGCTGCAGCGCGCCTGGCGCGACGCGCACGCGGCCGCCTCCCACATCAGCCTCAATTGGGATTCCACCGGCAGCATGTACGGGCAATTCATGCTCGGCCTGGAACCCAAGGGACAATATTGAGTCGGATCGGCGCCTAGGCCCGCTTCGGCTCAAAGCGCTCGAGCGCCCGCTCCACCGCCTCGTCCGAAATCCGCGTGCGCGGCCAGCGGTAGAGCCAGCCGTGCACGAGCCAGATCACCAGAAAACTGAACACCCCGGCGAACACCACGTCGCTGAAGAAATGCGCGCCGGCCGCCATGCGCAACACCCCCACGGCGGCGCCGAAGGCAAGCGCGCTGCCATAGCCGAGCGCGCGCCATTGCGGCGGCACCACCGCGGCGCCTGCAAGGGTCCAGAACGCGCCCGAGGGCTCGCCGGCGACGAAGGAACAATTCTTCGGACAATCGCCGCGCGGGTCCCACCACGGACGGAAATGTTCATCGCCGCCGAACTCGGTCACGTCGATGGGGCGCGGGCGCCCCCAGTGCTCCTTGAGCACGAGATTGGCAACGACGCCGGGCGCGAGCGCGAGCGTCACCAGCATCAGCACGATCGCGCGGCCGGGGATGAGCAGCGGCCGGCGCGGGCGGATGAACTTGACCACGAGGGCGACGACCGCCGGCATCGCTACCAGCGTCGTGAGCCAGACGGCAACGTCGCGCGCGCGCAGGTAGGCCGGATCATAGGCGCGCCAGAATCCTCCGCGCTCGGGGTCGAAGAACAGCGCGGCGAGCTTGAGGTCGAGGTCGGGCCGGATACCGAAGATGAGGCCAACCGCGGCGGCGACGGCTAACGCGATCACGAGGCCGGTTCGGTTCATGCGGTTGATCCCGAGCGTGTCTAGCCGAGGCGGCGCGCGAGTTCAAATCGGCGCCGCGCAGCAAAGATTTTGACAAATGATGGGGATGAACGCCTACCGCGGCGGCTGCGGCGGCAGCTCGCGGCAGGCTTGGGTCTCGCCTTGAGCAGCGCTGCCGAACGGCCACAAGTTGCCGCATTTATCGCAACCGGCGAGCATGGCGCCGAGCACGATCAATAAGGCGATGCGGCCACCGGCGCTTCGCTTCGTGCGCACCTCGGCTCTCGACGTTACGTTCATGAAACCCTCGCCGGCGGGCCGCGCGTGCTCCCGTCGCAGCTGCGCGCCCGCACATCCTATAGCAGATTTCCTAACGGATTTCCGGCGGATGTGAGGCCGTATTCGCCGGCAGCGCCGCGCCGGCGGGCCGGCGAAATAGCGGTTTCCAGAAGCCCGCGCTCGCACCCGCGATCAGCCAATAGGCGAGGCCGGCGGCAAGCCCGGCGGCAAGCACCGGCAACGGCTCGTTCAGCGGAACGCGGGTGTCATCGACGTAGCCGAACAGGCTCCAGCCGATCCAGGCCGAGACCGCGCCGTTGCCGGCGTGAAAGATGAAGGAGCGGATGGCGAACGCCTCCGAAATGAGAATGCCGATGGCGGCAGGGAGCCACATCAGGCTGAGCAGCATCACCAGCAGCACCGGCGCGGCGAAGACGAAGCCGAAGATCGCGAACGCCTGCGTGTCGGGATGGGCGGCGGCCGCGCCCAGCTTCCAGGAGCCGAGCACGATCACCAGCGTCGCCACCACCACCGCCACGACGTAACCGAGCGGCACCAGCACGAAGCGCAGCAGCAGCCGGCCGAGGCTGTCCATCTCAATCCGTCATCGCCATCGCGCGCAGCGCCAGGCGCTCGCGCGCGGAGAGCTTTTCGGTCGCGCTCTTGAGCTGGCCGCAAGCGGCCAGGATGTCGCGCCCGCGCGGCGTGCGCACCGGCGAGGCGTAGCCGGCATTGAAGATGATCTCGGAAAATTTCTCGATTCTCTCCCAATCCGAGCACTCGTACCTGGTGCCGGGCCAGGGATTGAACGGGATGAGGTTGATCTTCGCCGGGATGCCCGCGAGCAGCTTGACCAGCGCCTTGGCGTCGGCAAGCGAATCATTGACGCCCTTGAGCATGACGTATTCGAACGTGATGCGCCGCGCGTTGGAAACGCCGGGATAGTCGCGGCAGGCGTCGAGCAGCTGCGCGATCGGATATTTGCGGTTGAGCGGAACGAGTTCGTTGCGCAGCTCATCGCGCACGGCGTGCAACGATACCGCGAGCATGCAGCCGATTTCGGCGCCCGCGCGCGAAATATTCGGCACGACGCCCGACGTCGAGAGCGTGATGCGGCGCTTGGAAATGGCGATCCCCTCGCCATCCGCCGCGATCAGGAGCGCGTCGCGCACCGCCTCGAAATTGTAGAGCGGCTCGCCCATGCCCATCATGACGATGTTGGAAACGAAGCGCTCGCCCTGCGTCGGCAAGCCTTCCCCGCTCGCGCGCGCGGCTCCCAGCCAATCACCGAGGCGATCGCGCGCGACCATGATCTGGCCGACGATCTCGCCGGGCGTGAGGTTGCGCACGAGCCGCTGCGTGCCGGTGTGACAGAACGAGCAGGTGAGCGTGCAGCCGACTTGGCTGGAGACGCAAAGCGTGCCGCGGTCGGCCTCGGGGATGTAGACGCATTCGACCTCGTGCGGCCGCTCGCCCAAAGCCTCGCCCGAATGTTCGCCGGGCAGCCGCAGGAGCCATTTGCGCGTGCCGTCGACCGAGACCTGCTCGGCCACGACCTCGGGGCGCGCAAGCGTGAAATGCCGCGCGAGCGCCGCGCGCAGTTCCTTCGACACGCTCGTCATCTCGTCGAAGCCACGCGCGCCGCGCACGTAGAGCCAGTGCCAGATCTGCTGCACGCGCATTTTCTGCTGTGCCGCCGGCACGCCGATGGACACGAGCGCTTCCATCAGCTGCGCACGCGAGAGCCCCACGAGCGAGGGCTTGTCCGGCGGCACATAGCGCTCGAGCGGCGTCTTTTCGACGAACGCCGTGGACGCCGCGGCGGGCGCCGTCAAGGACATGTCGGTGGTTTGGAGCGGTTCGGCCATCGTATGGAAAGGACCCTGCCTCGCGGCGTTCTAGCATAGATGGGGTGCCGAGGCCGACCGCGATAGATCGATCATTTCTCCTTCAACCGCTCGATCAGCGCCATCGCCGCCGCGGGCGCGCGAACCTTGGCGCCGGAGATCATGTAGATGAACACATCGCGTTTGTCCTGTTGCGGCAAGGGCGCCGTGATGGTGGCAAGATCATCGGGCGCGGCGCCGGCGGCCCAACTGCGTGCGCGTTTGGCCCAGAGCTCGAGCGCGCGCGGCGGGTAGCCGGTCTTTTCCTTCTCCGACGCGAGCCGCGGCGGCAGCAGCGCCAAAAAGCCGGCGAAATCCTCCGCATCGAACTTCTTGGTCGGCGCCATCTGCCAAAGCACCGGGCCGAGCTTCGATTTCAACTCGAGCACGCCGCTCGCGAAGAAGCGCTCGATCGATTGACCGGCCTCGGCCAGCACCCGGCGGTTGGTCGCGAATTGCGGACCTTTGAGCGAGAACACGAAATCATCGGGCGTCTCGGCCGCCCATTTGCGAAAGCTCTCCGGCTTCTGCGTCCGGTAGAAGGTGGCGTTGATCTCGATCGTGGTGAGCTTGCGGCTGGCGTGTTCGAGCTCGCGCGCCTGCGGCAGTCCCTTGGGATAGAACGCGCCGCGCCACGGCTCGAATACCCAGCCGCCGATGCCGACACGGATCATGTTCCCGTTGCTCCAGCGCCCGTCGCAAGGCTTGGACGATGGCGTTGCGGTTCCCTGCGCGGGTTCCCGATAACCATCTGGACATTGTAGATTATGGCGCGAATACCCAGGATGGGCACGCCTTAAAAGCGCGCCCCCTGTCGAGGCCTATGGCCCGCAGCAGATAAAGCCGATCCGCGCTACGTGGGGGACCATCTGCGGCGCCCGCCGGCAGCGCGGCTGCTATGCGGCAGTACGGGCGAAGGGTCGTCTTCCTCGGCCGCCTTGTCCTGAAGTTCCGCCGCCATTCGCCGCAACCGCCCCGCGATCGTGAGATCGAAGGTGGCTCGCGACATCGCGATCAAAATCTCGGCCTGGCGACGCAGATATGCAGCACTGATCATTTGACGCCGACCCTTTGAACGAGGGCTTTCACGGACAACCACATAGGGCGCTATCCGTTCCAATATCCGAGCATTTTAGGATCGGGCAGGGGGCAGAATGTCCCGCCGGGCGGCGGGCGCCGCCCTATTTGCACTCCTGCTCGATCTTGTCGAGCGCCTGAGCGAGGCCCTTGAGCGAATACTGGTCGGTCGATTGGGTGCCGCGGCCCGAGGTTCCCTTCACCGTCAGGTCGGCGCCCTTGCGCATGGCATCGACCATGCGCGCCTCCTCGGCAACGTTCTTGATCCAGGCCCCGTCGTTCTGGGTGTACATCGCGAACTTGGCGGTGCCGATCTCGGCGGTGGCGTCCGAATTGGTCTTGAACGGATAGCCGATGATGACCGACACCTCGTTCTTCACCTTCTCGGTGGGACGGGTGGAGACGAACACGTAGGACGGATCGCGCTTGCGCCCCTCCGGCTCGGTCTTGGTGGTCTTCGGCTTGGCGAGCGCGAAGCAGACCTTATTGCCGCCGGGCGAGGCGGTATACGCGCCCCAATCGCCGTACTGGCCGAGCAAGGTGGGTTGCGCATCGCCCGCGGGGGCCGCAGGCGCCGCAGCGGTCGGGGCCGGTTTGGACGGCGCGGCGGGGGGCTTCTGCGGCTGCGGCGCGGCGGCAGGTTTTTGCGGCTGTTGTTGCGCAAATGCGACCGACGCCAGCGATATGGCAAGGATCAATGCGGTGGCAGATCTCATCCCGGTCATCGGCCCACCTCCATGACGGCTGCAGCAATCCGAAGCGGGAAACCCGCAAACAGCATGAACTGCTTGGGGAATTCGGCAATGTGAAGGCGAATGGGATCGCCCCGTCCGCTGGCCGTCATAATATCCAGATGAAGCATGTAATACCTCTACCGCCCCTCGTCCTTCAACCGCCGTCGTTCGTGCTATAGCGTGCCGACACCGTTCGAGCAGCCCGCGCCTCGTGAAAGCCATCCTCTGCCAGCGCTTCGGCACCCCCGACGACCTCGTGCTTGCCGATATCCCCGATCCCGTCGCCGGGCCGGGCGAGGTCGTAGCCAAGGTGGCCGCGGTCGGGCTCAATTTCTTCGACACGCTGATCATCGCCGGCAAATACCAGACCAAGCCGCCGTTTCCGTTCTCGCCGGGCGGCGAGTTTGCAGGCGTGGTGGAAAGCGTCGGGGCAGGTGTGACCGCGTTCAAGCCCGGCGACCGCGTCATGGGCTACACCAATTTCAACGCGGCGCGCGAACGCACGGCGGTCGCAGCCGACCACATCGTGAAGCTGCCCGCCGATCTCGACTTCGATCGCGCCGCGGCGCTGACCATCACCTACGGCACCGCTTATTACGCGCTCAAGTACCGCGCCCTGATGCGCCCGCAGGAGACGTTGGCCGTGCTCGGCGCCTCGGGCGGGGTCGGGCTCGCGGCCGTCGAGATCGGCAGCGTCATGGGTGCACGCGTGATCGCCTGCGCGTCCACCGACGACAAACTCGCCTTCGCCCGCACCCATGGCGCGCACGAGGTGGTGAACTACGAACGGGAGGATTTGCGCGAGGCACTCAAGCGGCTCGGCGGCGAGCACGGCATCGATGTCGTGTTCGATCCGGTAGGCGGCCGCTACAGCGAACCGGCGGTGCGCTCGCTCGCTTGGGAGAGCCGATACCTCGTCGTCGGCTTTGCCGCAGGCGAGATTCCGAAACTGCCGCTCAATCTCGTGCTGCTCAAGGGTTGCGCCGTGCTCGGCGTGTTCTGGGGAGCGTGGGTTCGCCACGACACGAAGGACTACAAGGCCGCCATCGATACGCTCGCCCATTGGTGCGCCGAGGGCAAGTTGTCGTGCCACGTTCAGAAGGTCTATCCCCTCGCCGAGACGCCGACGGCGCTCCAGGCGCTCGCGAACCGCCAGGTGATGGGCAAGCTGGTGGTGCGGGTGTGATGCGGCGGCAGATTCGATCTGCTCCCTCTCCCCGAACGGGGAGAGGGAGCGCACCGAAATCGCGGCACGCTAAAGCCTTCCCGCCTTGATCCGCGCGAGTGCGGCGCGCGCGGCGTCGCGGTGCTCCGCACGCATGTGCCCTGCCACCATGCGCAGCGCGGTGAGCCGCACGGCCGCATCGTCGGTGAAGCCGACAAACGGCAGCACGTCCGGCATAGCGTC